>WNGA01009851.1_pt1 | contig 12794 bp, 11 predicted proteins | sample 5400061 | NCBI WGS metagenome assembly WNGA01 (sample SAMN13153366, study PRJNA577476) | soil metagenome | isolation source: 100 cm soil or saprolite under grassland replicate 2 | place: USA:California | collected 2016-06-15
CTGCCGTCCCTGCCGCCGCCGCCAGGATGACGCAACCATAACGGAGCCAATTCATGATCATCCCGGCTGACCTATTCGATCACCTCGTCGGCGCGCGCGAGCAGTGTCGGCGGCACGTCGAGGCCGAGCGCCTTCGCGGTCTTGAGATTGATGACCAGCTCGTACTTGGTCGGCGCCTGCACCGGCAGGTCGGAGGGCTTCTCGCCCTTGAGGATGCGATCGACGTAGCCGGCCGCTTGCCGGTACTGGTCGATCTCATCAGCCCCATAGGAGATCAGGCCGCCGGCGGCGACGAAGAGACGTTCGAAGTAGACCGCGGGCAGTCTGTGCCGGGCCGCCAGCGAGATGATCAGATCGCGATGAACCAATGCCCCAGGGCTTGCCGCCACGATCAGACCGCCATTCGCAGAGCGCGAGAAGGCCGTGACGGAACGCTCGATCTCCCCGGGGTCGCGCACATTAATCGGGCCGACCTCCATCCTGAGCGACGGCGCCATGGCCTGGATGACGCCGAATTGGCCGCTTCCGGAGGGTGTCGTGGGATCGCGAAGGACCGCCACCCGCGTCATCCCCGGCATGATCTGTTTGAGCAGTTCCGGCCATTTTCCGCTCAGGCTGTATTCGAACGAGGCAAAACCAGTGGCGTTGCCGCCCGGTCGCGCCAGGCTGTCAACGAAGCCGGCGCCGACCGGATCGGCAACGTTCACGAACACGATCGGCACGGTGCGGGTCGCCTGCAGCAACGGCCCCACGGTCGAGGCGCCATGGGCCAGGATGACGTCGGGCGCGAGCGCGGCCAATTCCGCCGCGTGCCTGCGAATGCCGTCGGCATTGGCCGTGGCCCAGCGGATGTCGATGCGCACGTTGCGGCCGATGGTCCAGCCCAATTGCCCCAGCCCCTGCAGGAACGCCCCGACCCAGGCCTGAAATTCCGCATCGTCCGCGGCTGCGGGCAGGAGCACGCCGACGCGCCGCATCCGCTCGCCCTGCTGCGCGCGTGCCGACAGCGGCCACGCGGCCATTGCGCCACCGAGACGCGTGATGAAATCTCGCCGCCTCATTCCAACTCCCGGCCGAGGCCAAATATTCAACGTTCAAACGATACCGAGCATTATTCCTTTTGGCCATGTTGGGCCATGCAGGCCCGATACACATAAACCTCCATGTCACCCCAGGTATATTCCGTATATCTGCCGGCCGCGGCGCTGCATGCCTGAATGGCTGCCGCGCGTGCGGCGCTGTCAACATTCCCGCTTTTCTGCGCGAAGCTCGGCGAGGCGAACGCGGCGACGGCGAGCCCCAAGGCGAGCCCGGCCAGACGACTGTTCACGATGACCATGACGAATCTCCTTAAGCTCAGGGGAAGCCCCGCCGGGGTAGCAGTACCTCTGCACAGGCTACGCCTGCGGATCGCAGCCTGCAATTGAGCCGACGGCGTTGCGCGAAGCGAATCGCGGACATTCAATATTCAGGAGATCGGTTCGCCGGGTTTGATGTCCGTTGATTGAGGTGAAGCAGCCAACGCGCCGATATCGTGGAACCGACGTGATTGACCCCACAGCAGACCCGAGAGCCGTCTTTCTTTTCGCTTACTTGGGAAATTCGGCGAACTGAGGCAGATCATCGGAGATGGTATACCACGGAGCCTTGCTCGCAACATAAACATGCATTTGTGGGCGGATGCCCGGGTCAGTATCCAGCGCGCCCAACGGCAAGCTTACTACTGACCTGTCACAACTTCCATCCAACATTGTATGACCTCCTTCCAAGCTCTTTATAGATGCCTTATCCCGGTAACTCGCCGAAGCCTTTGCCGGGGGCGAGCGGGGCGAGGCGGATTAGCCGGGAATCCTCGACCGCTGCCTGACGGTGCTTAACCGCTTCGCGATATACCGGATCGCGGATCATTTCGACGAAGGCGGATACGGACGGATATTCCGCAATGAAGCAATAGTCCCAGCGTTCCTCCGACGGCCCAATCAGCATCAGTTCGAACTTGCCCTGCCAGACAATCCTGCCGCCAACGCGGGTGAACACCAGCCTGCTTTCACGGCCGTAGGCGGCATAGGCCTCGGCACCGGTGGCTTCCCGCTCATCAGGATATCGCGCTTGCGCGTGGAGCCGCACGAGGTTGAGCATGTGGATCGGACCTTCGCGGTTGCCCTGGCGAAATTCAGCGAAGGCTTGCTTGGTCGGATCGACATAGCCGGTCATTCTTCACCCCTTGAGCCCCACGCCACCCGCTGGCATCCGTCGATCGCCAACGCAAGGCTCACAACAGCGCCAACGGTTAGCCGACTGCCCATGTTGCATCGTTCACACTACTGCCCGGCTGCAATGCAAACGATGGCCTCCACGACGCGGTCAATCTCAGTTTCCGTGTTGTAAACATGCGGCGAGATGCGAACAACGTTCTGCAAGCCACGGGAGCGGAAATCGAGCGGTGTGAACGCGACGCCGTTTGCGACGACGTCGATACGCTGCTTGGCAAGCTTTTCCCGCACATCCATGGCTCGATGGCCGGCAAGCGTGAACGTAACGAGAGCTGACTTATTGCGCCCGGTGTCTTGTAGGGTGACTCCTGTTACCCGCCCAAAACGGTCCCGCACGCGTTCAGCCAAGCTGGAAACGCGAGCGTGAATGCGGTCGACACCCAGAGCGAGCGCATAGCGCAGCGCTGCACACAATCCCAATCGCACTGCAACCGAGACTTCGGCGGTTTCGAAGCGCCGGGCGTCGTTGCGCAGCTCATAGCCATCAGCAGTTAGCGGAGCTGAAAAGTGATCAAGCAGCGCCGGTTCATGCGCTTCGAGAAACGCTCGGCGCACATAGAGGAGACCACTGCCGCGCGGTCCGCGAAGCCACTTACGGCCAGGAGCGGTCAGCACATCACAACCGAGAGCACGACGCTCCGGCATTGTTGAGATACACAACTTCAGTGCATCCCAATGTATCTGACCGAAGAGATCGGAGGTCCAATGGCGGAGCTTTACTCTGTGGCGTCGCTGGTTGGACGCATTGACTCTCCGCATCGTATTCCATCTGGTATGCCTTGCATCGGTGCGTCAGCAATGATGAACCCGATTCTTGCTTTCGTAAAATACTTTACGAACTTCCAAAATGTCATGCTCGCTGAAGACCTGTTGCAAGGAGATCAGTCTGCCCTCGACCATCCGCCATAGTAAATTCTACCAAGGCACCGTACTGCTCCCTTCTTTGCGAAGTGCGCACATTGGTGGCGGCTATCCTGCAAAACCACCACCCAATCTGCATCTGTCATCTTTGTCAGCATGTCCGGCCTCCGTGGACCGGCCGCCCATCACGTAAATACTGATTTGGGAATCCCATCGCACAGGCTTGGAGGAGTTCGTCGATCGGCATATGATTTTAGGCACCGAAGCTGGTCGTCTACAGGGTTGATCGGACTGACAATCATCATGGCGAAGGAAGCAGACACGTGCCCTCCCACGATGACTGGTTCAACAGCGAGGTCCGAACCGTCGCCAGAAATCGAGTTCTGGTTCGAGTTCGGCAGCAACTACAGTTACCTGAGCGTCATGCGCATCGAGGACGAGGCGCAGCGACGCGGCGTCCGGATTGTCTGGAGACCGTTTTTGCTCGGACCCATATTCCGCGCTTTGGGCATGGAAACGTCCCCGTTCGTGCTGCAGAAGGAAAAGGGTGCCTATGTCTGGCAGGACATGGCGCGGCAGTGCCGCAAGTATGGGCTGCGATGGGTGCAACCCAGCACGTTTCCACGGCTCGGGGTGCTTCCCTTGCGCGTCGCGCTGCTGGGGGCCGAGCAGCGTTGGATCGGGGCCTTCTGCCGTCGAGTGATGGAACTCAACTTCGTGCTGGACAACCAACCTGACCGCCTGGCTCCGATCTTGATGGAGCTGGATCTTCCGGCCTCGGACATTCTGGATCAGGCCCAGGCTGAACCCACGAAGACTCAGCTGCGGGAACAAACGGAACAGGCGCGTGCCAGAGGAATATTCGGCGCCCCCACCTTCTTCGTCGGGACGGAAATGTTCTGGGGCAACGATCGTCTGGACGACGCTCTTCTATTTGCGTCGGAACGGAAGGGGTTGTGAGGGAGTCATTGCGTGCCAGGGGAGACGGAACGGCCGGGCCGGGGGAGATCCATATTGGCGCCTTCATCGGAGCAAGTCGGGACCGGAGCGGCCCGCAACCGCGGCCCCAACACCGCAGATCGCCGGATCGGAGTCGAGGGGCCGGCGCGACGCGCAGGGATCGGGCAAGCGCTTCCCCGCAAGGAGGACATGCGCCTCCTGACCGGCAAAGGTCGCTATAGCGACGACGTCGACATGCCCGGCCAGGCCTACGCCTCTATGGTGCGGTCGGTGCACGCCCATGCGGTGATCCGCGCAATCGAGACGGCGCGGGCGCGAGCGCTGCCCGGCGTCATCGCGATCCTGACCGGCAAGGATGCGGCGGCTGACGGTCTGCAACCGATCCCGCACCGGCCGACGCCCGGCAGCCCGCCCGATATCCTGCTGAAGAACCGGGACGGATCGCCGCATCCGCTCGCGCCGCATGCTCCGCTGCCGGCGGACCGGGCCCGCTTCGTCGGCGAGGCGGTGGCCATGGTGGTCGCCGAAACGGCGCACGCGGCCAAGGATGCGGCCGAGCGCGTCGACGTCGACTACGAGCTCCTGCGATGCGTCACCGGCGCGCGGTCGGCGGTCGATGCCGATGCGCCGGCGCTCTATGACGATTTCGCCAACCTGTGCATCGACGCCGACGCAGGGGACGCCGCCGGCGCGGCGAAAGCGTTCGCGCAAGCCGCCCACGTCGTTCGGATCGAGACGTGGATCCAACGCGTCACCGGCGTTCCGATGGAGCCGCGCGCGGCCGTCGCCGTCTACGATCCCGCGACCGGCCGCTATTGGCTCCACGCCGGCAGCGGCGGGATCGTCCGCCAGAAGCAGGAGCTCGCCGCGATCCTCGGCGTGCCGGCCGACGCCGTGCGGGTCACGGCGAACGAGATCGGCGGCAATTTCGGCACGCGCAACGCGTTCTTTCCGGAATTCGCGCTGGTCGCCTGGGCGGCGAAGCGCATCGGCCGGCCGGTCAAGTGGGCCTGCGAGCGGCACGAGGCGTTCCTCAGCGACTATCAGGGCCGCGATCTCACCGTCGAGGCCGAGCTCGCCCTCGACGCGGACGGGCGTTTCCTCGCGCTGCGCGCATCGAACCTGAGCAATATCGGCGCGCACACGGCGTCCTACGTGCCGCTGACCAAGGGGGTCGGCCTGATGACGTCGGTCTACCAGGTCCCGGTCGCGCACATCCGCGCGCGTGGGGTTCTAACAAATACCCCGCCGACCAATCCCTATCGCAGCGCCGGGCGGCCGGAAGCAATGTTCGTGATCGAGCGGCTGGTCGATATCGCGGCGCGGCGCCACGGCTTCGACCGCCTGGAGCTGCGGCGGCGCAACCTCGTGCCCGCGTCCGCCATGCCCCACGCCAATCCCTTGGGCCTCACCTATGACAGCGGCGCCTACGAACAGACCATGGATCAGGCGCTCGCGCTCGGCGACTGGAGCGGATTTCGTAAGCGGCGCACGCAAAGCGCTGAGCGTGGGCGGTTGCGCGGCATCGGGCTCGCGAATTACGTCGAGGCGACAAGCGGCGCGCCGCGCGAGCGCGCGGAAATCCACGTCCGCCCGGACGGCCGAATCGACGTCGCGATCGGCACGCTGTCGAGCGGACAAGGCCACGAAACGACCTTTTCCCAGCTCCTGACCGAGTGGCTCGGCGTTCCGGTCGAGAACGTCAGCATCGTCACGCATGATACCGACATCGTTCCGGTCGGCGGCGGCTCGCACTCCGCCCGGTCGATGCGGCTTGCCGGCATCGTCATCGGGGGCGCGTCCGACGCGATCATCGCCAAAGGCAAGCGGATCGCCGCGCACGTGCTCGAAGCGAGCGAGCACGACATCGTATTTGCCGACGGGCGGTTCACCGTCATGGGCACCGATCGCCGGATCGGGCTGTTCGAGGTCGCGGCGGCAGCGCTTGCCGGCAATGGCCTGCCCGACGATTTGCGCGGGGCCCTCAAGGCCGAGTGCGACGAGACCGTGCGGCAGGGGGCGTTTCCCTTCGGCTGTCACGTCTGCGAGGTCGAGGTCGATCCGGAGACGGGCACCGTCGAGGTCGTGAGCTATGTGGCGGTCGACGACGTGGGCCGTGCCGTCAATCCTCTCATCCTGCACGGCCAATCCCACGGCGGGATCGCCCAAGGCGTGGGGCAGGCGCTGCTCGAGCAATGCGTCTACGAGCCCGCAAGCGGGCAATTGCTGTCGGCCTCCTTCATGGATTATGCGATGCCGCGGGCGGATACTTTGCCGTCCTTCGTGACGGCGATCAGCGAGGTCCCTTCGCCGACCAATCGACTCGGGATAAGGGGCGGCGGCGAAGGCGGAACGACGCCGGCGCTGGCGGTCGTCGTGAACGCGATCGTCGATGCGCTCCGCGACTACGGCGTGGAGCATCTCGAAATGCCGGTAACATCCGAACGAATCTGGCGTGCGATCGAAACGGGAAAGCCGTCGCGGGAGAGGAAGGCTTCTCGCTTGGCCGGGCTTAGTTGATGCCCGCGCACCGCGAAGTCATACACTTTCCGGGTGATCAGCTCGGCCGCTGCTTCGAGACGCCCCTTAAGCCTCATCCTGAGGAGGCCGCGAAGCGGCCGTCTCGAAGGAGAGGCGCAGGGGCTCCTCAGCATGAGGCCGAGCTGATCATCCGGATTCCGTATCATTTGCGAGATGGGCGCGTTGTGCCCGTGATTTGCTTTGCCGCTTCGTCTTTTTCCCTTGATTCATAGTACTCGGCCGAAAATTTGATCGACCACCGCTCGAAGAACCCGCCTACTTTTTCACTGAACAGCTCTGCAGGCGGCTTCCCCACGCCGTCCGCTGCGTAGCGTCTGACGATCGAGCCGATGAGCGGGACCCGGGACAGGCCTTCGAGTATACGCGTCGTTGCGGCGCGCGAGGCGCTGCCGATCCGCGCCGCAAGAGCGCTGAGCCCGGCAAACAAGGTATTGGACGAATCGCTGAGGCCAACGCGACAAGCGGCACGCCCCAGGGCGGCGACCGTCTCGGCAACGGCGCATTCCGTCTGCCGGTAGCGATATCCCGTCTTTTGCATGAGATGAAGCGTCGTGAAATAGCGATAGAACTGGAAAATCGTCTGCACGAACGGGTGTTTTTTCGCCTGCGGCCACGCGGCCGGATAGACCGGCAAGACCAGGAGCTTGCTTTTGGCGATGAGGGTCGCCACCGGATGCAGGAGCTGCATCCAGGGGGGCAAGGACGTTGCCGCCCCAATCAGCACGGCGTGGATGGCGGTCGCCGCCCCGAAGGATACGGGCAACCAGAGTATCGCGGCGACGATCATCAGCAACGCATTACGCGGCGTAAGGGTCCTGCATTTTCTGAAGACCCACGCCATTCCGCCTTCGAATGCGTGATGCACGGCTTGTTCGAAAACCCTGTAGCTAATCTTCTGCCTCAGCTGCGACCAACGCAGGCTCACGAACGCGCGCCACTCTTCGCGCCTGGTGCCGGAAACCGGCAGGCATCCGGCCACACCCTTGAGCAGCGCGGTGACGCCGTCGCCGGCGATGCGGACGGCGAACAAGGGAAACCTCACCAATTGCAGCAAGATGGGGAAGGCGTAATCCAGAATATGGATCAGAATCGAAAGCGCGGCTTGAAACAGCTTCTTCGCAGCCAGGGCGACCAGAACCAGCGGTAGGATGATCACGTCTTCGATGCCGGCGCCGAATCGCCGTTGCGCCATCGCGGCAGCGTGCCCGCCATATTCGTTATGCAACGTTCGCTCCGGGGCGCCGGGCTGGTGTGGGGCGCCGACCAGACTTTACCGCGGAAATGGTGAATTTTTTAGCGCAAAACAGTATTTGTAGGGTGGGTCAAGTCGCCTGACGTGCGCTCGGCGTCCTGCCGAGGCCTCTCGCGACGCGACCCACCGCGGTTGTTGCCGGACCGTTGCCGGTGGGTCGCGGCGCGCACCTCCGGTCGCTCTCCGCGCAGCTATGCCAGGCGCCTTGACCCACCCTACGATCTAGGCGCGGCCGACGATCGTGCCTATCACCGCGCCTGCCTGATCGGGCGCGCTGTCGCCGGTCCAGACGACGTAGCGGTCGGGACGCACCAGGACGAGGCGCGACTCGTAGGCCGTGCGCCCATCGCGATAGGTGTCGCGGATGACTTTCAAGGGCACGCGCAGCGATCTTGCCGCCTGTTCGAACGCCGAGACGGCGCCGTCCTGGGGCTCGAACGCGAGCAGGCTGAAACCCGGCCCAAGCTCCTCGAAGACGTTGCGTCCGCAGGAGAGAAGCCGCGGCGGCAGGTGATGGCCGGCCCTGGCCGTAAACGTATGGGTGCCGTGGGCGCTGCACACGCCGTTCGGCGGGCCGAAGATCACCGAAGAGCCCTCGTAATGCGGCTCGTAGGTCAGAACGCGCGGGGCGGCCGCGGCCGCGTGCTCCTTCCAGGCGTGCTCGAATTCCGCCCGATCGCGTTCCGGACTGTAGCGGTCGAAGAATTCCTTGTCCGCCTGGATGCGGGCGGCGATGAAATCTTCCGCCGTGTCGTGGAAAACCGGGCGCCGTTCTTCGGTGTACGACCGCAGCAGGGCCTCGCTCCCCCAGCCTTCGAGCTGTGCGGCGAGCTTCCACCCGAGATTGGCCACGTCGTCCAGCCCGCTGTTGAGGCCGTATCCGCCATAAGGCGGGTGGCTGTGGGCCGCGTCGCCGGCGATGAAGACACGGCCCACCTGGTACGTATCGGCGACGGCGATGCGCAGGTCCCAGAATCCCACGTATTCGAACTCGCAGGCGAAGTTGAAGCCCGCGACTTTCTGCAACAGGCCGTGAAAGTCGTAGTTGTCCTTGGTCGTGTCGGCCGGGACCGGCGCATGGAAGAAAAACGTCTCGCCGACGTCGACCCGGCCGAAGAACTGCCAGTAGCCTTGCAAGTCCGGATGCATGACGCGATAGGTGGAGCGCGGCGGAAAGCGTTTCAGTCCTTCGTGGAGCTCGCGCGAGCGGAACACGGCCAGCACCATGAGCTGGTTGAAATCCGCGCCGCCGCGCTCGATGCCGATCTGCCTGCGGACGGTGGAGTTGCTCCCGTCGCAACCCACCACATAGTCCGCTTCCAGGATCTCTCGCCCGCCCCCCTCGACGATCGCGACGCGCGCGCCGCCGGCGTCCTGTTCGAGCGTCTCCGCCGACCAGCCGAGCCGGCTGTCGACGTTCGCAAGTCCCGCCATCCTCGCCCGCAGCACCTGCTCGGTCTGGTATTGCGGCAACCGTTCGTTTTCCTGGAAGTAGTAGGGATTGACCAGCTCGCGCAGCGGCGGCGCGTACCAATACGCGCCGGCCAGGTTGCCGTAGGCGACGATTCCATTCATCGGGTATTCGGGCGGCAGGACGCGCGCCGCGCGCAACGCATCGGCAATGCCCCAGAAATAGAAATGCTCCACCGAGCGCTGCGTGAGATTCTGTCCTTTCGGAATCCGCTGCGGCTCGATGCGGCGCTCCACCAGGGCGCACGACACGCCGCGCAGCCCGAGGTCGACCGCCAGCGCCACGCCGACCGGGCCTCCGCCCACGATGACGACCTGGTAGCGTTTGTTCATTCGCCGTTTCACTCCGGCTTGATCCCCGCCGCCTTGATGATCGGCCACCACTTTTCGATTCCCGCCCGGTGCATCGCGGCGAGCGCCTCGGGCGTCTGCTGCTCGCGCGGGAAAATCTCCTGGCCGAGATCGATGAGCCGCGCGCGCACCGCAGCATCGGCCAAGGCATCGACGACCGCGGCATTGAGCGTGGCGACGACGGTCGCCGGCGTGCCTTTGGGGGCGAAAAATCCCTGCCAGTTTTCGACGTAGAACTCAGGCAGGCCCGCCTCGTCCACGGTCGGGATGTCGGGCGCCGCCGTAAGGCGGCGCCCGGCCGTGACGGCAAGCGCCTTGATGCGGCCGGCACGCACTTGCGGCAACGTATTGGCGGCCGGATCGATCATCATGTCGATCTGTCCGGCAACCAGGTCCTGCATCGCCGGGCCGGCGCCGCGATACGGCACGAGCGCAAAGCGCGTGCCGGAGACCTGCTGAAAGAAGATGCCGGCGATGTGCGAGGTCGCGGCCACGCCGCCGGTCCCCTGCGACGCCTTGTCCGGGTTCGCCTTCAGCCAGGCGATGAATTCCTTCAGGTCGTTGGCGGCGACGGCCTTCTTGGCGACGATCAGGAGCGGCGCGCTCGCGATCGGCGAGATCGGCTGGAAATCGTCCTCGACGTCGAAAGGGAGATTGAACACGGCACCGGCGAAAACGTGCGTGGGCGTGCTGCCGTGGCTGATGGTGTAGCCGTCGGGCGCCGCGCGGGCGACCCGGCCGAGCGCCAACGTGCCCGACGCGCCGGCGACGTTTTCGATGACGACCGGTTGACCCAGCGATACCCGCATGCGCTCGGCCATGATGCGCCCGATCGTGTCGAGCGGCCCGCCCGCGGCAAACGGCTCGACGATGGTGATCGCCCGCGACGGATAGGCTTGCGCCCGCGCGATGCGCGCGAGCACCGGCAACGCGGCGGCACCTGTCGCCAGATGCAGAAATCGACGGCGCGGAAGGGTCATGGCCGACGGCACCCGCGCTGCCGTAAAAAAGGGACTTTCGCCAAGTCCCGCCGGCAGCGCGCGGGCCGACGCAATGTCCATGTGTGTTAGGATACGACGTCGACCAGCTTGCCGGAAGGGCGGAACGCCGCACATCCGATCGCTCGGAAAGGGACAACGCATGAACGGCGCCGCCGTGATCGCCGAAATTCTCAAGCGCGAGGGGACCGAGTTCCTGTCCTGTTATCCGCGCAACCCGCTGATCGAGGCCTGCGCCGAGCTCGACATCCGTCCCATCCTGTGCCGGCAGGAGCGCGTCGGCGTCGGCCTCGCCGACGGCTATTCGCGCATCAAGCGCGGGAAGCAGAACGGCGTGTTCGCCGCCCAGGCCGGTCCCGGCATCGAGAACGCCTTTCCCGGCATCGCCCAGGCCTACACCGAGAACGTGCCGCTGCTGATCGTCGCCGGCGCGCTGCCGCTGGCGCGGCAATACGTGCGGCCGGTGTTCCGCGCCGCCGACGTCTACCGGCCGGTCACCAAGTGGTCGGCGCTGGCGCACACGGTGCAGGAACTGCCCGACCTCATGCGCCGGGCCTTTCACGCCATGCGCAGCGGCAAGGGCGCCCCGGTGCTGGTCGAGGTTCCGGACGAGGTGTTCACCGCCGAATACACGGGCGAACTCGATTACGTGGCCGTGCCGGTCCAACGCACGGCGCCCGATCCGGATGCGATCAAGGAGGCGGTGCGCCTGCTGCTCGCAGCGAAAAGTCCGCTGCTGTGGGCCGGCGCCGGCGTGCTCTATGCCGAGGCGAGCGAGGCGCTCGCGGCGCTGGCCGAGATGGTGCCGGCGCCGGTCGTCACCACCAACCCGGGCAAGAGCGCGATCCCCGAGAGCCACCCGCTGGCGCTCGGCGCATCGACCCGCTCGCGGCCGAAAATGTTCACCGAGTTCATGGCCAAGGCCGATCTGGTGCTGGCGGTCGGCTCGTCGCTGACGCGCACGCCGTTCGGGCCCGGCGTGCCGCCCGGCAAGACCATCATCCATTCCACCAACGACGCGAGCGACATCAACAAGGAGTACCGCGTCGACCAGGCCGTGGTCGGCGATGCCGCGCTGGTGCTCGACGCGCTGATCGCCGAGGTCGGCCGGCAGAAAGGCGGCGGCGGCGGCAACGCACTCGCCGCGCTCAAGGAAGAAGTCGCCGGCGCCAAGAAGGCGTGGCTTGCGGAATGGTCGAAGCATCTCGACTCCGACGAAGTGCCGATCAACCAGTACCGCGTGATCCGCGACCTGATGCGCACGGCCGACCGCGACAACATGATCGTCACCCACGATTCCGGCAGCCCGCGCGAGCAGATGATGCCGTTCTGGGAGACGACCGCGCCGGGCTCATACATGGGCTGGGGCAAGTCGACCCAGCTCGGCTACGGGCTCGGCATCACCATGGGGGCCAAGCTGGCGGCGCCCGGCAAGCTCTGCGTCAACGTCATGGGCGACGCTGCCATCGGCATGACCGGCATGGACATCGAGACGGCGGCGCGCAACCGCATCGCCATCCTCACCATCGTCCTCAACAACGGCGTCATGGGAGCCGAGCGGGAGGTGCTCAAGATTTCCGACGCGAAGTACGGCGCGATGACGGTCGGCGGCAATTACACCAAGGTCGCCGAAGGGCTCAACGTCCCCGCGACGCGGGTCGAAAAGCCGGCCCACATCGTGCCGGCCGTCAAGGAGGCCGTCGGGGTCACCCAGTCCGGCGCGCCGTTCCTGCTCGAAATCCTGGTGAAGGAAGGACACGACTTCTCGCGCTACAACTTGCCGGGCCTGTAGGTTGGGTTAGCGCGGCCATCTGCGTCGAGGTAGTCACTCGACATTGATCCGCGCGTAACCCAACATTCCCCTTGAGCTTGCCTGTAGGTCGTCGGTTGGGTCGAGGTTTTCACGAGACCCAACAATGATAACGATGTTGGGTCTCGCGAAGGGCTCGACCCAACCTTCTGTAACGGGCCGCGAGGGGTCAATCCCTTTTTGCGCTGTCCATTCGCCGGGGACTCGCTTCTGTACGGGGTCGGCGCGAGAGGCCGCCACCAGATGGGGTTCGCGGAGGATAGGCCGACCAATCTACG
>WNGA01009853.1_pt1 | contig 12794 bp, 10 predicted proteins | sample 5400061 | NCBI WGS metagenome assembly WNGA01 (sample SAMN13153366, study PRJNA577476) | soil metagenome | isolation source: 100 cm soil or saprolite under grassland replicate 2 | place: USA:California | collected 2016-06-15
TGCGGGTGTGGCCCGAGCACCCGCCGCGCGACCCGCGCGCGTGGCTGGCGACGGTCGCGACCCGGCGGCTCGTCGACGCCCGCCGCAGCGAGGCCGCCCGTCACCGCCGCGAGGAGGCGACGTACGCCGAGCCGCGGCCCGCCGCCACCGAGGAGGGCGACGACACCCTCTTCCTGCTCTTCTGCTGCTGCCACCCCGACCTCGCACCCGCCTCCCAGGTGGCGCTGACCCTGCGCGCCGTCGGCGGCCTCACCACCCGGGAGATCGCCGACGCCTTCTACGTGCCGGAGGCGACGATGGCGCAGCGGATCAGCCGGGCCAAGCGGGCCGTGCAGGGGCGCCGCCTGGACCAGCCCGGCGACCTCGCCGTCGTGCTGCGCGTGCTCTACCTCATCTACACGGCCGGCCACGCGGGCCGGGTGGACCTGGCCGGCGAGGCGATCCGGCTCGCCCGCCAGCTCACCCTCGCCACCGAGGAACCGGAGGCGCGCGGGCTGCTCGCGCTGATGCTCCTCAACCACGCCCGCCTCCCGGCGCGACTCGACTCCGAGGGCCGGATCGTCACGCTCGACCGGCAGGACCGCGGCCTGTGGGACACCCGCGAGATCGCCGAGGGCGTGCGCGTCCTGCAGTCGGCGCTGGCCGTTCAGCGCCCCGGCCGCTACCAGGTCGAGGCCGCCATCGCCGCCCTGCACGACGACGCGGCCAGCGCCGAGGAGACCGACTGGCCGCAGATCCTCGCCTGGTACGACGACCTCGTCGCCCTCACCGACGACCCGGTGCACCAGGACCCCGCCGCCGTGCTGGGCCGCGCGGTCGCGGTCGGCCACGTCCTCGGCGCCGCCGCCGGGCTGCGCGAGACCGACCGGCTGCGCGGGGTGCTCGGCGACCGCCACCGGTGGCATGCGGTCCGCGGCCACCTGCACGAGCTCGACGGCGATCTGCCGGCCGCCGGCGCGGCGTACGCGGATGCCGCCCGTCGGGCCACGGACGTCGCCGAGCGCGACCACCTGGTCCGTCAGGCCGCCCGCGCGCGGGCCGCCGAGCTATGTAGGAACAGTCGTCTCACTGAGCGTCCTCCGTAGGCTCGCGTACCCAGCTATGACCCGATTGAGCCGAGCAACTCATCGCTGGTCTCTTCAGACCAATGGGCGGCGCGTTCCCACCAGCCGATCGGCAACCGAGGGACGCTGTAGCTGGGGGCCGTGTAGCTGGGGGCCGTCGTTCCGCTACCGTCGAGCGCATGACGATCCAACGCATGGAGCACGTGGGCATCGTGGTCGACGACCTCGCGGCCGCGACGGCGTTCTTCGTCGAGCTCGGACTCAAGCTGCAGGGCGAGGGGCCGGTCGAGGGCGGTTGGGTGGACCGCGTGGTGGGGCTCGAGGGCGTCCGGGCGGAGATCGCGATGGTGGAGACCCCGAACGGCCACGGACGGCTCGAGCTGACAAAGTTTCACGCCCCGTCGGGCCGGGGCGGCGACCGGCACGCGCCGGCGAACACCCCGGGCATCCGCCATGTCGCATTCGCAGTCGACGATATCGACGCCGTCGTCGCTAGCTTGCGAGCCCGCGGCGCGGAGCTCGTTGGCGAGGTGGAGCGCTACGAAGACAGCTATCGGCTCTGCTACGTCCGCGGCCCGGAGGGGATCATCGTCGAGCTGGCGGAGCAGATCGGCTGAGGGCTCCGGCCGGCCGCCAACCGCCTCGCCAGCGTCAGTGGTCGTCCCGGGGCAGGATCCTCCTGCGGGCACCCGGCCGACGTGCTCAGTCGCCGCCGCGACGCCCCGACCCGGCTCCGGACATATATCGATTCGGGCGCCCGCGGTTAGGCAGCCCCGCGTGCGACCCGAACGCATAACCATGCAGCCAGCGACGCTGGCCCGGAACGTACGGATCTAGCCGCCGACCGTGCGTCACGCTGTGTGACGACCCGGCTTGCGACTCCTCGACGGTGCCGCTGATGCGCAAGTCGCAAGCTGTCACAGTGGCCCCGGTCGATCGAGGCAGGGTGGAGATCGGTGATATCGTCCGACTAGAGTTGCCGGACCCGTCTACCGGCACCAGGTTTCCGCCGCCCGTATCGCGTGACGACTTCTGGAGCCGGCTGGCCCACGTTGTGCCGCGGTCGTCGGTCATCGATCACCGGGCGGCGTTGCCAGGCCACGCCAGCGCCGACAGGCCGGCCATTCCGTCGTTGACGACGTCCCGATCGTGGTCGCCGCTCTTTTCCGGATTGCCCGGTCGGTACTGCCACAGCGCGAAGGTTGTCCATCCCGCCGGCAATCTCGGCGGCATGTTCGTGTAGTTGGCGACGTCCAACGGGTACCCGCCGAACGACGGATCGTTGCCCGTGCACGGATTCCACCAATGCGCGTTGGTGTAGATCATCGGCTTGCGGTGGATGATCGCCTCGATACGGTCCACGAAGGCGTGGATCCAGGCGCGCATCTGGTTGGGGTTGAGGTTGTAGCAGGGGCCGGTACCCACGCCCGGGTAGGGCCACTCCAGGTCAACGAACGGCACCAGGGTTCGGGTGTCCCGGGTGAACTGGGCGTGCCGCAGGAAATGGTCGGCCTGGCCGGCCGGGTCTGCCAGGTCGGGGCGGGCGTAGACGTAGGCGCCGACGTAGCGACGCGCCGCTTTCCCGGCGGCGTAGTCGCTCGCGAAATGCGGATTGACGTAGGTCGTGCCCTCGGTGGCCTTGACGTAGACGAACTGGCTTCCCGCCGCAACCTCGACGTGCCACTGAATCGGAAAGTGCCGGTGGTCGTGGCTGGAGATGTCGAGGCCGCCGACCGGGTAGCCGACCGGCCGACCGGTGATGATCGCGGCCACCAGCTCCGGCGGTACGGATGGCCGCGGGGCGGCCACCCGGCGGGGCGACGCGACAGCGGCGGCGGCCCAGACCGGGCTGGTGACCAGCAGCAGCCCGACGACGACTGCGCGGCGCCGACGCCGTGTCGACACCATCGCGCGGATCAAGATAGCGTCGCGGCGCCGCATCCACCGCGCCGCCGAGACCACGACCGGGACCACGACCCCGGCCAAGCGCAGCGTCGCCACCATCACCCGCACCCACACCGTCATAGTGTGCCTCGGTCGCCGACCCACCCCGACGATTGCCGGCACTGCCCCTCCCCGACCGCCGGTAGATCGCCGCCCCGGGCACCCTGCCGCGTCAGCGATATTAGGTACTTTTCGCGGTGACGCGGGTCCGCCAGCGTTCGTGGTCGCACAGGTGGGTCGCCGCGGACTGGTCGGTAACCGTCGAGTGTGGACTCCAGGACGCCCTCGCCCGCGGTCAGCCCGGGCAGTTGGCGTTGGAGGTCCTGAACCCGCGCCGCTGGCACGACGGTCTCGATCGTGGTGAGGTCGGCCCGTACCGACTGGTGCTTGACCGCCGCGCCGAGGCGGCCCAGCGCCTTCAGTACGGTGCTGATCGCCCAGACTGGGATTTCGAGGCTGACCTTGAGCGTCGGCTCGCAGACCACGGTTCCGGCCTGGTCGAGTGCCCACATGAGGACCATCGGTGTGAGGTTGCGGAAGTCTGCCGGTGTGCTGGTCGGGCCCCGCTTCGACGGCGGACCGTCAGCCACGCTGTAACCACAGTTGATCATGGTGATGACGCAGTCGGTGACCTGCCAACCGAACCGCCCCTCGCGCAGGGTCCGGCGCACGTACTGGCCCATGCAGTCCGTGAAGGTCTCGGCGTTTCGGTAGACGTACAGCGGCATTGCCTGTGGCTCGACCCGCATCCGAAACTCGATGCCCAAGTTGGGCGGCCCTGGCTCGACACGCAGGCCGATCGTGGCTTGAAACGGGTTGGATTCGGAGTTGAGGATCTCAACGGCCTCGCCGACGCCCACCGGACGCTCGACGCAGATGACCGTCGTTTCGCGGAATGTGACGTCGATGCCGAACTCCGTCGCCAAGGTCGCCTGGATGACCTCTTTCTGAACCTCGCCATAGAGCGAGACGGAGACGTCTCGGCCGGTGTCGTCCGCCCGGACGTTGATCAGCGAGTCCTGCTCAGCCAGCTGCGCCAGGGCGCCACGCAGCGCGCCGTCATCACTCGGGCGCACGGCGGCGACGGTGGTTTCCATCGTTGGTGGCGCGAAGTGATACTGGGTCGCTGTCGCGGGTGGCTGACCGATTGTGTCGCCGATCCGGACCTCGTTCAGGCCCCAGAGCTTGCCGATCTCACCTGCGACGAGTTCTGGGCGCCGGACCCACCTGCCATTGTCAGAGACGTTGATGGCCGTCGCCTTCGCCTCGGTAGCGCCGCGGCTGACGGTCTCGATGTCCAACCGTTGCCGGATGCGCACGGTGCCGGCGAACATCCGGACGTAGGCGATCTTTTCGCCCGCCGGCCCCCGATCAACCTTGAAGATGCGACCAGAGACGGCGGCCTGCGTGTCGCCGGCCTCGGCGGGCAACAGTTCGACCAGGCCGCTCCTCAGCGCCTCCACGCCCACGCCGGTGATCGCCGATCCGAACAAGACGGGGTGAACCAGCGACCGCTGGGTCTGGGCCGCGAGCTCCCGGCGCAGGCGCCCGTTCGTGACGGCGAGCTCGTTCTCGACGTACGCGGCCAGCAGCGAGTCGTCCCGCTCGGCGAGCGCCTCGGTCAGCGCCGCGTGGAAGGCCGGGTCGTCGAAGTCGTATGGCGTGAACCGAGCGGCGCGGGTGCCCAGCCCGTCGACCGTACCCATGGGAATGATCGCGGCCGTGAGTCGCGCCGCGATCGCGTCCAGCGCCCGCTTAGCATCGGCGCCGCGACGGTCAATCTTGTTCACGAACAGCAGGGTCGGCACGCGCAGCCGCCGAAGCGCGCGCATCAGGACGCGTGTCTGTGGCTGAACGCCCTCAACGGCAGAGATCACCAAAACGGCGCCGTCGAGCAGGCCCAACACCCGCTCCACCTCGGCGATGAAGTCCGGGTGACCAGGCGTGTCGATGAGATTGACCGTCACGCCGGCGATCTCGAAGGACACGACCGCAGACCTGATGGTGATCCCGCGCTGGCGCTCCAAGGCCAACGTGTCGGTCTGCGTCGTGCCGGCATCGACATCGCCGACGGTGTCGATGACCCCTGCGGCATACAGCAGCCGTTCGGTCAGTGTCGTCTTACCGGCGTCGACATGCGCCAGGATCCCCAAGTTCAGCGTTCTCCGCGGCAACCGCCACACCCCTCGAAGAGATCAAGATTCCCTGTTCGATGGAGGTGAACGTCGCTCGCATGTCGTCTCCCTGATCATTCGACGGCTGAACTATCCGGCCCGAGTCAACCATGACTCACACCACTGCACGACCGAGTTAACCCGCGCAGGCCGAGGAGCGGGTCGCACCGTCAAGCAAGATCAATAACACTCTCCTGCCGCGAAGCGCGTGCTCATGCCGATGAGAGTTCGAGAAGTCAGCGGCCTCAGTGACCTCACTTCGTCATCCCCCTATCACGTGTATCGGGCGCGGCCCTGGCGGGCCCGGCTTCTGCGTGCGCGCGCAATGCTTCGGCGAGCGTCGCGCCAGGCGATCAGGGCTGTCCGCACACGAGGTGAGGTGAGGTGAGGTTCTCGCCTCGGCGCTTGGAGCGCAACTGGTTGATCAGCCAGACTGGGGCGTCGGCCCGTTCGATGGCCTGGGTCTTGCTGAACAGGTCGCCGTTGGCCAGCGTGTAGCGACTTCGGGCCATCGAGGTGAGGCCGAGCTCTGCGATGGTCGGATCCAGCCACAGCCACGAACGCCGGGCCGCCCAGGTCCAGTACCTGGTACGCCCGGCGCGGGCAGCCTCTCATACGTCGTCGTCGGTCATGGCTGGGAAGACGTCGCGCGGTGGGCGTCCGAAGACCGCGTAGCCGTGGCGCACAAGCTCGGCTCTGGTGATTCCCGAGAGCGCGCGTCGGACGAGTGACCCGTGTGTCCCGGTCGGGTGCCGCATGTGAATGTCGAGGATCTTCGTGTTGCCGGCGTAGACGCATCCGAGGCTGAGGCCCGAGCCGGTTCCTTCGTCGAGGCGACGATGCACAGTGGTTAGCGTGGTCTGCCGGGCTGTGTCAACCGGTCCGGCGACGAGCGCGACTAGGTCGAGGTCACTGATGCCGGGCGTGTAGTCACCCATCGCCAACGACCCCGCGACAAACAGATCGCAACCTTGGTCGCCCAGGCCGCGAGGAACCTCGCCATGGACCTGGAGAACGCCGGCTGTCGCGCCAAGTACCTCATCCGCGACCGAGACGGCAAATTCCCGCCGCTGTTCGACACAATCCTCGCCAGCGCCGGCATCACCGTCGTGTTCACCGGCGTCCACGTACCACGCATGAACGCGATCATGGAACGGTGGGTGCAAACCTGCCGCCGCGAACTGCTCGACCGAACCCTGATCTGGAATCACCGACAACTGATTCAGGCCCTACGCGAGTTCGAGCAGTTCTACGACGACCATCGCCCGCACCAGGGCCTCGCGAACGCCCGACCGCCCGCCCGTTACCTGGACCGGTCACGGACTTCGGCGAGACCGCTCCTTACGCATCTGCGGACGTGACCGCCTCGGCGGCGTCCTGTACGAGTACGAGCATGCCGCTTGACCTCACCTGGGCGCGCCTCACCGTTCTGGGGAAACGTCGCACCCTGCCGATACCGCGCGGTCTTGCATGGTGACCGCGCCTGCTGTCCGATCGGAAACCTGAGGAACCCCATGATGAGTCTGGCCGAACGGGCAGCCGTGACGAGTGCCGGTGCGGACGCGGCGAACCTGCGGGTCGTGCCCACCACCCCGATCGTTGAGGCGGCTCAGGGATTTGCCGTGGAGCTCGGCCCGGACAAGATGCGCCGGGCTACGGCGGGCCGCCGCGGTCACCGAGACCGCTATCCCCTTGGTCGCGGCGCGGCCGGTCGGCAGACCGAGTGTCCCGCTGGGCCGCCGATGCAGTGCCCTCATGCCAGAAAGAGACCTTGGACTGGGCTACGGCACCGGGCATCTGACCACGGTTCGGCGTCTGGTCAGGGTGATGGAGCGCCGTTCACACGACGGCCCTGGGATGGGGGGAGGCCCGCGGCGCAAGAAGTAGCCGGGCCCCGACCGTTCGGTACCCGGGTCCTTCGACGAGTTGACGACAGGAACATCACATGACTGAGACGATCTTTACCCAGCACAGCCACGGCGGCCACGGTGACGGCGATCGGGAGATCACCGTCGAGGTGTCCACCCGTCGAACCCCCCAGCCAGCCTCCAGCCCGATGCCGCGGTGGGGCCTGCCCGTGTTGTCGTGCTCCAGGTAGATGGTGAGGACGCGCTGCAGGTGCAGACGGTTCCGGATAGTGTCCAATCCAGACACTCAGCGCGGACGGTGCGTATCCAGCGTTCAGCGTACGCGTTGGCCCTCGGCGCTCGCGGCGCAATCTTGACCGTCCCGACCCGGACGCGGCGAACACCGCGTCGAACGCAGCCGTGAACCTCGGTCGAGACGCGGATACGTCCAGCGGCGGTCGACCAACTCGCGATGCCACCGAGGCAGACGGGTCCCGACATCCGCCCGGTCACGCAGGCGCGTGCAGGTACCTGCCACCTGTCGGCAACACGGCCCCGGCCAAGCGGTCGCGGCGACCTCGCGGGACACCCAAAGAGTGGCGGGCGTCGCGTTTATTGGCAACTGACCGGGTAGAAGCTCGTTGGGCGTCCACGGCGCGCGCCGGCGATTGGTGCGGCGGCGGCGTTCGTGGGGGCGACACGAAAGGACCGCGCTTGGCCACCGGCTCCAAGCTGGACCGCCCGCACGGAGCGGGTGATCCGGCACTCCGGCCTCCCCGTGAGGGAATCGACGCCGGCAAACGTAACGTCGTTGGCGTTCTGGTCGACGTCATCGATTACGACGCGGCCGTAGCAAAGGTCATCGCGGCGGCCGTCGACAGGCGCCCGTTCATCCTCACCGCGTTAGCCGTACACGGCGTGATGACCGGGGTGCTGGACCGGCGGCACAACGCCGTGCTCAACGGCTTCGACATCGTGGCGCCGGATGGACAGCCGGTGCGTTGGGCACTGAACCTGGTGCACGGTGCGCGACTGCGGGATTGGGTGAGCGGGCCTGACCTGGCGCTGCGGGTGCTGCGGAGGGCGGCCGACGAGGCGTTGCCGGTCTATCTGTACGGCTCGACGTCGCAGACCCTCGACCGACTGGCTGCGTCGCTGACCGGGACGATCCCAGCGTTGCGGATCGCCGGCGCGGAGCCGTCGAAGTTCCGTCACGCGGTACCCGGCGAAGAAGCCGAGATCGCCGAGCGCATCAATGGTTCGGGAGCACGGCTGGTACTGGTCGGCCTCGGCTGCCCGCGACAGGAGTCCTTTGCCCATGCCATGCGGCCGCACCTTGCCATGCCCTTGTTGGCTGTCGGGGCCGCCTTTGACTACCACGCGGGCCAGCTCTCCCCGGCACCACAGTGGATGCAGCGGCACGGCCTGGCGTGGCTGTGGCGGCTGATTCGAGAGCCGCGCCGGCTTTGGCGTCGCTACCTGCTCCTCGGACCCGGGTACCTGCTTCGGCTGTCGGCGCAGAGCATGCGGCTGTGGACGCCGGCTGTGCCGCGACCGTGGTACCAGCCCGCGGGCCGGCCGCCCGTCTAACGCGCGGGGCGGCCGTGCCATCGATCAAGTGAGCGGAGGAACCGATGTGCGGAATCACCGGCATGGTGGTTGCCGATGGCGCCCGCGCCATCGACCCGAACCGGCTGCGAGCCATGTGCCGGACCCTGGTGCACCGTGGCCCCGATGAGGAGGGTTTCTACGTCAACGGGTCCGTCGGCCTAGCCGTGAGGCGCTTGGCGGTCATCGACGTCGTACACGGTCGGCAGCCGGTGCGCTCTGAGGACGGAACTATCCATGCGGTACTCAACGGCGAGATCTACAACCACGGCGAGCTACGCCGGCAGCTCGCCCAGCGCGGTCACACTTTCGCCTCCCGCAGCGACGCGGAGGTGATCCCGCATCTGTACAAAGAGTACGGCGTGGATTTCGCGCGGCGGCTGGAGGGCATGTTCGCCATCGCGCTGTTCGACAACCCGCGTCGTCGCTTGGTGTTGTGCCGTGACCGGGTGGGTGTGAAGCCGCTCTACTATGCGGAACGCGACGGTGGACTGGTGTTCGGCTCGGAGATGAAGGCGGTGCTGTGTTCCATCGTCGACCGTACGCCGGATCTGCAGGCGTTCAGTGCGTACCTGTCGCTGATGTACGTGCCCGGGCCGCGGACCATGTACCGGGAGGTCCGAAGACTGGCCCCGGGCGCGATGCTGGTGTGGCAGGACAACGCGTACACCATCGGGCGGTTCTGGGCGCTCGAGGACGTGACTCAGCGGCTGGATCTGACCCCGCGTCGGGCGCGCGACCTCCTGCGTGACGTCGTGGTCGACAGTGTCCGCCAGCAGCTGGCCGCCGATGTCCCGCTCGGCTTTTTCCTCAGCGGCGGCATGGATTCCAGCACGGTCGTCGCCGCGGCCCGGCGGGTCCGACCAGATGCCGCCCTGAAGACCTTCTCGGTGGGGTTCGCCGACCGGTCCTATGACGAACGCCGCCAGGCCGCCCTGGTCGCGCGCCGGTTCGGCACCGACCACACCGAACTCGTTGTCGAGCCACGGGCGGAAGACCTCCTGGAGGGCATGCTGCCCGGCTTCGACGAGCCGTTCGCCGACCCGTCGATGGTGCCCACCTACTACCTGTGTGAGCTCGCCAGGCGGCACGTGACGGTGGCGTTGAGCGGGGATGGCGGGGACGAGCTGTTCGCCGGCTATCTGACGTACCAGGCGGACAAGATCGCCCGCTACTACCGGCGCCTGCCCCGCGCGTTGACGGCTCGGGTCGCCCCAGCACTGCTGCGCTTCCTCCCACGGTCAAATGCCAGGGCGAGCTTCGACTTCAAGGCGCGGCGGTTCGTCGAGAACGCCATCGAAGACCCGGGCCGCAGCCACTACCTATGGCGGGTGGTCTTCCGGGAAGCGCACAAGGTGCGGCTGCTGCGGCCGGACCTGTACGCCGAACTCGCCGACACCTACGACACACACGAGGCGCACTACCGAGCCAGTGCGTCCTTCGACCCGCTGACCCGGTTCCAGTACACCGACGCCCACGTCTACCTACCAGACGACGTGCTGACCAAGGTCGATCGGCTGAGCATGACGCACTCGCTGGAGGTCCGTGTGCCGCTTCTTGCCACCCCCTTGCTTGAGTTCGCCTTCTCCCTGCCCGGCCGGCTGAAGTCCCCCGGTCTGCGACCGAAGTGGTTGCTGCGCCAGGCGATGGCCGGCCTGCTGCCGCCGGAGACTGTCGCGATGCGTAAGAAAGGCTTCAACGCGCCGCTCCCCCGGTGGCTGCGCGGAGTCTACCGGCCACTGGTGCGGGAGTACCTGAGCCGGGAAATCCTGCAGCGGCAGGGTTACTTCCGGTTCGACGAGGTGGACGCGATCGTCGACCGGCACCTGCGTGGAACCGCCGAACACGCCCGAGAAATCTGGATCCTGTTGCTGTTCACCATGTGGGCCGAGCAGGAGAAGGCGTACTGCTAGGACAGAGCCCTCCTAGCGCGCCTGCCGATCGGGTGCGTCCGATCGCTCCGCCACGCCAGCGCGATCGCCACAACGACGTGATCCTGCCTGGAGGTACGAATCTGTGGATTATTGGGTGTTGCTCCTATCGCTCGTTCTGATCCTGCTGCCCGCCGTGGTCCTCGCGTCCTCGATCTCCCGCCCGGCGCGCGCCTGGGTCTGCCGGATCGCCTTCGTCGTGACGGCGGCGATGATGGTCGCGCCGTGGATCTGGCTGCATTTCCGACATGCCGTCCCGGCGCGGGCCGCCCTATTCCTGGTGACCGGGGCGTTCGCGGGTGGGATCGTGCTCAGCGCCGCCACCGCGGGGATCGTGGAGGACAACGCACCGCCGTCCGCCAAGGTCCAACGCAGGGTGCTCGCCTACCACGCCGCCAGCGCGGTACACATCCGCCCGGACCCGCTCGGCAAGAGAGTGCTCGATGTTTTCGGCGCCTTCGTCGGTCTCGCGCTCACGCTGCCGTTGTGGCCGATCATCGGGCTACTCATCTGGTTCGAGGAGCCGGGCCCGATCTTCTTCACCAAGAACTCGGTCGGTCGGGGCGGCACCACGTTCCGGCAGTTCAAGTTCCGCAGCATGGAGTACGGCGCTGAGCGGCTCACCGGGCCGGTGGCCTCGCCCGCGGGCGACCTGCGCACCCTGAGGGTCGGTCGCTGGCTGCGCCGCTGGCACCTGGACGAGCTTCCCGAGCTGATCAATGTGTTGAGCGGCACGATGAGCCTGGTCGGTCCACGGCCGCTGCGCACCGTCCTCGTGCAGACCCATCTCGCGATGGTGCCCCGGTACGCCGAGCGGCATACGGTCCGGCCCGGGATCGCGTGCATCGCCCAGATCGAGAAGTTCCACATGCCCCCGCAGGAGCGGCTGGAGAAGGACCTCGCTTACATCGAGCAGCGCAGCGTGATGCTCGATCTGCGGCTGCTCGCCCGCGCCATGCTGACCACGGTCCGCGGCGAGCGCCACTACGACAGCGACGCGCCGCTCGCGCAGTCCGGCCATGCCGGCGGCCCGGTCGCCAGGCCCGACTGGCATACGGATGAGCGCGGCAAGCATGCCGATCGGGTACGGGGCCCGGCGGCGCTTCCCCCGTCAGCGTCGGGCGGTGCCACGAGCGGCGGGGTCGACCAGAATCGTCGCCCCCGGCGGCACCAGGGTGACCCGCAAGTCCCGGCTCTCTAGCAGGCCTTGTGTCTCATGGAACCTCAAACAAGACATTCGATATCCCGGGGTCATCCGCGAGCTGAGCCAGAGCGGTCGGCCCGGCTGTTGATCGACGACCAGGCCCGCCTCGACGGGGTCCGCGTGTTGAGCGTGGATGGGCACGGCTGCAGCGGGTCAACGCGACGTCGCGACTGGTAGTCCGGCACGGACTCCGCCGATCCCGTCTGGGTGACTGTATAGCGGGGAAGCCGGTGCCGGCGGTGCCGCAGAAGCTCGCCGGAACCCGTGCACCGGGAGGTTCCGGCTCACTGATGAACCGCGAGGAGGACAGCGGCCGCCGGACACGACCTCCCCGAACCCTCGGCCATCAAACACTCGATCCGCCAACCTTGATGTCGGTGCGTGCGAGCTCTCGCGTCCTGGTGCCGATCGCAGCGAACCATGCCATTGTGGGTGCCGAAAACGTCATCCGCCCAGCTCAGGCGGCATGTTCGTATTCGTGGAGGAGGCCGCCGAGGCGATCGCGTCGGCGGATGTGCAGATGCGTGATCGCGGCTGGATCGATGATCGGCTCGGGTAGCGGGCACAGCTGACTGGCATTCGAGATGCCCCGATGCGGCCGATGATGGTTGTAGTGTCGTTCGTACTCGCGCAGGGCGCTGTGCCTGCCGGAAATGTCATCCGCCCTGGTCAGAACCGGTCGCAGCCTGGAAACTAATCTTGCTCGCTCCGAAGGCGCAGCCCTCGCTCATCGGCACCGGTAACTGCGATGATGCCGCTTCGTGCTCCTTCGGCTGGCATACCTTGGTGTCACCAACGCGTTCGCTCTGCTCCGGCTGCTGCCCAGCAGTGATCACGACAAGGACGCGGAGATCCTCGCGCTACGCCATCAGCTCGGCGTGTTGCAGCGCCAGCTCGGCGGGCAGCCGATCCGGTTCCAGCCGGCCGACCGGGCGCTGCTGGCCGCTGTGCTGCGCCCGCTGCCCCGGCCGACGCTGCGGAGCCTGCGGCTGCTGGTACATCCCGATACGATCCTGCGCTGG
>WNGA01013723.1_pt1 | contig 12792 bp, 10 predicted proteins | sample 5400061 | NCBI WGS metagenome assembly WNGA01 (sample SAMN13153366, study PRJNA577476) | soil metagenome | isolation source: 100 cm soil or saprolite under grassland replicate 2 | place: USA:California | collected 2016-06-15
TACTGCCTTGCGAATCGCTTCGTCCTCGATTCGGCGCAACTCATCGGCGCCAATTTTTCCCAGATCGCGTTGCAAATAGGCCTGTTTCAGATTGGCCGGACGTAGCAGGCTGCCGACGACATCCGTTCGAATCTTCGCCAATTGCTTCATCGGTGATTGTTCCATAAATTTTCCCTCGATCATTAGCGGGTGAAAAGCTCGTTGATCCCCTTCTCCACGCCCTCATTCCCTCGCCCTCCGGCTCCTTCTCATTGCTATAGTGAAAGGGAGTTGCCGTCACAAGCTGACAAATGATAAAAACTTTGTTGAAGATCATTAAACAATTGGTCAGTCATGGATCGATTCAAAACCATGGATAGCTTCGTTAGGGTTGCCACCGCCGGCAGCTTCTCAGCCGCGGCCAAGCAGCTCGGAATGTCGCGCGCGTTGGTGTCGCTCCATGTTACCGACCTGGAGCAACGCTTGGGGGTGCGTTTGCTCAATCGGACCACCCGATGTCTGACCTTGACGGAGGCCGGCGCGAGCTATCTCGAATTCTGCCAGCGCACGCTTGCGGAAATGAACGAGCAGGAATCTTCTCTCGCTCAACTTCAGAAGGAGCCCCGCGGCTCGTTAAAGGTGACCGCGCCGAAATCTTTCGGCACGCTGTACCTCTCTGACGCCGTGGTGAGTTTTTCCGCCCAGTATCCCAATATTCAGGTGAGCTTGATTCTCGAGGACTATTCTTTCCGCGCCTATGATTTCGTCGACAACGGACTCGACGTCGCCGTGCGCTTGGGCGATCTGCCCGATTCAAGTCTAATTGCACGCAAGATCGCTACGTTGCAATGGGTCGTTTGCGCCTCGCCGAAATATTTGACGCGCCACGGCGAGCCGAAGACGCCCGCCGACATCGGCAAACATACGTGTCTCGCGCACGTAAACCTTGATCCCAACGATCGCGCTTGGCGCCTTCACGACTCCGACAATTTGATTTCGGTAAAAATCAGCGGCACGTTTTCATCGAATAGCGCGCTGGTGTTGCGCAAGGCTGCGCTGGCGGGACTCGGTATCGGTTATCTTCCGCTTTACTGCATCGAGGATGATTTAAAGACCGGCGCACTGCGCAAGCTTTTGCCAAATTATTCTCCCCCGCAAAGACCAATCTATGTCGTCTATCCGCCCACGGCTCGGGTTCCCGAGCGGGTGCGCACCTTCGTCGACTTTCTCGCTCATTGGTTTGGCAAGACGAACTCAGAGAAATCGAAACCGAACCCGGAAAAGAAAAATGTTAAGCGCGGACGGCGCGAAGGCCAGCGAACCGTCCGACCGGCGCTAGGAAGAATATAATCTACTAAGGTACGGAGGACTCGGGATCATACGCGCGGATGACGCGGAGCCAAGCCTGATTTGCAGGAGCCGGCCTCTTGCGGTGACTTGTTCGTTTTCATGATCAAAAAGATTTTGATTGCTGGCGCCGGCATCGGCGGTCTAACGGCTGCTTCCTGTCTCATGAAGGCGGGCTATGACGTCGAGATCTATGAGCAGGCGCCGGAGCTGAGCGAGATCGGCGCTGGCATACAGCTGAGCGCCAATGCGATGCATGTTCTTAACAGCCTCGGTCTTGGTGAAGCAATTGCCAAACTGTCAGTTCGACCCGGCGCCTATGTCTTTCGACTCCATGATACGGGCGAGATTATTGGCCAATTTCCGCTGGCCGATGAACATGAACGACTCAACGGAGCGCCGTATAATCAACTTCACCGGGCTGACCTTCACGATTTGCTCGCTGTAAAGGCACGAGACTTCAACAAGGAGGTCGTGCGCCTGAACCGCCGAGTCATGGGCTTCGAGGAAACTGCCGCTGGTGTCGAGCTGCACTTTGCGGATGGTTCCAGGGCCAGAGGAGACCTCTTGATCGGCGCGGACGGCGTTAAGTCCGCGGTGCGCGCCCAGATCGCCGGTGCAGACCACGCAGCCTACACCGGCGATGCGGCCTGGCGCTTGACTCTCCCCACCGATCAGCTGCCCGACGACTTCATGGGTCAAGTCATGTCGGTGTGGATGGGTCCCGGACGACACGTGGTTTGCTACTATCTCCGCGGCGGAGCCTTGCTGAATTTCGTGGGCCTGGTCGAGACCGAAGAGATCTCCGAGGAGTCGTGGACTGCCAAATTTCCGTGGGAACGGCTGAAAGGGGATTTCGAAGGTTGGCACAAGAACATTCAGACCGTCATCGATACAGCCGATAAAGACTCTTGCTTTCGATGGTCGCTCTACCACCGGCCGCCGATCGCGACCTGGAGCACCTCGCGCGCGACGCTGCTCGGCGATGCGGTTCACGCCACTTTGCCTTATCTCGCCCAGGGTGCATGTATGGCGATCGAAGACGCCGCCGTGCTGACGCGCGCGCTGCAGGCAACCGATGCCGTGACCGATGCTCTTCAACTGTACGAACGCAATCGGATCGAGCGCACCTCGCGCATCGTCAAAGGGTCGGATGCCAACCGCACGCTGTTCCACATGCGCGATCAGGAGAAACTTCGCCAAGCGTTTGCCGCGCGCGACGAAGGAGCGGATCGGAATGCGTGGCTCTACTCTTACAATCCGTTGACCACGAAGCTCACGTGATACTTTGCCCAGTCTCTTCCACCAGCGCTGGGGAGAATAGATCACTTTGAAAACCTGGGAAGTTGACACACTAGTGTCTTGGCCCAGAAGTTCATTTGGAAAAGAGGGGAAGGGGAGATTTTTGGGCGGAGTGAGGGTGGAATTATATCGCGAACTTCTGGGTCACCACACTAGAAACCCGTCGCTAATCATGCCGCATAATAGCGCCCACGATGCACACGCTTAGAATCACATAGTCCGAGTCACTTTGGCGCTTTCTCAAGCTAAGTCGATGAGCGCCTGAATGGAATATGACGTGACCACGGCGTCCTCCGCCATACGGAGTCCGACCGAGCCGGCCTGAGTTTCTCCGACTTAAATCTGTCGCGTTAGCGGATGTAAGGGATCTCTGTGACAGGATTGTCAAGATTCGCAGACCAACAATGCCGAAGGCTGCTCCCGCATCCGGGAGCAGCCTCTTAACCGAGCGAGCGGTCTCACTTCAGCTTAGTTAGGGAACGGCGGCCGCGTTCGCCTGATTGATGAGAAACGTGCGGTCCTCCGGAAGCAACAGGCGCTGCTTCACGAGACTGTCAGCTGCCGCAGTGACCTTGGCAACATAGTCCGCATGCGTTGGGTACCGCTCTTGGAGCGACGGGCGTGGATCACCGGCAGTGAGGCGCTCCGCCTGAGTTTTGAAGAACGGAATGAACGCCCCGGTAAGATCGCAAGAATCGCCCTCGCTGAATCCCGCTTTCCTGACGTTCCACCCCAGGTAGGTGCCCAGAGGAACCTGAACGTTGGTGTTGCGCAGACCGTCGATAGTGTTGCCGTTAACGTCAACCTGTGGTTGGAACACGGCATACTCAGCGCCGAATACTGGAGGTTCCACCATGATGTTGGAAATATCCTCGATATTAAACTGCGGTCCACGATCGAGGTAGAACTTCTGATTGGTCACACCGGGCAGGGTGAAGTTCACCGCGGGAATGTACGGGTAATGGATCTCGCTCAGCGGCACAAGAGTACCCGCGTGGAGCGTCGCATACAGGCTCGGCGGCGGCTCCCTTCCATCGACGATCCACTCGCGGAGCGCCACCAGCAGCGCCCGCTGGCCGTGGATAAAGGGGTTGCTGTTAGTCCGCAGCTGGCAATTTACCGGCGGGCTAGGCACCACAGTCGGCGGCTGCCTCGTTACGTCGCCGCCGCCGTGCTGAGTACTCGAAAATAAATAGATGCGCACTTCCTTCGGGATCGGCACGTCATGCTTGCCCTCGGAGTCAGTCGTGTTGAGCGCCATCATGGCTTGCCAATACTCGGTGTCGGTGTTCGTGTGGAAGATCTTCGGACAACTATTGGTATGCCGGCACCGATCGAGCTGCCCGGCCGTTACGCCCGAGAAGGCGTCATGGCTCACTCCCCATGTCTGCGGCGACTCCGCACCTGGGAATTGTGTCTCGGTGTGCTGCGTCCCTGACAGCCGGGTCGGTTGCGCGAAGCGAACGTTAAACGCACCTCGGTTGGAGGCCTTATGCGGTATCGCGCCTTCGAACACCTGTCGACGGTTCTCGTCCTGGTTGAAGCCGAGCTGGACGTATTCGCGAATCCAGCGACCGCTCTGTGACGAGCCGTAGATGATGGCGTACTGGATGGCATCGCCCAGCGGATTTGCCGGCCCTGGTACGACGACTTGTTTCTTGCTGTTGCCGTTGCCATGACGATCGCCATTCCCGTTGCGCAGGAAAGAGACGAAGTCACGTGTCGCGGCAAAGCCTAGACCCATGACCGTCGGATTCTTTGCCGTGTAAAGCAGTTCGTAGATGTGATTGGTGTCGAAGCCGCCCTTGAGGCACACCTTTTTCGTGTTCGGAACACCCGGGAACGGCGTGACCGAACAATACTGATGACTGATGACTGATGACTGACTGATGACTGAATGACTGATGACTGATGACTGACTGATGACTGAATGACTGATGACTGATGACTAATGACATGACTGATGACTGATGACATCGGCAAAAGCCCAATCGCTGTTTGGGATGATCTCCTTTGAGTCGAACTGATGGACGCGCTTGGTCAGCGTCGCGCCGGCGTTGCTCGTGCTAACCGACTCGTACGCCGGTGGAGCCGTCACATCCTGCGTCGACTCCGGCGCGTTGAGAGTGTACTCGGATCGAACGCGCCCCTGGATCTCAGAGCCGTCAGGGTTCTTGGGCACCGGCAGGGTAATTCTGAGGCCGGTCGTCAAATCGCCTTCCCATCCGCTATCAACGAGCGTGTACCCTTGACGCTCGAGGAAACCGTCGCCGATGTTGGTCGCGTTGCCGCCGACGTTGAGCTCCGGACTCCTGATATTTCCGCGGTTCGGCACGTCATAGAGGATCGTCCCGTTGCCACGACTCAGGTCGACGGGCTTGGTAATCGAAAAATCCATCGAGTACTCGACCATGCCGCGCGCGTTGCGCGGCGCCAACTGGATGTCAGTGATGACCGCATTCAGCGGATCGTTCGGATCCACCTCGCCGAACGCGACTCCGGTAAGGGTTTCGTATTGCCCTACGCTGCCGAATGAGGCGCCACCGAAGGCTGGTGATGTCTTCGTGCTAATGACAATCTGCGTTATTCGCGCTTCGGCCGGCTTACCAATACCCAACAGAGCAATGGCCAGCGAGATTAAAAACACGGCCCGCGCGACGCGGGGCAGACGGATAGGCATTGTAATTCTCGGCATGTTTATAGCTAGCATTGGTCCCTCCTAATTGGGGTAGGACGGTGGTTACCAAGCGGCGCTTATACCCGCTGGTTGCAGTTGTCAAGGATTATTTTAGCTGCTGAATGCAACTTTATTTTGTCAGCCCGAGTTCTTTGCGAGCACGATCTACGAAACTCAAATCGGCAACGTCCTCGACCTTAATAGGCCGAGTCACTTTGGCGCTTTCTCGAGCCAAGTCGATAAGCGTCTGAATGGAAGATGCCGTGACCACGGCGTCCTTCGCAATTACGCGCGCCACGTCTTGAAAGATCGATTCCGCCATCTTGCGGTCGCTGAGCTTCCAGCGCTTTATGATCATCTCGACGATCTCGCTCTGGCGGCCTTTGTCCAGGAGGAACATGACACTGCGCAATTGCGCGCGCACTATTCGGTAAACTTCATCGGGATTTTCCTTGATGCGCTTTTCAGTGGTACCGAATCCCGACTGAGCGAACTCGACGACGTCCCCCAGGAATAGTAGTTCGTTGAAGCCTTTTTCGCGCAAAGAAATTTTCCGTCACGGAAAGGAGCGAGGCATCGACGGCGCCGGATTCAGGTACAGCGATTCGCCCGCGGTGCTCGCCCGGGCAACTAGCGTGCTTCGGCGCAGTGAAATGGCTGAAAGCTAGCGGAGTGGTCAGTGGACCAAATAGGTAGTGGAAGTCGCTACTATGGTATGGGGCGTTTTCGGAACCAGTCGACGAGAAAATCGCCCAGCGAGCGAATTTTTTGCGGCGTTGGCTTGCCCGGACAAAAGACCAGGGAAAGCGGATGCACGGGAATCGGGAAACGACTGAGGATTTCGCGCAGAGCGCCGCTTTTGAGATCCTCTGTGACACAATAAAGTGGCACGATGGCGATTCCTAAACCCGCCAAGGCAGCCTTGCGCAACATCAGCACGCTGTTGGAAGCAAACGGACCTTGCACTTTAACCGACACTTGGCCAGCACCGCCCAGGCGCCAGACGCGGTCGCTAGGGTCTGAGTTGATGTGCACCAGGCATTGATGGCGCGCGAGTTCGCGCGGCTGCTGCGGTTCTCCATGTTTTTTGAGATAGGCTGGCGCGGCGCACAACAACCAGCGCAGATTAGCGATCTTGCGCGCGACTAAATTTGAATTGCGGACGGGCGTGGTGTGCACCGCGACGTCGAAACCACGTTCGATGAAATCGTAGGCGCGAAACGACAAATCGTCGAGCACCAAACTGACATTGAGATAGGGATTCGCCGCCGCGAAGCTCGCGATGGCATCCCCTAGCGCCAACGTAGTAAACGATTTCGGCGCAAGAATTTTAAGCGCGCCCTCAGGCACCTTTTGCGTTCGTTTGAGCGAGCCTTCGTTCTGTTCGATTTCCGTAATCACCCGCTGACAGAACTCAAAATGTTTCGCCCCGGCTTCGGTGAGCGTGATGCGCCGTGTGGTGCGCGTCAGCAGCCGCACGCCCAAATGCTTTTCCAGATCGGTGACGTGGCGCGAAACCAACGGCCGCGACAAGGCTAAGGTCTTAGCGGCTTCGGAAAAGCTGCCGAGCCGGATGATCTCGACAAAACTCTGCATAGTGCGAAGGCGGTCCATGTGGATTTCAATTGGTTAAACTTCTGCAACCGTGGTTTTAACAATTGCGCTCTTCTCGAACCGAAGCAAGAGGGCGTAAGGTTCCGTATTGCGGTCCGGCATCCAGTAATCCATGCCTTGAGCGCTTGTCAAGCGACCGGACAAGCGCTTCGGAGTCATCACAAGAGAAAAGAGGTGCCAGCACGATGACGAAAAGTCGATTCGTAACAGCCTGTGCGGCGATTGCTGCCGTTTCTCTTTGGGTTTGCCTGTTGCTTGTGGGTATGGCTCAAGCCGCCGAGCAACTAAAAAAAATTCGCATTGCCATTCCAAGCGTCGTTATCGATTTTGCGCCGCTCTGGATCGCGCGGGATAGGGGGATTTTTCGCGACGAGCGCATTGATCCCGAGGTCACTTACATTCAGGGCAACGTTCGAGTCGTGCAATCTCTGGTTGCCGGCGAAGTGCAGTTTGGCGTCGCTGGGACCGCGGGTGCGGTTTCGGCCCGAGCGGCGGGCGAAGAAGTGATCATTATCGCCGTGCCGATGAATCGTCTGGACTACACGTTCGTGGCGCGCCAGCCGGTCAACAAGCCCGCCGATCTTGCCGGCAAGAAGATCGGCATCGGGGCAGTCGGCGGCTCCGACGAACTGGCGACCCGCATTGCGCTGGAAAAGCTCGGCGTCAATCCAGCGAGTGTGACGATGATTACAGCCGGCGGTTCGGCCGAACGGCTGACCGCGCTGCGCATCGGCTCAGTCGATGCCGCCACCGTCGGCGGCGCAACCTTTATTGGCGGCGGGGCGGGGCTGCACAAAGTGCTCGATCTTATCGATCTGGGCGTCGAGTTTCCCTTCACGGCGATCTTTACGACCAAGAAGTTCGCCGCGGCAAATCGCGACGCAGTTTTGGGATTGATCCGCGGTTACATGCGCGGCGTGCGCTTCTTCCAAGAAAATAAAGAAGAAGCGATCGCGATCACAGCGCGCAACTTGAGAACCACGAATAAAGATCTGCTCGAGCGCCAATGGCTCTATGTCAAAGACCACGTGTACGAGAAAATTCCTTATCCAACGGAAAAGGGATTCAAGCTAATCTTTGATATGCTAGCGCCAAGAAATCCTAGGGTAGCCGCCTTGCGAATGGACGATGTGTTTGACGCGAGCTTTGTTAAAGAGTTAGTGGATAAAGGGTTCTTTAAATAGCGAGGTCTAAGCAATGACAACGAAATTAGCCGATGGGAGCGGAGCGAGGATAGATGTTCACGCCCATGCCTTTACGCCCGAGTTTACCAAAGTGCTAAGAAAGACCGTATCTCGACCACTTGCCATAAGAAGCATCTGGGAATGGGATGAGAATAGATTCTTGGGTGAAATGGATCGCTGGGGTGTTACGTTGCAGATCCTATCATTGCCGCAGATGTACGAGTACTTCGATTGGGGAAATCACAAACCGGCGCTTGAAATGTCTCACGTCGCCAATGATGAATACGCGGAAATATGTGCTAAGCATCCACAACGGTTCAGGATGTTCGCATCGATTCCGATGATGGACGCCGACCAGGCGTGCAAAGAGCTAGAGAGAGCACGGCGTTGTCCCGGATTTTCCGGTATTACTCTGTGCACCCATATTCGAGAACGAGCGCTGGATGAGCCAGAGTTCGCGGCCTTCTTTGATTATGCCAACGCAAGCGGTTTGGCGATGTTTCTTCATCCGCTGGAGCGACCGCTGCCCAAAGAGTGGAACGTTTACCGTCTCGATCACCTCATTGGGTTACCAGTCGATACGACCTTTGCGTTGTCGAGACTCGCGCTAGGAGGGTTCTTCGACAAATATCCAAACCTCAAAATCATCGCTGCCCACGTCGGCGGAGCCGTCCCCTTTTTAATCCGCAGAATCGAGAGAGCCTTTCGTGAAGGCAAAAGCCAGTACAAACCAAGTCACTATTTCAGCCAACTCTTTTACGACACGGCAGGACCCACAGATGAAGCCATCGTGGCGTGCGTTGCCAGAATGTTTGGCTCGGAACAAATCGTATTCGGCACTGACTACCCGTTCGGACTCGGGCAAGAAGGGAAGCAGTACATTGAACACGCCGTTGAAGTGGTCCGAGACTCAGGTTTGAACGAGTCGGATTTGGCAAAAATATACGGCGGCAACGCCCGGCAACTCCTGCACATCGACCAGCCGTAACGCGCGAGGAGTAATATGATTCGTGTGGCTTTTGTGATCGGCGGCTATCCTCCCGAAGAGCACAAGCGGCGCGCAGATGTGGCGCTGTCTTATTCGACAGCGGAAATTCAGGTGGGCATCATTGACGTGGCGGCCACCCCCTACTTTTATGGCATGACGCCCACGGAGATTCAGCTCGTCGCGCCGGCTTTCATCGAAAGCTTCAAGCGCGCCGAAAAGGAAGGCTATGACGCCGTGGTGCCGCTCGGCACGCTCGACCTGGGTGTCGACGGCGGCAAATCGGCCGTCGATATTCCCGTGGTCGGTCCTACGGAGGCTTGTCTTCACGTCGCATCTCTAATCGGCGACCGCTTTGGTGTCATGGTCTATCATCCGAGCCTGGTAACTTTTTCTCGCGCGATCATTCGGCGGTACGGGATGGAGTCGCGTATTGTCGGCTTTGGCGTCAGCGGCTTTGACCTGCCCGATCTCGCGGCGCACCACGATGAGGTTGTCGCCAACTTTGTCGGGGAAGCGAAAAAACTCGTCGCTCAAGGCGCCGAAGTCATTTACCCGATGGGTATCAGCCAGTGTCCGGTGCACATCAAACCTCAGTGGCTGCAGGAACAATTGGGCGTGCCGGTCGTCGAAGGCATCGGCACGCCCATCCGGATCGCCGGGATGCTCGCAGGTCTAGGTCTTTCGCAGAGCCGCGTGCGTTGGGTGAAGTCGCGGAACTAATGGAATCCAGAGAGAAGTCATGTCTCACCACGAAGGCACCCAGGACACGAAGATAGGACATTCGTAGGGCGGACCTGCGTGTCCGCCGTGCGTACAGACGAAGGAATCGTTATGGCAAGCTATGAAACTATTTTACTTGAGCGCCGCGATAATATTGCGACGATCACGTTTAACCGGCCGCACAAGCGCAACGCGATGAATCCGAAGCTACATCAAGAGATGGTCGAAGTTTTAACCGAGCTAAGATTCGACAAGGATTTGCGCGTGCTTATTCTCACCGGCGCAGGCGAAAGTTTTTCCGCCGGTGAAGATTTGAAAGAATTTTTCTACGAGCAGCGCGACCGCATGGAGTTCGAGCGCTTGCTGGACAAGGCGCTCGAATGGCGGGTGCGTATTCTGCGCGCCTTTCCGGTTCCCACCATCGCCGCAATAAACGGATATTGTTTCGGGGGCGCGTTTTCGATCGTCTCCGGCTGCGATATCGCGATTGCCGCCGATGAAGCGACCTTTGGACTTTCGGAAGTGAACTTCGGTCATTTTCCCGGCGGCCCGGTGAGCAAACAGATCTCGCAGATCCTGCGCGTGCGCGACGCGATCTATTATATCCTGACCGGCGATACGTTTAACGGCAAGCGCGCCGCCGAAATCGGCTTTGTCACCTACTCGGTGCCGCGCGCGTTGCTGCTGGAAGAAGTTAACACGCTTGCCCGCAAGCTCGCGGAAAAAGACGCGCTGGCGCTGCGCGCTTGCAAAGACGCCTACCGCGACAGTTTGCTCATTCCCGATTTCGAAACCGCTTTGAGCTACAGCTCGGCGAAAAGCGATCAGCTCTCGCTTCTCCAGGGCGGGGCGTGGAAAGATCAGGGCATCAAACAATTCATCGAAGGAGCATATCGCCCAGGTTTCGGCGCGTTCAAAAAAGACAAATAGGAGCGGGGCCGCCATAAGGGCATCCAAAGACCGACGGAGATCGCTCATGCGCAAATTTTTTGAGGCTGCGATGGTCGCCTTAACGGCTTGCGTTGGCCTGTACAGTCCGGCGCGCGCGCTGGAAAGTATTGTCATCGCTTACCCAACGACGAGCAGCCAGTTTACGCCGCTGTGGTTCACCCGCGACGTCGGACTGTACGAAAAATACGGCCTCGACGGAAAGTTGGTCTTTATTCAAGGCGGCAGCGTGCTACTGCAAGCGATGCTCGCCGGGCAAGCCCAGGCGGCGCAGAACGGCGTGGCTGAAACGGTGACGGCGATCCTGCGCGGCGGCGATGTTCGCATGCTGGGGGTCACCGCGAAGATTTTTCCCTATAGTTTGATCGCGGCAAAAAACATCAAAGGGGCCAAAGATCTGGTCGGCGGGCGAATCGCGATCAACCGCGTCGGCGACGTAAGTGCCTATGGTTCCCAACTCGCTTTGCGCAAGCTCGGGCTCAATCCAGACAAGGACGTGACTATGCTGCAGGTCGGCGGCTCGCCGCAGCGTTTGGCGGCGCTGCAGTCCGGCAGCGTGCAGGCGGCGGCGATGGATTTCATGTCAGGGCTGCGGCTGGCCAAGCTTGGTTTCCCCGTGCTGGTGCAGCTGAATCTGAATTATCCCTACTTGGGGCCTGTGGTCTCCGGCAAAGTTCTGCGCGAAACGCCGGCGCTCGCCGAAGCTTTTATCAAAAGCTACGTCGAAGGCATCGCCCGCTTCAAGCGTAACCGCGAGGAGGGCATCAAAGCGCTCGGCCATTATATGAAATCCAACGAAACCGAGATTTTGAATAAGGCCTACGAGTTCATCGCCAACGAATTTTACGCGGAGAATCTCGAACCCGACGCCAGGAGCTTCCAAGATCTGATGGACGAGATCGGTGAGCGCGAGCCGCTGGCAAAAAAGGCGACCATCCCTCAGGTTTTCGATTTAACGATTGCGCACAAACTGGACAAAGAAGGTTTTTTCAAAAACGTTTTCAAGAAATAGAGAGGGAACAAATGATGACTGCCGAGTCAAAAAACAACGGCGCGGCTGTTGCGGCGCCATTCAAAATCGAAAAAGTCCAAAGCTGGCGCGCTACCCTGCGCCGCGCCGTCGCCTGGAAAACCGCGCGCTACACCAAAGGCGATATCGAAGCGACGGTGGTGGGAATTGCCGATGAGTTGGGCAATATGGGCTTCGGCTACATGCCGGCCATGCTTATCGTCGGCGAATCGCCAGCCACGGCAGAGGCGCTGCTGCATGGCACCATCGCCCCGCTATTGCGTGAAGGTGAAATTATCGGCGTGCCGGATGTGATGAAGAAAATCGATTTCGCCGTCGGCGCTAATTTGCAACTCAAGTTTGCCGTCGAAGAGGCGTTGTTGGACTTGCAAGCGAAGCGCATGAAGACGCCGCTGTTCAATCTTTTCGGCGGCCTATCGCGCCGCGAGGTGCCGGTCATGCGTATGCTCGGTCTTAAGCCCCCGAAGGAGACTGCCGCGGAAGCGCGGACTCTCGTTGACTTTGGTTATCGCTACGTCAAGATCAAGATCGGCGTGGATGATCAGCGCGATGTCGAAACCGTCAAGACCACGCGCGCCATGCTGGGCGACGACGTAGTCATTTCCGTTGACGCCAACCAGTCCTACGCGCCCATGCGCGCAGTCAAAGTATTGAACCAGCTAGAGGTCTGCAATCTTGTCGTCTGCGAGCAGCCGGTGCGGAAGGACGACGTGCGCGGCATGGCGTTTGTGCGCCAGAACGTCCGCACGCCGATTATGGCTGACGAAGGAATCGAAACCGCCGCGGACGCGCTCCGTTTAATCGAAGCCGGCGCCATGGATGCGGCGAGTATCAAGCTTTGGAAGATGGGCGGCTACTATAAATCGCGCGAAATCGCGGCCGTGTGCAGCGCCGCCAACGTCGGTGTCCACATCGGAAGCACCGCCGGCAGCCAGCTTATGGAAGCGATGCAGCTGCACTTTTGCGCGGCAATCCCGGAGTTGTTCGCCGGCGCCGAGATCGG
>WNGA01015602.1_pt1 | contig 12791 bp, 15 predicted proteins | sample 5400061 | NCBI WGS metagenome assembly WNGA01 (sample SAMN13153366, study PRJNA577476) | soil metagenome | isolation source: 100 cm soil or saprolite under grassland replicate 2 | place: USA:California | collected 2016-06-15
CATGTCCGGCGTGCAGCTTGATCGCGTCGGTGGCGTCGGGCGCGTCGGCGGCAAGCTTGGCATGATCGACCATGCCTTTGATGTAGCCATCCTGGGTGCCGTTCGGCAGCAGGCCGAAGCCATCACCAGGGTTCTGGATCTTGCCGTCGCCATTGACATCATGGGCCTGCGAGCCCTCGATGATGTTGTTGATATGCTCGGCGTGAACCTTGACCAGCCGGAAGTCGCCGGCGTCGAAGGCATCCTTCAGGAACTGGGCGTGGCGCTGAAGCTCGTCGGTCTCCTGGCGCAGCCCCAGCGCGAAGCCCAGCTTGCCGGGCGTGTTGCCAATGCTGAACAGCACGTGCCGAATATGGATCAGCGCCTTTTCAGGCAGCGCTCCGCTGGCGATCACCGTCTGGTTGTTCTGCTCGGACTCGGCCTCGGCGGCCTGCGTGATATAGACCTGATTGAAGCTGCCGATCAGGTTGTCGTTGGTCGGCGAGATATAGGTCAGGGTGGTGGTGTCGCCGCTGCCGCTCAGCTTGCCGAGCGGCAAGCTCTTATCCTTTCCGCCCAGCCAGGCTGCATAGATCTGGCCGGCCTGCGGGGCCGGCAGCCCGGCCACAGCGACGATCACCTGATCGTTGCGCAGCACCTGATCGCGCCAGCTCAGCGCGCCGCTTGCTGTAGCTGCCGGCGCGGCGGTGGGCTGGGCTGCCACCGTCGGCTCCTTGCCGACATCGGTCACCGGTTCAAAAGTCGGGGTCGGCTGCGCGGCAGCGGGCTGCGCGGCGGCTGTCGGCTGGGCAGCAGCCGGCGCGGCGGTCGGCGCCTCCTGCGCGGGCGCGCCGCCACAGGCGCTGAGCAACAGCGCCAGGATCAGCAGCGGGCCAAAGAGTTTGCGTACGTTCAATGTCTGGCTCCTTCCATATCTATTCATTGGAGCCAGTCTATAGTAGGGGTGTCGAATAGATGTCGCGCCTGGCCGGGTGCCGGGAACCTGTGCGACATTTGGAGCGATTTGCGTAAATTCTGGAGGCGATAGACGACCTGGCATCGTCTATCGTCCAGCGAATCAGGATCAGGCATACGATTCCCGTACGATGCGCTCGCCTAGCTGTGCTGGCTGGGCTGATCTGGCGTGCCCTGGAATGGTTGGACACGACTATTCTGAAATGCTCTGATGCGCCACACTCCGTCACGCTTGATCAGCATCGTGGTGTTGATCGATTGCCGATCCGCTGGCGCAGTCGCCTGCCCCGCCAGCCGTGCCGCGCCGGTGGCGATCACGATTGCGACATCGGGTGTGATCAGCTGCACGTCGGCGTCGCTGCTCGCATCCAGGATCGATCCTTTCAAAAAGCGATCCCAGAGGAACTGGTGTAGCTGCCCAATTGCAGCGCCGCCCTGAGTGCGCGTGCCGGTCACGTCAATGTAGTCGGCGTCGTCGGTGAACAGCGCGCCATAGGCGGCAGCATCGGCGCGGTTCCAGCATGCCGCCAGCTCGGCCAGAACATTGCGAATGGCGGCTAGATCGTCGGTCGCGGTGGGGTTTTGAATGGTCATGTGCGGTCTACTCCTTCGTAAATTTATTACGGCCGGTCAATTATATTGATTTGTCTAGATAATTGACTGGCCGTATAATATACTCGAAAGTTTGAATTGTCAAGAGGGCAGAACCATGGCGACACCAGATCGCGACGAACTTCGCGCCGCCGTCATCGAGGCCAGTCGTGAGAACAGCACGATCGCGGTCTTCTTCCATACCGCAATTGCCGAGCAAGTTGGGCTTGGCGCCACCGATGAGAAGACCTTGTTCATCCTACGGCGCTATGGGTCGCTAACCGCCGGCGAGATCGCCCAGCACACTGGGCTAACCACTGCATCGGTCACCAATCTTATCGATCGCCTGGAGCGCAAAGGGTTTGTGCAGCGGGTGCGCGATACAGCCGATCGCCGGCGGGTGATTGTGCAGCCGAACCAGGCGCGGCTGGCCGAATTCGATCGGCTGTTTAGCGCGATCCAGGCATCGTTCGACACTGTGCTCGACGACTACAGCGACGCGGAACTCGCAGTGATTGCCGATTTCTTAGTACGCGCGACGCAGTATGCGCGTGAAGCCATTATGGAATTCGATCGGGCTCGCTCACGATGATAACGGTTACCGATTTTCGCTGCTCGGTTCTATTTTCGAGGAGGCATTCCGATGCCACGCTACATCGCTTTTCTACGCGCAATCAATGTTGGCGGTCATAATGTCAAGATGACTCAGCTGCGCACGCTGTTCGAGGAGCTGGAATTTTCGAACGTTGAGACATTTATCGCCAGTGGGAATGTGATCTTTGATTCGCCGTCCACGAATGTACAGCAGATCGAACGGCAGATCGAGCGCCACCTTCAGGCTGCGCTCGGCTACGCAGTCGCGGCGTTCATACGATCGGCCGCCGAGCTCGCCGCCGTTGCGGCCTACCAGCCGTTCACACCGGCTGAGCTGGCGGGTGAAGGCAGCTCGGTGTATGTTGCGTTCCTGCCAGCTGCGCCCGATGGCGCGGCGGCGCAAAAGCTGCTGACGTTCCGAACTGAGGTCGATGATTTTCACATCCACGATCGCGAAGTCTACTGGCTATGCCGCATAAGAATGAGCGATTCGACATTTTCTGGCGCGCTGTTCGAGAAAACGATCGGCATGCCCGCCACGATGCGCAACCTAACCACAGTCAGAAAACTTGCCACAAAATATCCCGCCGCACAGTAACCTGCTCTTTCTTCTAGGTTCCGCGCTAGCCACACAGGTGATGCCGCTGTGTGGCCTCTCGGCTATAATGCTGCAAACAGCAAAAATCCGTTATCTATGTGTCATTTTTTCGCCCGTAGGGCGAAAAAATGACACATAGATAGTGAAAAAAATATGAGATGAGGAGCCATTCCATGACGATTTCAACCGCCGACACCGACGTTCTGAGCGCGCTGTCGAACCAGATGGCTGACGCGGTCGCGCGCGTGCGCCCAGCGCTGGTGCTTGTCAACGGCCGCTAGCGCCAGCCAGCCAGCGGGGTTGTGTTCGCGCCCGATCTGGTGCTGACGGCCGACCATGTGATCGACCGCGAGGACGATCTGACGATCGAGACCGATGATGGGCGCAGCTTGCCGGCCCAGCTGGCCGGGCGCGACCCAGTGAGCGATCTGGCGCTGCTGAAGGTGGCCGGGCTGACGATCGAGCCGGCGGCAGTGACGCAAGATCCGGCGCGAGTCGGCCAGATCGTGCTGGCAGTCGGGCGGCCCTCGGGCAATGGGCCGATGGCGAGCCTGGGGATTGTCAGCGCCGTCGGCGGGCCGCTGCGAACATCGCGCGGGGCGCTGCTGGATCAGTTCATTCAGATCGACGCGACACCCTACCCGGGCTTCTCCGGCGGCCCGCTGATCGACCCGACCGGCGCGGTGATCGGGATCCTGACCACCGGGCTGATCAATGGTGTTCCGCTGGTGGTGCCGGCCGTCGCGGCCTGGCGCACCGCCGCGACACTGGCGCAGCAGGGGCATATCAAGCGCGGCTACCTCGGCCTCAGCAGCCAGCCGGTTGAGCTGCCCGCGGCCCAGCGCGAGGCGGGCAAGCCCGAGAGCGGCCTGCTGATCGTGCGGGTCGAGCCGGATAGCCCGGCCGCCCGCGCTGGCCTGCTGCTCGGCGATGTGCTGATCAGCATCGACGGCAAGCCGGTGGCCGACACCGACGACCTGCAGGCCCACCTGGCCGGCGACCGCGTCGGCGCGACGGTAGCGGTCGATGTCATTCGCGGCGGCGTGCCCTACACGCTAAGCCTGACGATCGGGCAGAGGGGATAAGGTTAGGGGTTAGGGGTTAAGGGTTAAGTTCATTGAGTTCATCGAGTTCATTGATCGCTCGGCATTCCATGAAAGTAACCCCTAACCCTTAACCCCTACTAGCGAGAACAAGGTATACTTATGACAGTCACACAGGCACCGGTCACATTCGCGCGCTCCTTCGTCCTACCCGACAATGTCTCGCCGGCGATAGCGGATCTGATCGAACATGTCCGCCCGAGCGTCGTCCAGATTCGCAGCGCTGGGCGCGGCAATGGCACCGGCGTGATCTGGCGCGCGAATGGGGCGATTTTGACCAATGATCACGTCGTGGCGCATGCCAATGGCCGGATCGAGGTAATGCTGACCGATGGCCGCACGCTGGCAGCAACCGTCGGCGCGCGCAACGCCGATCTGGATCTGGCGCTGCTAGAGGTGCAGGCCGACGATCTGCCGGCCGCAGCGGTGGGCGACTCGGCGCAGCTGCGCGTGGGCGAGCTGGTCTTCGCGGTCGGCCACCCGTGGGGCCAACCATGGGTTGTGACGGCCGGGATCGTCAGCGGGCTGGGCGAGGTGCCGGTGCGCGGCGCATCAGATGCGGGCGTGGCGAACGAGCGCATGGCCCAGTATGTGCGTTCGGATGTGCGGCTGGCGCCGGGCAATTCCGGCGGCCCGCTGCTCAACGCGCGCGGCGAGGTGGTTGGAATCAATGCCATGATCTTTGGCGGCGACCTGGCGGTATCGATCCCGAGCCATGTCGCAAGCGAATGGACGGTCGCGCCCGCGCGCGGGCGCACCTATCTTGGCGCAAGCGTGGCGCCGGCCGAGTTTCCTGCGCCGCTGCGTAAGGGCGCGTGGGCCAATCGCAATGCCGGGCTGCTGGTGGTGGAGATCGCGCCCGGCGGGCCGGCCGCGCGCGCCGGGCTGGCGGTGGGCGATCTGCTGCTGGATGCGGCCGGCACGCCGCTTGAGGGCATCGCGGCGCTGCGCGACCTACTGACGGAGTATGCGGCGCGCGTGGTGCGGCTGTATCTCGCACGCGATCGCGCGATCGTCCCGATCGACATCAACCTGGGGGAGCGCGGCGCATGATTCGAGTCCTGATCGCAGCGCCCACGCCGGCGCTGCGAGCCGGGCTGCGGGCATTGGTCGCCACCAGCGAGCTACAGATTGCGGGCGAAACCGCCACACTGGCGATGCTCGATGTGGACATAGCCGCTGTCGATGTCTTACTGCTGGCGGATGAAGATCTGCTGGCCGACGCCGCGCGTATTCTCCCTGAGGATGCGCGCCTGGCGCTGCTGCTGCTGGCCGGCGATGGCCGCGCAGCCACGCTGCTGCGCTCGCTGCCGCTGGCCGGCTGGGGTATCCTGCCGCTGGACAGCAGCCCGGCCGAGCTTCAGGCCGCGCTGGTAGCGGTGGCGCATGGGCTGGTGGCGGTGCCGCTGCCGCTGGCCGAGCAGCTGCTGGGCCAGCGCGGCTCGGTGGTCGTGCCCGCGCTCGATCGGGCCGACCCGCTGACGGCCCGCGAGCGCGAGGTACTGCAGCTGGTCAGCCAGGGGCTGTCGAACAAGCTGATCGCGCGCGAGCTACAGGTCAGCGAGCACACGGTCAAATTCCACGTCTCGTCGATCTTCGCCAAGCTCGGCGCCGCCAGCCGCACCGACGCGATCAGCCGCGGTGCCCGGCAGGGGCTGATTACGTTGTAGTGCTAAGCAAAGGAAAAACGACATGAGCACTCACAGCTGCGTTTTGGCGCCACACCTGAAATCGGATCTGGCCGCCGTCGCGGATGGTAAGTATGGCCGTATGTTTTCGGGCTTGCCCCGCTATCAAGCCGACGAGACCGCGCTGCTGGCGCTTGGCCGCGCCCACGCGACGATCGACAGCCTGCTGGAGCCGGATACGGCTGGCGTGGCCTCCGACAACCCACACATACCAGCTGGCTTCCCGATCTTTGGACAGTTCATCGCCCACGATATCACCGCCGATCGCAGCCTGCTCCAGCATCACGCCAGCCTGGGTGAGCTGCGCAACTTCCGCTCCCCGCGCCTTGATCTCGAGTCGGTCTACGCCGCCGACCCCACCGGCAGCCCATACTTATATGATGACAATGACGCTGATAAGTTTCTGATCGGCATCAACGATGCCGGCCAACCCGACGATCTACCGCGCAACCAGCAGGGCATCGCGCTGATCGGTGACCCGCGCAACGACGTCCATCTGATCATCTCACAGATGCATCTGGCATTTCTCAAGTTCCACAACCGAACTGTGGATGAGCTGCGCGCGCAGGGCGTCGAGCGATCGACGATCTTCGCCACTGCGCGCCAGCTGGTGCGTTGGCACTATCAGTGGATCGTGATTCACGAATTCCTGCCGCTCAATACCGGCGTGGCGCTGGTGGAGGATATCCTGCACCATGGCCGGCGATTCTACCAATATGTCGAGCGGCCGTATATCCCGGTCGAGTTCGCCGACGCGGCGTATCGTTTCGGGCACAGCCAGATCCTGGCGCGCTACCGGCTGAATGATCGCGCGGATGGCCGGATCTTCCCTGATCTGGCCGGCCGCCGACCGGTGCCAAACGCGCGGGCGATCGACTGGCGCAACGCATTTGATCTCGACCCAGATCATCCGCCGCAGGCCAGCAAGAAGATCGACGGCCGTATGGTTCACCCGCTGATCGATCTACCGGATGCGATCGTCGGCGCAGTAGCGAACGCCGACGAGCGCTCGCTGGCCTGCCGCGATCTACAGCGCGGCCGCGCTCTGGATCTGCCGTCGGGCGAAACCGTGTCGCGTGCGATGGGCGTCGAGCCGCTGACCGCCGAGGAGTGCAACCTCACTGATCCGGCGCTGCTCGGCGAGACGCCGCTATGGCTGTATATCCTCAAGGAAGCCGAGGTTCGCGAGGGTGGCGCGCAGCTTGGGGCTGTGGGCGGCCGGATAGTTGCTGAGGTGCTGATCGGGCTGATCGAGGGCGACGCCGACACATATCTCAACGCTGCGATCGATTGGCGACCAACACTGCCCAGTGCCGAGCCCGGCACCTTCGGCATGGCCGATCTGCTGCGGTTTGCTGGGGCTGCGCGATAGCCGATCGAAACGCCGATCAATGCGCGTCGTTTACGTCATCCACAGCGGCGCGCTGAAATCTTCGGATATTCGCCCCAATACCCGGTCGACACGCTGATCCAGCTGGTGCGCTCAGCGCTTTTCGTTCAAGAACACCGTAAAATCGAGATCCCCATTGTTGGTTTTTGCGCTCGCAGAGCGCAAAAACCAACAAGAGTAAGAACTTTGAGCACGCAATCTCACCGCGCAAGCACCGCCAGGAGCGCGAGCAGCGCGGGGCCGCCCTGGACGAGTAGAATCGATCGCTTTACTGTGATGCCGCCGTAGATCGCTGCGACAAGCACGCACAGCAGAAAGAACAGCTGGATCTGTGTGCCGGTCTGTGGGTTTGGATGCGCGATACCCCAGAACAGGCCCGCCGCCAGGAACCCGTTATACAGACCCTGGTTGGCCGCCAGCGACCGCGATTCGCGCGCGAACTCCGGCGTTGTTCCAAAGACGCGCCGTGCGCGGGATGTGGTCCATAAGAACATCTCTAAGATTAAGATATAGACATGTTCCAGCGCGACCAATCCAACCAGGATGAGGCTGATGAGCGCCATTCCGCCGATCCTTTCAATATGCCCAGTGTCTTTCCAACACGGTGATTGGGGATCAGGGATAGGGGATTGGGAACACGGCGGCTGAACCCCCGATCGCCAATCCCTAATCCCTAATACCTCGCTTATGCGCTAGCCATTCTCGGTCTTGTGAAAAATCTCGGCGAACGCGAAGCCATACTGCGCGCCAAGCTCGGTCGCCCACTGGCGCAGGCGCGGCTCCAGCTCGGCCATGCGCGGGCCGACCTGGCTGGCGTGAGCGGCCAGCGCGGCGATCTTCAGATCGAAGGTCGCGCTGATGTCGCTGGCGTAGTTCTGCTCGGGCGCGCCCATGATGTAGATCTCGCGAACCTTATGCGGCGGCAGCCCCTCGTCGAGCAGCTCGGGGAAATCCCACGGGTTCTGGCAGGCCGGGTAGATCGCAGCCAGCGTGGCCACGCCGGCGGCCAGGTGATCGGGGTGGTAGCGGCCGATCGCCATGGTCGGCCGCCAGGAGCGTTCGGGCGATTGGCAGACCACGCGGGTTGGCCGGTAGCGCCGCAGCAGCCGCACCAGGTCGCGCCGCAACTCGATCGTCGGCTCCAGCAGCCCATCGGGCTTATCGAGGAAGATCACACCGCGCAGCCCCAGCACCTCTGCCGCCGCGCGCTGCTCGGCTTTGCGCGTGGCGCTGATCGCGCTGCGGGCGGCCGAGCCAACATCGGTGGCCTCGTCGGGGCCGCCGCCCGAGGCATCGGTGATGACCACATAGTAGACATCCCAGCCATCGCGTGCCCAGGTCGCCACTGTCCCAGCGCAGCCGAACTCGGCGTCGTCGGGGTGGGCCACGATCACCATCGCGACGCGCTGCTGCTCCTGATCGCTCATGTTTACACCTTTAAGGCTTCTACGGTTCAAGAGTCATAGTATAGCGCATGTCCAAGGCAGCCAGATGTGTCTGCACAAGCCTGATGCGCATAGCCTGCCCTTCGACCCTTCGACACGCTCAGGGCGGGCAGGCTCAGGATGTACGGCAGCATGGTACTTTCCTATTTTTTGTACTCCACGTGGAGTACGGCGAGGAAGAACGCGCCGTCTTACTCGGCACTTTCCCACGGAATCGGGCTAACGTCGTCGTGGCGTAGTCGCCGCTCGCCAACGCGGTCGATCCGCATGATCAGGCGGCAGGCCGGGTCGGGGCAGGTCACACGCGCGTCGGTCTCCATCCAGTCGGCCGGGTGGTTCTTGCGCTGCTTGGCCGGCAGCAGCGGTATTGCCGATTGCAGCGCGAAGAGGCAGAAATCGCGCCCTTGCGGCAGCGCGATCTTGCCGCTGCGCAGGAAGAAGCAGTCGCCTACCTGCATCGCGCAGGTGCAGTGGCCCTCGATCGCCTCGACCACTACCTGTAGATCGTACAGCTCAAACTCGTCATCGAGTTGCATCGTTCGTTCCTCTTTTGCGGTACTTTATCATCTGTTTCTGGTTTTTGCGCTCGCAGAGCGCAAAAACCAGAAACAGATTAATGCGGGGATCAACCGGGTTTGCCAGCCAGAAGGATCTCGGTGTCGCCCGGCCAATCCCAGAACAGGCCGCTCGGAGAGTGCCGCGTGAGCTCGGCGCGGAATGCCGCCTCGAACTCTGCGCGCATGTCGCCGAACAGGTGCGGCGCCGCGTACGACATTGAGAAGTAGCCCGCCAGCACGTCGTCGATATTCCGGATTATGTCGGGGCGACCTGGTGCAAACAGGCGTCGCGGCGCGCCGAACCTGGTTCGCGCCAGGGCATCCTCGTACCGATCGGCGGGCGGTGACGCGAACCCCTGGCCGGCGCGGCGGCGCGGACCCAGGTATCGCTCGATCAGGCTGCGGATAGCTTCGTGGGGAATCGGCGGATAGCCGGGCCCGGCCGGCTGCGGGCGCCCCGCGTGCGCGTGGCTGATCAGCGCCAGCGCGCCACCGGGCTTGAGGATATCATATACCGCTTCCGCGACCTGCTCAGCGATGGGCCAATTCGACAATGAGGATACCGGGGCCGCACCCGACATCAAGCAGGCGACCGGCACCGTCGAGCCCAAGCTCGGCGGCGAGTGTGGCGGCCAACGTTCGCGCGTACGGCGGCCTTCCCCGAACGTAATGGGTCGCAGTGCCTCGATAGATGGTTGGGTCGTACGGCAATGCTGGTTATTTCTCCCTGATGCTTCAAACTGGTATCACCCTGCGGGCGCCTGGTGTGCTGGTGATTATAATACCAGAACGTACGCGGTGGTGGGGTTCGGGGAGGCTTGCATCCCCGAAATCTCCTGTTGTGACCCGCTCGCGGCGGCCGGGTGCCCTTTGGGCGCCGCCGCGAGCGGGCCACAAGAATAGATTCTTGGAGGGACCGCGTCCCTCCAAACCGCCCTGAAGACGCCGACTACATATGTCGTGAATACATCAGCCAAGCACGCCGCTGCTCCTCAGCGCCGGCAGCACGCCCACGCCAAGCAGGCGCAAGCCTTCTGCTTCACTCAGGCCGTGCGGCGTGCCGAACTCGATCCGCGCCGCGCCGGCGTGGTACAGCTCGATCGCCTGCTCGACCACCTCGCCGGGCGTGCCGGCGAATGCCAGCCGGCGCAGCAGCGCGTCGGATATATAGCTGGCGGCCAGGTCGAAGTCGTAGATCGCCGCCGCCGCATCGATCTGCGTCAGCAGCTCGGGGTCGAGATCGAGCGTATGGTCGAGCCGCGCGATGATCGGCAGGTACAGCGCGGCCTTACGGCGAGCCAGCGCGCGCGCTGCCGCGCCGTCACGATCCACCACCGTAACCGCGCCGACCACCAGGCCAACCGCGCCTGGCGCGCGGCCGGCCGCCTGCGCGGCCCGATCGGCGGCGGCGCGCACCTGCGGGATCACCGCCGGGTTGGTCGTGCCGCCGATCTTGATCTCGTCGATCTGCCCTATGCAGGCGCGGATCGTCTGCGCGCCCCACGCGCCGAGCAGCAGCGGGATGTCGGGCCGCCGGATGGTCCAGCGCAGCGCGTCGCCGCCGGCCAGCGGGAAGATCGCGCCGCGGTACGGCTCCTTCGACTGCGCCAGCAGGTGGCGCACGCACTCCAGCGCCTCACGCAGCGCGGCGACCGGCCGCGGCGGCGCGATGCCGACGAAATCCAGCCAGGCCCCGCGCGCCAGCCCCAGGTAGGCCCGCCCCTGCGACGCCTCGTCGAGCAGCGCGATATTGCCGGCGATCGTGATCGGGTGGCAGGTAAACGGGTTGACCGCCGCCGGCCCGATCCGCACCCGCCGGGTGTGGCGCGCGATCTCCAGCAGCGGCAGCCAGGCCGGCTGGTACAACATGTCGTTGTAGACCGTGACGCCGTCGAAGCCGTAGTCCTCGGCGGCCCGCGCCAGCGCGCCGTAGGCCGCAAGCGGCTGGTCGGTCTGGAAGGCGATGCTGACGGTAGATGGGGGCATCAAAGGATCTCCTGATTGCAGTGTCGTCCGGGCGTGCGCATTGTAACACCACCGCGCGGCCGAAAGGCGCTGAAGCGAGCCAAAGGAATGTGGACGAATCGGGAGATAGTGAAGGCGCACGATGCGAGAGCACGTTGGCAGAGGAGCAACATTTTCGGATAGTATAGCAATCCTATGTGATTTATAAAACGGAGTCGAGCCTTTAGGCGGTTCATTGGCAATAGCTCCGGCTAAAGCCTAATGCTGCTAAGATTTCATTTATGCCGCCTTCTGCTGCGCTGTTTGCCGATCCTGCCCGTCCGCATCTTGATCGCCAGGCGCGTCTTCGCCGACCCAGCCGAGCTGTTGGAGCACCTGCTGGCGCGACGTTCCGATCCCCTTTCAAGGCCGGATAGACTTGCGGCCGCCGCCGCACCTTGCGCGGTTCGTGCGCGAGCTTCAGCGGTTGGTGCTGCACCTGACACTGCGCCAGCCGCTCCAGCAGGTAGGGTGCCAACTGGCCCTCGGCAAGCACCCAGGCTGGCACGCCGGTCATCAGCGCGTCGCGCAGGCGGCGCAACGCGCGCACAAAACTCAACCGATTGGCGGCGAGGTGCGCGCGTTGCGCCGCCTGCACCAGCGTGGCGCAGATCAGATTGTAGGCCAGCAGCCCGGCCGCCAGTTCTTTACGGAACATCTCGGGCGTCTGGGCGGTGAATTCGGCCATATCCATGCTGGTTTTGATATGCTGATAGTCGACCTCGACTTGCCACCGCAAGCCATACAGCGCGACCAGATCCGCAACCGGGTAGGCCTGCGGATCGGTCAGGCTGGTGAACAGATACAGTTCGATCGGCCGAAAGCCAGCCTTGGTCAGGCGCACGAAGATCAGGCGACCATCGAGCCGATCGCAGGGCAGGGTCGGGTCGACGTGCGTGTCTTTGCCGCAAGCCCAGCGCACCGGCCAATCCAGACCGGACGGCAGTGGGCCACGGTAGCCAGTGGCGCGCAGCAGCGCGCGCGCCTGGCGCCCTTGGCGGCGCAGCACGACATGCTGGCCCAAGGCCTGCGCGACCTGGGCGACCCGATAGACCCCGAAGTTGCAGTCGCCGACAAAGACGGTGTCGGCTTGATCGGCTTCCAGGACGGTGCGCGCCAGAGCCGATTCACTCACTGTCGGGCGATCTTCGGCCAGGCCGCAGCACTGTTGGGTGTAGAGGCAGAAGCTGGCCACCGAGCGCACAATCACCCAGTAGCCGTCACCGTGCTGGTTGCGGGCCTGGCCGTAGGTCGTGACCAGTTCCGACGTGGGGGCGAGACGGAAGGTGGTGCCATCGAGCAGCCGCACCGCGTGCCCCTTCCATGTCGGCGGGGTTGGGGTAGCGGCCAGCCAGGCCCGCACGGTCTGAACCAGGTGGCGGCTGGCAGCCTGGAGCACGGCGAGCGGCAAGCGCGACCGCCCTTGGCTATAGGCCGACGTACTCTCGGAGGTCAGGCGGCGCGAGAGCGGCTGTGGGTGGGGGTCAGCCGGGTCGAGGGCATCGGCTGCGCCGGTGTGGAGATGGCTGACCACCGCATCGCCGTGATGGTCGGGATTGAGCCGCTGGAAGATCAGGCACCAGAGCACAATCACGGGCGTGAACAACCGCCAGTAGAAGGTGGTGGTCGGGGCGGTCTGGCGCAGCAACTGCTGGACGCTGGCGCGCGAGAAGCAGGTTCGAAAGACCGGCAGGAGTTCTTCGGGCGTCGGATGGACGCAGGTGGGTGTAGGAGTGGACATGGTATCATTCCTCCATGTGGGTCCAAAGGCTACGGTTGGGTCTGGTATGACCAGAGCGTAGCGCTTTGTGACCCACATGGCAAGCTCCCATCCGACCGGATTATGAAATCTTAGCAGCATTAGGCT
>WNGA01018919.1_pt1 | contig 12789 bp, 10 predicted proteins | sample 5400061 | NCBI WGS metagenome assembly WNGA01 (sample SAMN13153366, study PRJNA577476) | soil metagenome | isolation source: 100 cm soil or saprolite under grassland replicate 2 | place: USA:California | collected 2016-06-15
GCGCCACGCGCGAGGGTCCGTCGACAACAAGATGACGGGCGACGGCAGCGACGTGAGCGCGACGAACAGCGCCACTGACTCGGGCGAAGCAGCGACGGCAGCGGCGATCGGCCGGTCGGTCTCGCCGAACCGCTCGAGCACAGCGCGCCACACCCTCGCCATCGCGTCCAGCTGATCGCCCGACCACCAGCGTCCGGCGGCGAGGACGTCCGGCGCACAAAGGGTCGACATCGAGCCGTCAGTCTAGAAGAAACGCTCGAACGCCGTCAACGCGTTCACGTCCCTTCGAGCCTCAGTAACGGAACCTCCACCAGATTCCCCGTAGAGAACGACTTGACGACTGGAACGCGGAGAGAACGCGGAGAGTAGAGCCATCTTTCAACAACCCTACCCTCCGCATGCACTGGATTTCATGGCGGGCTCGACGGGAGTTGAACCCGCGACCTCTGGATTGACAGTCCAGTGTGCTAACCAGGCTGCACCACGAGCCCGTATCGAGACTGCGCTAGGGTACACGACACCATGTCCCGTTGCAACGGTTTGGTGGGTTTTGCTGCGCCCTCCGCGTCTCGGACTCCGCGCGCCGAGGCGCGACGAGTGAGATGGAGGCCTTGACGGGACTTCCGGGGCGGGGGGAGTATGGGGCCGCCGGCGTGTCGTCGCCTTGGCGAGGAGGAGAACCCGATGAGCGAAGCCGCGGTCGCCCTCGAACAGATCTGGAGCCCGGCGGGTGGCGATCCGGGCGCTCTCGAGCGGATCACGCTGACCGGCGCCGATCCGCTGCTCCCCACCGACTTCAAGATCGGGACCGCGGCCTCCGCGGTGATCGGGGCGGGGGCGCTCGCCGCCGCCGAGCTCTGGCGTCTCCGCACCGGACGCGGGCAGTCGGTCTCCGTCGACGCGCGGGCGGCGGTGGCGGCCTTCCGCAGCGAACGCTACCTGCGCGTGGACGGACAAGTCCCGCCCGATCCGCGGGGCGAGATCTTCGGCTTCTACCGGGCGGGAGACGGCCGCTGGATCCAGCTCCACGGCGCCATGCCGCATCATCGCGACGGCATCACGAGCCTGCTCGGCTGCGAGAGCACGCGCGCGGCGGCGGCCGCGGCCGTGGAGAAGTGGGAGGCCGGGCAGCTCGAGGACGCGCTGGCGACGGCGGGCCTGCCCGCGGGCATGGTTCGCTCCCGCGCGGAATGGTGGGAGCACGCCCAGGGACAGGCGCTGGCGGCGTTGCCCTTGCTCGAGATCGTCAGGATCGGCGATGCGGGAGCCGAGCCAGTGGGAGACGGGTTGCGCCCGCTCGGCGGCGTCCGCGTCCTCGATCTCACCCGCGTGATCGCCGGGCCGGTCTGCGGGCGCACGCTGGCCTCCTACGGGGCGGAGGTGTTGCTCGTCACCGCCCCCCACCTGCCGAACATGCCGCGGCTCGTGATGGACACGGGGCTGGGGAAGCTCTCCGCGTCGCTGGACCTCCGCAAGGCGGACGACGCGGAGACGTTGCGGCAGCTCATCCGCGGCGCGGACGTGTTCTGCCAGTCCTACCGCCCCGGCGCCCTCGCCCACCACGGCCTGTCGCCCGAGGAGGTCGCGCGCCTCCGGCCCGGCATCGTCTACGTCACCCTCTCCGCCTACGGCCACCGCGGGCCCTGGCGCGAGCGCCGCGGGTTCGAGACGCTGATCCAGTCGGTCAGCGGGATGGCGCACGAGCAGGGATTCGGCGGCGGCCTCGATCGTCCGGAGCACCTCCCGGCGCAGGTCGTGGACCACGGGAGCGGCTACCTGGCGGCCTTCGGCGCGCTGATCGCGCTCGGTCGCCGGGCGCGGGAGGGCGGCAGCTACCTCGTCCGCGTGTCGCTCGCGCAGACGGGACGCTGGGTCGACGGGCTCGGCCGCGTGGAGGGACGGAGGACCCCCGACCTCACCCTTCTGGCCGTCGATGATCTGCTGGCGGAGACGGATACGCCGTTCGGCCGGCTCCGTCATGTGACGCCGCCGGCGCGGTTGTCCGAAACCGCGCCGTTCTGGTCCCGTCCGGCGGTGCCGCCCGGGACGCACCCGCCGGCCTGGGCGGTCTGAGGTCGAGGACCGTTCCGCTCAGCTCCCGGCCGACTGCTTCGCCGCCGCTGCGGCGGCGTCGGCCTTCTGGAAGTCGGCCTCGGTGAAGCCGTAGAGGTGCGCGCCCCCCATCAGGATCTGTGCGGCGATCTCGCGTGGCACGTTCTGCTTATCCGCCGACGAAGTCGACGGGCGCGCACTCGAGCGGGGCGGTCCACGCTCGCTGCTGCGGAAAGCGGGCGAGCAGGTCGGCGATCTCCTCGCACGGCGACCTGTGTCCCCTGAGGTTCAGCCGGGGATAGCGGTCGAGCGCCCACTGCACCCCGGCGAGGTAGTCGTACATGGTCCGGAGCGCGCGCGCCTCGCTGAACCCGGCCGCGCGGATCAGGATCTCCACTCCCTTCGCGTTGGCGTCGAGCTCGCGCTGCTGGTAGTCACGCTCGAGCTCGCCGGACGAGGCGCCGTGCAGGGGGGCCTCGTGGCCGAGGACGTAGTGGGCGAGCTCGTGGGCGACGATGGCGTCGCGGAAGGTCGAGGTCAGCGTGATCGTGCTCACGGAGAAGAAGCCACCGCGGTAACTGCCGGGCGCGTCCTGCGGGTTGTGGCTGACGAGCAGGTGGATGGGCGGCAGGCCGTAGAGGCGCGCGGTGCGGGCGGCCAGGGCGCGGACCTCGGCGGCGCTCCGCTCCTGGGCGGGCGTGAGGGTGGCGCAGCCGGCGAGGAGGAGCACGCCGAGGACGAGGCCGATCCGCGCGATCACGAGCTGTCTGGGGGCTCTTACAGCGCGCGCAGGAGCATCCAGCCGCCCCACCCGAGGAACACGGCGCCCGCGCTCCAGCTCACCGCCCGCGCGCGTGGGACCAGCTTCTCCACGAGCACGAAGGCGGCGATGGTCGCGACCCAGAGCAGGTTCATCACGCCCGCGACGAACAGCAGCGCCATCAGGGCCCAGCAGCAGCCGACGCAGAAGGCGCCGTGGCGCAGGCCCATGACGAAGGCGCCCCGCGCTCCCTCGCGCCACTCGCCGAGGATGAAGGCGAGCGGCGACTGGCAGCGCGCCAGGCACGCGTACTTGAGCGGCGTGAGCTGGTAGAGGCCGGCGGCGATCAGGAGCGCGCCCCCCACCAGCGGGGTGACGGTGAGCGTGGCGGGCGCCAGGAGGGCGGCCGCCTGGAGCGCGCCCTGGAGCGCCGCGGCGGCGAGGCTGAAGGCCGACCAGATCACGAGGTAGCCCGCCAGGAAGACCGCGGTCGGCACCGCCGCCGTCCCCCCGGCGGGGCGCCGGCGGTTGATGGTGGCGAAGGTGAGGATCATGGGGCTGGCAGCGGGCACCATCATGGCCACCATCATGACGGCCCACATGAGGAACGTGAGCAGGAAGCGGCCGGCGTCCCGGTCGCCCGGCATCGCCATGGCGGCCGGCACGTCCAGCATGCTCATCCTCTCCATCCGCAAGAGGTAGAGCCAGGCCAGGAGCGCGAGACCCGCGAGCCCGGAGCCGGCGAGGACACGGTCGCGGCGGACGAGCGCTTCGACGGTCATGCTGGCAGGAGTCTAATGCCGCTCCCAACCGGAGGTCAACGCGTATACAATCACCGGTGGGCGCGCGGCCGGCGCCGCGGCGCCCTCAGCCTGAACGGAGTCACCGGAGACGACCATGACCGACACGCCTCTTCGCAGCCGCAACTGGTTCGCCCCGAGAACGCTCGACGGCCTCATGCACCGCTCCTATCTCAAGGCCGAGGGCTTCAGCGACGCGGTCTTCGACGGCCGCCCCGTCATCGGCATCGCCAACTCCTGGTCGGAGCTGACCAACTGCAATGCCCATCTCCGCCAGGTCGCCGAGGCCGTGAAGCGCGGCGTCTGGAGCGCGGGCGGCTTTCCGCTCGAGTTCCCGACGCTGTCGCTGGGCGAGATCCTCATGAAGCCCACCACCATGCTGTTCAGGAACCTCATGGCCATGGAGGTGGAGGAGCAGATCCGCGCCTACCCGCTGGACGCGGTGGTGCTGCTCTCGGGCTGCGACAAGACGACGCCGGCGATGCTGATGGGCGCGGCCTCGGCCGACGTGCCGGCGATCATGGTCACGGGCGGTCCGATGCTGCGTGGCGTGTGGCGGGACCAGGAGCTGGGCTCGGGTACCGACGCGCGCAAGCTCTGGGCGCAGCGGCGCGCCGGGGAGCTCTCCGACGAGGAGCTGGCCGAGGTGGAATCGTGCCTGTCGCGCTCGACGGGCCACTGCATGGTGATGGGCACCGCCTCCACCATGGCCTCGATGGCGGAGGCGCTCGGCATGGCCCTGCCGGGCAATGCCGCCATCCCCGCGCCCGACTCCCGCCGGCTGGCGCTGGCGGAATCCTCCGGGCGGCGCGCCGTCGAGATGGCGATCGCGCGCGGCCCGCGGCCCTCGGAGCTCCTCACCGCCGACGCCTTCGACAACGCGATCCGGGCCGACATGGCCATCGGCGGGAGCACCAATGCCATCGTCCACCTCGTCGCCATCGCCGGCCGCGCCGGGGTGCCGCTTCCGCTGCGCCGCTTCGACGAGCTGTCGCGCGCCACGCCGCTGCTCGTCAACGTCCGGCCGTCCGGCAAGTACCTGATGGAGGACTTCTACTACGCGGGCGGGCTGCCGGCGGTGCTGAAGGAGCTCTTGCCCCTGCTCCATGCCGAGGCGCCCTCGGTGAACGGCAAGACGCTCGGCGACAACGTCGCGGGGGCCCGGTGCCACAACCCCGACGTGATCCGGCCGCTCGCGCTCCCGCTCGCCGCCGAGGGCGGCACCGTCATCCTCTCCGGCAACCTCTGTCCCGACGGCGCCGTGCTCAAGCAGTCGGCGGCCTCCCCGCACCTGCTCGTCCACCGTGGGCGCGCGGTGGTCTTCGACGATCACGAGGAGATGGCGCGGCGGATCGACGACCCGGCCCTGCCCATCGACGAGCGCTCGGTGCTCGTGCTGCAGAACGCCGGCCCCAAGGGCGCGCCCGGCATGCCGGAGTGGGGCGCGGCGCCCATCCCGGCGCGCCTCCTCAAGGCCGGGGTGAAGGACATGGTGCGCATCTCCGACGCGCGGATGAGCGGCACCTCCTACGGCACCGTGATCCTCCACGTGGCGCCCGAGTCCGCGGTGGGCGGGCCGCTGGCCCTGGTGCGCAACGGCGACCTCATCGAGCTGGACGTCCCCCACCGCCGCCTCACGCTCCAGGTGGCCGACGAGGAGCTGGCCCGCCGCCGCGCGGCGTGGAAGCCGCGCGCCGAGCCCGCGACCGGGGGCTATCTCAGGATGTTCCTCGACCACGTGCTTCAGGCCAACGAGGGCGTGGACTTCGACTTCCTGCGCGGGATGCGCCCGGTGCGCGACGAGGACACGGCGCGGGCGTCGCGGCTGTGAACCACCGACCTCACGGAGAGCGCTCATGGGAGCCATCGACTGGAGCTATCACCGCCACGGCTGAATGACCTGCGCCAAGACGCAAGGGTTCCTTGCCAGGCACAAGATGGCCGTCACCGCGCAGACGGATGCGAAGAAGGCCACCATCAAGGGCGACGCCGCGCTCGGCGTGCTGAAGGACGTGGACGAGATCTACGCGGCCAAGGGCAAGCAGATCATCCACGTGGACCTCAAGCGGGGCAAGCCGCCGCGGGCCGAGCTGCTCGAGGTCCTGCTCGGGCCCACCGGCAACCTCCGCGCGCCGACGATCCGGAAGGGCCGTACGCTCATCGTGGGCTTCGACGAGGCGACCTACGAGCGCGTGCTCGGGTGACGGCGCGGCGCCGGCCACCCGTCACCGGGCCCGCCCGCCTAGGGTGCTGTCACCGAAGTTCCTTGATAGATCGGCGGGCCGGGCGGGGCCGGGGGCGCCCTCTCCGGGACCGTGGCTTCTGCGCGTTGCCGAAGCCGTCGACCTCCGTCTCCTGGCCCCTCACGGGCCGGCGAATCGGGGTGCGAGCCAGCGTGTCCCGGGAGGGCGCCCCCGGCCCCGCCGGGCGGGTTGCACGGGACCTTCCGGGACAGCACACTTAGGGTCAGGACTGCTGGTCCACCAGTACCGTGAACAAAGCATGAGGGCAGAGCCATGGTGAGAAAACCGGGCGCGCTGTTGACGATCGTGACGCTCCTCGTGGTCGCGTGTGCGACCGTGAAACCCATCACGGTGAAGGACCCCGGCGTCCGCGGCGGTCCGCCCGGGGCCGGGGACCCCCTGCCGGGATTGACGCCCGCGGAGATGGAGTTCTTTCGGGCGGGGCTGGAAGAGTTCGTGGAGGTCGAGGATGTGAAGGACGGGCTGGGGCCGCGGTTCAACCTCGATGGCTGCGGCGGATGTCACGCGCAGCCGGCGACGGGAGGGTCGAGTCCGTCCGTCAATCCTCAGGTCGCCGTCGCCACCAGGAACGGCGCGAGAAATACGGTCCCCTCCTTCATCAAGCTCGACGGGCCGGTCCGCGAGGCGCGGTTCCAGTACAAGGCCGACGGCACGCGGGACGGAGGGGTCCACAACCTGTACACCATCGCCGGCCGTACCGATGCGCCGGGCTGCGTCCTCGCCCAGCCGCCGTTCGAACGCGAGATGGCCCGCCGGAATGTGATCTTCCGCATCCCGACGCCCGTGTTCGGCGCCGGCCTGATCGAGGGGATCCCCGACAAGACGATCATGGACAACCGCGACGCGAGGCGTTCCGGCCGTGAGGCCATGGGGATCGGCGGACGCGCGAATCGACGAGGGCCGGGCCGGGTCAACACCAGCAGCAATGACGGCAGCATCACCCGGTTCGGCTGGAAGGCGCAGAACAAGTCCCTCCTGACCTTCGCGGCCGAGGCGTACAACGTCGAGCAGGGCGTGACCAACGAGCTCTTCCCGACGGAGCGCGACGAGACGCCGACGTGCCTGTTCAACGCGACTCCCGAAGATGGCACGACCTTCGACGCGCCGACGGCGATCGAGGCGTTCGGCGACACCATGAAGTTCGCCTTCTTCATGCGCTTCCTGGGACCCCCGCAGCCGGCTCCCGAGACGCCGGCCAGCGCCCGCGGGCGCCAGGTGTTCACCGAGATCGGCTGCGACCTGTGCCACACCCCCGTCCTGAGGACGGGACGATCCTCGAGCGCGGCGCTCAACGACAAGCCGGTCCCGCTGTTCTCCGATCTGCTCCTGCATCGCATGGGGCCCGGGCTGGCCGACGACATCTTCCAGGGCGTCGCCGAGGGGGACGAGTTCCGGACGGCCCCCCTGTGGGGGCTCGGGAAGAGGATCTTCTTCCTGCACGACGGCCGGACCACCGACCTCGTCGAAGCCATCGTGGCGCACGCGAGCAGGGGCGATGCCCGGTTTCCTCCCTCCGAGGCCAACAGGGTGATCGCGCGATTCCGCGCGCTCAACAAAGCCAAGATGGAGGACCTGCTCGGCTTCCTGCGGAGCTTGTGAATCGTCCCGCCGTCAGGAGCGATCCGGCGGGAGCGGCGCCGGATCGCCCTGACAGATGAACGCGCCCCAGAAGTACGGATCCTCGTGCTCGGCCTTGAGAGCCAGCTGCGCGTCGCGCAGCGCGTCGGCGCGCGGGCGGCCGTCGAGCAAGCGGCGATAGAACTCCGCCACCAGCGTCTCCCGCTGCCGGTCCGGCACGCGCCACAAGCTCATGACCAGCGTCTTCGCCCCCGCCAGCACGAACGCCCGCCGCAGACCGAAGACGCCTTCCCCCGTCCGGACGTCACCCACGCCGGTCTCGCAGGCCGAGAGCACCACGAGGTCCGTCGCCTGCAGATCGAGGCCCGAGACATCCGCCGCGGTGAGCAGGCCGTCCTCGGCTTCCAGGGGCGGATGTCCGCCCTCGAGCCAGGTATTGGCTCCGGCCAGGGCGAGCCCGGCGCGGAGCAACGGGTTCTCGAGCTCCGGCTCCGCCACGCGTCCCATGCCCACCCCCACCGGCCAGATCCTCGCCTCACCGCCCGCATCGCGCTCCTGGTCGGCCAGGAAGAAGCCGTGGGTGGCGAGGTGCAGGATGCCCGGCGAGCGGCACGCCTTGAGTCGCGCTTTGAGCGCCGCCCCTTCCAGCCAGGGCCGCACGCCCAGTAATCCGCCGACACACTCACCTTCCGCGCGCGTGTGGCGCAGGGGGGGAAAGTGCAGCGTGAGCCCATCGAGATCGCGGGGGCGCCGCGGGGCGGGGGCGTCCCGCCTCTCCCGGTTGGACGGCACCTCCGGCCCCGCGCTCGCCGGGGGCGCTGCGAGGCCGGCGACCGTCGTCCAAGGGGAGGACCTCGAACGGCAGTTGCGCGAGGTCGCCGTCCGGCGCCAGGAGCAGACGGGTCCGGTCGCCGAGCGCGGCGGCGAGCGGGGTGAAGAGAGCGGCCCGCAGGGTCGTGCCGTCGTCGGTCCCCGCCGGGCCCGCCGCGTCGGCCGGCCACTCGCCCCGGGCGGGATCATCACCACCGCCCAGCCCGCCCGCGATCCACCGCCGAAAGCCCGCGATCATCTGGTCGATCGGCTCGGCCTCGCCCAGGTCGACGAGCCGCGCCTGGTCCGGCTCGCCGGCGCGAAGGATGAACGCGATGTAGCGGCACGGCTTCCACAACCGCTCCCCGCGCGCGAGGACCGCGGTGAAGTCGAAGACGTCGAAGCGGACGAATTCGACGAGCGCCGCGCCCTCCGGCAATGCGCCCGCGACCGCGCGGCGGTCGGCCGCGCGGAGCACGCGCTCCAGGTTCATCTCCGGGATCCGGCCGGCGAGCTCCGATTCCAGTCGTTCCTTCCGGTCCTTCCACTCCCCGAGGAGCCGCCGGTGCGCGGCCGGACCCTCCGCGCCCGGTCCGGCCAGCGCCTTCCGCGCGACCTGCAGGCGCAGGGCCGCCAGCTCCTTCAGCTCGCCGTGGAGTCCCGGATACCGTCGTTCGAGCACGGCATCGCGCGGGATGGCCATGGCCTCGGTCACGACCGCCTTGCGTCGCAGGACGAGGTCCAGCGCCTTGCCGACCGCCGGCGCCGACGCGGCGTAGTGCCGGAGCACGAGAGACAGGACGGCGTCGAACCCGCACTGCAGCATCCGGAGGTACGCCATCCGCGCGCTCTCGGAGCCGATCGCGAGGATCCGCCCGACCATCTGGTCCTCGAGCCGCGCCGCTTCCTCCATCAAGCCCAGCGCTGCCGTCTCGCGGCCGGACGCGGCGTAGAGGGCCGCGAGGTTGTGGAGGCTCGAGACATACTCGGCGCTGCTGTCGCCGAGCGACGCGCGGATGATCCGGAGCGACTCCGTGTAGAGCGGCTCCGCCTCGGCGGGCTGGCCCATCTCGAGGAAGAGCGCGGCCAGGTTGTTCAAGGCGATCGCGAGCTGGGGGTGGTCGGGGCCGAGGACCCGGCGCGCGATCCCCACCGCCTCGATCAAGCGCCCCTCGGCCGCGCCATAGTGGCGCACCGCCCGGTACCACCCGGCGAGGTTGCCGAGGCTCTCGGCGACCGAGAGATGGTTCTCCCCGAAGACGCTGAGCCGGATCTCCAGCGCGCGACGGAGGAGCGTCTCGGCCTCGCTCAGCCGCTCGTCCCGCTCGTCGAGCGAGTGCTCGTCGCGGAAGGCCGCGGACAGCAACGCGCCCAGGTCGTTGAGGCCGTCGGCGAGCTCGGGGTGGTTCTCCGGGAGGACGAGGGACCGGATCTCGATGACCCGCCGCAGGAGGTCCTCGGCGGCCTCGAATCGGCCCATCGCCATGTAGAGCGCGGCCAGATCGTGGAGGCTCGTGGCATACGTCTCGTGTCCCTCCCCGAGCGCCTTGCCGCGAATCTCGATCGACCGCGTGAGGAGGCCTTCGGCCCCGGTTTAGTCGCCGACCCTCTGGCAGAGGAACGCCAGGCTGCTCAGCGAGGAGGCGAGGATCAGGTCGTCCTCCCGGCGCAGGACCTCGATGCTCCGCCGGTAGAGCGGCTCGGCGGCGGCGTAGTCGCCGATGGTCTGATACAACCCGGCCAGGTTGCCGAGGAGGAGGCCGATCGCCTCCTCGTCCGGCCGGGGGACCGCCTGATGGATGGCCAGCGCCTGCTGATAGAACTGTTCCGCCGGCTGGTACTGGCCCGTCATCCCGTACAGCTCGGCCAGGGCGACCAGCGTCGCCGCGAAGTCCGGATGATCGGCGCCGCGGTGCTGGCGCGTCAGATCACAGAGCCGTCTGGCCAGCTCGAGCGCCTCCGCGTGCTGCCCCCGGCGGCGCAGCTCGTCGAGCTGCCCGGACATCTCGGCGAGCTGTCGGGCGATACGGTTGAACACGAGGAGGCGATGCTACTCCAGTCGCGGACTCCGGGCAAGAAGCGTTCGCACCGCTTCGGTGATGCCTTTGGCGTCGATGCCGTAATGACGGTAGAGGTCCACACGCGATCCCGACTGGCCGAAGTGATCCACCCCGAGCGGGATCTGGGGCACGCCGAGGGCGGAGCCGACGAAGGCGAGGGCATGCGAATGCCCGTCGAGGACGGACACGACGGGCACGCCTTCCTCCTCGGCGCTGACCAGCGTCTCGAGATGCGGCCGCGGCCGGCGGAGTCCGCGGTAGAGGCGGTCGGGGCTCGTCACCACGAACACGCTGGCGAGCACGCCGGAGGCGCGGAGCCCGCGGCTCGCCTCCACGGCCTCGGGGACCATCGCCCCCGCCGCAAAGATGTGCACCGCGTTGTCCTCGGGATCCCAGCCGGGCTCCCGGCGAGCATCCACGAGCCGGTAGCCGCCCTTCAGGACCTGCGCCCGGTGCTCCGGCGTCGGTGGCGGAGCCAGCGCCTGATCCACCGGCTTGGTCGAGAGACGGAGGTAGAGGCTCTCGCCCTCGTCCCTCCGCGCGAGCGCCCGCAATCCGTCCATCAAGATCCACTCGACCTCCTGCGCGAAGGCCGGGTCGAAGTAGCTGACCCCCGGCAGCGCGACGCCGATCCCCGGCGTGATCACCGACTGATGCGCGCCGCCCTCGGGCGAGAGGCTGACGCCGGACGGCGTCGCGACCACGATGAACTTCCCCCCCGCGTAGAGCGCGTGATAGAGCGCATCGAGGCCGCGGTTGACGAAGGGATCGTAGAGGGTCCCGATGGGGAAGAGGGTCAGGCCCGAGAGCTCGTGCGTCTGGCCGAGGGCGCCCAGGGCGAGGAAGAGATTGTGCTCGGCGATCCCCAGCTCGATGTGCTGGCCTTCGGGGGACTCCTTCCACCGGACGGCCTGCGGCACGCCCTCGAAGGGGTCGGGCTTGGCGCGCGGAAAGTAGACGCCCTTGCGGTTGATCCACGCCGCGAGATGGGTCGTCACGGCGACGTCGGCCGAGACCGTGACGATCCGGTCTCCGATCGGCAAGCGGGCGAGTCGACCCAGGACGCGGCCGAAGGCCTCCTGGGTCGAGCTGGGAGAGGGGTAGGACTCGCCGAGCTCCTCGGGAATCTCCGGCATCCTCGCGGGCGCCGCCTCGGCCGCGGGCCGCGGTGATCGCGCGATCAGCGCCGCCTCCGGCGAGCCGGGCGGGAAGCCCGCCCACTCGGCGCCGGGCGCGATGCCGAGGGCCGCGCGGAACTCCTCGAGCTGGGCCGCCGTGAGCAGGGCGCCGTGGTTCATCGGGTCTCCGGCGAACGGCAAGCCCCAGCCCTTGATCGTGTCCGCGAGGATCACGCGCGGCTGCCCACGGTCCCGCTCGGCCGCGTCGAAGGCGTCCAGGACGGCGGCGAGATCATGGCCCCCCACGTCGCCGACCAGCTCGCGAAGCGAGGCGTCCGGGATCCCCGCGAGGAGCCCGTCGAGGGCCCGATCGGTCTCGCCGTCGGCCGATTTCACGAGCGCCGTTCTCACGGCGCCGGCGGGCGACCGCAGCAGCGCGTGGTACTCGGCATTGGCCATCGTCTCGAGCCGCGCGCGGAGGCGCTCGCCCCCGGGCCGCGCGAACAGGGCGCGAAGCTTCGATCCCCAGCGCAGCTCGATCACGCGCCAGCCGGCCGCGCTGAACCACGCCTTGAGCTGACCCCGCCGCGAGTCCGGCGCGATGCGGTCCAGGCTCTGGCGGTTCAGGTCCACGATCCAGAGCAGGTCGTCCAGCTCGGCGACGGCCTCTTCCAGCAGCGACTCCCACACGTTGCCCTCGTCCAGCTCGGCGTCCCCCACCATGGCGATGAACCGCTCGGGCCGCCGCGCGCCCGAGCGGTCGCGTACATAGCGCGCGGCCAGCGCCCCGAAGGTCGCCATCACCGCGCCGAGCCCCATCGAGCCCGTGGACAGCTCCACCACGCCGGGATTCTTCCTCCGGCTCGGATAGGCCTGGAGTCCGCCGAAGCTCCTCAGGCTCTTGAGCTGGTCGACCGTCAGCCGCCCGCGCAGGTACTCGATGGCATAGAAGACCGGCGCGGCATGGGCCTTCACGGCCACCACCTCGCCGGGCTTGAGCGCCTTGAAGTAGAGCGCGGTCATCAGCGTGACGATGGAGGAGGACGACGCCTGATGCCCGCCGATCTTGGTCCCGTCGGGATTGGGTCGCGCGTGGTTGGCGTGGTGCACCATGTAGGCGCTGAGCCACAGGACCTTGCGCTGGATGGAGTCGAGGAGGGCCAGCTCGGTGTCGGGAGTGCTCATCGCTGCGAGGCGCATTCTACCTTACCGCAGGCCCGGGACGCTCGGGTAGTGACCGAGGCGCCCTCGATCGGGAAGGCCTTCAGATGCGGAGGGGCTGGGCGACTTCCCAGCGACGCCCCTCGCTGTCATTGCACTCTTCCTTGTACCCCCGCGCGGGCCGAC
>WNGA01032486.1_pt1 | contig 12789 bp, 9 predicted proteins | sample 5400061 | NCBI WGS metagenome assembly WNGA01 (sample SAMN13153366, study PRJNA577476) | soil metagenome | isolation source: 100 cm soil or saprolite under grassland replicate 2 | place: USA:California | collected 2016-06-15
AGAAATATCGAAAATCGTTCCGCCTGAGTAGCTTTTCGGGAGGAATTTTTCGATTTACATATCCATTCCAGAAACCAGGAGATTGCTTCCCAACGTGCGCTCGAAATGACATGCCAGTGAGCGCGTTGCAGGAGTTACAGTCCGCTAGTGGGGAGGAGTTGTGACCTCTTCTGCCCTTCGGGCATCTTCCCCTAATGGGTTTTGAAGATCAAAAGCGGTAATAAAATAGTGAGATGTCTGAAACCTGATCTGGGAGGCAAAGATGTCTCGCAAAATACCTACCTTGACATTGAAATCAATCGAAGAGCACGAGTTGATAGATCATCGAGATCACGATCCTCGTCCATATGTTCGGGAACGCTGTTCTGCGATATTGAAGATTGCAGAAGGACACTCAGCCCATTGGGTGTCCCAAAACGGATTGCTCAAGGCCCGTAATCCAGACACTGTCTATGATTGGCTCAATGCTTATGAAGCCGAAAAGCTGGCTGGACTGGAGAAACACCAACAAGGTGGTCCGAGACGGAGGCGGCTTTGACTGCAAAGATGAATTACTGGAACGATTGCGTCAAGGACCCAGCGAAGAAGCCCGTCGAGAAGTTATGCCGAGTGGCAGGGGACCACTCCCCAGCCGTTGGATTTTGCGCAGTATTCGCGCATCGTTTCCGAGATTAGCAAACTATACCTTGAGTGGCGTATGGTATTTCCTGCAAGGATTAGGTCTACAGTTACGATCTCCAAAGGTGCAAATGTGGAGTCCAGATCCAGAGTATGTCGGCAAGAAAGCTCATTTACTGGATTGTTTGAAACAAACTGTGCTTCACCGCCAGAAAACCGCCTTTTTATTCATGGACGAAATGGGGTATTACCGTTGGGCAGACCCCTCTGCCCTCTGGGAAGCAGAAACACCCATTGCCGAGCGGGCAGGCGGCAACAATTGTCAGTGGCGCATGATTGGTGTGCTGAATGCGTTTTCGGGTCAGACCGATTATTTGGACAACTACATTATTGGACGCCGCCAGCTGATTGCCATGTACCACAAAATTGCGACCGTCTATTCAGCGTTTGAGAAAATCTATGTGGCTCAGGACAATTGGTCTGTTCATCAGCATCCTGATGTGCTCAATGCTTTGAAAGATTTTCCGCATATTGAGCCTGTCTGGTTGCCAACGTATTCACCCTGGCTAAATCCGATTGAGAAATTGTGGCGTTGGTTGAGGCAAGCTGTTCTCAAGATGCATCAGTTAGCCAGTGACTGGAAGGAGCTACGCAATCGTGTCAGACTCTTCGTGCAACAATTCGATCACGGCTCAACTGAATTGCTTCGATATGTTGGACTGCTCGGCGATGGTTGTCTTGCCCTGGCTCTCGCCAACTAGCTTTTACCGCTTTTGATTGTTAAAGTTCATTAGGGATGTTGCACAATCCCCTGTTTCAAGAGGAGATTGCTTGCTTTACAGAAACTATTTTTCTACTCACAGATATAAATATCCTGAACAAAGCCAAAATGACGTCGGAGAAAACTACGGTGATAAATAAGATAGCTGACAAATTCAAACGAATACTGCCGGACAACTTAAGCTTTCTTGATTTTGTTTTATATGTTTTGGTGGTTACGAGTTGTTATCTGTTATTCCAACAAACAGATTTATTCCATACATCCTCATCATCGTATGCTTACCTAAACGGGCACATTACCGATTATTATGATTACAACAATAAAATTATTGCGGGTGAGGATCCCTTCTATTTACCGTTCATCTATATTATTTTTGCAATATGGAATATCCCGCTAAAGATATTTGGTTTAATGCATGATGTTTCCGTGAGCGGTGTCACGCTCAGCGTTGTTGAGCTTGCCTGGACGAAATTCCTGATCGTTGTTTTTTGCTTTGCTGCTACATATGTCATTTTTCTAATTGGGAAAGCCATCACAGGACAATCTCAAAAAGCGAAATATGTCGCAGTGATTTTTGCCACATCACCCATTGCAATTTTTGCAGCATTCATTTTTGGTCAATACGATATTATCGGGGTCTTCTTTACGATGCTGGGGTTTTATTTTTATATTAAGCATGATTATTTTAAGTTCAGCCTCTTTTTTTCATTGGCTATCTCCTTGAAAATGTTTCCCTTAGCCGCGACATTATTACAAATCGTAATTTACTATCCTAGTGCTTCATTTCGGAGTGATTTTTTCTCAGTTGCCGGTGGAAGAATATCGTTCCTGGAAGAATTTAATCTGTCACCGGTGAACAGTTCACCCTACTTAATCATCTTAATTACGATGATTTGTATTTATGCGTATATTAAAGAGGTAAATCTGGATTCTGAACAGTACAAAACAGCCGTTAATATTTCCCTGCTTGCTTATGCTTCACTGTTCTCAACTGTGTTTTGGCACCCACAATGGTTGCTGATGATCGTGCCTTTCTTTGCCCTGTCGTATCTGTTTGTAAAAGATACATCGAAATCATATCTGATCGATATTGCAGGGATGTTCTCCTTCATCTATATTGTGGTAAATCAGTGGGAAAATAATGTTGACGTCAGTATGTTGAGCCATGGTATCTTTCGTTCTTTTTTCACCTATATCCCTTTATCCAATCGCCAGCTATTTTTACCTCAGTTTTCGTATATTTTCATGGGCATATTCTTTGTTTACTTGTTTTCCCCTTTATTGATTCAATTATTTCAGTCGACCAACACCCTAAAGCAGAACGTTGTTGAAGATATTCATACCTCGAATAATTACTTACGCGCGCGCTTTTATATTGGAGTGGCTATTTTTGTCCTTCCATCCCTGTTCTGCGCTTTCGCGCCGAAGGAGATTGCTCGAAAAATTGATCCAACCGCCTATACGATTTCTGGACTGGTCATTGAACCCGTGGATACACAAGTTGGAGATATTAATAGAAAAATTTCCATTAAACAGTCATTTGTCGCTGAACATGACAATCTGTTCGATGTAAATGTGCAAATGGCTACTGGGGATAGAATGAATCAGTGTGAGGCTACGTTGACCTTATCAGATGACAGAAATAACATTTTGGCCGTACGAAAAATTGATTGTAAGTCAATTGTTGATAATGCTTTTTATAGTTTCGACTTTAAACCCATCGAAAATTCCAAAGGGAAAATGTATTACCTTGAAATTAGCTCTAACGGTACCGGCAAAAACAGTATCACAGCTTGGAAGAGCAGTACCGATGTGTATCAACCGGGAAAGCTATATAAAAATGGGGAAGAGGAAACAGGTGATCTATCTATAGCACTGTTCTATGAAGGATAGAAATATTTTGAAATTGAGTCCTATACTTTCGCCAAAAGATGAGATTGAAGCTTAAAAACACATCTCGGCGGGGCGCTTCGCGAGACCCACGCCAAGCGAGGTGGACGAGGTGGAGAAATCCGCTTTCGGTCTCTGATAAATTTGTTGTTGCTTAATTTGTAATGAATGAGGGCGACCCTAGGGTCGCCCTCAAAGTTAATTACTCTACGTTTTTTAAGCCAAACTTTTATAATCCCGGCTGAACCTCAACTTGAGTCTCTTTCCCATCTCTGAGAATAGTCAGAGTCAAGGAGTGATCGGAGGGGAGTTGCTCGAGGCTGGCTCGCAACTCATCAACGCTGGCAATCGATTGACCATTGACGGCTGTGATGATGTCACCACCAACCACCACATCCTGTCCATTGATCGTCACGGTCTTCGAACCACCTTGTAACCCGGCTGTATCTGCCAAACTGCCGGGTTGAACCTGTTGGATGAGTACGCCTTGCTGTCCATCTGAAAGATTCATTTCCCTGGCAATGGATTGATCAACAGTTATTCCCAGGATTCCAAGGCGGATTCCCTGCGTAGCTTGACCCTGCGGGTTTGCGTTCGCCTGCTCTTCTGCAGAGGGGCGAGCCGCCAGGGTCACATCCAGGTTTTGTTGTTTGCCGTCGCGAAGGATGGTAAGGGTGACCTTTTGATCCACTTTGGTGCTGCCGGCCAAATAAGCGATAAGTTCGTCCATTTGAAGAACTTTTTGATTATCGATCGCAGTGATTACATCGCCGCCAACATTGACAGTCTGCCCCTCAATGGTGGTTTGCTGATTGCTGCCACGCAATCCGGCTTTTTCGGCAGGACTGTTCGGCATCACTTCTTCAACCAAAGCACCGCGCTGGCTGAGGTCCAGGTTCATCGCTTTCGCCAGATCGGGGATCAGACTTGTGCCACTAATCCCCAGCCAGGAGTGAACATACTTTCCGTCCTTGATCAAAGCAGGCACGACGTTCTTCACGATGGCGGATGGGATCGCAAAACCGACTCCGGCATTGGCACGCACAGGCGACTCAATTGCGGAGGTCACGCCCAAGACCTGTCCTTGTGCATCGACCAGGATACCACCAGAGTTACCAGGGTTGATCGGTGCATCGGTCTGGATAATGTCTGGAATTGTATAAGATTGAAGAGAAGTTTCATCCACTGGAAGCGACCGTCCCAATGCACTGATGATGCCGGTGGTCATGGAACCTTCCAGACCAAAGGGGTTGCCAATGGCAATTGCCAATTGACCGACCTGAATGGATTTGGAATCAGCCATTTGCACGGGGTGCAATTTGTCTGCTGACACATCCACTTTGAGCACGGCTAGATCGCTATCTGGGTCAGCGCCCACTAACGTGGCAGGGACAGTCGTCCCATCGCTGAAGGTCACTTCGATCTTATCGGCACCATTGACAACATGATTATTGGTCACGATGTGCCCTTCCTGATCCCAGACGAAACCGGAGCCGAGTGCGCTCTGGAACTGTGGCTGAGGCTGCTGATCCTGTCCCTGCGGCAGGTTGAAGAACGGGAAACCAGGCATTGAATTCGAGTCAGACCCGGATGCAGCGACCTGCTCCACCACCTGGATATTTACGACGGATGGACTGACCGTTTTGTAGATATTTTCTAACGTTCCCTGATAGGCTTCCAGCAAATCACCGGAAGCCCCGGAGGGTACCACTGGCTGTGCCGGCAACGGGGAAGTCAGTGTCGGGGCGGAAGCAGCAGGCTGATTCGGTGCCGCTTGAGTCGGCGAAAGATCGATGTTGGGCAAGCCCACACCTCCACAAGCTGTCAGGATCATCATTGCGAGTACAGCTATGATTGAAACTGAAACGATTCGTTTTTTCATAATTCTCTCCTTATGTCAATACAGGCTGCATCATACGCCCCAGAACCATTTTTGACTTTATCGGGAGAATAAGCGAACCTTATGGTTACCTTAAGCCAGGAAGTTACTTCGCGCTGAGTGCTACTCAATCGAAGCGTAATTGCTGAAATGTCCTCGCCTGCACTGCGCGCAGGCGCAGTTGTCGACTGCGCTTCACTACGCTCAGACGAAAAGTTCCAGTTACTTCAAAGACTTACGCTCCAGCCTGGACTTCCACCGGAAATTGCAAAATGAAACGACTGCCTACGCTAGGCGTGCTCTCCAATTTGATATCCCCGCCGTGCGCCACGATAATCTCGCGGGCGATATTCAACCCCAACCCCATCCCCTCCACGATGCGGCGTCCCTGGCTTCCGCGGATGAACGGTTGAAAGATTTTTTCCTGCTCATCGAGAGGGATGCCCGGTCCTGTATCTGCCACTTGAATGGATAGCTGTCCACCCTCAAAATTTACCCTTGTGGACACTTTGCCACCCGAAGGTGTGAACTTGATCGCATTGCTAAGAATATTGCCAATTGCCTGTGCCATACGGTCCGGGTCGATCCTCACAACGGGTAAATCTGGCGGAAGATTCATTTCCCAGGCTAATCCTTTTTGCCGAGCTGCAGCTTCCCATGGCGATAGGGTAGTTACCAGCCAGTCGTTGAGCTGGACCGGCAAGCGATTCAACTCCAATTTACCTAACACCTGATCATGCAAGCCCGCCAGGTCTTCCAACAGATGCTGCAAACGGACCGTTTCTTCATCCATGCCAGTCAGTAAATCGTTCGCGAGCTGTGAATCTTTATCCGCGCCATGCAGCAAGGCCAGGATGGCAGAGCGGATTGCACCCAGCGGACGTCCAAGTTCATGCACGAGATTGGCTAACAGCTGCCGCCGCGCGTTTTCCAAGCTGTGTAATTTATCCACCAGTACATTGACTTCCCTTGCCAGCACACGCATTTCATCGGGTCCTTGTTCTTCCACATGTGCCTGCCAATCGCCCTGCGCCAACGCCTGGATCGAACGCGTCACGCGCTGAATCGGACGATTGATACCGATTGCCAGATAGGAGCCAAGTCCGAGCCCTGCCAGCACAGCGATCAACAAGATAGACCCGAGCAGATACCGCATTTGAAATATCTCATCGGACAGGGATACCACCCGCGTCGTCATCCGGATCACACCGATCTCTCGACCACGCAAATCATAGACGGGCGCAATCGCCTCTGCCAGTGGTCCATTTCGCAACTCAACGACTTGACCCTGACGAACGTTGGTCATGTCAGGCAATTCCACCAATGGTGCTCCTACTGTGGCTTGAGAAGTGTCGCTGGATGCCAGAGTATGTCCATCCAGAGTGACCAGGGAAAATCGTCCATTTAAATACGGACCAGCACCATTCACTAGTGCCTGAGCTGCGTCACGGCTCCGCCAAAACACAGGCTCATTGCGTGTGATGGCAGCCATGAGTTTTGCTTCCTTGGCTAAATTGCTGTAGACCGTGGGAAGCAAAAGGCGCGTTTCCAATACATACACCATCGCCGCGCCCATCAAAGGAATGATCAGCAAAGCTGGTAAGATATGACTCAAAATAAGACGAGTTCGCAAAGAACGGAACATTCTGGTTTTACCTGGCTGGTTGGGGAACCAGTTTATAACCTATACCTCGCACGGTCAGGATGCGTCGAGGATGGTCAGGATCCGTTTCGAGCTTTTGGCGCAACCAGCGAATATGGACATAAACAACTTGAGGCTGTCCCACGAATTCTGCACCCCACACCTGTGCCAATATTTCTTCCGTGGAAAATACTTTTTCCGGCTGAGTCGCCAGAAGGGACAACAGATCAAATTCTCGGGGAGATAGTTCGAGGGCATGCCCGGCGCATATCGCAGTATGAGCCTGGGAATCAATTTCCAAGTCCCCCACAACGATCATTTGATTTAGCTTTTCTTGCTGAGGATTTTTTTCGCTGCGCCTGAGCACCGCTTTGATGTGTGCCAATACCACATCGACATCGAAAGGCTTGGTGATGTAATCGTCGGCGCCTAATTCCAAGCCAAGGACCTCATCCAGCTCGCGGCGGCGACCGGTTAAAAAGATGACTGGTAAATTATGTTGAGATTTAATTTCACGCAGGGCATCCAGACCATCCATGCCCGGCAGACCAATGTCAAGCATGACGAGATCGGGAGGCGAATTGCGAACGAATAAAATTGCGTCTTCGGCATTGGCAGCCGTATGGACTTGGTATCCAGCCTGCTCCAGATGGAAAGCCAGGCTGCGGCGCATCAGAGCATCATCATCTACTAGCAAAATCGTGCGAGACACACTGATAGTTTACACCTCATTGTTAAAAATCAGCGTGATACAAATCGAGGTGAGCAATCTCCGCCTAGATAAACTTTTATAACGAACGACTTCCGCTTAAGGCGAGATTGCTTCGCCCCACGCTTCGATTGCATAGCACTCAGCGCGAAGGGCTCGCAATGACATACTACATTTTCCCAAAACTGGTTTTCAACGCAGGATATAGCTCTTGATACAGCGAATAGGCGTTTCGATAAACATCTACCTGCGATAAATCCGGTAACGTGCTTCCCGTGATCTTGATACAGGCTTTGCAAGCGGAGTTAACATCTGACCACACGCCTGCTCCAACACCCCCCAACAATGCCGCGCCATAGGCTGCACCTTCGGTCGTGCCTTCGGGGGTGACCAATTCCGCTTCCAAGACTGACGCGAGGATCTGTCGCCACAGCGCGCCTTTCGTCCCACCACCCGAAGCGCGCACTTGTGTGATCGCGCCCAGCCCTGCATTTTGGATCAATGTAAAACTATCTTTCAAACCAAACGCTACACCTTCGAGCACAGCACGTGTCATGTGAGCGCGGCTATGGCGGATGGTCAAGCCAATAAAGGCGCCACGCGCCAGTGGATCGGGGTAAGGCGTCCGTTCCCCAGTGAGATAAGGTAGGAATTGGAGGCCTTCGCTCCCCGCCGGAATCGTCTCCGCTTCCTTCAACAAATCATCGAAGCCCACATCTGGTGCAAGCGCATCCCGATACCATTGCAAACTTCCAGCTGCTGAAAGCATCACACCCATGAAATGCCACATGCCTGGCACAGCATGACAGAACGCGTGCAGCCGCCCTTCGGGTTCGATCAGTGCAGAGGGCGTTGTGGCAAACACAACACCGCTCGTGCCCACCGTCAACCCAACAATGCCCGCTTCCACAGCACCGACGCCAACAGCTTGCGCGGCCTGGTCACCTCCGCCCGCTGCAACCGGCGTGCCAACTTTTAGTCCAGTGAGTGACGCAGCTTCTTCCGTCACACATCCGGTGAACTCGGGTCCTTCAAACGTTTTCGGCATCCACGTGCGCGGAATATCGAGCGCGGCTAAGACTTCATCGGACCAATCGCGGGACTTCAGATCGAACAAGACAGTGCCTGCACCATCGGCTTTGTCCATGGCGTATTCGCCCGTCAACTTGTAGCGGATGTAATCTTTTGGCAATAACACATGTTTTGCTTTCGCGAAAATATCTGGCTCGTTTTCCTTCACCCACAAAATTTTCGGCGCGGTAAATCCCGTCAGCGCGATGTTGCCTGTGATCTGAATAAATTTTTCCTTGCCAATGATTTGATGGATCTCATCGCATTGACTCTGCGTGCGCTGGTCGTTCCACAGGATGGCTGGACGCAGAACATTTCCTGCTTCATCGAGCAGAACCAAGCCATGCATTTGACCCGTCAGACCGACCGCCGCGATTCTTTCCCCACCGATGCCTGCCTGTTCCAAGACAGACCGGATGCTCGCTGAGACCGCATCCCACCACTCGCGCGGATCCTGTTCTGACCACAATGGGCGCGGCGTCTGCAACGTATGTGGTGAAGAGGCAACTGCGATCACCGTACCAGACTCATCGATCAATAGCGCCTTGCTTGAGGTTGTAGATGTATCAATGCCGAGGAAATATTGTGTTGTCATGTTCAGCCTATTCTACTGAGACGGGACAAACAAATACACGATCTTTTACCATCATCTTTTTGTCGCCGATGATCTCAAACTCACCACATAGACGAATATCTTCCGACGTGCTACACACCATTTTCATCTGGCTCCAACCGCAGGCGTTGATACGCTTTCAACTCTTTTATCGGGCGCGGACTGGACGCAAACTCGTCATGAATATAAAGCTGGACGACTTCCTCCCCTGCGACCTGACCCGTATTTTTTATTTTGAGTGATACATTCACACTCTCATCTGCTGTTATCTTAGTTTGCTTAATCACCAAATCGCTATATTCAAACGAGGTATAACTCAGCCCATGTCCAAATGGATAGAGCGGCGCGACTTTTTCAGACACATAATCTATATACCAATTAGACTTTGTCCCGGATGGTTTGGCATTATAGTAAATCGGAAGTTGCCCGACCGAACGCGGGAATGTGATCGGCAACTTCCCGCCCGGATTTGCATCGCCGAAGATAATTTCTGCAATCGCAGAACCACCCTCTTCGCCAGGCAGCCAGGCTTCCAGAATAGCATTTGCATTCTCGGCAAATGAGGTCAAAGCGTAAGGGCGACCTGTTACCAGGATCACCACAACAGGTTTACCCGTCGCGAGAATCGCTTTCGCCAGCTCTTCCTGAACACCAGGCAATTTCAAATCCGCACTATCGCGCGTTTCACCCGTGGTGCAATCAGGCGTTAATCCCGCTTTGTCACCAAGGACTAGTATTACAACATCGGCTTGTTTTGCAATTTTCACTGCTTCCTCGAAACCTGATATATCATTGCTCAGATTATCGCAACCTTTGGAATACAAAATTTTGGTTTCAGCAGAAACGGCAGACCGGATACCTGCCAGCGGGGTCGCAATCTTTACATCATATTCTGTCAACGCATCCGCATCTACATTGAGAAACGTAGAGTTCGCCGAGGCTTTTAATTGCATCAATTGCCGCATCGCTGAGTAGGAATAATCCCCGAGTTGATTGCGGCCATCGTCGGCGTTTGGTCCGATCACAGCCAGGGTCTTAATCGTTTTCTGGAGAGGCAACAACCCATCGTTCTTCAACAAGACCATGCTCTTGCGCGCAATCTCACGTGCCAACTGGCGTTGTTCGGAAGTTTCAAAAACTTCCCACACGCGACCTTCTTCCACATACGGGTTTTCGAATAAGCCAAGTTCAAACTTCTTCTGCAAGTGACGCCGAACAGCGGTATCCACAAGTTCGATGTTAACATCGCCACAATCCAGGGACTCCTTAAGCGCATCACCATAGCAAACACTCGTTGGCAGTTCAACATCAATGCCCGCATTCAATGCCAGGCTCGCCGCGTAAGAAATATTGGCGGCAACCTTATGATAATTATTGAGCATGGCGATCGCTTCGTAATCCGAGACAACGACACCCTCAAAACCCAATTCATGCCGTAACAGATCCGTGAGGATATGACGCGAAGCCGCAACCACTTCCCCATCTAATTCAGGATAGGCATTCATAATAGAGGCGAGTTTTGCATCACGGATCGCCGCCTGGAACGGAGCCAGATACACATCATAAATTTCGCGCATGCCTACATGGACAGGCGCGCAGTTGAGCCCACCCTGTGAGAGGCTGTGACCGATGAAGTGCTTGCCGGTCGCCATAACTCCTTGAGCGAGGTCTGCCGATTGCAAACCCTGGATGTATGCCATTCCAAAATGGCTGACGAGGGTGGGATCTTCACCGAAGGTTTCTTCCACGCGCCCCCAGCGCGGATCACGCGCCACATCCAGCACGGGAGCGAGTCCTTGGCGCGCGCCGATGGCAAGCAGTTGTTTGCGAATGTTTGTTGTCATCGCTTCAGCCAGTTCAGGCTGAAACGTGCTCCCTAATCCCAGCATCTGCGGGTACATTGTGCCACCTAGCATCATCGCGCCCGAGCAACACTCCTCATGGATGATCGCCGGGATTCCAAGCCGGGTTTTCTCGACAAGAAATCTTTGCAGCTCGTTGGAGGTTTTCGCTGCACTGGCTGGGTCAAGCATGGAGCCGCCCGCGACGCGCGTGATCTGCCCGATGCCATATTTGAGATGATCGGCGGTTTTGTCCCAATCCAACACGCCATTCGTTTGCAGGTCCCACATCCAATAGGAACCGATCTGAGCGAGTTTCTCGTCCAGAGTCATTTGCGAAAGTAGTTTATTTACACGTTGTTCGATGGATTCCATTTATGTTCTTTGTTTCCTTCTCCTAGCGGCGGAGTCCAAAGTCTCCTGACTTTGGAATTTCAACGACGGGAGTCGTTGGACTCCATCATATTAGATACTGAGGCGCGGAGTTTTTAACTCTCAGTGTCTCCGTGACTCACATGTCCCGGTGTTCTTGCGGGAGTGGTTCAAAAATCACCGTACACCCAGCAACACTTCGACAGTCAATTGGTCGAGGCGTTCATAGTTGAGACCGCGGGTGCCTAGGGCAGAGCGGTCAAAATTTTCGGCTTTCAAGGCGTTTGCCTTCTCCGAACTGTATTTTCCAAAGTACTGACTCAGTGAACCATCATCGGCGTTGATTTCCGCCACCAAATCTTGAATCTCTTTATCTGCATTCCAACAGGCAACCTTATCCTTGAGGATTAAATAGGTGCGCATACAACCGCGTGCAAAGTCCTTCACACCCTCGTAATCTTCCGTGCGATAGGCATGTGCATCGAAGTGACGTGAGCCATCATAACCATTATCCTCCAGTAATTTGACGAGGAAGAACGCACTCTTGAGATTCACTGCGCCAAAGCGGAAATCCTGGTCGTAACGACCAAGGGCTTGATCGTTCAAATCGATATGGAACAACTTGCCCGATTCCATTGCTTGCGCAACGCCATGCGTAAAATTCAAGCCGGCCATATGTTCGTGTGCCACTTCAGGATTGACACCGACCATCTCAGGGTGATCCAGCGTTTCGATGAACGCCAGCATGTGACCCGTGGTGGAGTTATACATATCGCCGCGTGGCTCGTTGGGCTTGGCTTCGAGGGCAAACTTCAAATCGTATTTTTTATCTAATACATATTCACACAGGAAGTTCATTGCTTCGCGGGAACGCTTGATGGCAGTCATGGGATCTTTTGCCGCGTCCGTTTCTGTCCCTTCGCGGCCACCCCAGAAGACATAAATCTTGGCGCCGAGTTCAACCCCCAGGTCAATGGCGTTCATTGTCTTCTGCAAGGCATAGGCGCGCACTTTGGGATCATTGGATGTGAACGCGCCATCCTTAAACGCGGGATCGGTAAACAAGTTGGTGGTCGCCATCGGGACGACCAAACCAGTTTCGGAGAGGGCTGACTTAAAGTCACGAACGATGTGATCACGTTCGGCAGGAGTTGCGTCAATCGGAACAAGATCGTTGTCATGGAAGTTGACGCCCCACGCGCCGACTTCCGCTAAGAGGTGGACCAATTCCACCGGAGACTTAACATCTCGTACCGGTCCTCCGAACGGGTCGCGTCCGACATTGCCGACGGTCCAAAGACCGAAGGTAAATTTGTGTTCAGGTTTGGGAGAGTAATCAGACATGAGATTATCCTTCTAGATAGATTTTGAAA
>WNGA01011017.1_pt1 | contig 12786 bp, 10 predicted proteins | sample 5400061 | NCBI WGS metagenome assembly WNGA01 (sample SAMN13153366, study PRJNA577476) | soil metagenome | isolation source: 100 cm soil or saprolite under grassland replicate 2 | place: USA:California | collected 2016-06-15
TGCACGGTTCGTTAGTTCATTGGTTCCAGTCGTTCCAAATGTTCCAATGGTTTCAGCCCCCACCTGTTTCCTCCCCCGCGACGCGGGGGAGGACTAAGGAGAGGGCTTGAACGACTTGAGTCCAATTGCGGGTCTTCACCGGCCCGCGTACGTACTGAGGTCGCTTTCCTCCGATCAGGAATAGTGGAGCCAGGGTCTTTAAAGCCTAACTTTCTCCGCGGCGCGTGACATTCTCCGGCGTTAGGCCGGCGGCCCAAGGATAGCTCTTCAGGCTGTGACTGGTCTTTCCATTTACTAATGTTTCCGCCTGGCGAATGCCGACCAGCTTGGTGTTAATCACCGGCACCTTGAGCTCGGCTTCGAGCTCCAGCGGCGAAACCACGTAAGGCACGAGACGTCCACCCAGTGGAATAAGGGCGTGAGCGCCCTCGGCGATCAGCTCCTTGCCAACCGCGATCATGCGCTCCAATATGAGACTTCGGTGCGCCGACAGGTCACCGGTTTCGTAGGCATTGATGGCCTTAATCCCCGAGACAAATTTGCCCATACGATAATTCTCGATGATGTGTCGCGCATAAATGGCGTGACTATCCAATGGCGCAATGAGTGCGAAGCGATCACAGATCGATGCTGCAAAATGGCAAGAAGCGCGTAGAACGCCAATGACCGGGATGCGGACCGCGCAGCGGGCCACCTCCACGCCGGGGTCGAAGGTGTTGCTCATCACCACGGCATCGTAACCCAGCCGTTCGGCCTCGATGGTCTTTTTGACCAAGGAGGGAACCTCCAGGGCATGATGCAAGCCCGCAAGCGCCTGACTTTTGCGCAGGTGGCTCAATACCTCGGTTCCGCCAAGATTTTCCGGATAGTGGATTTCTACCGATGTTGCGGGAGAAGCATAGCTATTCACCAACGCAAGAATCCGAGCCTCATACTCGGGCGTTCCCTCCCGCTTGGACTGATGATTCAAATACATGATTCGCATTGTTGTGCCTCCGTGATCCGAAAATTTTTTTAAATTAAATAGGTGATAGAGATCTATCATCTTTTCGCAATTCCGAAAACCTGCCGCGGCCGCGCATGACCCTGGAGAGTTCGCGAAGCCTGCGGATAGTTCACCGCGGAGACGCTGAGGACGCTGAGGGGAGGTTTTGAAATAAAAAATCTCTGCGTACTCTGTGCCGCTGCGGTTAAATCCCGCTTTTTCCACCTTTGGGTGCGGCATCGCCGCGGTGGGTCTCTGCGGTGAATACGATCCAGTGTGGATGGCGAGGAGATTGCGAACAGCAAGCGTTGAATGAAAGAAGCTTTTTCGATAACTTCCGTACAGCTTACGCGTCCCACAGTGGACCTCTGAAGATTTTATTAGAGGAGCTTTTATGAGCGGGAAAAAAATTCCAATCTCCACTATATTTTTTCTTGCTTTCACCGCGGCTGTCTGCGCAGGGCCGGCGGTCTCCGCTGAACTCTCGTGGGAGTCGGAGTGGGAACGGACGGTCAAAGCGGCCGAACAGGAAGGGCAGGTGGTGATTTACAAGATCTCCGGTGATTCAGAATGGCATGCCTTCCAAAAAAAATATCCCAGGATCAAAGTCGTCTTGGTCGCGGCCAGTGCGGCGCAAATCCAGCAGCGGCTCTTGGCCGAGAGAAGAGCGGGTAAATTTCTTGCCGACGTCGTCCGACTCGGAGGCGGAACCACAACAGCGCTCTACAAGGCCAAGGCGTTGGATCCGACGCCGCCTGCCTTTGTCCTTCCTGAAGTTAAAGACGTCTCGAAGTGGTTCGAGGGTAAGCATCACTATAACGATGTCGAGAACCAGTATGTTTTTGCCTACGCCGCGTTTCCGTTGCACTTGCTGGGTTACAACCAGAAAATCGTCGACCCGCAGTCGCTGCGGAGTTTTTGGGATCTCCTGGACCCAAAGTGGAAAGGTAAGATTACCATCAAGGACCCGAGAGAACCGGGCGGCGGAAGCCCGCTGCTCTTTCTCTACCACAACCCGCAACTCGGCCCGGACTACATTAAGAAACTGTTCACCGTGGCAGGGCTGACGTTTATTCGCGATGAACGCCAACAAACCGACTGGATCGCTTCGGGCAAATTCCCAATCGCCATAACGGCCAAGGCGTCGGAAGTCGAGGATGCCAAGAAAAAGGGTTTGCCAGTCGATGTGCTTGATGGGCATGCGTTCAAAAAAGACGGCGTCGGCTTGGAAGCCGGCGGAACCATGGTGGCGCTAGTCAACAAAGCGCCGCATCCTAATGCGGCCAAGGTGCTGCTTAACTGGTTTCTCTCGCGTGAAGGGCAAATGACCGTGCAAAAGACCGGACCTGATGAGCCGGGCCAAAACTCGCTACGCGAGGACATCCCGAAGGAGAATCTGCCGGCGTGGGCCCAACGCCAGAAGGGAGCAAAATACATCCGCCTGTGGGGTCCTGATGTGTGGGACCGTACACCCATTCGCGAATTGGTCACCGAGTTGACAAAGTAGAAGGGGTCGCAGCATGTGTCTTGCAATGATTAAATTGGGCGAGCTCACTTGGGATCAAGTCGTCTGGGTTGGCTCCGGCACATTAGGGACAACTATTTGCGTTGGTTTTGGTGGAGACCCTCGGTCGTGAAGTTGTCGCAAAGGCTTGTCTTACAGGTTCTCGTGGGTGCCTTACTCGCGCTGGGACTGGCTTTGACCAAGGTCTCAGTTGAGGCGGCCGAATTTAAGCCGGAATGGCAGGTCGAGTGGGAGAAAACCATAGAAGCAGCCAAGCGGGAAGGCAAACTCTCCGTGTATTTTTGGCAGGGTGGTAATCTCGAGAAGGTCATCCTCGCATTTCAAAAAAAATTTCCTGAGATTCAAGTGACCACGGCGGGCGGGCGCGGCTCCAAATTTGTCGTCCGCCTGACGAGCGAACAGCGCGCGGGCAAATACCTTGCCGATGTTTGCATGTGCGGCGTCACTTCGCCTTACGAGGTTCTACTCAAACAGGCCAAGGCGCTCGATCCCATCAAACCGGCCTTTCTATTGCCCGAAGTGGTGGATCAGTCCAAATGGTGGGAGGGCAGACATCATTTTCAAGACCCGGAGGGCCAATATATTTTCGCTTTTTGGGGGCGACCGTCCGCGACGCGAGTGTCCTACAATTCGAATCTCGTCGATCCCCGCGACTTCAAATCTTACTGGGATATCCTCAATGCCAAGTGGAAAGGAAAGATCGTCGCTATCGATCCAAACGAGTCTGCCGGTGGATGGCGCGCAGTTTATTACAAACCATCAGTCGGGGCTGAGTTTCTAAGACGGCTTTTCGGAGAATTGGATATCACGGTAACGCGGGAAGACCGCCAGGCTGCCGACTGGCTCGCGACCGGCAAATTTGCTCTGGGTTTATTCGTGACGGGAATACCGGAAGCCAAAGCTCAGGGGCTTCCGGTTGATGAATTCAGAGATGCGAATTTTAAGGAGCCGCCGAGTCTCGACACCGGCGCCAATGGCACGATCGTGCTATTGAAGCAGTCCCCCCATCCTAATGCTGCGAAGGTATTTGTTAACTGGTTTCTCTCGCGTGAAGGGCAGAGCCTTTACCAAGAAGTTATGAACACACGTTTTGATTATGTCGAGTCCATGCGCGAGGATATCTCGAAAGAATCTATCCCTGCCGAGTACCGGCGTCGAAAAGGGGTAAAATACATAAACATGTTTGTGCCGGAGCACATGGACCCTGCTCCCATGTTAAAGCTTTACAAAGACACCATGAAACGATGAAGGACACACGGCATGCTGAGCAAAAAGGAAAATCAAATATTGACTAGAGTCGGGCCCGGTACCCCTGCCGGCGAGTTGCTTCGCCGCTATTGGCACCCGGTGGCGGTGGCAGCTGAGTTGAACGATAAGCCGATCAAACGCGTGCGCATTCTCGGCGAAGATCTGGTCCTGTATCGCGGTGACGGCGGCGTTTATGGTCTGGTCGCCGAGCACTGTCCCCATCGCGGCGCTTCTTTGGCCTACGGAAGTATCGAAGCAGGCAATATTCGCTGCGCCTATCACGGGTGGATGTTTGGGCCGGACGGGACATGCGTCGAACAGCCGGCGGAGCCGCCCCAGAGCACTTATAAGAATCGGATTCGCCACATCGCCTACCCGGTGCAAAAATTAGCGGGTTTGATCTTCGCTTACATGGGACCCAAGCCGGCGCCTTTGCTGCCGAGATATGATGTGCTTGCGAGAACCGATGGGGAACGCAGAATCGTCGTACTGCCCCGGTTGGACTGCAATTGGCTGCAACCAATGGAGAACTCGGTGGATCCGACGCACAACCATTACCTTCATAGTCAGAGAACCGGTCGACCGGTGCACGGCGACAGCAACGTGGAGACTAGGAAGTATGAGTTCGAGGTGTTCGAGCGCGGCATCATGAAAAAGCGCTTTGCCTCTAATGGCAGCGGGCAGCTCGAGCTCGTCAACGCTCACCCTTTGGTTTTTCCCAACATGCTGCGCCAGCATCACAGTAGAGAACATTACTTGCAATATCGAGTGCCGGAGGATGATCACCATACGCTGTTCTTTGAAGTTTATCTGATCGAATCCACAGACGCCTCGCCGGTTGATCAGCCTGAAAACCCGCCGGTCGAGTACGCCTCTTACCACAAGACGGATGACGGTGTTTATAAAATGGAGAAGGTCTGGATGCAGGACTACATGGCCTGGGAAACGGCGGGGCCGACGTATGACAGAAGTACGGAGCACCTGGCGACCGGAGACAAAGGCGTATTGATTTTTCGCAAGTTGCTGAAACGGGAGATCGATAAGGTCAGGCGCGGACGAGATCCCATCGGTGTGGTTCGGAAGCCGGAAAAAAATGGGATCATTCATTTTGCGACTGTCACCGACAGCAAACGAGAAGTAAGGGATGCAAGGCTAAGATAGGACGGTTGTGGACCCAGCACGAAGGACTATTGCGGCGAAGTCACAAGCAAAGTGAATCAGAGGAGGGACTGGCAGTTTTTTGAAATACCAAAAAAAAGCAGCCAGTGCCCGACAAAGCAATCGCCGAAAAAGCTGCCTGTCCCCTTTTCGCCCCAAACGCTGAAGCAAAAAATGCTAGAAACAAATTCTCGGACTGAACCGCGCCAAGGCGTACGGTTATTACTCGGTGTAGCGGGTTTAGGTAACGCCGGGAATGCGGTGTTGCGCGATCTGGACAAGGTCGCAGGCGTGGAGCTTGTGGCGGTTGCCGACGTCCGAGCTCTGGCGTTGGAGATTTCTGAAAGAGAAAATGGCCTGGTCCGGAGGTATGACAGCGTTGCAGCAATGTGCGGATGCGAAAAAGTCGATGCCGTTTGGGTCGCTACGCCCACAGAATTCCATGCCGAACATGTGATTACCGCGCTCGAGCGTGGAAAGCACGTCATCTGTGAGAAGCCCATGGCCCTTTCGCTTGATGACTGCGACCGCATGATCGAGGCGGCGGAGAAGAATAGTTTGATCTTGCTCATGCATAGCAAGGCGATGGATCCGCCGATCGTCAAGATGCGGGAAGTGATCGCCGGCGGTGAGTTAGGTCGGGTGATCCAGATCAACACGTGGAGCTATAAAGGATGGCTGAGAAGCGCTCGGCTCCCGTCCGAGGTGGATAGCGCCAAAGGAGGGGGTGTACTTTTCCGACAGGGGCCTCATCAGGTGGACATCGTGCTCGCCATCGGCGGCAAAAGAGTTAGAAGCGTACGCGCGACTGCGGGAAGGTGGCATCCGCGTTTCGATACCGAAGGAAACTTTACTGCCTTCTTGGAATTCGAGGATGGCACCCCGGCAACATTGGTTTTTAATGGTTACGGATTCTTTGACACGAGTGATTTGACTTGGGGTATTGGCGAGGGCGGTTACCAAGCTTCGCGACAGGAAAATCGTCAGGCCGATCCGCAGACGCCAGTCGAGGAATCGCTCCGCTATTCGATGCCTCTGCGAGCCGAGGCTCGGCGGCGCATGGGCGAACGTAAGCAGCCTATATATGGATTGACTCTGGTAAGCTGCGAGAAGGGCGACATGCGCCAGTCGCCCGATGGGGTGTATCTTTACACGAGAGACGGATGCCAAGAAATTCCCTGTCCGGCTTTTCTTGACCGGGGTGAAGCGCTCTTGAAGCTAGTCGAGGCTGTTACTGAGCATCGTCCGGTGGCTACGGACGGGAGATGGGGCAAGGCTACTTTAGAAGTGTTGCTGGCAATTCTTCAATCGTCCCGAGGAGAGCGCGAGATCACGCTGGCTCATCAGGTCCGCACCGTGGTTTAGATGAAGATGCATTGTTTTTTTCGGCACAGCTTTCGCATTAGAATTTCAATTGCCGCGCTGATTTTTCTCCCAATAGCGGCGCTTCCCACCGGCCACCGCATCCTTGCGGCGGAAGGCGGGGCGACGTGGCAAGACCAGTGGGAGAAGACTGTCAGGGCGGCGGAGCAGGAAGGACAGCTTGTGCTTTACAGTCTTTCCGAAGTCGGCGACGCGATTGCCAACAGCGGATTTCAGAAAAAATTTCCCAAGATCAAAGTTTCCGTCATGGGCGCACGCGGCGGTGAGCATGTGTCCCGCATCATGGCCGAGCGGAGGGCAGGAAAATTTCTTGCCGACGTCGGCAACCTTGGCAACACTTCTCCTTACACGCTTTATCAAAGCAAGGCGCTCGATCCGATTGCCGCGGCGTATATTTTGCCGGAAGTCAAAGACGAGTCGAAGTGGTGGCAGGGAAAGCAGCAGTTCATCGATCCCGAAGGAAAGTATATCCTCGTCTATGTCGGTGCGCCGCTATTTTTGGTCGGCTATAACACTAAGCTGGTGAATCCCAGCGTGTTTAAGTCTTATTGGGATCTTTTGGATCCGAAGTGGAAAGGAAAAATTGTCGCCTTCGACCCCAAAGCCGGAGGGTTCGCGGCAACACGTGATCGCTTCTTCTATCACAGCCCAGCGCTCGGGCCGTCATTCGTGCGGCGTCTCTACGGTGAAATGGGATTGACCTTGTATGCTCGCTATCCCCAAGGTGAAGATTGGTTGGCGGCGGGTAAATACACGCTGTGCCTTTGCCGCCATCAATCGATCAGCGAAGCGAAGAATCAAGGGCTCCCTGTGGATTTGGTCGATCCCGCTCTCTTCAAAGAAGGCGTGGGCGTGGAAACGCGGGCGAAAACGCTGGTGCTAATAAACAAGGCGCCGCACCCCAACGCGGCCAAAGTGTTCATCAATTGGTTTCTCTCGCGCGAGGGGCAAAGCGATTTTCAAAAGACTTCAGGAAAGTTTGTCGATGCCGGCGCCGAAGCCTCGCTTAGAATGGACATTCCCAAGGACGACATTCCACAGCGCAACCGGTTAAACCCGGAAGTGAACTATGTTCCGCAGTGGAACCCGGAGTACTTTGACATGAAGCCGATTGCCAAGTTAATCAGTGAAGCCCAGGCTGAGGCGGGAAAGAAGTAAACGTTGGATGGAGTCGGTTGGTGCAAGGGATTTATCCCGGGATTCTACCCTGGTTGCCTCCTCTCCCTTTGGGATAGGAATGAGGTGAGGGAAGACGAAGTAAAATCACCACCCTCACCCTCGCCCTCTCCCGCAAGCGGGAGAGGGAAATTATTGGAAGTGCGATGATGACGAAGTTGCTGCATAGAATTTGAGACCTACGTCGATGATGATTCTTCCTTCTGGAATGGAGAACTAACTTATGCTTAGCCGTGAAGAAAACGAACTTCTGACAAAAGTTGGGCGCGGTACGCCAATGGGGCAACTGCTGCGGCGCTATTGGTACCCCATCGCCGCTTCCTCGGAGCTCATCGAGAGGCCTACCAAGGCGGTGCGCATACTCGGCGAAGACTTGGTGCTCTACCGCGACAGACAGGGCCGGCCGGGGTTAATCGGGCCACAGTGCGCGCACCGGCGCATGTCGCTGCTGCTGGGAATTCCTGAGAACGATGGCCTGCGTTGTCCGTACCATGGATGGTTATACGCGAGCGACGGAAAGTGCTTGGAACAGCCGTACGAGCATGCCGAGGATCCCAACAGTACTTTTAAAGACCGCGTCCGGTTGACGGCTTACCCGGCGCAGGAACTTGGCGGTCTGGTATTCGCCTATCTCGGCCCCGAGCCTGCGCCGCTGTTGCCGCGCTGGGATTTGCTCGTGCGCGATGGCGTGCTGCGCGATATCGGCGCGGCGGTGATCCCGTGCAATTGGCTGCAGATCATGGAGAATTCGCTTGATCCGGTGCATGTGGAGTGGCTTCATCAACATTTTTTCAATTACGTTCAGGAACGGTTGGGACGCTCTGAGGTCAAAGGCGAGCCGGTGCGCCACAAAAAGATCAACTTCCGTGTGTTCGAGCACGGCATCATCAAGACTCGGATGTTGGAAGGCGAAACGGAGGACAACGAAGACTGGCAGGTGGGACATCCGGTCCTATTTCCCAATATTCTTTTGAGCGGAAGCACTAGCCGGCCGACGTTTCAGATCCGTGTGCCGGTTGACGACACGCATACGCTACATCTTTGGTACACCTGTTACGCCCGTCCCGACGCAGGGGAACCCCAAGAAGTCATACCCTTTTACAACGTCCCCGTGCCGGGCATCGACGCGGCCGGCGAGCCGCAATGGCCGCTGTTGGACAACAACAGCGGCGAAGATATGATCGCATGGATCACCCAGGGTGGCATCGCAGACCGGACCCAGGAATCGCTGGGGCTTTCCGACAAAGGCGTTATACTTTATCGGCGTATGCTGAAAGACCAACTCGAAATGGTCCAGGCGGGGCAGGACCCGATAAACGTCTTCCGCAATCCGGAGAAGAATCGCTATATCAAGCTCCACCTGGAGGATGCCAAACTCAACAGTGGAAGTTTTCGCTCGGGTCCGCGCCGGCAGGGCGGCGCTACCAAGTACAGCCCGATTCTCGATCAGGAAGAGCGGACGGAAAAGAGAGATTAAACGACGGTTCCAAACGTTCCAGTCGTTCCAATAGTTCCAGCCCCCACTCTCTTCGATGTGGCTCGGGGCAGCCTTTCCTCCCCCGCGTCCTTCGACAAGCTCAGGATGAACGGATAGGGGAGGATGAAGGAGGGATGGACCGGCTCGAACAATTGGAACTTATGGAACCGAATCTTTTGGTGCTTGGACCATAGCGACAGAGGGCTTCGATTAGAATAGGCCTCGTGGGTCTTGGAACGGCGGGCCGCGCGAGCCGGTGGAAATCGATACAGCTCGGCGGACAAAGTCTTGGGATGTGAGACCATTTTGTTCCTGCGTTGCTCTTGAACTTGCTGTAACTACGCGCTAGAAACGCGCTGGCTTGGATAGGAGTCGAGTTTATGGCAAAAACCGAGACAATTGGCCCTGTATCCCTCAGCCGTTCTTGGCTGCCGCCGATGGATAGCGGCACGGCGCTGATGGCCGTGCTGATCGGCTTTATGGGCTTCTACGTGCTCTATCCATTGACCCTGATTGTTATCAACAGTTTCAATACCGCGACGATCGCCGAACCGCCGGTCTACGGCCTCAAGGCCTGGCGCGAGGCGTTCAGCGAGTACGGCATCTGGCGCTCACTGTGGAACAGCGTGAAAATCGGCATCGTGCTCCAAATACTCGCCTTACCGATGGGGATTTTCATTTCATGGTTGCTCGCGCGTACGAATATCCTATTCACTAACGCGTTGGAGTTCGGCTTTTGGATTTCGTTCTTTATGCCGGGGCTGGCTACCACGTTCGGCTGGATGCTGATGCTCGATCCGAGCACCGGACTGATTAATTCCTGGCTGCGTCAGATTCCCCTATTGAGCGGGCTTAATTTCGACATTTACACCTTCGCGGGGATTATTTGGGTTCATCTGGTCAGCAACGGTATTTCCACGAAAGTGATGTTGATGACGCCGGCGTTCCGCCGCATGGACGCGTCGATGGAAGAGGCGAGCCGGATGTCCGGCGCCAGCGCTTTCACTACCATGTGGCGGATCACTGTACCGGCAATGACGCCCGTGATCGTTGTCGTCTTCTTGCTGAGCGTGATCCGCATCTTCAGCAGCTTCGAGATCGAGCTGTTGCTCGGCGTGCCGTGGGGCTTCTACGTGTACTCGACAAAAATTGTCGATCTGGCGAGGCAGGAACCGCCGTTGGTCAGTCATGCGGCGGCGTTGGGCAGCGTTATTCTGATCTTTCTCGTGGCATTTATACCGATACAGCGCAAATTGATCACGCGCCGCCAATTCACCACGGTCACGGGCCAATTCAAACCCAAGATTATCGATCTCGGTGTGTGGCGTTACCCCGCGACGGCGTTTGTCGCCTTCATCGTTTTCATCCTGGACGTCGTGCCGCTCTTGAGCGTGTTGGGCGGCAGCTTCATGACGCGGTTTGGTTTTTTTAATCTGCCGAAGACCTGGACTTTGGAATACTGGAGGATGGCGCTCAACGATCCGCGTATTCTCCATGGCTTGCACAACACATTGATCGTAGCGGTGAGCGCCGGACTGGTCGGCGCGCTTGCCTTCTCTCTGATCGGCTATGTTCTGGTGCGCACGAAACTTCCCGGCCGCTCGGTGCTCGATTCAATTTGCTGGCTGCCATCGGCGATCCCCGGGGTGTTGTCAGGGCTCGGCTTATTATGGATGTTTCTCGGCACGCCGTTTTTCCGGCCGTTCTACGGCACCATCGTCCTCCTCGTGGTTGCCCAAGTTCTCGGCGGCATCACGATAGCCACACAAATTCTCAAAGCAAACTTCGTTCAGCTGGGTAAAGAGTTGGAAGAGTCGTCGCGCATGTCGGGCGCGGGGTTTTGGCGCACCTATTTACGCATCGTGTTTCCACTGATGGCGCAAACCATGGTGATGGTCGGGGTGATTAAATTCATGTTCGCCGCGCAGCATAACTCGGCAATCATTCTCCTGGCAACTTCGGAAACGAGAACGCTGTCGCTGCTCGCTCTGGATCAGGTGGCGGCGGGATATCGCGAGGTCGCGAGCATAACCATCATCCTGGTTACCTTGCTCACGCTTGGATTGGCGGTCGTCGCCAGATCGTTCGGCCTCAAGGTTGGCATCCGGGCCGAGTGACGTTTAAAGAACGTCGAGGATAGAGGGTCGAGGATGGAAGATCGAATATGAATATTGCCATCCTCCATCATCGATCTTCGATCCTCGGTTCTCATTAATCGGCAAGGATAGAGCACGTGAGCTTTCTGCGCATTCAAAATCTCTACAAAACTTTCGATCCGGTGATCGCCGTCAATCGATTGAGTCTAGAGATTCGCGAGGGCGAATTCTTCACGCTCCTGGGATCGAGCGGCTGCGGCAAAACGACGACGCTACGCATGGTCGGCGGCTTGGAAAAACCGGACGGCGGCGAGATCTATCTCGGCGATCGCTGCCTGGTATCGGGAGAGCAAAAAATATTTGTCAAGCCGGAAAAGCGCGACATGGGCATGGTGTTTCAATCCTACGCCCTGTGGCCGCACATGACGGTTTTTGAAAATGTCTCGTATCCGCTCAAACTGCGCGGCACGAACAGGTCCGACATCCGCACCAAAGTGGCCGATGTTCTCGGCCTGGTCGGCCTTGCCGGACTGGAAGACCGGCCCGCGCCGGCGCTGAGCGGCGGGCAGCAACAGCGGGTCGCTCTTGCGCGCGCGCTGGTTTTTTCTCCGAAGGTTTTATTGCTTGACGAACCTCTCAGCAACTTGGACGCGCAGCTGCGCGAAGAGATGCGACGCGAGCTCAAGTCCCTGCAGCGACGCGTCAACGTCACCGTCATCTTCGTTACCCACGACCAGATCGAAGCCCTGAGCCTGTCGGATCGAATCGCCATCATGAAATTCGGCGTGCTCGAACAGGTCGGGACGCCGGAACAGGTTTACTATAAACCGGCGACGCCGTTCGTGCGTGACTTCCTGGGCAAGACGTTTCTTTTGACGGGAAAAGTGATTGGAGTTTCCGACGAGCATGTGCAAGTCGAAGTCCATGGAGTCGGCGCCTCCTCCCTCACGCTGCAACGGAACAATGTCATTTCATCCGCAAATGGATTTCCCACCGTCGGCCAGTCAGCGATGGTCGCCATCCGGCCTGAAAAAATGACTCTCTCCGAAAAGATCTGTGAAGGGCAGGGTAACGTCGTCGAAGGAACTTTGCAGGCGACACAATTCCTCGGCGATCGTTACGAATACACCGTGACCCTCGGCTCAGAGACTCGGGTGATCGTCTCGCCGGAAGCCAAACTACTCAAACAGGGCGGCAAAGTTTTTCTCGAGCTCAAGCCGGACGGCGTCACCTTGTGGCCGCGGGAAAGCTAAACGCTTTCGCCGTTTCGGGTACGTGTTTTGAGTCTCGTGTTCAGGCGATGATCGAGATGCGAGAGGATTGGCCTGCCGTGCAACGGATCGATCATGCCGCAACGGCACGCGTCATCAAGTAGTCGCCATACCACCTCCATGAAACCGCCTTCGCTGAAAGTTCGCCTTTTGGTTCGTCTGTGCGCTTTGTTGCTGTTCAACCTGAGTTTTAATCCTTTTCTGACGGATGTCGTTCGTGGCGCTGAATTAAAGAGTGACAGCGAGTGGCAGCGCACCGTCGAGGCGGCGAAAAAAGAAGGCAAAGTCGCCGTATTCCTATATCAGCGTGAGAACATCGAAGCCGCGGTCAGAGTCTTCGAAAAGAAATTTCCCGATATTCAAGTTGTCAGCGCGAGCACGCCGGCGGCGGAGACCGGGCCGCGTCTGATGGCGGAGCGGCGTGGGGGGAAATTTCTCTGGGACGTCTGTCTCTGTGGACCGACAAC
>WNGA01009860.1_pt1 | contig 12783 bp, 11 predicted proteins | sample 5400061 | NCBI WGS metagenome assembly WNGA01 (sample SAMN13153366, study PRJNA577476) | soil metagenome | isolation source: 100 cm soil or saprolite under grassland replicate 2 | place: USA:California | collected 2016-06-15
CGGTGCCGCTTCGCGTGCGCGACGAGCACGGGAGGCCGGCCGTCGCGTCGCTCCTGATTCGAGACGCCTTCGGCCGCATCTACCCGAACCAGTCGAAGCGACTCGCGCCCGATTTTCCGTTTCAGCCACAGGTATATCGGGCCGATGGCGAAAACGTCCGACTGCCGCCTGGCACTTACACCGTGATCGCCGGCGGCGGGCCAGAGTATCTCACGCAGACGAAAGAGTTCCGCGTCGACGCCGGCGGCCCGCGCGAGCTCGGCGTGGCGCTCGAGCGATGGATCGATCCGCCGAAGCTGGGCTGGTACTCCGGCGATCACCACATTCACGCCGCCGGCTGCTCGCACTATCAGAACCCGACCGAAGGCGTGTTGCCCGAGGACATGATGCGGCAGATCGCGGGCGAGTCGCTCAACGTCGGATCGGTGCTGACCTGGGGGCCCTGCTACTACTATCAAAAGCAGTTTTTCACGGGAGAGGACAACCCGCTTTCAAAGCCGGATCGCCGAATGCACTACGACCTGGAGGTGTCGGGCTTTCCGTCCAGCCACTCCGGTCATCTGGTGCTGCTTGGCCTGAACGATCAGGACTATCCCAAGACGCACCGGATCGAGGACTGGCCGTCGTGGAACCTGCCCATTCTCAAATGGGCGAAATCTCAGGGCGCCGTCGTCGGATTCGCGCATTCGGGCTGGGGTCTTCAGGTGCAGGATCGCGACGTGCCGAGCTTCGAGATGCCGGCGTTCGACGGTATCGGCGCGAACGAATACATCGTCGACGTGACACATCCGAATGCGGTGGACTTCATCTCGACGGTCGACACGCCGACCGTCGCGGAATTGAGCATCTGGTATCACACGCTGAACGTGGGCTTCCGCACGCGGATCTCCGGCGAAACGGATTTTCCCTGCATCTACGACAACCGCGTGGGCATCGGCCGCACGTACGCGCACATCGACGGCGGGCTGACGTTCCCGGCGTGGCTGAATGGCTTGCGCAGCGGGCGCAGCTACGTCTCGGACGGGAAGAGCCATCTGCTCGACTTCACGGTGGAGGGGGTCGAGGTCGGTCGAAGCCGCAGCGAGCTCGCGCTGAGCGCAGCGCGAACGGTCAAGGCGCAGGTGCGTGTTGCGGCCTATCTCGATCCGCTGCCCGCCGAGGCCATGCGAGCGCGGCCGCCGGACCTGCCGCCGTACTGGGACATCGAGCGCGCGCGCATCGGCACCACGCGTGAGGTCCCCGTGGAGCTCGTGGTCAACGGCGTCGCCGTGGCCACCAGAAACGTGATGGCCGACGGACAGCTCCGCGACGTCGTGTTCGAGGCGCCGATCAGCAAGAGCAGTTGGATTGCGGCCCGCATTCTTTCCTCGTCTCACACGAACCCGGTGTTTGCGATCGTCGGCGACAAGCCGATTCGCGCGTCCCGCCGGAGTGCCGAGTGGTGTTTGACGGCGGTGAATCAATGCTGGACGCAGAAGGCGCCGGCCATCAGGCCGTCCGAGCGGGCGGACGCGCAAGCGGCGTACGACCACGCCCGCGAGGTATACAAGCGCCTCATCGCCGAGTCGTCCACGCCTTAGGGCCCTTAGGGCCAGTCCGGAAATAACTGCGCCATCCTGGCCGCCGATGCATCCCGCCTCGCTGCGTTGCTCGTCGGTCACATGCGCCCGGCATGCTCCCTCCTCGCGCCTTGCGATCCGGGCGCCTCGGCGCCCATGGAATGACGCACTTATTTCCGGACGGGCCCTTAGTCGAGCGTGTGGTCTCGTAGCGGAGCGTGGCTCACGAGTTCGGCAGCGCGCCCGGCGGGTATTGCTCGAGATCGAGGACGCTTCCGGTGACGCACTCGCTCGCGCTCGACGCGAAGTACTCCGCCGCCAGAGCGATATCGAGCGGCGCGAGCAGCCGGCCGAATGGCCGCGTGGCGATCGCCTCCGCTATCCACTCGTCGCCCTTGCCCTCCTCTTCGCGTTTCACGCGCCGCTCGCCTTCGGTGAGCGTCCATCCGACGTTGATCTGGTTGACGCGAATCCGGTCGCAGTTCAACAGCGCCGCAGCATTTTTCGTCAGCGTCATCAGGCCGCCTTTGGAGACCGAATAGGCGCCGAGCTTTGGCTCGCCAACGTAGGCCAGGACGGATCCGATGTTGATGATCGATCCGCCGCCGCGCGCCCTCATCGGCGCAATCGCCTCCTGCATGAGGATGAACGGCGCCCGCAGGTTCACTGCCATGATCGTATCCCAGCGCTCGACGGCGGTGTGCTCCAGGTCGCCGCGCCCCGTATCGGCGGCGTTGTTCACGAGGATGTCCAGGCCGCCGAACCGCTCGACTGCGAAGCGAATCAACGCGCGGCAATCCGCCTCGTTGCTGAGATCGCCGTCGAAGTATTCCGCATCGCGGCCGGCGGCCTTGACGCGGCGGACGGTCTCGGCGCCGTCGGCGCGGTCGCGTCCGTGCACGACGACGTTCGACCCGAGCCCGGCGAAGTGTTCCGCGATGCCGCGGCCGATTCCGGAAGTCGATCCGGTCACCACTGACACCTTGCCCGTCAGGTCATTCACGGAATCAGCACCGACTTGATGACGCGTCCCTCGTGCATCGCTTCGAACGCCTCGCGCCACCCGGTCAGCGGCGACGTCAGCCCGACGATCGCGTCCGCGTGCGTCAGGCCGCGGTCGAGCAGATGGATCACACGCTCCCAGACAGGATAGTTGTGGCTGAACGACCCCTGCAGTCGCACATTCTTCTGCACGAGCGGATTGATGTTGACGGGCACCAGGTCGGGCGACCACCCGACCTTCGTCACCTGCCCGTCGGGACGCGCCAGCGCGAGCGCGACGTCGAGCGGCCGGCTCGCCCCTGAGGCGTCGCACACCAGATCGGCGCCAAGTGGATTGAGCGCACGGACCACGTCCTCCACCTGTTCGCGCTGCGCATCGACGACACGTGTTGCGCCCAGCCGCAGGGCGGTCTCGAGCCGCGGCGCGTCGCTCGACAGACCGACGACGATCAGCGGATCGGCGCCGGCGAGCGCCGCCATCCGCGCGCAGAGCAATCCGATCGGGCCCGGCCCGAGGACCACGACGAGATCGCCGGGACGGATCTGCGAGTTGACGCACATTGCGTTATAGGCAACGGCATGCGGCTCGGCGAGACACGCGATTCCGAACGGCAGCGTGTCCGGAATGCGATGGAGGCAGCGAACGGGAACCCTGACGTACGACGCCATCGCGCCGTCGATACCGTAGCCGAATCCCTTGCGCCGCGGACACAGGTTGTAGCGCCCGGTCCGGCAGAGCAGGCATTCGCCGCACACTTCGGCGGCCGTCTCGGAGACGACGCGATCGCCTTCGCGCACGCTCTTCACCGTGCGCCCGGCCCTGGCGACGGTGCCGGCGAACTCGTGGCCGAGAACGACGGGCACGTTGACGGGCCATGAATGCGTGTTGTACGCCTGGTGCACGTCGGAGCCGCACACCGACACGGCGCCGACGCGGAGCAGCACGTCATCATCGCCGATGTCAGGCACGGCGACGTTGCGCAGTTCCACGGCCAGCGGCTCGAGCGCGTACTGAACAACAGCGGATTGCGTCACGGGCGCCCGGCTCTTTCGACTGTCGACTGTCGACTGTCGACTGTTGACTGTCGACTGTTTTATCTCGCGGCAGATCTCGCCGAGAACGTCGCGCAGTCTGGTCCCTGTCACCGGCGTGAACCCATCGGCATCGATGACCAGCGGCGCCCCAATCACGACGAGCGGCGCGCCGCGTGAGGGACATTCGATCGCCTGTCGGATCGACAGTCCGCCGACGGCCTGGACCGGGATTGACACGGCGCTGACGACCGCGTCGAGCTCGTCCATCGGGCTCAGTCCCGGGATCAATCGGCGCTCGTCGTAGCCGATATGATGGACGATGAAATCGACGCCGAGGTCTTCCATCCAGCGCGCGCACGCCACGCGGTCGGGAGCCGCGAGATTATCGCCCATCACCTTCACGCCGAAGGCGCGGCCGGCGTCGACGACGCGGCGGATGGTCGCCTCGTGCGCGCGGCCCATCACGACGACGAGATTGGCGCCCGCTTTCGCCATCATCTCCGTCTCGAGGTACCCGCCGTCCATCGTCTTGAGGTCGGCGACGATCGGATGATTGGGAAAACGGCCACGGAGCCGTTCCACCGCGCGCAGCCCTTCCGCCAGGAGCAGCGGCGTTCCCGCTTCCAGCCAGTCGACGCCGGCATCGACCGCGATCGCCGCTGTGTCCAGCGCTTCGTCCAGCGACGTGAGATCGAGGGAGATTTGGACGATCGGAAACGTGAGGCGATCGAGGTTCATGCGGCCGTGGTGTCGCCGATGTGCTCGACGCGGTATCCGCCCCCCAGGCGGTCGCTCAGATACAGGCCCGCGAAAATTACGGCGAGGCCGGCGGGCAGCGCCCAGATCGACAGCATCGTCGCGGCGAGCGCTGTGCAGCTCGCCGTGAACAGCCGGCGTGGCATGTCTGGACCGCTCACGATGCGAAATCTAGCATGAGTGCGGTTCGGAATGTCGCTTCCATGGCCGCAGCGCCGCGAGGTCGACGCCGATCCCGGCGGATGCGCCCGTCACGAGCGCTGTCTGTCCGTCGCCTGTCCGCGTGCGCGCCACGGCATGCTCCCTGCTGCGGGAATGCGTCCCGCCAAAGCTGCGTCAGCATATCAAGGGCGACATAACTCAGGACGACGGCTTGTGTGTGGAACTGGCGGCTTGGCGTCGGCGTCTTCGCGCCCTACCGGTGACGCGGGTCGATTTTGGCGGACATCACGTTTCGGTGCCGTAGGAGATCTGCATCCGCCGCACGGCGAGACCGGCGATCCACAGGACGAACGCGGTCAGGAGCAGCAACCCGAGAATCGCTCCTGGGCGCGAGGCGGGAGCCGCGGGTGCCGCCAGCAACCGAATCAGCGTCGGCACGTCATTGTCCATCGGCGCAGGGACGGGACACATGGACTGCAGGTAGTACAGGACGCTCATCTTCTGCAGCACATGCGGAAGGATGCCGTTGATCCCTTCCCAGGCGAGCAGTACGGCTGCCGGGATGATGGGATTCCGGATGTACAGACCGACCGCGAGAAAGACGCTCCCGTAGCCCACGCAGCCGAGCGCGGCAGCCGACGCATACCAGAAAATGTGACTCAGGCCTCCGGCGTTCCAGTAGGCCTGGACTTCGACCGCATCGTGCGGCCAGACGAGCGCCGCAAGCGTGAGCAGCGCACCACCGCCGAAGATCGCCGCAGACGCAATCAGCCCGGCCGCATACTTGCCCGCGAGCAGCACGTCGCGCCGCGCCGGCGCGAGAAACCAGAAGTGCAGCGTCCGGTTGCTCATTTCCCCGCGGAAGAGATACATGAAGATGCCCAGGCAGCCGAAGAAGATCGCCAGCCGCAGGTAGAAGTACTGGAAGATCCCCGCGAAGATCATCCGGTCCTCCTCGAAGTCGAGCAGCCGGCGGGTCTTCCTGGTCTCCAGCTTGCCGTCGACGAACAGGAGCCGGGCGGCCCGCCGCCCGTCGAAGTAGACGATCTCGCGATACTCGGTCCGCTCCTCGACGAACCCGGCGCTCGTGGACCTGGCGACCGTCATGAAGATCTTTCCTTCGTTGCTCAACTGGATGTTGAACTCGCGGGCGTCGGACTCCTCGCTTTCGCCGCCTGCGCTCGCGTGCTTCACGACGAAGCGCGTCACCGGACGCGCCGCTCCGAGATCCACCTGCAGGAACATGGGCCAGCGTTCACCGCACCACTTGTCGGCCACGCTGCCGTTCACCGCCATCTCCGGCCCCTGATCCGGCCGGCACGGCGAACTTCCCGTGACGGGACGATGGAGTGCGAGGTTCTCGCGGCCGTCCGGGCCGTAGACCTCGAACTCGTAAATCCTGGCCACCGGCTCCCCGCTGTAGGCAGGACCGACATTCAGACGGACGAAGCGGGCGTCGACCGCCGGCTCGATCACGTGGGTCGTCGTTCCCGCATTTCCCGTTTTCTGCCGGACGCGCCGGCTCCGGACTGACCAGCGCTCCTCGACCGGCTTTCCCACCCGCTTCTTCACGGCGTCCGTCGATTCTCCAACCTGGATGCTGTCGATCAGGGCCGGGGGCGTCAGCCCGCGCCGGGCAAACCGCTCGCTCCGGAACTTCACGTCGAGGCCGTGTCCGAAGAAGATCACCGAGGGCAGGAGCGCCAGCGCGTAGACCCACAAAGATCGTTTGGTGAAGAACGCACGCCGGAGCTCGATCTTTGCGATCGTCCACACCTGTCGCGCCCGGCCCGCGAAGGAACGGGTCACGACTTCCCGCCGATCAGGTACTCGTACAACGCGTCCACGTTCTCGTCCGCCGGTACGACACTATCGATCCGGTGGCCGTCGAGCGCGATCTGTCCGAGCGCACGCGCGAACCGCTCGCGATCCCGCGTCAACACCAGCATGCCCATCCGGTCGTCGTTCAGCTTGATCTCCGTGATGTGGTCCTCGCCGAACAGCAGCGCCGCCACGCCGGATGCATTCGCGTCGCGGCACCGGACGATGAACTGGCTGGGATGCTCCTGGATCTCGTCGCGCACCTTGCGGATCTTTCCCTCGGCCACAATCATCCCGTTCGCGATCAGAACGACCTGATCGCTGATCACGTCGACCTCCTGGAGCACGTGGCTCGAGATGATGACGTGCTTCCCCTCGGCGGCCCACGAGCGGAACAAGTCGATTGTTTCTGCGCGAACCAGCGGATCGAGGCCGTTCAGCGGCTCGTCCAGCACCAGCAGCTCGGGATCGTGCGCGATGGCCTGCGCCAGCCGCACGCGCTGCCGCATGCCCTTGGAATACGCCGCGATCTTGCGGTTTGCCGCGTCGGTCAGGCTCAGGCGCTCGAGCGCCTTCCACGCCTTTTCCTCCGCCTCCGATCGCCCATATCCAAAAAGAAGCAGACCGGTCGTGATGAAGGTGAACCCGGTTGCCCAACGCGGCGCGGTGTCGTACTGCGTGGCGTATCCCGTGATCCGCATCAGCGCTTCGGGATCGCGCGGCGAGATTCCGCGCATGCGGATGCTGCCCTGGTCGGCGAAGATGAGACCGGTCATTAGATTCATCAGCGTCGTCTTGCCGGCGCCGTTCGGCCCGACGAGGCTCGTGATTCCCGGCGGGATGCTCAACGTGACGCGGTTCACGCCGAGCACCTCGCCGTAGAACTTCGAGACCTCCTCGAAAACGACCGCCGGCTCGGTCATCGGACGACCTCCACCGGGCGCAGCTTGCGTTCGATCACGAGGACGAGCAGGAGAACGAACCCCGCTAGTGCCACCATGGAGGCGCCGGCCCCCGGACCGTCGGGCGGATTCACGCCGAGCAGCGTGCACCACACCCGGTTGACCGCCCACGCTGGATCCAGGACGTGCCCCCACGTCACGCGAAAGACCTGGTCGATCATCTCGGACACGCCGGTCAGGATGAAGAAGAAGGCGAGGCTGACCGCCCCCGCCACGATCCTCCACTTCACGTAGGCGGAACTGGCGATCGCGACCAGGCTCAGGACCAGCAGCCAGAGAAGGAACCCGGCCACCACGCCGGCACCGAGCGTCCAGTTCGCAAGGAACCACCAGCCGCCGGCCAAGCCGACCTGCAGCCCGAACAGGAGGAGGCCCGGGATCCACGTGACGACTGACAGCATGCCGACGATCACCATCAGCCGCGCCAGGGCGTAGCTCCAGCGCGTGATAGGCCGGCTGAAGTACAGCGGCAGCGCGTTGTTCGCCAGGTCCGGCGCCACCAGACCGGGCCCGGCCAGCGCCGTGAGGAAGACCGCGCAGCCCCCCTGGACGTACATGAAGATCGAGAAGAACCTGCCGTTCACCTGGATGAACTCGCGAAACTCCGGTTCGAGACCCTGGAGCAGCTCCACATGATTTGTGAGATAGACGAATCCGGCGCACAGGAGGGGCCAGACGCACGCCACGATCGTGAGCAGGACGACCAGCCGCTGCTGATAGAGCCTCCGCCACGCGTAGCGCGGCAGGACCATGAAGCGAGTCCAGCGGCCCGTGAGGGGTCCCGCGTACCGCTGATATCCGCGTTTGTAAACCGCCATCGCTGTCTTCGGGTTTTGAGTTCTAACGTTCTAATGTTCTAACGTTCTTAAGTTCTAAGTTTTAGGTTTTCCTGCGCGCCTTCTCCGGGCGTGTGCGTCAGGTGGCCCATGGCTTTCAGGAAGATCTCTTCCAGCGTGTCGCGGCGGTGGGTGAGCTTCCTGACCAGCAGGTTCTGCCGTGCCGCGAGCCCCCAGATGGCTTCGACCTCGATACCCGCCGGCAGGACGATACGCCATCGCCCGCCGCCTTCGGAAACGCCCTCGGCGTTGATCTCCGGTAGCGCCGTCCGCAAGTTCCGATCGTCGCCGGTCACCTCGAGCTCGACGAACGACCTGTTCGACCGGCGCTCTTCTTCGAGGTTGCACTGGTGCACGATTGCGCCGTCCTTCAGGATCACGGCCTCGTCGCACACCTGCTCGATGTCGCGCAGCAGATGGGAGCAGACGAGCACGTTCATCCCCTGCTCCTCTTTCATCTCGGCAACGAGCCTGAGCATGCGGCGGCGCGCGGCCGGATCGAGCCCGTTGGTCGGTTCGTCAAGTACGACCAGCTCCGGCCCGTGGACGATCGCCTGGGCGAGCTTGGCCATCTGCTTCATCCCGTACGAGTAGGTCCGCAGCTCCCGGTAGCGCGCCTCCCCGAGCCCCACGTGGAACAGAACCTCGTGCGCCTTCTCGAGCGCGGCTCGCGGCGGAAGGCCCGACAGCTCCGCCATCTGGCGCACGAAGGTGACTGCCGTCATGTCCCCGACGAACGAGTCGTTCTCGGGCATGTAGCCGATTCTCGACCGCGCCTCGCCCATGTTGCGACGGGAGTCCAGGCCCAGGATGCGGGCGCGTCCAGCGCTGGGCCGTAGAAACCCGAGCAGCGTCAGGATGAGAGTCGATTTACCGGCGCCGTTGGGCCCCAGCAACCCGATCGCTTTTCCTGTGCCGGAAACGCCGAGACGGCAGGAGATCCCGTGGAGGATCTCCCGCCGTCCCAGCCTGACCTTCAGGGTCTCGAGCTCGACGACCGGTATCGTATCCAAACGTCTATTGTTGCCCCAAGGCCGCCCGATTCAGGCTCTCGATCATCATCACGTCCAAGATCAACCCTGACACACGAGTACGGCTGGCCGCGTGGATCTGTTCAGGCGTTCCGTCGAACACGACGAGAATCGGATCGCGCGCGGCCACGAGCTCGCGGAGCGTCGGGCTCGCGGTCAGCGTCGACAGGATCTCGAGCGCCCCCTTCGCGTTCAGCCAGCCGAAGGCGGACGGGTGAAGTCCGGCAGACGAGGGAAGCTGTCCGAGGAAGTCCGGCGACCAGACGAGCGGGGAGCCGCCGTTCCGCGTCGCGATGGAACGTTCCGCGACGGCGCGATCGGACGCCGCCACCATGTAGCCCTGATCGTACGTCCAGGTAATACTTAGCGGAAGCCCTCCAGGTTTCATGGTGCTCCAGGTCCGTCCGCCCGCGCTCTCTTGCTCGAACACGATCCGCTTGGCTTGCTCGTCGGGCCCAAGCTCCGCGTTGAATGTATCGACCAGCTTCTGGAGGGAACTGTCGATGACCGGCGGGTTGTTCGCCACGATCGCCATGACCCACGTCGGGCCGGTGGCAGAGAGTCCCGTTACTGCCAGGGCCGCTTCGGTCCCCCACGCTGCGGTCAGATTCTGGATGAAGCCGGCGCCGAACTTCTCGTCCATCGTGGCGAGGCCGCTTTCGAAGCCCGGCTCCGACTTAGTGATCTGCGCGGTGAGCTCCTCGAAGAGCTGCAAGGGCTCGCGGGTCGAAACGTAGCCGGCGAGGAGGGCATCGGCCGGTAGATACTCCGCCGCGCCACCGGAGCCCGCGTCAGCCAGCCACGACCCCATTCCCGTTCGTGTCCCTTCGAACGCGAACGTGACCTCGTTCTCTTCCGCACCTGCAGGAGCACGCTGCTCGAGGAACAGGTACTTCATCCCGATCATGCCGGCGAGCTCGATTGGGGGAGCGTCGTCTCGGGACGCCGCTGTGACCAATGGTGGCGCATCGATTCCGATAAGCCAGCCCACGCCGCGCCGGTACCGCTGCTCGAGAACTGTCGCGAACGGGGAGCTGGCGCCCTGCCCGAGGTGAGCGAGCGCCCACGACAGTTGCGACGGCGAGGTTGAGACGACCATCAAGTCGTCGGAAACCGAATACGCTGGAGCCTCGTCCGCCGCGGCGAAGAGTCCCTCCAGAGCGCTCGCGAGCTCCGTCCCCTTGCCCGGCTGCACCCGCGCCATCACCATCGGCACAGGCTCGTTGAGTCCGTCGGCGATGCTGGCGCAGAAGACGATCTCGTCGCCGAGCAGCGGGTTCACCGACTGGACGCGGTTCACGATCTGTCTCAACTGCTGTCCCGTCTCGGAATTCCACCAGGCCGAGAACGTCGCGTTCTGCACGGACTGTTCCTCGGCGAGCGTCAGCGCCCGATCGATCGTGATGCCGGGATTTGGGACTGTGCCGTAGACGACCGCTCCCGCGGGAAGATGCGAGAGCAGAGTCGAGTTGGTCCGCAGCTGGGAGGGGAACGTCGCCAGCGCCCGCTCGATCTTCGCGAATGACCCGAGCAGCTCGAGGTATTGCGCCGCGTCGGGGCTCCAAGAGATGGCTTGCGCCACCGAGGTCGACAGCGCGGGCAGGGAGGCGGCCTGCTGGCCGGGGCTGAGGAGCACTTGCCTGCCCGGCTGGTTGACTGCGACCGATCCCTCGACCACCGAGACCACCGAACCGCCCATGCCGGCGGACACCGCGAAGACGGTTCCCTTCACCGACGCGATGGAATCGCGCGTCAGAACCTGCAGTCGGCCTCGGCGCTGTTTCGCAGCCTTGACGATGATGTCACCGCGCTGAAGGTGAATAGCCTGGCCGCTCCAGGCGGCGGTCACGAAAAGCTCCGTTCGCTCGTTGACGTCCACCATCGATCCGTCGGCGAGCCGCAACACGGCGTGGGCTCCCGGGCCCGTGCGGACCGACTCCCGTTCGCCGATGGCGGCGCCTGCTGCGAGAGTGCCCGCGGCCACGCGGTACAGGCCGGCGTCGGCGGAAACGACCGTGGCCCGCGGGCCGCCGGGAGCCATCATGGCGTCGATGGTGCCGCGTCCGAGATAAACGACCGCGAGGAGGAGTGCGGCTGCCGCGGCCAGGGCTCCCCATTGAACCCAGCGGGAGGAGGACCGCACCGGCATGGCGACGATCGTCCGCTCACCCTTCATCTCGGCGATCCGCGCACGACAACCGGGGCAGCGACTGAGATGGTCTTCCACGAGGATGCGCCGGCTGCCGCCCAGCTCCTGGGCCAGATACGCGCGGAAGTCGTGCCGGAACTCGGCACACCTGGCGTTGCCGCCGTCCGTCACGTTTTCCCAGACGCGCGCGCGCGCGGTCTCGAGCATGCCGGCGTCCATGTCTTCCTCTTTCAACTCCTGTAGTGCGCGTTCCAGACGGTCTTCAGACATTGCCGATCTCCTTCTTTGGGGCGTTCTGGGCGGCGACGGCCGGCCCGAGCGCGAGGAGGACGATTGCGACAACGAAGAGTTTCTTCATCGTGGTTTCTCCTGAGGAACTATTCGCTGCGCAATGCAACCAGCGGATCAACTCGCGAGGCGCGCCGCGCCGGTATGTAGCTCGCGATGAGCGCCACGGCAAGCATCACAGCGGACATTCCGGCGAACGCCATTACGTCCAGACGCTCGACGCCGAAGAGCAGCGTCCGGACATAACGAGTGAGGGCCACCGGCGTGCGGGCAAGACCGCGCGCCGCGTGCCTGAAGTCCCTGATCCACGATTCCACTGCCTGCACCTGCACCTCGTTGATTCAACCGGCGGGACTTCGCCAGCCGCCTCACCACCCATGACGCGCGAGGAGGCCGACTATTACATGGTGTGTCGGAGAATATTTGGCGCCGTCGGCGGGGTCCTAATGTCCCGTCCCAGTGGTTCGCGACATAATTCCGGGGCGGGGCATCCCGCCTCGCGGCGTTGCTCCTCGCTCAGATACTACCGGTATCCTCGCTCGTCGCGCCTTGCGATCCGGGCGCTGCGCCCGGGACTTATGCCACGATCCACTGGGAACTAGCGCTCCATCTCGGTCTTCAGCCGCTGCCGGATCCGGTGGAGCCTGACGGCCACGTTGTTCTTCTCGGTCTGAAATATCTCAGCCAATTCTTCGTTCGACAGCCCCTCGACGTGACGCAGCAGAAACAGGCTCGCGTCCTCGCCGTCCAGGGCAGCGATGGCGCGGCGAAGCCGCTCCTTCAACAGCGACGACGGCTGGACGACGGCGGCGTGCGGCGCCCGATCGTCGTACGCCGACTCCGCATGAAACGCCCGGCGGCGCAGCACGTCGACGGCGGCGTTGACGGCTGCGCGCCGGAAGTAGGCGCCCGGCAGTGCAACATGCTCGACGTCTTTTTCCCGTGCCAGGACGCGGAGGAAGACGGTCTGCAGGACGTCCTCGGCATCGGCCGGATTCCCGGTGACGCGCAGGGCCGCGCGGAAGACCGCCTCGTAATGGCGCTCGTACAGCTCGGCAAACCCCGCCAGCGGGGTCGTGGAAGTCATGAGGGATCCGTGGCTCGTCGATTTGCGTGCTGGCTGTGGGCACCTCGTCCGCCTTACTAGCCTTAACGCACGAGGAGGCCCCGGATTACAGAGGG
>WNGA01009861.1_pt1 | contig 12782 bp, 9 predicted proteins | sample 5400061 | NCBI WGS metagenome assembly WNGA01 (sample SAMN13153366, study PRJNA577476) | soil metagenome | isolation source: 100 cm soil or saprolite under grassland replicate 2 | place: USA:California | collected 2016-06-15
AGCCAGGAGACCCTCGCGACGATCGGATCAACCTCGGCCGCCAACAATAGCCTCCGCGCGGGCGCAACATCTGACTCCGCTCCTGATGAGGCTGGCGTGATATTCGTTGTAGTCGACTCGGGCAAGCAGGCGCTCCTCCGCTGAAGCCGAGCCGGCGTCGCCGTCGACTGGGGAGGCGACCCCGCGTTAGTGAGCTCGCGCAGAAAAGACGGCTAAGTCGGTCGCGGCCGCCGACCGATGCTCTTGCAGATATGCCTGGGCTATCCGGGCGCTGCCTTTTCAGAGGCTAACCTGGCCCGCCAAAATTGACACCCCTTCGACGCAGCAACTAGACTTGCCCATCCGGCCGGTCCGCGCGCGCTCGACAGGGGTGGAATGGGGCCCGTAGCTCAGATCGAGGAACAGGCAAGCGAGGTGGGTCAGCCGCCCGACGGCGACCCCTTCTCGCTGGCACCCCCCCGTGGGTGGCGCCGTCTGCTCGCTCCGTTTACCCATCGCATCGGCGGCAAGATCATCAGCCCCTACCTCGTGCTGGTGTTCGTCCTGGCAGCGCTTGCCACGTACGTGGTCATGAGCCTTGTCACGACTTCGTTGGAAGAGAAGTTCCGCAGCCAACTGGCGGATGCTGGCCGCGCAGCCAACGAGGAGATGGTCAACGTCGAGAGCGATCACCTGAAGGTATTCCGCCAAATGGCCTTCACCGAGGGAGTCGCCGAAAGCCTGGAGTCGGGAGACACCAGTCATCTCCTGAACCTGCTCGCGCCAATCGTAGGCAACACACACGTCGACTACGCAGACGTGCTCGATGCCCAGGGAAATCTGCTTCTCGCTCTGCGTTCATCCCAGCGAACGGGAGAGACCGCGCTGGTCGATCGAAATGCCAGCCATTGGCCGCCTGTGCGCAAGGTGCTGGACCGCCGAGAGGACGAGCTGGGGGACAAGTTCTCGGCGATCGTGGGTACGCCCTGGGGGCCGATCCTTTATACGGCGGGTCCCGTAAAGGTGGCCAACGAGCTGGTCGGGGTTATCGCCGTTGGGACGCCGATGGACAAGGTGGCGTCTCGCCTCAGCCAGGAGGCCCTCGCTGGGCTCACGTTGTATGGGCCGGACGGCTCTGTTGTGGCTTCCACCCTGCCCGGTGCCGGGCGGGTCCTGAGCGTGGAGCCCGAGCTCTACCAACGTTTGGCCAGCACCGACACCGAGGTCAGCCAGAGGAGGGTGAGCCTGGGCGCCAGCCGCTACCAGGAGATGCTCGGTATGCTGGAAGTTCGCAACGAGCCGGCCCTGCTCATGGGGGTAAGCCAGTCGATCAGCCTGATCATCGACAAGGGGACTCAGGCGCGTAACGAAATGATCGCGCTTTTCAGCACAGTCGTGTTCGCGGTGCTCGTCACGGGGCTCGGCGTGGCCAGGCGGCTGACCCGCCCGATCATGCTTCTGGCCGACGCGTGCCGAGCACTGGCCAAGGGCGACTTGTCACGAGAGGTGCCCGTTATAAGCAGCGACGAGACCGGCGTGCTTATGGTGACTTTCAACAGGACGCTGCACGGGCTTCGCGAGCGCGACCGAGCCAAAGACGCGTTCGGCCGATACATGAGCCCAGAACTGTACGAGGCGATCCAGACCGGCGAGTTGACGCTCGGTGGCGAACAACGCGAGATCACGCTCCTGCTGTCCGACATTCGCTCATACACGACGATTTCAGAGGGCATGGACCCCCATGACCTGGTGAGTCTGCTCAACCGCTACTTCGAAACCCAGGTGGCCGCGATCCAGCGTTACGGCGGCACGGTAGACAAGTTCATGGGCGACGCGATCCTCGCCAAGTTCGGCGCCCCAGTCTGGTACCCGGACCACGCCCGTCGGGCGGTGCTCGCCATGGTCGAGATGCGTGAGGCGCTGGAAGGGTTCAATCGCGAGCTTCAACAGCAGGGCCTAAGCCCGATCAGGATCGGGATCGGGGCCAACACTGGCCCCGTTGTGGTGGGCAACATTGGCTCGACGGCCAGGATGGAGTACACGATCATCGGCGACACGGTAAACGCGACTCAGCGGATCGAGGACCTCTGCAAAGAGCTGAGGTGGGACTTGCTGATCGGCGAGACGACGTACGAACTGGCAAAGGACATCATCGACGTGGGCGAGCCCCACCGCACTACCCTGAGGGGCCGCCAACAGGAATCGTTGGTTTACCCGCTTATCGGTATCAAGCGAGGGGCCGCCTTCGAAGCAGAGATGTCCGCGGTCGCTTCCGAAAGGGGAATGCTGCACGCGGCTGTGAGCGCGACCGTAAACGGGGCCGGCTCCGACCAAACGAGCTAGGAAGCGGCCGTCCGAGACCGCGGCAGCCTCCGAGAGCCCAAGCCGAAGCTCTTGACCCTCGCTTCGGCCCACCTCAGGTCGGAAGCTTTGGAGGCGCGCCACCACCGCGAGCCGACGGCCCTAGGCAGTGACATCGTGACATCGTTCGCGGCCAGCTCTGTCGGTCAAATGTAGTACACTGGCCGGTGAGGCGGTTGCTGAGAAGACGTCTGACCCGAGTGGACGGGAGTCTCGGGGCCGGGAGCGTTGGCGCGGTGGGCGAGTTCAAGCGGTACATCGCCTATGCTGCGATTCTGGTCATCGCGCTGGCGGCCATCGTGTTCGTCACGCATTATGCGGCTCTTGCCACTCTCTTACCCTCAGATCTCACGTTTCATCGCTTCGTCTTCTCCCCTGGTCTCGGGGCGGACTACGGAGCCGGGCATCCCTCATCGCCGATTACCACGGTGATCATCGACCCAGACGCTGACGACGGTGAGCTCAGGGTCGAGCAGTTCGAGCCATCCCGCCAGGTTCGACCGCTCACCCGCCAGGCGATCGAGGAGACCCGCAAAGACGAGGTCATCCGGCAGCGGTCGGGACAAAAGTAACCTGCCAGTCGGCTGACGCCAACCCCAGGTGCGCTCGTATGCGACCGGCGTCCAGGATTGAACGACCGCGCTCGTTGCGGCGCCGGCGCTGTCCAAAGCCGACGACCGACACGCGCCAAACTGTCCGCGCGAATGTTCGCCGCGCGATGACGCCAACTTAGCTTGCAGACGTTCGTCCCGAGTATATTCGACTGTTCATCGTGAACTCGTGGGACCGAACCCAGCACCGGGGTTCGCAAACCCGAGTCTTTACCCGTGATGCGGGAGCAGCATGGCCATCAGATTAACGACGGCTCGGGCGAGGCTACTCCAGGCCTACCGGGTACATGCCGCGGTCCTGATCGGCTCGCTCGCCGTGACGGTCATGGCGATGTACTACGTCGCCACGGTAGCTCTGGAGGCTGGCGGCAGAGGCATCTTCCCGTTTCGCTTCGGCACCGACGAGACCGCGGACTACAGCCGAGACGCGTTCATGCTTCGCGTGATCGGGATCATGATCGACCCCAGTTCAGGTGAGGCTCAGGTTGAGGAGCTCGAGGTCTCCAATGCGCAGTCGGCCCTCAAACCCGAGGTCATAGCCGAGGCTCTCAAGGACGAAGCGGCTATGCGCCGGCGGCTCGAGCTTCTGGGAAGGTCAGCGGGTCCGGAGCGAGTGGGGGTGGTTTCCGCGGCGCTCCCCGGCCTTGTCGCGCCGCCGGCCGCACAGATACCGACCACTCCCTCCGCGACCCAGTCTCCCTCCGAGACGCCGGCGACAGGGCCAACCGGGACCTCAGGGCCGCTTGTGCCGGTCGCAGCCCAGGCGCCGGTTTTGATCCCTCCAACCCAGATCCCACCCGAGACGCCGGTGGAGGCGGCCGCAACTACGCCGCCAACGGTAGCGGTCGCCGCCACGCTCCCGCCGACCCGGGTCGCAGCTCAAACAGCGGCGCCGGCGTCGACCGAGGTGGCCGCTACTTCCGTGCCCGCTGAGACGCCTGTCCCGACCGCTCCGCTGCCGCCAGAACCCACCAACCCCCCAAGGCCCACGAACACCCCAAGGCCAACCGCCACGCCCATCCCGGCCACCACCACCGCAGGGCCAACCGCCACGCCAGGGCCCACCGCCACCGCCATCCCAGAAAACGTGATCATCGCCGTAGATGCACCTGCGATAGGCTTTATCGGGGCGTCGAGCATGACTCCCGGCACCGCGGTCACGCGCATTGTGACCGTCCACAACACCGGCACGCTGCCCTTCAACACGTATACGCTGAGCACCAGCCCGAGCGGCGCCGTGACCGCTCTCTGGAGCGACCCGGCCGGCGGGCTGCAGCTCAGGGTGCGGCGAGGTCCGACAGTGATTTATGAGGGAACCATCGCGGTTACCGGGCTGAACCTGGGAGCGACGCTCGGGCCCGGAGGTATCGATGCCCTCGAGATCACCGTCTACCTTCCGACCACCGCGCCCGACTCCATCCAGGGCCTCTCCCAGACCCTCGCGTTCACCTGGACCGCTACGGGAGGCTAGCCGGCTTGCCAGTTGCCTGAGTCGCCGCGCTTCGGTGCGGTGCCCCCGCCTTCGTCGCGCCGCTCAACCGTGTCTGTACCGCGCCCCAGACATTCTGCGATACCTTGCTCTTGGCCGCGGCGCCTGGGCGTTCCTTGTTCCAAAGGCGCGCCATCGCTACCTTGCGGCGCGAAGTTGACAACTCGTCTCCCGGTCTGTAGGATTGGGTCACAATTTCGTGACTTCTTTACGAACCTGCGCCGGTAAGCGCATGTGTAGAACGCTCGTTTCTCAGCAGGAGGTGCACGACACCGGGTGAGCTGATTATCAGGCTGTGGTCGTCCCCACAATCGACCGTCGGGACGACCCGCGCGATCGCGATGGGGGCAGAGATCCGAGGCCCGCTCCGGCCAGCCGGAGGAGTGGTCACCTAAAGGTCCCGGGGAGCCAGTGGTGAAACCGACCATCGAATAGGTGGCCGGTTTTTCTTTTGGGGTGGTCGAGTCTGACCGCAGGGAAAAGGCCGAGACTAGATTCCCGGCCTTCGGGGAAGGGAGTGGCGCAGGCATCAAATAGTGTGGGGCGAGTGATGAGTCGTGCCCGACGGCTCTGAACGGATCCGTCGGTGCGACATATTGCGATCTGGAAAGGAGCAGACAGATGGACGTAGTCGCAGCCCGACTGACGGGCGCCGCCAGTTGGCGGGTTCTCCTGGGTTTGGTTCTCGTCCTCGGCGTGGTAAGTGCTCAGTCGGGGGGCGGGACGTTGGCGTTCTTTACCAGCAGCGCGACGTCGAGCGCCAACACGTTCTCGGCTGGGACCGTGTCGGTCAAGCTCTCCAACGACAACACAACCTTCTCGAGCAGCGTCTCCGGTTCGATAGCCGGATCGACGCTCACGCCCGGAGCGCCGGCCTTTCTGGCTGGATTCTTCGTGGTGAAGGACGACGGGACCCTGCCCATCAACTACGCGCTGTCCACCGCTGACGATGGCAGCGTCGGATCGGCCGGGACAGCCCTCGCCAGTGCGCTGAAGGTTGCCCTTGACAAGACGACTGCCGGCACTGCCTGTAATGCGTCGTCAGGATCATCGGGGTCGCAGAGCAACATCGTGGCCGAAACCGATCTGCTCACCCTCGCCATTGGCAGCGTGTCGTCGGGCGCTGTTACGGGTGGGCGCCCACTCGCGGCCAGCGCCGCCGAGCGGCTGTGCTTCTACGTACGGTTTCCGCTGGGCACTGAAGACAACTCTGCCCAAGGTGGGACCGCGAAGTTCAAGTTCACCGTCAACGCAGAGAACCAGTAGGTCGCGATCCGCGACGAGATAACGACCTTCAAGTGAATGTACGTCGTCTGCTCCTGACCGGCGTGCTAGTTGTCGGCGCCCTGAGCGGGTTCGTCCAGGGCGGTACGATCGCCTACTTCACGAGCTCCGCCACGAGCGCCGGCAACCAGTTCACGGCCGGCACGGTCAACCTGGCAGCCGGTGTCGCGACCGGGGACACCCTGACGGTCAGCAACCTGGTGCCTGGCGATAGCTTCAGCGCCCGCCTCACGATCCACAACGGCGGCAACCTGGACCTGAGGTATGCGATGACCGCCAGCACCACCGGCAGCAGCGCCCTGGCGAGCGCGCTTCAGCTGACAATACGGACCAAGACTACCAACCCGTGCTCCAGCCTGGATGGGGCCGTGCTCTACGGGCCGGGCAACCTGAACGTGGCGGGCATCGGCAATCCGGCCCAGGGGCCGCAAGCCGGCGACCGCACCCTGGCTGCCGGCACCAGCGAGGACCTGTGCTTCGCAGTCAGCCTGCCGGGCAGCGCGCCGACAAGCCTGCAGGGAACAAGCACATCGGCGACGTTCACGTTTGCCTCCGAGCAGTTGTGAGGTAGCTTGCCGGTCCCGAGGCGAAGGATTACAGCACGTGCCGAATTCGATTCCGTACCCCATCCGCAGCCTCCTTGGAGGGCTCCAGGTGCTTAGCGGCATCGCACTCCTGGTCTTGATCGCGGCGCTCCTGGTTGGCACTGGGCCCGCGCTCTTTGGCTACGAATCATTTGTCGTCTACAGCGGCAGCATGGCCCCTGCTATTCAGGTGGGTGACCTGGCCGTCGTCGCGCCTGTCAAGCCGGACCGGCTCATGGTTGGCGACATCATCACCTATCGGACGGCCCAGCGTCCGGACGTGGTCGTCACCCATCGCCTCGTGGACGTCGGGCTCGGCGAGGAGGGCCGTCTCAGCTTTCAGACGAAGGGCGACGCCAACAACGTCGTGGACCAGGTCGCCGTGGACCAGGGCGCAGTGCTGGGGCGAGTAGCCTACGCCATTCCCAAGATCGGCTACCTGGTCGAGTTCTCCAAGCGGCCCGAGGGCAAGATCCTGCTCATCGGCTTCCCAGGCCTCCTACTAGCGCTAGATGCCCTGCTCGGCACACGCAAACGCCGGAAGGGCCAGGTCAGGCCAGCGCGCAGCGAGGCCGGCGAGCTCGTCGCCCGCGGCCGGCTTGCGCTCGACAACGGTGGGATCAACGCTGCCCTCGCGCTCTTCGATCGAGCGATCGCGTCGGACCCGCATTTGGATGAGGCCTGGCTGCTCAAGGCCGAATGCTTGCCTGAGGGCCAGGAGCAGTTGGCGTGTCTTCGGGCCGGCCTCACCGTCAACCCGGCTTCAACCAGGCTGAGGGACGCGGTCGAGCGTGCGTCCGTCTCGACGCGTGTGGGCTAGAGCCCTGGCAGGACGAGGGTCGAAAACCCGGCGGCTCGGGCGGCCCACAGGACTCGCAGCCATTGCGGGGTGCTCAGTTGCGAAAATGAACGCATCCGCCTCGCTAAGACGCGCGGCCCAGCTAATGCGAGCAAAGACGGTCGCGACGATCCTCCTGGCCGCCATTCTATTCTTGGCTGGCCGAACGGCCGGCGGCACGATCGCCTACTTCACCTCCACTCAGAACGTGGCCGGCAACACGCTCGGCGCGGCCAGCGCCTTCGCGCCGAGCGGCCTGGCCGCCGCGCTCGCCAGCGGTGGGTCCGTGGCCCTATCCTGGACGGCTCCAGCCGGTGGCTGGGCGACCGGCTATAGGGTCTTTCGCGCAACCACCAGCGGTGGCTACGACTTCAACGCGCCGTTGAGCTCAGGCAGCTGCGCGGCGCCGGTGTCCGGCACTAGCTGCACCGACACTCCAGGCGGCGGCGGGACCTTCTTCTACGTGGTGCGCGCGATCAGCGGGCGGGGCGGCTCGGCCGTCAGCTCGAATGAGGCCTCGATCGTCATCGGCGTCGTCGTGATCACTCCAAGCGCCCCGGTCTCCACCACCGCGGCGACCTACGATATCTCCGGTACTGCGCCCTCCAACACCTGCGTGCGGGTGTACAGCGATGCCAATAATGACGGCGTCATAAACGGCACGGACGCGGTGGTGAGCTCGGTCCAGTTGAGCGGGGGCCTTAGCGGTTGGTCAGCAAACGTCCCTCTGGCATTGCCGGGCGCGACGCCGAGCATCAACAATTTCCTGGTTACCGCGACGAGCGTGAGCAGCTTCAACCCGGGTTGCACCAGCTTCGGCGGGGCTGAGAGCACCCCAGCTGACGTGCCCACGATCACCCGGGTGAGTAGTACGAACGCGACCACAATCGGTCAAGCGACCTCTCGTCAGGCTAGCGACACCAGCGTCGACATAACAGCGGCCTTCACGGGCGACGGCAACGCCAACAACAGCGCCACTTACGCCGTGGCCTGCATCGTCGGAAGTGGGTGTACCGGCGCGTTCGGAGCCGAGATAAGCATGGCCCGCGGGTCGGGCCAGTTCACGGCCACGGCCGGGGGGCTGACCACCGGAAACACGTATCGGTTTCGGGTGACGAATACGGACCCCGACGGCGTCGTGGGGGACAACCCGCAATTCACGACCACCATCCTCAACCTCGGCGGCTTTGGCGCCACCGCCATCACTATTAACAGCCTTACTCCGAATCCTTTCGCTCCTGCGGCGCAGCAGGTCCTGACGGTCGCGTACGACCCAGGCAGTGCGTCAAAGGATACCGTGGTCGAAGCCCTGACCAACTCAGGAACGCTCGTCAAGACCGTCGCCGCCTGCGCGGCGCGTGCCAAAGCTCAGACCGCGACCTGGGATGGCTCGAACAACTCGAACGCCCAGCAGCCGAATGGAGACTACACCCTACGAATCGGGAGATTTACGTCCACGGACGGCTCGTGCAGTGGTGCAAACGCCGGCCAGACGAGCGCGACGGTCGAGATCAGCAACCCCCAGTCAATTGTCATGTTCCCCTCGCCGTCGACGGTCACCATCACGGCCGGAACGTGTACGGGGGTGCACGCAACGATTTACAACAGCCGGAACCAGCCGGTGGCTGCGGGCGCTGGTCTGGTTGTGAACTGGTCCTTCACTTCATCTCCCGCGGGCCAGCCTGGATCGTTCACAACTTCGAACTCCCCATGCAACCCTGGCACTGCCACAACCACGACGACAACCGGCGCGGGTGGAATTTCTCCGCCGTCAGGGAGCCCGTTTTTCTTCCGGCCCGGGGCGTCAACTATGACCACCTTCATCATCACCGCCACGAGCGGTGGAGTTTCCGGCAGCACGACCATCAACGATCCGCCCCCGGAGCCGCCCCAGAACGTGGCGCTGAGCCTCGGGAGCCTCAAGATCAACTGGACGCCGTCCAGCTCTCCGAATGCGGCCGGCTACCTCGTCTTTGTCGGGACGAGGAGCGGCGTCCACGACCGCGTCCCGTTCGGCAGTCGAGCGAATCAGGTCAAGGAGATCATGGTTGGGACCACTGACCTGGTGGCCGAGGTCGGCGACGTGAGAGAGCACGTCCAGCCCGACGTCGTGCCCGGCACAACCTATTACGTCGCGGTTGCCGCTTACAGCAGGGGTGGTGTGCTCGGGCGGCCGTCGACCGAAGCAAGCCTCACCATTCCCGCTGTTGCCGCTACGCCTACACCTACGCCCACTTCGACCGCAACCACAACCCCGACGACGAGCGTAACGCCCACGCCGAAACCCCCGGCGCCATCGACTTCGACCGCAACGGCCACAGCTACCGCGACGCCCACGGTCACGCCAACCGCTACGGCAACGCCGACCATCCTCCCCGCTCCGCTGCGCGCCGGAAAGTACGAGGACGATCACCCCGCCATCCGGTACACCGGTCCGTGGGAGACTCATTCTGCGACCGAGGCAAGTGGGGGGAAATACCACCTCTCGGCCGGACATGATTCGGCTGCGGAGGTGCCGTTCGACGGCCGATCGATCGCCATCGTGTCCTCGTGTGGGCCCGAGCTCGGGCGGCTGAGGGCCCTGCTTGACGGCCGGTTAGCGGCCACTATCGACCAGAAGTCAAGCACGGCGTGCTGGCGGCGCGAGGCTCCTCTTGACGCAGGTGCTTCGGGGGTACACCTGCTACGAGTCGAAGCGGAAGGTGACCGTCCGGTCACGCTCGATGCGCTGACGGTCAGCGATCAGCCTGCCGCCACGGCCACGCCCACCATCACTCCCATCCCAGCGGGCACACTCGGCGCTTATCTTGCAACAGTAACCGCTACTCCTACCCCAACCGCTGATGGAAGCGTCTCTCCAACAGGCAACCCCACCCCGACGGCCACGCCCACTCCGATTACAGCCGCCGTTGTCACGACCTCCCCCACCGCCACCGCGACTCTCTCGCCTTCCCCAACGCCGACGAGTACGAATACGCCCTCGCCCACTTTGACGCCCACCGCCACCCCGACCGGCACACCAACGAGTTCGCCAAAAGCCACGCCGGGCACGTCTCCGGCGCCCAAGTAGCTCAACCTCCGCATCGGGTGCCGGTTGGATCACACGGCGGCCTGCCGACTAGAGTCTCGGACGCTCGCCTGACAGATCAGGACGGCCGGGGGTTGGCCTGCAAATGGCAAACGGCAGCCGACTGCGGATCGGAATCGACACCGGGGGAACCTTCACCGACGTGGTGGCGGTAGACGAGTCGAGCGGCGAGGTCTGGAGCGTCAAGACGGCCAGCACGCCCGACGACCCGTCGCTTGGGCTGGCCGAGGGCGTTCGCAAGGTGCTCGCGATGGTGGCGGGTGATGTGGTGCGGATCTCGCACGGGACCACCGTTGCGACGAACGCCCTGCTCGAGGAGCGCTTCGACGGCCTCGGGCTGATCGTCACGCGCGGATTTCGGCACGTGCTGGAGATCGCGCGGCAGAGCGTGCCGGCCGGCTACGGCAACTCGTATTCCTGGGTCAAGCCGGACCGGATTGTCCCGCTCCAGCGCGTGAAAGAGGTCGACGAACGGGTCACGTTTCGCGGCGAGGTGCTGCGCCCTTTCGACGCCGAGCAAGCCGGGGGGGTCGCTCGCTGGTTCCGTGAGCGAGGCGTGAACGCGCTGGGAGTCGTCTTCCTGCACTCGTACGCCAACGCCGACCACGAGCGGCTCATGCTGGAGGCGCTGCGGGCGGAACATCCCGACGCCTGGGTGTCGATCTCGAGCGAGGTCCTGCCGGAGTACCGCGAGTACGAGCGAAGCGTCACGACGCTGGTCGACGCCTTCGTCAAGCCGAGGATCGCCACCTACGTCGGCCGCTGCGAGGACCGCATTCGCCAGCAGTTGGGCGAGCTGCCATTCCTGATCATGAAGTCAAACGGCGGCGTCGAGAGCGCGAGCGAGGTAGTCGAGCGGCCAATCACGACGCTGCTCTCGGGCCCGGCGGCCGGCGCGCTTGGCGCGAGCTACGTGGCCCACGCCGCCGGCTTCGATCGAGTCCTGACCCTCGACGCGGGCGGTACCTCGACCGACATCTGTCTAGTGGAGGGTGGCGAGCCGCTGCTCACCACCGAGGGGACCGTCGGCAGCTACCCGGTCAAAACGCCGATGATCGACATCGTCTCGGTCGGGACCGGCGGCGGCTCGATCGCCCGGATCGACCATCACGGCGGGCTGAAAGTGGGGCCGCGGAGCGCGGGCGCCGATCCCGGACCGATGTGCTACGGCCGCGGCGGTGACGAGCCAACCGTCACCGACGCCAATCTGGTCCTGGGCCGGATTCCGCCGTACCTACTGGGCGGAGAGCTGCCGCTGGACGTGGATCTGGCTCGGCGTGGGGTCGGGCGGCTCGCGCAGCGGCTTGGCCTCAGCTTCGAGCGGGCGGCGGCCGGCGTCCTCGAGATCGCCAACTGGAATCAGGCCAACGCCACCCGCCAGGTGACGGTTCGGCGTGGGCGCGACGCTCGTGACTACGCGCTCGTGGCCTTCGGCGGGGCCGGGCCGCTGCAGGCTGGACGGCTGGCCAGCCTGCTCGGCCTTCGCCATACCCTGATCCCGTTCAGCCCCGGCGTCCTATCGGCGTTCGGTCTCGAGGCGGTCGACGTCCGCAACGACTACGTCCTGACGCGCGTCCAGCAGGATGAAGCGCTGGACCTGAACGCCCTGAACGCGGCCTTCGAACAGCTCGAGGCTCGGAGCCGTGACGCGCTGGCCCGCCAGGGCGTTCAGGAGGATGAGATGGCGTTCGCGCGCAGCGCGGACCTGCGCTACTCTGGCCAGGCCTTCGAGGTACGGGTGGGGGTCGCGGGCGGTTCGCTGACCCGAGCGCTGGCCGATCGCGCGGTTGAAGCGTTCCATCGGACCCACCGCGCTACCTACGGATACGCCTATCCGAGCGGTGACCAGGCAGTGGAGTGGGTGAACCTGCGCGTCTCGGGCAGCGCCAGGGTGCCGCGCCCTCGCCTCGGCGAGATCCCGAGCGGTCCCGCCGAGCCCGCTCAGGCTCTGAGCGGCGGGCGACCCGTGTATTTCGAGTCCGCCGAGGCATGCGTGGACTGTCCCCTGTTCGACCGTTCGCGATTGCTGGCCGGCAACGAGCTGGTCGGTCCGGCCATCGTCGAGGAGTACGGCTCCACCACCGTGGTGCCGCCAGGCATGCGCGCCACGGTGGACCGTTTTGGGAACCTGGTGATGGTAAACCTAACCCCCCGACCCCCTTCCCTAAAGGGAAGGGGGAGAGGCACGAGGCCAGGTTTCCCCTTTACTTTAGGGAAGGGAGCAAGTGCGCTTCGCGGAGCTGGGGGTCAAGTTGAACACGACCCTAGCTGATCCCATCATCCTCCAGATCGTCGAGGGCACGCTGGCCTCCGCGGAAGCGGAGGTCGAGGCCGCGATCGAACGAACGGCCCGCTCCCCGATGATCCGCGACCAGCACGACTATCGGGCTGGGATCCACGACCGCCGCTGCCGCAAGCTGACCGGGCGCTCGTACTCGGCCCTGGTCCAGCCGGTCGTGCGCGACTTCCCGATCGAGACCATCCGCGAGGGCGACGCTTTCTTTCACAACGACGTCTACCGCTCGGCCGGCGGGATCGGGCATCTGCC
>WNGA01016698.1_pt1 | contig 12781 bp, 10 predicted proteins | sample 5400061 | NCBI WGS metagenome assembly WNGA01 (sample SAMN13153366, study PRJNA577476) | soil metagenome | isolation source: 100 cm soil or saprolite under grassland replicate 2 | place: USA:California | collected 2016-06-15
CTGCGATTATCAAGGCGAGAAGCATGCCGTTTTGGCCGCCAAAAATACGGCCGATAAACATCAGCAGCAGCGTGAGCGCCGTCAGTAAGAATGCGGTTTTGAAGGTATTCCCCATAAGGTTACCCCTAAGAGAATAGATGCCATCTATTGCCTGGGCGGTTCATGTGAGTAGAACGGAGGAAAGCGGGACTCTTGCAAGAATGCACGCGTTTTGAGCCCGAGAGCCGCTCTGAGCCAGCTAAGACCGATCGGAAATCGGTTAGGACTGTTCTGTCGTCCCTCCGGGACTTGCTCGTCTCCCACTTTACCCAGCGCTTAGGCGCTGGGCTAACATATGCCGCTCCTCCGGAGCTTAGCGCTCGCGCTTGATTGCTCGCGCCAGCGTCTGATCAAGGGCAGCTTTGGCTTTCGCGTATTCGTCGTCCGAAATCTGTGCTTGCGCGTGTTCCATCTCGAGTTGGAAGAGCTCTTCTTTCAAAGCATCGAGCAGCATGCCCGAAGTTTTGGGGCCCGCGATGGCTGGAACTGGATGCGCGGAACTGGAACGGTTGGTGATGTAGACAGCTCCCGCCACGAAGACGGCCCCGAAGCCGCCGAGAAGGTACCACCGGTACTTATCGAGAGGATCAGGTGCCTCGATGGGTGCGCCAAGGCCGCCGCCGGGACGCGTGTCTGCCGAAGCAGATGTCTCTCCGCGAGAGCCGGTTGACGCATTTTCGTTCTGGTCCTGCAACATACCGTCGCCGGAGATTTCGAAGGTAAGTTTCTGCCCAGGCTGGGGATTGCTTGCGACCTCGGCAATCGCTTCAGGTTGGCCGGGAGGCTGCTTGTCCTCATATATCCCAGCCTGCGCTGGGGTGAATTGGATGGAACGCGGCATCATGGCGACGAAGTGCTGCAGGGGATAGATCAATTGCGGATCTATTGTTGCTTTTCCGCTGTACGCCAGGTGAAAGGTGACCTGAAATTCGGTTTGTCCCGGACGAAGTGGGAAGACGAAGGCATAGCGTCCCTTTTCAGACTGAGGAGTTGGAGTTACGTTTAGTGGCTGGCCACCGGCCGTTTGAGCGGAGGCGCCGTCAATTTCCGCGCCTTGAGGAACGTAGAACTCAAAATTGGCGTCGTTCATCTGTGTGCGTGGTGGCTTGGATTTGTTGTCCACGGCAAAAATCCGTGTGATGCCGAGTTGCCCTTTTCCAGCCTGGATGTACATGAGGTCGGCTACCGCGCTTACGCCAGCGACCTTCGGACTGGCCTCATACACCTCGAGATCAACTGCATTTGTGCCTGGAGGCGCGGGCTTGTGGTAGGTGACACCCTGATGGATTGCTCGCACCAAGTGCGGAGCACGATCGTCAGCGAACGTGAAGCTGAATTTGCCGCCAGCATCGGCTTTGGTGTGACCGATTTCTTGCATGCCGGCGGCCAGCTTGATGAGGATTACTTCATCGCCTGCGGATGGCTTGTTGGTGGTGCCGTTGGTGATGGTGCCGGTGATGGTTGCTGCGAACAGGGACGATGTAGCCGCGACCAGCAAGAACGCAATCGCCGCGCGTAACCAAGCGAAATGGACAGCGTGGGGACAGCCGCCCCGGGCTATCCGTCGAGCGAAGCTCGACAGCTGGGCGGGTCTTCGACCCGCGGACAGCCGAGGGCGGCCGTCCCCACGCTGACTAGGTTCTTCGAAGTTCGGGCTGATGTTCAAACGCTATAACCTTTCTTGTTCAGAGCTGCTTTGGCAGGGATTGCTCCCGATTCCAAACGCGAGATCTCGGCGAGGATTGCGGCAGCTTCTTCTTCAAGGGAATTTTTCATTGTCTGATAATCGCTCTCCGGGAACTTGCCGGCCTTAAATTCGAAATTCAAGTCTCGGAGGTTTTCGTACACTACTTCCTTCCTCTCGCGTAGATACGCGGCCCGAGTTTTTTCGGGACCCGCCACCATAGAGTCAGGAACGTGGAAAACGTAGAACAGCGTAGCCGCGGTAATTAGGGCACAGATTAGCGGGATCATAGGTCAGTCTCCTTGCGTGCTTGCTCGCGGAAACGATCTAACTCTGTGCCACGGACTGATGCGGGAACGCTGGCGTGAATCGCCAGGGGCCGTTTTCTCCATGCCCAGACGATGAAGACAACTAACGTTATCCCGACCACTAACGCAAGATAGGGCATGATCCACGCAAGCCGGTTGAAGCCGGTGTTTGTGGGGACGGCGAGAACGATGGTTCCGTAGTCACGAATGAAAGATTGAAGAATGGTATTGTCGCTGGCGCCCTGGTCCACCGCAGCAGTAAGTTCGTTTCGCATTCGGGTGGAATATGTGCAGCCAACGTGGTTGCACTCGAGCAGGATCTGATTGCAGCCACAAACACACATCATCTGATGACCTAACCGATCGATCCGCGTAGCGCCGTCGCCTGCGCCAAGAAGTACGAGCAGTCCCAGAAGAACGGTCGAAAGGATTCGAATGCGCTTTGCGGGGAAAGGCCTCACTTCTCGCAGCAAATGCCAGAAATGGGATACGCCATGCAGTGTGAGAGAGCGGTGCATTAGTCTCCGGCACCGACCGGGACGGTTTCGAGGCGCGCTGGGACGGCGGCACGCACCGGGGCTGCATTGGGCAGCAGAGCCAGGATTGTGCCGAAAACCATGACCAGCAGGCCGATCCATATCCAGGAGACTAGCGGATTGAGGTGCGCCTTTATGAAGGGGCGCCCAGTGTCCGGATTCTGGCCTTCGTACACTAAGTAAAGATCTTCTTTCAACGTAGAGCGGATGGCCGGTATGTGCTGCTGTTGCTGGCTGGTGGGGTAGAAGCGGCTTTCCGGATAAAGGGTATCAATCTGGCGGCCCCGCCTGAAAACTTGAATAATTGCTAACTCAGTGCTGTAGTTCGCGTTCTCTTCCTGCGTGTAGGAGCGGCAGAGCAGAGTGTAGGGACCGATGGCGAGGGTATCGCCGAAAGTCATTTCCTTTTCGGCCTCGCGATTGAACGGAGTGCCAAGAATTCCGATGAACACCAGAGCTACCCCGAAGTGAACGACGTAACCGCCGTAGCGTCGGGTATTGCGATGCCACAGGTGCAAAATTGAGGGCAGAAGGCCTTGGCCGGTGTGGCGTGAGATCACGCGTCCGCCACGCACGAATTCTGAGATAACGGTCAAGGCGACGAGTACAACCAGCATCGCCGCAATCATCGAATACAAGTACGAAATGTCTTTCCAGGGATGCACACCGAAGATGAGCATGGCTATTCCGGCCAGGAGCGCGCCGAGGCTTGGCCAGAGGAAGTTGCGCTTCAGACTCTCAAGCGAGGTCCTGCGCCATGCGAGCAGTGGGCCGACAGCGGTAAGCAGAAGAAGCAATAGCGCAACGGGAATGGTGACTTTGTTATAGAACGGCGCCCCGACGGTCACCTTAGTGTCCTGCACCCACTCGGAAATCTTGGGAAACCACGTGCCCCAGAGGACAGTGAAACAAGCCAGGACGAATAACAAGTTGTTGAACAGGAAACTGGATTCGCGCGAAATCAGGGATTCCAGTTTGTGCTCGCTACGCAGGTGCGACCTGTTCTTGATGAAGAAAAAAGTAAAGGTGGCGAGACTAATCGTGAGGAACCACGCGAACCAGTCTCCGATCGAAGACTGCGCGAAGGCGTGCACCGAGCTAATGATGCCGCTGCGAGTCAGGAAAGTTCCCAGGATTGCGAGCCAGAACGTGGAAAAAACCAGCCACATGTTCCAGGTCTTCAGCATGCCTCGCTTTTCCTGCATCATGACCGAGTGAAGGAATGCGGTACCCGTCAGCCAAGGCATCAAGGATGCGTTCTCGACGGGGTCCCAGCCCCAGTAGCCGCCCCATCCCAGAACGTTGTAGGCCCAATGTGCTCCCAGGAAAACTCCGCAAGTGAGAAAACCCCAAGTGACCATGGTCCAGCGGCGCGTGATGTGTATCCATTTTTCGCCGGGATACTTCATGGCCAAGGCCCCCAGTGCGAACGCAAACGGGACAGTGAAGCCGACATAGCCCAGGTAGAGCATGGGCGGGTGAATCACCATCTCGGCATACTGAAGCAAGGGATTCAGACCGTTGCCGTCGGCAGGCAGTGTCCCTTGCATGATGGCAAACGGCCGCGCGGCAAAATTGAGCAGCAACAAAAAGAAAACCTGCACGGCGGCTATCACCACTGATGCATGCGCGAACAGGCGTGCGTCCGTCTTGTGGCGCAATCGCAGCACCAGGCCGTAGCCGGACAGCAGCAACGACCAAAATACAAGCGAACCCTCTTGTCCCGACCACAGGGTGGCAAATTTATAAGGGAGGGGCAGATCGCGGTTGCTGTGATGAAAAATGTATGCGATGGAAAAATCGTTGCGGAAGGCAGCTGTTACAAGGAGAAGCGCCGCCATCAGTACGGCGCCGAAGCTGGCGATCCCCGCTCGGCGGGCCGTTTCTCCCAACTGCTCTGACGAGGGCCGCTTCTTAGCCAGCGCAACGAATCCGGCAAGGAAGGAATACCCACTCAGCGCCAGCGCGAGCAGGAGAACAAAACTACCTAGTTCAGCCATGATGGAATCTTCATTTTTTCAGAATTGAGGGGAGCAGGCAAATGAAGTGGTCAGTGATTAGTGGTTAGTTGCCAGCATAGGCGGTTATTACTGACCACTAGTCACTGACCACTTATTTCCAACGCTGCGCGCACCTGCGCGATGAGGTCTTCCGGCGCGCACGGTTTGTGCAGAAATGTGATTTCAAGTCCGGCGTACGCCTGTTCAGCCTCATCCATCCCGCTAATCACCAGCACCGGAACGGATGGACTGAATTCGCGAAGCTCGCGCACAAAAGCATCTCCGCTCGCGCCGGGAAGAACGTGGTCGGTTAGTATGACGCGAAGGCCGTCCGTTGCTGAGTCATCCCGGAGCAACTGCAATGCTTGTTCGGCACTGCCCGCGGTCAGCACCGAAAATCCGGCGCCTTTCAGCACAGCCTCTCGCACACACAACTGGGTCGGGTTGTCGTCAATTACCAGCAGGTCAGGCAAAGCGTAGCTCCCGCTCTCAATTAAGAGGCGAATGGCGCGGATAACAGCTCAGGCTGTGTGTTTCTCGTTGGAACTGCGGGCCAGTACCTCACGCTCGGCGGCGAACCAGTCCTGCTCCTCTTGTCCGGCAGCGCGTCCGCGTTGCTCGTAAAGCTCATAGGCGCGCAGCCGGATCTCAGACTCGAAGTCGGGGTTGCCGTTTTTTGCCTCGCCAGTGGCGCTGTCGGGCATCTGCAGGATATTTTTCCCAGTCTTAGGTTTAGTGGTGCGAGGGCTTTTTGCTTTAGCCATTTCTGTACTCCTTAACTTTTCGTCAAATGGTGTTTGGGCCACACACTGACGCAACAACCAGTCGGCTGCACATCTTTAGTGGCGGGATATGTTCCTATGATAAACCTGAGTGCCTGTGGAATGGGGAATTCCACTGTAAAAATTTCGTTTTAGGTTAGTAGGAATCTTAATGGTCAGTGGGATTGCAAATCAGCTCCTAGGTGCTTACTCCTAGGGAAACTCTGAATAAGCCTATGTCTTCGCGGTAGTAAGTGTTCTGCCATGCCGGTCCAAGCGTTCGGATCTTTGTTTTTCGCTCTTCGGCGGCTGGCTCGTGATCTGCAGCCTTCGCTCCCGGGCTTAAAAGCCGGTGTCAGAAACAACAGTTTTTTCCGCAGCAGATACAGGTTCACCAGCGCGCACACCGCGAACAGGTGGGTGGCATTCTTCTTCAGTCCTCGATAACGCAGCTTCACAAATCCGAACTTCAGCTTCATCACCGCAAACACGTGTTCCACCTTTGAGCGCACCGTCGACTTCGTGCGGTTCTTCGCCCGCTCCACTTCGTCAATACGATTCTTGTAGCGGTAGCGCCGATGGGTGCAGTCCCGAGGTTGCGGCGCGCATTCCCGGATCACTTTGCGCCTTCATCCCGAAGTACCATTGTGTAGAATGGTCGCGTCCACGATCGTGCCCGTCGTGATTCGCACCCCCTGCGCTTGCAAGTGCAGGCTTACCTGCCCCAAGATCTGTTCCCCCGTTGGTGTGCTTCCAGCAAGTGCCGGAACTTGCACACCGTGGTTTCGTCCGGCACCGGCTCACAGCCTAGATCAATGCCCACGAACTGTCGCATCACCGCCGAGTCGTACAGCGCCTCTTCCACCGCCGGGTCCGACAGGTTGAACCACTGCTGCAAAAAGTAAATCCGCAGCATGCGCTCCACTCCCACCGGCGGCCGCCCGTTCCCAGGCTTGGGATAATGCGGCTCGACCCGCGCGCACAACTCGCGCCACGGCACCACCTGCTCCATTTCCTCTAGAAATATCGCGCGCCGCGTCTTCCTCGTGTACTGCTCAAAGCCAGTCATCATCGCTAGAGTCCTCTGTTTCATTTCTCAGACACTCTAACTTGATCGACTGTGGAAAGCAGAGAGCTTAATCAGAGTCTCCCTAGATTAGAGAATACAAAATCGATTAGAGAATACAAAATCGTTTTGCCGAAGCTGGTGGCGAGACTCAATGAAAGTCGTGAGAGCTGGTCTGGGCGGTGGTAATAGTTACCGGGGAAACACGGGCGGCCTTAATGGAAATGACTCCATCCTGATTTTGCAGGATGCCTTCGATCATCAGAAATTGCTCTGACGACAGCAGCAGGCGATTCTGTTGAAACAAATCCGGAGTGATGATGGCATTGGAGACTCCGGTTTCATCTTCCAGGCTTAAAAATACAAATCCTTTTGCAGTACCGGGGCGTTGGCGCGCGATCACGCAACCTGCGGTGCGGACTTTGCGGCCACTGGGAATTTGGCTAAGATCGGTGGCCCGGCGGACCCCCAGTTTCTCCATGCGCGAGCGATGATAAGCCATGGGATGAGGGCCGACCGTCATGCCAGTGCCGCGAAAGTCGGCTACCAAGCGCTCTTCGTCAGACATCATCTTTAATGGGGACTTAGTGTCGAGTTCGGGGATTGATTCCAGCAGCGGGCCGGAGGGATTTGCGGCCGCGCCTGCATTCCAGAGGGCATCGCGGCGGTGGAAAGGGATTGCAGAGCGAGGGGCGATTTCAGATTTGAGATTGCAGATTTTAGATTTTTGAAGATTTTCAATCTGCAATCTAGAATCTGAGATCTGCAATCCTATTGAATTTAGTGCACCGATTTCCGCGAGCGTGTTTAGTTCGTCTTTTCTCAGATCCGGCACGCGTCGCACGAGGTCGTGGATAGATGTAAACGGAGCACGACGTTCTCGCGCAATCGCTTTTCCGGCTTCTTCGTGCAATCCACGTACGTAACGAAGGCCGAGGCGAAGAGCAAGGGTGCCATCCCTACGGGACTCAGAAAATTTGTGATCTTTCCCAGGGCTTATGCCCTGGGCTAACGAATTCCGCCCCTTTTGGGGCTGGTGCTGTAATTCATGCTGTCCCTCCGGGACTTGAGTACTTCGCTCACCCAGCGCTGGAAGCGCTGGGCTAAGGTGTTTTCGTCCCTCCGGGACGTGCTCGTCTCCGTGCTGTACCCAGGGCTGGAGTTTATCTTGAGCGTAGTCGAAGGATCCTGGGCTGCAATATTCCGCTCCTTCGGAGCTGGGATAGGTGCGATCCATGGAGTTTGTGTTTTCGCAAACGATATTTTCGCCGCCGACCGAGGACCGAGGGCCGACGACTTGACTAACGACCAACGACGAACGACCAACGACGTGGTTTTCTGAATGCTGAGTGTTGAGTGCTGAATGCTCCAACGTGCATTCCCACTCCGACTTCGTCACATCTACCGGCAGCACTTTCAATCCATGCCGCTGCGCGTCTTTGACGATGGTTGCAGGGCTGTAGAAACCCATGGGTTGGTTGTTCAGGAGAGCGGCAGTGAAGGCCGCGAGGTAATGGCACTTCAGATAAGCACTGGCATAGGCGATCAGCGCGAAGCTGGCGGCGTGGGATTCGGGAAATCCGTAGAGCGCGAAGGAAGTGATGGAGAGCACGATTTGCTCTTGCGCTTCTTGCGAGATGCCATTGCGCTCCATGCCGGCGCGGAGCTTGGCTTCGATTTCCTGCATTCGTTTTTCAGAGCGCTTGAATCCCATGGCGCGGCGCAATTCTTCGGCTTCGCCGCCGGTGAATCCTGCGACGACCATGGCCATGCGTAGGAGTTGCTCCTGAAAAAGTGGGACACCCAATGTGCGCTTGAGCACTGGTTCGAGCGAGGGATGCGCGTAAGTGACTTCCTGGCGCTCTTGGCGACGCTCTAAATAAGGATTCACCATCTGGCCGACGATTGGGCCCGGACGAATAATCGCGACTTGCACCACGAGATCATAGAAGCGCTTCGGTCGAAGGCGTGGAAGGCACGACATCTGCGCGCGACTTTCGATTTGGAACATGCCGATGGTGTCAGCCTTCTGCAGCGTGGAATAAACTTCATGATCGTCAGCGGGAAGATGTGCCAGATCAACTTCTTCGTCGTGGTGATTGCGAATAAGGTTCAGCGAGTCTTTTAGTACGGCCATCATGCCCAGGCCGAGCAGGTCCACTTTAATAATGCCGAGGTCGGCGCAATCTTCTTTGTCCCATTGCACGACCACACGGCCCGGCATGGACGCGGGCTCGAGAGGAACGACAGAATCGAGCTGTCCTTGGCAGATAACCATGCCGCCGGAGTGTTGGCCGAGGTGGCGCGGCAGGTCTTGAATGGCCTCGCACAACTGAAAATACTCCCTGATTCGCGGATGGCGGAGATCGAGTCCAGCGTCGTGAAAACGATGATCGAAGGTGTCGTTAGCGTCGCGATACTCCCATTGCGCGACTGCGGCAGAGACCTTGCTCAAAGTTTCAGGATCGAAGCCGAGGATTTTGCCGATCTCGCGTGAGGCCATGCGGCTGCGATACGTGATGACATTGGCGGTCATGGCCGCGCCGCGCTCGCCATAGCGTCGGTACAAATACTGAATGACGGCTTCGCGATCGTCGCCGCTGGGGAGGTCGAGGTCAATGTCCGGCCACTCGCCACGTTCTGGTGATGCCGAACGAATAGCAGACGGCGCTGTTGGCGGCGGATCCGCGGCCCTGAACAAGAATGTTTTGTTCGCGGCAGAAGCGGACCAGGTCCCAGACGATCAGGAAATATCCGGGCAGCTTGAGATGTTCGATCAATGCGAGTTCGCGTTCGATTTGGCGGCGGGCTCGTTCTTTCAATTCTGCAGAGGCGCGTCCGTAATGCGAGTGGAATCCTTCGCGGGCGCGCTCGCGCAGAAATGACATCATGCTTTCGCCATCGGGCACGGGATATTTAGGAAATTCGTAACCCAGGTCTTGGAGTGTGAACTCAAGGCGGGAAGAGAGTTCGACAGTGTTGGCGATTGCCTCTGGCAGATCGGCGAAGAGTGCGTTCATCTCTTGCGGCGATTTCAAATGACACTCGGAATTTCGTTCGAGCAGGCGCCCGGAGGTGTTCAGGGTGCAATGGTTGCGGATGGCGGTGAAGACGTCACAAAGCTCGCGGGCATCTTTGGTTGCGTAGCGCACCCCATTCGTCGCAAGTATCGGGAGCTTCAAAGAGCGTGCGATCTCGATAGCGGCGCGGTTACGCATCTCCTGCTCACGATGGAAGTGGCGCTGCAATTCGACATAGACATTGTTGTGTCCAAAAATGCGAATTAAGCGCTCGACTGAGCGGCGCGCCTCTTGGATGCCGCCATTCTTAAGAGCATGGGCGAGGGGACCGTCATCTCCGCCGGTCAGGCAAATCAGACCTTCTGAATATTGCTCAAGCTCTTCTTCGACAACTGCGCCTTCGTCTTTTTTGGCGCGGAGCTTCATCTTTGTAATTAAGCGGCAGAGGTTTTGATAACCCATGCGGGAAGAAACGAGGAGAGGAAGGCGGAAACAATTGCAGATTCCAGATTTTAGATTGCAGATTGCATGAGATTTGTACGAGTCTGAAATCTTAAATCTGCAATCTGAAATCTCAGTTCTCACTTCCGCACCGATGTGCGCTTTGATTTTGGCTTTCTTGGCCGCCATGTAAAAACGCGGCGCTCCGTACACACCATCGCGATCAAGCAGCGCCATCGCTGGCATGTGTAGTTCGGAGCAGCGCGCAATCAGGCTTTCTGGCAGGGAAGAGCCTTCGAGGAAACTGAAAGCAGAACGGGAGTGAAGTTCGATGTACAAAATCAGCTCTTAGCCTTTAGCTGTTAGCTTTTAGCCAAAAGCTAAGAGCTACTAGCTCGAAGTATTCAGTCATAGCTTCCTTCCAGCAGCCATTTTCCGCGGAGCAACTCGTGTATTAAGCGATAGAGCGTGATTTCCGTTTTCGCCTGTACGGCAATGTCCCATTCGTCGCGCACCCAGGAATCTCGTTCCCACCAATCTCCAGAAGAACGCCAGGGGCCTGCGGCCCACAGCACCTCCCCTGCGATGTGATTTTGCTTTTTGGAGGAAATGTGAGATGGCTTGTCATTCTGATAATTCACTGTGACCACGATGGGTGGACGAAATATCCGCAATGCAGTTACAAGATCTTTTGACACATGAGAATTTCCATTCTTGGGTGCTGATTGCGTGAAGTGCCGCATCTGAAATGCCTGCGAACGGTGCGTATCGAGTAGCTGCGGTGATCCGGCGCGACCTTCGCCAACAACTTCATTGATCCTGGCCAGCGTGAGCTCAAGTTTTTCCGGTTCTGGAGAGCAGGGAATAAAAAGTCCATTTTGCGCGGGACGTGGCTTTGCGGGTTCGATCCTCAGATGAACTTTTGCAACTGGAGCTCCTGGAGAATGCGCTTTCAAATCGAGCTGCAGCAACTTGAGAAAAACTCCGGCATCCAGCAGCGGCACTGGCAAGTGGATAGTCCGCTCAAAAGCTGCGTTTTCAGGGTTGGCCTGCCGCCCATTTTCGAGCGTCAGTTTCAAGCTCAATTTCTGAGCAGCCAGCGCCCGCGCTCGCAGGCGTGTACACAGTTGATCAAGCATCCGGCTGAGAACAAATGCAAGAGGTTCAAGCAGGACCAGGGGAAGCTCCAGATCTATCGCTTCTTCGAAAATCAAGGGTGGATCAGATGGAACCAGGGTTCGTTCACTTATGCGGGTAGCTTTTCGTTGAAGTTCAAGACCTCGCTGTCCCAGCCGCTCGCTCAAAGCAACTCCAGGCAGGGCAGCCAGGTCGCGAAATTTTCTGATTCCCCAGCGCCTGAAAGTTTCTTGAAATTCCGCCGCTTCTCCAGAATTAGAATTGCACTCGTCTGCAAATAACACTTCGATCGGTAGGCTACCTAACACTTCGGATTCTTTCCCCTCGGGGACCACGGTTACTCCGATGAACCCGCGGGCGGCGAGCAGAGCGGCATCGAGCGTGTGCGCGACAGCTACGTTCGTTTCGAGGCCCATCTCTGAAGCGCGGCGGGAAATCTTCCGCGCAATTTTTGGTAAAGGTCCGAAAATTGAACCTAGTCCCGACAAATCGAGCAGCACGGTATCCGGCGCGACATCTTCTACTCGCGGCGAAAAGGACTGAGCGCAATCGAGCAAGGCCTGGTGAGCAGCGGATTCTTGAAATTCAGATCGTTCTCGCAAGGAAATTTCCGCGCAACCTTCGACTTGCAATTTCGTCACGTCCGGGGAAACTCCTGCAGCGCGGGCGGTTTCATTTACTGAAACAATTTTTTGCAACGGCGGTTTGCCTTCGAGAACGGCCACGGCTTGCGGGCGGAGCTCGGGTTCGGCGCGCAGGATTGCCTCCACGGGAAAATCGGGAACGAAGATGCAGCCGAAAGGCATGGAAGCTGTCGTCGGTCGTCGGTCGTTGGTCATTGGCCTAAACCCAACGCCGAACTCTACTCATCCTGTGCGTACCGCTTGTGTTTTAAATACCGCGGTTATGGATTGCATCGGTTTGTGTTCCAGTCGTGTGCGAAGAATTTCTGTTTCTACTTGCATTCCTTCCACGATTTCTGCATGCGTTGGCTTTCCTGATAGCTGATGGCTGACGACTGATCGCTTATTGGAAAGTTTCATGGCCAGCGCAGCGCAAGTTTGTGCGCAGGGAAATTCACTTACCACCAACAGCGCAGTTCTTGAGTGCTCGACCGTGCGCTGAAAACGGAACCAGGACGCCAGGGGAATGCGGCGGACGAATTTTTCAGGAATTCCGGCGAGATCGAGCGCAACCAGTCCAAAGCCGCCGCTTTGCAGGATGAGGTCGGTTACCTTTAAGACCTGATCGAGTCGGTTTTCGCTATTTCTATGGAGCTTTTGACTAGCGAGTTGTAAGTCATCGGTCAGCGTTCGTCGGTCGTCAGCTCCATTCGGAAAAGCCGGATTGTTGAGATAGGCCGACGACTGAAGACCGATGGCCGACGACAAAGATTTTCCGCAACGTATCCAGAGCAACTTACTGAAATCCATGCCGGCCGCTGCTCCTGAAATCGGGTCAAAGCTGTCACTGGCATCAATAAGGACACAGGCTTCTTCTTTTTGCGTGGCGTCTGCAATCGTAGCCAGCAGCACGGTGGTTTTTCCCGATGAAGCCGAGCCGCAAATCTCGGTCAAACAACCGCGTGGGATGCCTCCAGCGATTGCGTTTAATTCCGCGATGCCGGTCGAGAGCATCTCTGGCCTCGGCCGAACTTCCAATCGCGATGCGGGCCGCACGGCAACCAGGCGCTCAGAGCGGGTAATGTGTTTAAAAATGGCGGCTTTCTTCCCCTCGAACCCCGCTGGCAAAAACGGCGAAGGGTTAGTGTTCAACGGAAGAGTGGACA
>WNGA01009863.1_pt1 | contig 12780 bp, 11 predicted proteins | sample 5400061 | NCBI WGS metagenome assembly WNGA01 (sample SAMN13153366, study PRJNA577476) | soil metagenome | isolation source: 100 cm soil or saprolite under grassland replicate 2 | place: USA:California | collected 2016-06-15
TAGACCGAGCTCGTACTGCCGCTTCTTGGGATATTGGGTGTGGTGGTGCTTCGCCTAGGGTGCATTGGCCTCCAACATGTTTGGGGCGAGGAGCACCGATTTCCTCAAAAAAGTGGAAGCCACGGCCATCGTCGCGGTATTCGGGCTGGCGGCGCGTTCGGTAACCGTGCGGACATTCATTGGCAGGCGTTCAGCAGGTCGCAAACCCGCTCATCACGCCAGGACGACAAGTCGGGTAACAATGTGAGTTCAATCGCCAAACACAAGGCTGAGTGAGGCACGCCGTTCGCTCTGCTACGCTGCCAAGGTGCGACGACCGGCTGGCGAGACCTATTACGATGTTCTGGGGGTCCACCCGCTGATCGGGCCGGGCGAACTGCGGCGCGCATGGCGCCGGCTCGCTCTACGCTGGCATCCCGATCGCGCAGGCGCTGAGGCGACCTCGAGGTTTCAGAAGCTCGCGGCGGCTTACGCCGTGCTATCCGATCCCGTTACGCGGGCGGCCTACGACAGCAAGCATCGTATCGCCGAAGGGCTACAGAGCTTGCAACGAGCGGAGGCTGCGCGGCCGACGACCCATGCTCCTGCGCCGGCCATCATGCTGTCGCGAATCACCGGATCGCTCGAGCAGCTCACGGCATGCGGCGTGGCACGGCGACTCGCAACCGATTTCATCGAGCTCAGCCTCGATGCAGCCGATGCGGCGCAGGGTGGAATGGCCATGATCGCGATGCAGGTCGACGTCCATTGCCCGATATGTTCGGAAGATTTTCCGACGGCGTCTTGTCGCCGGTGCGGGGGCAGCCGCAAAGTGCGCGAGCTCTTCAGCGCGTGGCTTGCCATTCCTCCGCGAGTGTCCAGCGGCAGGATCCTCGTGCCTTCTGTACCGCTCAAAGGGATGCTGGCTCCCGTCCTTTTCCGCATCCGGACTTTGCCCGGTACGCGGTGAAGGTCCTGGTGGGTCTTCCCTCGCGATGGCGGCGATACGCAGCCATGACCACTACGCGGCGACCACGCCGAACTTCATGTTTCGTGCCCCGTCGTTGTGCACCGGCTTCTTATTAGCGCGGAACATCGCGATCGAGAATAGCGAGCAAGAGTGCCTGACCGTTTGGCGCATTCCAAGGCGTGTGGCCGGCGAGCATTTCGTAGAGAACGATCCCGGCGCTCCAGATGTCGGCCCGCGCATCGATGTCTTCCTCGCCAGCGGTTAGAATGTTGGCAATTTGGGGAGCCTGTCCCACGGGATTGTCTGCGCGACGAGCTTCCAAAGCTTGACGAGGAAGGGCCGGGGATCGAGCCATGGGACGTTGCGGGCGATCGAGACTTCCGTCGCGACGAGCATCAACACCACCGTCAGAATTGCCAGGAACAGCAACTTGGCGAAAAAAGAACGCGTGGGCGACGGACCAGGACGCACGACAACCGGCGGAGCGCTTTGCGGCGGCTCGTTGGACACGCGAACACGTAGATGGCGGTTTCGTGTTTCGGACGGCGCCATCTGCGGCTTGGTCAGGAAAGCCGACGCGCTGACCCGTTCCCGCTGGTTCGACGACGGCACCGGAATGGGTCTGCTGGGAACCTTGGCATAGCTGGAGACTCGGGCATTGGACTCCGGAGGCGCGAGATCGTCGGTGATCTGATTCGCTGCGAAGCGATGGATGTTCGATTCCACGACATCGGACTTCGTCGTTGGCACGATCTCGATGTCAGCGTCGCTCAAAGAGACTAGCGAGGAGTCGCTCTGGCGGCCCGGTCCGCGCGGGTCGTAGGTGACCGTCTCCTCGTCCTCCCCGTCGTCGAGGTCGAGAAAACTCGGCGCCACGGGCACGCCCAGGCCCATGGCCGTTGGACGTCGCTGGTACGTTCCCGGCGATTGAGGTGGCGGGAGCGGTCGCTGTGCCCGCCCATTGCGCTGCCGGACACTCATCAACCCCAGTTTACCGCTTCCGTCGCGACGCGTCACGCTCCGTTGTTCGATGAGATGCGATAGAAGTCAGGACCACATTCCCGTACTCCGGACACGCCAACAGCTCGATGAGTTCGGCTGCCAATCGAAACGAGCAGCTACGTCGGATTCCGATCCCTGATGAGGAACGACCGTTTGCCTAGCGACATGCGAAGGCCTGGCGCACGTCGAGGCGACGCGGGCCGCGTTTATTTTTCAATGGGTACAAGCCGTCCCACAAAGATGCATCTGCGGAGAAACTGCGGAATGAAGGTCCGACCACGGACCCTGGCGGATGTGCGGACGAGCCCGACTTAGGGCGGAGACCGAAATGGCGTTCCAGCAGGCAGATTGATCAGGCACTCCTTCGAGTGGGCTGTGTCCGATCCGCACGCTGGCTTGGGTATTGTCGGTAAGGGTGGAGTGGAAACGGGAGGAAGCACAAGCGGAGACGCGTACCGACATGGGACAGGCGGAAACGACGGAGCACGGGCGTCCAATCCTCATCGTCGACGACGATGTCGACATTCGAGAGGCGCTCGCAGAGACCCTCGAGGACCGGGGCTTCGAAGTGATCACGGCCTCAAGCGGCGTCGACGCCCTGAGGCTCCTGCGGACCATGAAAGGTTCGCCTTCCGCCATCCTGCTCGACCTCATGATGCCGGTCATGGACGGCTATGGGTTCCTCGCCGAGCAGGGAAGAGATCCCGCGCTCGCAAGGATCCCAGTCGCAATTATCACGGCTGGGCATGGTGTCGACCACAGTCGCCTGGGGGACTCTCCGCCGATCATCCGCAAGCCTATCAAGGTGCAGCAGCTGGTTGACATTCTTCGGCAACTCCAGTCGAGCGGCGGGACCACGACATGACGCGCGAGCTCCAAAAAGGGCCGGGCCATACCCTCCGAACCGACGCGACGCCGCCGCCCGACGATGGCAATGGCCGGCCGATTGTCCCCGACGAGGAGTTTCAGCTACTTGTCGCAAGCATCAAGGACTATGCGATCTTCATCGTCGACCCGACGGGTCGCATTATCACGTGGAATGCCGGAGCAGAGAGGATCAAGGGGTATCGTCCGGAAGAGGCGGTCGGCAAGCACATGTCGATCTTCTACACACGCGAAGATCTCGCCGGCCGGAAGCCAGAACGACTCCTGGCCGCCGCGATCGCCGAGGGACGAGTCGAAGACGAAGGGTGGCGCGTTCGAAAGGACGGTAGTCGTTTCTGGGCTGACGTGGTCATCACCGCTCTTCGCGATTCAGTGGGGCGGCTCCGAGGGTTTGCGAAAGTCACGCGCGACCTCACCAGTCGAAGAGAAGTGGAAGACAAACTGCGACAGAGCGAGGAAAGACTCGCGGCGACTCTTCTCAGCATCGGCGACGGCGTGCTCGCAACGGATGAACGCGCATGCATCACTTTGATCAATCCGGTCGCCGAGCGCCTGATGGGCTGGTCCGACAAGGAGGCGCTCGGTCGCTCGGTCGACGACGTGTTCAACATCATCAACGAGGAGACGCGCGCGAAGGCGCCGAATCCGATCGCTCGGGTTCTCGAGGAGGGCGTGGTCATCGGACTTGCAAATCACACGGCGCTCATCTCGCGCGATGGGAAGGAGCGGCCGATCGCCGACAGCGGCGCACCGATCCGCGACTTGCAAGGAGTGACGCGGGGGGCGGTGCTGGTGTTCCGAGACGTCACCGAGGAGAGGCGCGCGGAGAAGGCGGTACGAGAGAGCGAGGAGAAGTTGCGGCTCATGATCGCGAGCGTCCGCGACTACGCGATCTTCACGCTGGACACGAACGGCGGCATTGCGAGCTGGAGTCACGGCGCCGAGCAGATCATGGGCTACCGCGAGAACGAGATCATCGGGACTGAGTTCTCGCGATTCTTCACACCCGAGGAAATTGCGAGGGGAGAGCCGGCCCGGGAGCTCCAACTGGCGGCCGAGCAGGGGAGGTTCGAAGACGATGCATGGAGAATCCGCAAAGATGGTTCGCGCTTCTGGGCCAACGTCATCATCAACGCGGTCCGCGATGGCCAGCTCCTGGGCTTTGCCACGATCACTCGCGATCTGACCGAGCGACGGAGGATCGAAGACGAACGCCTGCGGCTGGCGCACGCGGAGGAGGCGATTCGGCTCAGGGATGAGTTTCTATCCATTGCTTCACACGAGCTGAAAACGCCGCTCACCGCGCTGAACTTGCAGCTTCAAGGGATCGGAGAACGGGTGGCGCCGATCGACGAGAAGCTGGCGAAGAGGGTCGAGCGGGCGACGAGGGCTAGCCAGCGATTGGCCGACCTCATCGAGGCGCTCCTCGACGTCTCTCGCATCGCGACCGGAAAGCTCGCGCTGCATGTCGAGTCGTTCGATCTGGTCCAGACCGCGCGCGATGCCGTCGAACGCATTCACGATGCAGCGACGAAGGCCGGATGTGATCTGTCGATATTGACGGATGGGGCTATTTGGGGCAGGTGGGATCGTCTTCGTGTCGAGCAGATCCTGAACAATCTTCTGTCGAATGCCATCAAGTATGCCGCCGGGACACCCATCGACGTCTCCGTCGGCTGGGAAGGCCAGCTGGCGGTACTCGAGATCCGCGACAGGGGCCCGGGAATTCTGGAGAGCGACCTTTCTCGCATCTTCGAGCGTTTCGAGCGTGCCGCCGCGGCTAGTTACGGAGGCATGGGCCTCGGCCTCTACATCACCCGCCAGATCGTCGAAGCGCACGGCGGCAGTGTGACCGCAAGTAACGCAGACGGAGGCGGCGCCCTCTTCACCGTTCGGTTGCCTCTCGTGCGTGATTGAACCGGGCAATCCAAGCCGCGAGCGCGTCGTTCGCCGATCGCACGACAGCCATGGCGCCGGTGCGTCGGAAGATCGCGGCAGCGAAAAATAGAACGTACACAGAACGTCACCGCGCGAATCGGGGCACCTCGTTGATTGGTAGGTAGTCGGGCGTGCTCTCGACTCGCCTGAACCCAGCGACGGCGAGGTTCGTTTCTGCAGGAAGTCGACCCTCGACTGAGGTAACCTCCTGATATTGCGATGTCGATCGTGCTTTTCGTCGATGATGAGCCGGCGATCCTGGCGGGCCTGACGCGCGCCCTTCGAAGGGAGGCGTACATCGTGCGAACCGCGACGTCCGCAAAAGACGCGCGGACGACCCTCGCCGAGGAAGCGGTGGATATCGTCGTTTCCGACGAGCTCATGGCGGTCGAATCGGGCTCCGAACTCCTCGCCTGGCTCAGCCAAGAATACCCCAGCATCGTGCGCATCATGCTGACCGGCGAGGCGAGTTCACGCACAGAGTGAGCCACCGAACCGGCGCCAAGTGCCTGAACATGAGGACGAACATCGGGCCCTTCCCCGACCTCCGCGGCCGGACCAGTACGATAGCCAGGCTCTGTTGAGGAAGTGTGAAGGACACAGCTCTGAGCTGGCCGCGACGTACCAGCCCGCCGACGCTCGGCGAACCATGGTTGTGGACGGGTCCGAAGGCGCTGACATACCTCGTTTACCCGTTCGTGCTTCGCCGAAAGGGTTGAAGTCCGTCTGGCGCTACTTGAACAGGGCAAAGTCGACGGAATCCGCAATGGCCTGCAGCCCGGCGACGTTGGGGTGCAGATTGTCGCCGGAGTTGAAGGCCGTCCGCCAACGCGTCGGCGCGGCGGGATCATGCGTCGCGGTGTCCTGATCGACGATCCCATCGCAGCCACTATCCGGACTGCGGATGAAAGTGTTGATCGTCGTGCGCCCCGGTTCCGCCGGCTCGAACGGCGTCAGCGTCGAGCACAGGAACTTGACCCCCTTGTCGTGGGCTCTGGCGATCATCATTTTCATCCGATCGATGTCGGCCTGAGCCGTCGCCCGACCACCGCCCAGGTCGTTGATCGCGTTGTCCGAAAAGATCACCCATTTGACGTTGGGCTGCGACAAGACGTCGCGGTCGAATCGACTGACCGCGTTCGACACCCCGTCGCCGCTGATGCCTTGGTTCAGCACGCCGATCGCGCGGTTCGCGCCGATCAACCGAACGGCCAAGTCGTTGGGCCAGCGCCGGTTTGCGTCAGTTGGCGCGATGTAGCCATCGGTGATCGACGCGCCCAAGGTGACCACCGCGCCCTCGGCGGTCGGGCTGATGACATCGAGGTTCGAAAGAAAGTTGTAGCTCCCGTTGGTCTGTGCGCTGGCGAGCGCGGCGCTTGCGACCATGTTTCCGGCAACCGAGTAGTTGGTCTGAAACCCCGACTGGTGGCAGGTCGTGCCGCTATGGGATATCACGAAAAAGCTGACGGCCACGTCGGACAGGGGCTTGACGACGAAATCCGCTCCATCGCTGACCGCAAACATGCCAGCGGCAATGGTCTCGTCGGGTTGGCCGTTGAACGTCAGGGTCTTGTCGGTGGCGGGGTCGATGGACGATCCGGTGGTTCGCTGCGCGAGGTGAACGTCACGGATGTGAAGCGGCCCTCCGCTGAAGGTATTCGAAATGCGCACGCGCGCGGACGTGCCGCCGATGCTGGTGTGCACGATCTGCCGCAGTGTTCGCTGAGCAAAGGCGCCACTGCAACCTTGCGGCGATGACGCCCAGGTTCCGGTCCACGCATTCGACACCGCGCCGTCGCTCGTGTTGCTCATGCCGTCGGTGGCGTCGGTGCTCGTGGGGCCATCGCTCGCGTCATCGACGGCAGCGCCGTCTGCACCGCCGCTGCCCGTGCCGGTCGTGCTGGTCGCGCCGCTCGATCCACTAGCGACCGACGAGCTGCTACTGGACGTTGCGCCCGTAGCTCCGCTCGTACCCGGATTCGGCACATCGCTTTCGCCCGAGCAAGCGGCCGAAAACGCGATCAGGACAAGAGCACCGGCCGATGGTCGTGAAAATCTTCGCATCGAGTCCTCACTGCGTCGACCCGGAATGAGTCTGAATCGAATCATGGCAATGAGTGGAAGTCCGATCGAGACGAATTCTTTCACGCCTGACCTGCTTTTCATCGTTCGCCTCTGGCAATGGGTCAGTGTGGCTACACAATCACGTTAGACGGGTGGAAGGACGGCTCGGTGTCGATCACTTTTTTTCTGTGGTTGCGGAAAGCTCGGTGTGTGATCGAGCCCCTTCATTCGAAGCGTACGTCGATGATCGCACGGGCAGCCTGATTTTCAGCACATCGGGCAAGACGGCACAGCTCTTCGACGCGAGCGCCCCCGATGCGCCGCTGGGTGACGCCGAAACGACGGAGATGCCACGAGCGACGACGCGACGAGCGACGAGCCAGGCGACGAGCAGCAAGTGACGCCGTTGCGAGGGGCCGATTGGTTCTCTTGCCCAAAAGGGCATTGATCGCCATCGCGCGTCGGCCTTGAAGCTGCCATCCAAAGTGCCCGCGACAACTTGACAAGATCGCCACTGCATCTCGTCATTCTGCAGACAAATTGCCACTTTTTGTTAAATGACTATTGCCTTCAACGGAGGAACAATCCGCGTTCGTGGTGCGTTGTGAACAACGAATAGCCAAGCGACCGTGCGATGAGCGGGCCGCACGGGCGACCACCACTTAACGCCGGAGGTGCATTTTGGTCATTGGACATTCGCGGTGGCATCGCATGAGGAAAAACTGCGCGCTGCTACGGCTTGGTCGCTTCGATGAAATAGCCGCGCGGTACTCCGGGCACGCCGGGCGGTGCGACCGGGAAGGGCCAGCGCTTGAGCTCGTTGCCGACGATGGCCGGCTCCGTCACGCGGGCGCGCCACGACGGCAGCAGGGCCGCCGGATCGTCGCTACCGAAGATCCACGGGGCGCCAAGCTCGCGCATCATCTGCAGGGTGGAAGCGAGCACCGGCGAGCGCAGCATCGACTCACCGATGACGTCGTAGAGCACGACGGAGCCGGAACGCGAGAGCGCGTCGACGCGCGACAAGATGCTCGTAACGCTGATCGCTTCCAGGTACTGCAGCAGCCCTTCGACCAACCACAAGCTGGGCACGTCGCGTTTGAAACCAGCTCGTTCGAGCGGCCCCACCCAGTCTTGCGCGAGATCACAGGCCAGCGCGACGCGCTCGCAGCGAGGGACGGCACCGGCGAGCGCCGCGCGCTTGTGCTCGATGACCGCCGGCTGGTCGAGCTCGAAAACGCGTGTTGCCTCGGGAAAGCTCAGGCGGTAGCTGCGCGAATCCATCCCCGCAGCCAAGATGACGATCTGCCGTAGACCGCTGCGGAGAGCGCGGCCGATCGCGTCATCGTACCAGCGCGTGCGCACCTCGATGATCGGCACCGACGGCGCGGGAGCGGCGCCTCGGTATTTCGCGAGCTCCGCGCGCCCGGCCTCGCCGGCGAGCGCGTCCGCAAACGGGTCTTCGAACAAACGATCGGCACGCCGCGTTTCTTCGGCGCGAATGGCAGCGACCAAGAGACCAGTGATAGCGACCGGATTCATGCCCCCGAGCATGCCGCGCCCAGCGCGCCGCGTCTTGGATATTTTACCCGCGGAGCGGCACGTGGCTCGGCCGTTCGGCGTGCGCCGCCAGCTAGGCGCTCGGTCCGCGCCAAGTCATTCGATCAATGCGCCGACCACGAGCAGAGGTGGCCGTCGGCACCGACGACGATGCGGCCGCGGGCCGCGATGGGCGACGTGTGCCTGCGTACGCCCCCGCAGAGGTCCGTTCCCCCTTGGTACAGCGGAGCGCCACTATTGCCGTCGAAGGCGTTCAGCTTGCTGCCGTTCATGAACCAGACGATCGCATTGGAATGTCCGTCGGATGTCGTCGAGATCGGCGATCGTCGCCTGATCTCGTCGTCGTCGCTGGTGGTTGCGCACCACATGATCTGCGGCGCCGGAGGAGAACCCGGATGCAGCAGGATCGACAGGAGTTGGCTGTTTTTGGCGCCGCCCGGACAAGCAGCGCCAATGGTCGTCGTGATCGCCACATGAACGCCGGTGTCCGTGGTGTACGCGGTGGGCGCCGTGTACACCGATTCCGCGTTGGTGGCGGCGACCACCAGATCGCGCAGCTGCCCCGCCAGACCACCGAGGTTGTTCACGTCGAGGAAATAGACGTGCCCCGGTTTGGCAGGTGCAACGAGAAGCGTGGAGGGCGTCGACCCGGGAACGGCCAAGACGAGCGGACTGCACGAGCCGAAATCCTTGTCGCTCGAATCCATGGAGTTCCAAATATCCGGATAAAAGAGGTTCGCCTTGTCGCGATGAGGAACCGCCATGTCGGTAATACGTAGGACTTCTTCGCCGTCGCTGTTCGTGTGATCGCCGTGCGCTGAATGACTGTTACCGGTAATGGCAAAGACTCCGTTTCCGTCCGACGCCATTCCGCCGGCGGCCCAAATTCCTTCCGCCGATCCCTTCGATGACCAGCCGACAACGCTCTTCGGGTTCTTCGTATCGACCGCGATGACCCAGCCGTGGTAGTTGCCGCCATCGCCGAAATATCCGCCGAAGGCCACGTAGAGGACGCCGTTCACGAGCGAGAGCGCGCTGCGCTGGTTCTGATCGGGGGAATTGAACGTCACGTTGTCGGATGAGACGATTTTCGAAGCGTCCACAGGCCAACCACCCGGCAGCTCGCTGCCCGTGTCGACCGAAAGCGCGTGGATCTCGTGACGCGTGGGGTTGGCAAAATCGCCGGCGACGAAGATGGCCCTGCCGCCTGCGTCAATCACGGGCGTGCTGCGGATGCCGTGGCCAGCGGCACCGAGGTTGCGGTGCCACACGACGGCGCCGGTCGTCTCGTCGAGCGCGTAGATGTCGTTCTTCGTCGTCGCAGCGAAAAACAATCCTCTGCCGGGGGTGGTGCTCGCGACGAACAGCGGCGACGCCTCCATGTTTCCCGAGAAGGTCGCCTTGAATGTCACGTCCATCGCCATCCTGTTCATGCTCGCCATGGTCAAGGATGGCTGAATGAAATGCGCAGTGCGCGCGTCGTTCTTGCCTCGCTGAAGCACCGATTCGTCCACGTCGATGGGCACGGATCCGGCTGCCCCACCGCTTCCCCCGTTGCCCGCGCCACCTGATCCGCTCGTTGCCGATGATCCGCCGAGGCTTCCACCCGCGCCTGCGCTGCCGCCGGTGCCCATGTTCCCGTTCGCGCCCCCGTTTCCTGCCACGCCGTTGCCTTGCGGGCCCCCGGTCACGTCGGTGCCACACGATCCGAGAAAAACTGCGATTGCGAAGAGCCAACGTCCATTCATTGGGTTTTAGCTATCTCGTTTAGGTGCGCTCAGTCCGGCCGCACTTGTTCCACTCGCTCCAAGGTATTTGCAGACCGCATGCCAACGGGATTCGGGCACCTCGCTTGCATTCCGAGGACACATGATTCCGAACGCGCGCTTCGCGACGACCTCGTGCATCATCCTGGCCATTTCCTCGTTCTTCTTCGGTTGTGACCCAGACGCAGAACCGGGTGGGAGTGGCGGCGAGACATGGGATGTGTGGGCGCCGGTCCACCAAGAGGCGTCGTCCGCCGTCGACGCTGCTGACGCGCGCCAGCCGATGGACGCCGCAGCCGCGGCCGCGTGCGCACCGCCGAGCGACATCTATCAACCCATCGAAAAATTGAGCTTGACCGGATGCGTGGATCGATACGACCCGAAAAAGTTCGCTGCGACAGCGATCGACTACGAGGTCAATAGCCCACTCTGGTCCGATTCGGCCGACAAAAGCCGCGCCTTCGTGCTTCCCGACGGCGGGAAGATCCACGTGAAGAACTGCACGATCACGTCCGCCGAATGTGCGCAAGGATCCGCTGACAATGACAAGTGGGTCTTTCCGGTCGGCGCCGTCATGATCAAAAACTTCCTCTTCGACGGAAAGTTCGTCGAGACGCGGCTTTTCATGCATGCCGACGATGCCACCTGGGTCGGCTACAGCTACCAATGGGACGAAGCGCAAACGGACGCGACGGTCGTCTCTTTCGATCGCCAAACCGTAACGTTCCACACGGGCACGCGCGCTGTCGACTGGCATGACCCGAACCGCAAGGACTGCATGGACTGCCACAATGGCGCGGCGGGCTTTACGCTCGGTCTCGACACGGCGCAGATGAACCGCGTGGTGAGCGGCAAGAACCAAATCGACAGACTCGCCGCCATGGAACTTTTCGACGCGCCGCCGCCCGCACCGTACAAGAGTGCGCTCGTCATGCCCTACGCAGGGCAGCTCGGCGCGCCTCCCTCCACCGCGACGGTCGAACAGAGGGCGCGATCCTATCTTCAGGCGAACTGTGCGTTTTGCCATCGTCCCGATGGAACGTTCGGTCATTTCGACCTTCGCTACGACGTCCCGCTCAAGGATACCCACATCTGCAATGCCGCGGTGACCAAGGGGGCCGTCGGCGTCGATGGGGGCGCGACGCACATTCTCGTCCCGGGTCGTCCGGAAGACTCGGCGCTCTGGGTTCGCATGAACCAGTTGGATCCCAATTCGGGTCGCATGCCTGCCATCGGGACTTACGAGGTGGACGCCGAAGGAGTGAAACTCGTGGGCGATTGGATCAGCTCCCTCCAGGTTTGCCCACTGTAGGCCCGCGGTGCGATCAGCTCGAGCGCAGTGCGCTGGCCATGATCGCACCTCGGCACCCCCATCGCTTACACGAGTCTAAACGAGCGTCGATAGGTCTGTGGACTCGTCCCCACGATCTGACCAAAGTGTTCCCGCAGCACTGCCGCCGATCGGAAGCCCACGTCGGCGGCGACGCGCTCGACGGAGAGTTTCGTCGTTTCGAGGAGCCGCTGCGCGCGGCGAATGCGCGCGCGGGTGACCCAGAGCGCGGGTGTCGTGCCAACCTGTTCGCGGAAACGCCGGCTCAGCGTGCGAGTGCTCATGGCCGCGCGCCGCGCGATGACCGGGAGCGGTAGATCGCGACGAAGGTTCTGCTCCAGCCAGGCGAGAAGCGGTCCGAGCGAAGTGCCGTCGTTCGATGGTGGCTCGCGCGCGATGAACTGCGCCTGCCCGCCAGCGCGCTCGAGGGGCATCACCGCCGCTCGCGCGACCTCTGCCGCGATCCCGGCACCAAGATCGCGCCGCACGATGTGAAGGCACAAGTCGAGACCCGCCGCCGCGCCGGCCGATGTGAGCAGGTTTCCGTTATCGACATAGAGCACATTGGGATCTACGTCGATCTTCGGGTGGCGTCGCGCCAGCTTGGTCAATGCACCCACCTGTAGCAAGTAGCTGCGTTCGCGCTCTATGGCCGCAGCGGGGTAACCGGGGCGCCTATCCGCGCGCTTTTTACGCGCGGCTTACGTCGTTACGAGCACCCTGTTCAGAGGACGGATTACGGGAGCCCGGCCTGGAATTCCCCAATGAGCGTACCGCCGACGCGCGGCCAACCGTGGGTGAGCCCGTTGTAGGTGATCTGCGAGGAAATGCAGAAGCGTACCGGGTTGGCCACGCAACCGTCCCAATCCAGACAGACGTGCTCGGCGCGCATCGCCGTGAAGGCCGCCATCATGTCCGCCTTGGCCTTCGCCAGCCCCGCCGGAGCTGTCGCCGAGCAGCCGTTGCGCCGAGCGAACATCTCCGCCACACCCTGACCGTAGTTGCCGGCGCTGTCGGTCACGCCGTGGATCACGAGAATCGGCGGCGTCCCTTTGCAATTCATGTTCGCTGCGCTGACGACCGACGCGGAGACCGGCGTGACTTGCCAAAGCCAATCGCCATACCTGCAGGCGAGATACTCGACGAACTGTCCACCCGAGCTGACGCCGGCGACGAAGATGCGGTTCTCGTCGATGCAGTATTCGTTTTTCATGAGTGCCACCACATCCAAGAAGAACTGGATGTTCTGCTCGAGCACGGCGGCTTGCTCCCAGCCCTGACTGAAC
>WNGA01023379.1_pt1 | contig 12780 bp, 12 predicted proteins | sample 5400061 | NCBI WGS metagenome assembly WNGA01 (sample SAMN13153366, study PRJNA577476) | soil metagenome | isolation source: 100 cm soil or saprolite under grassland replicate 2 | place: USA:California | collected 2016-06-15
CAGGCCACCGGCCGAAACGGTCCTGCACCAGAAGTGGGTGGTGACGACGACCTCGACCGAGTTTGCGTGCACGGTCAGACACCGCCCGAACGAGAGCTGGGTCGACCAAACGCCGCCGCACCGGTACCACGTCCTGTTGAACGGTCCTTCTCCACCGAAGGCCCTAAACGCCGGTCGCCGCGCGCTCGCCTGCTGGAACGGAAAAGGGCCCGAGCTCGGCGGCTTGCTCGACTCCGGCGAGACGCTGGAGTTCGTGCCGCCAAACAGGCTGAGGATTGCCGGCGGCCGGTTCGGCTTCCCCGTCGACCCCGTGGCAGACCTTCGCCAATCGCTCAACGCGGGGACGGCGCACGACGAAGGCAAGACGATGCTCAACGGCCGCACGGTCGAACGAATCCGCATCGATCCCGAAACGCGCTGCGCGTCGCCCGGCTGCCCGCGTCAACCGTTCTACTGGTACGTCGATCCGAAAACGTTCTACCCCGTCGGAATGAAAGGCCCCGGCGGGATCGCCCTCGCCGACAGACCGTTCCTGCGACTTCACGTCGTCGTGCGCTTTCTGGCGTTCGAGTACCTCCCCCGAACGCCCGCCAACCTCGCGCTCACCGACATCCGTGCACAGCACCCCAACGCGAATGGACCGTAGCCGCTCCGCCGATTCCATCCCACCTTCCTCGGCCGGGACGGCTCGTCCTGCCTTGGCGGCAACGGAGGTGGCGTGGCCGTGACCTCGTTCTCCTTGTGTAGTCGCACGCCGCCTCTGCGGTCAGCCTGAGCTCGGCGTGAAGCGGCATGACGGGGACCATTTCGCATGGCGCCCGCGAAACCACGCTTGAACCTGCTCTTCGGACAACGCGCGTGGCTGCGTTCGCCTGGAACGCTCCGGACTAGATAAGTCCGTGTGCGATCGCGACCCATACTGCACCATGCGCCACCGCAATGCCGTGGGGGTTGAAGCGAAGTCGGATCGTCTTCACGACCTTGTTTGTGCGCGGGTCGATGCGTGAGACCGTTTCGGCGGCCTGGTTCGTGACCCAGATCGCGCCGGCTCCGGCGGCGAGTGCAAGCGGTTCGTTGCCGGCGGGGATGATCGCCTCGACCTTGCCGGTCGCCGCGTCGATTCGCCAGACGGCGTTCCTTCCCAGGCACGGCACCCAGACCGACCCGTAGCCGACGGCGACGTCGGTTGGCTGACTGCCGACGACGATGCGCTTGATCCGGTTGCTGGACGCGTCGATCCGCCAGACGGTTCCGTCGCCAACGTTCGCGACCCAGGCTGCTCCCGCTCCGAATGCGACCTGCCCGGGCAGCACGCCTCTCGGAGAGGTGAATCTGCTCTGGATCTTGCCGGTGAGAATGCTGACGCGCGAGATCGCGGACGGAACCCATGCGTGGAAATCGGCGGGCGGTTGCGTGATCCAGAGGGAGCCAGCACCCGCGGCGACGAACAATGCTGTTCTCCCGGGAAGCTTGAGCCTCTCGTCTACCTCGAGCGTCGAGGGATCGATGTGCACGAGCTCGCTCTCCGCGGAGCTCCCGACGAACAGCCCGCGGCCGCCGGCGGCGACAAGCCCGGCCGGCTTCGCGAGCCTGAGTCCGCCGACCAAGTCCGCGTGGCCGGAGCGAGCACCCACTCGCGTGAGGGTCTCGTCCTTGACGTCTACGATCCAGACGGATCCGTATCCCGCCACGACCTTCGCTGGAAAGCGGCCGACGCGGACGACGTCTACCACCTTGTTCGTTCGGGCATCGATCTTCACGAGCGAGTTCGCGACGACCGTCGGTCGCTGATCGGTTCGCGTCAGGAGCACCGCAGCGATTGCGGCCGCCGCTGCGACCACGAGGGCACCAAGCGCGCCGACCGTCCGAAGCGCACCGACCTTCCCGCGGCGCGGACGCGCCGCCCTCGCGGCCTCGGCAGCCGGCGGCGGTTCCAGCGCCGGATCGTGGTTGAGGATCGCTTGCTCGAGGCTGCGCAGGGCTGCGCCTGGCTCGAGCCCGAGTTCGCCGACGAGTAGACGCCTCGCGTCCTGATACGCCTCGAGGGCGTCGGCCTGTCGCCCGCAGCGGTAGAGCGCGAGCATCAGCTGGCCGCGCAGTCTTTCGCGCAGCGGGTGCTGCGAGGCAAGCGCCTCTAGTTCCGCGACGATCTCCGCGTGATGCCCGAGTGCAAGCTCGGCCTCGAACTTGTCCTCGAGCGCGCTTAGGCGGAGTTCCTCGAGCCTCAGGCTCTCCGCGTGTGCAAACGATGTCGAGTCGAGGTCGGCCAGCGGCCGCCCGCGCCAAAGCGCAAGCGCCTCCGAGAGCTTCTGTGAGGCCTGGTGCACGTCGCCGGCGGCCAATGCGGCGCGGCCTTCGCGCACGAGTCGCTCGAAGCGGCCGAGGTCGAGCGCCTCAGCCTCGACCTGGAGCAGGTAGCCGGGAACGCGCGTGAGGATTCGCTCGCTGCCGAGCGCCTTGCGGAGCCCGGAGACGTAGCCCTGCAAAGCCGTGACCGCAGTCTCGGGAGCACGCTCGCCCCAGAGCGCGTCGATCAGGCGGTCACGCGGGACCACCTCGTTCGCGTGCAAGAGCAGGAGCGCGAGCAGTGAACGCTGCTTCGACCCTCCAAGGCTAAGAAGGCGACCGTTCTCTTCGGCTTCGAGCGGGCCGAGAATCCGAAAGTCCAACTCGTCTCCTCCGGATGAAGCTAGCACCCTTTAGCGCTTCTTTGGGAGTCTCGTAGCGGTTCTTTAGCGCCGGCTGCTCCGCTCCTTGCACTGGGAAGGAAGGAAAGGAGGAGCATCATGCGCAGAATCGCTTCACTGCTTGCCGCGGTCGCCGCCGTCGCGCTTCCGCCGGCTGCGGGTGCGACGCCACCGACGCCGGTGACGATCACGGTCGTCGCCGACTTCAGCGGGCCGGTCCCGCAAGGGACGTTCATAGCCACCTCGCCGCTCTGCTCTGGTGGAACCTTCGTCAGCGAGCCGATCGCCGGCGGGGGAGGGCCGGTCGCGTCCGCATTCACGGGTCTTCAGCACTTCAGCTGCGACGACGCGAGCGGAACGTTCACGATCCAGTTCCACCCTCAGATCCATCCACCCGACTTCAGGGACCACGGCCCCTGGGCCGCGCTCGGCGGCACGGGAGCTTACGACGGCCTCCGCGGCAGCGGCGACTTCACCCTGATCGGCTTCATCTCTCCAACCACGGCGGTGGCGACTTTCACCGGCGAGATTCATTTCGACTGAGCTCGTCGGCGAACTGAAAGGGGCAAGGTGGAGACGTACGTCGTCCAGATCTGGACTCGGTCGGACGAGGAGGGGCCGCGCCGCGGCGACCTGCGCGGATTTGTGGAACACGTCGGCTCCGGCCGACGCGAGCCGTTCCGAGACGCAGGCGAACTCCTCGCCCTTTTCCAAACGCAGCAAGACCCACAGCCACAGGAGGTGGAGCGATGAAACGAGATTCCGTGCACAGAAGACGCTGCGCGATCGTTATCGCCCTCGCGGCGGCGCTCGCGGCACTGATCCTGGGAGCGGCCCGCGCCAACGCAGCCGGCGGCGCGCATTACTACCTCGCGCTCGGCGACTCGCTTGCTGCGAGCGCGCAGCCGAACGGCGACTTCCAGCACGGCTACGCCGAGCAGCTGTATGCGAGCCTGCAGCAGCAGGATCCCGGCTTGCAGCTGGTGAAGCTTGGCTGCGGCGGCGAGAGCACCACCTCGATGATCTACGGCAGCCAGGATCCCTCGGTCGCCGTCAGCTGCGGCCCGCCGAGCTTCTACCGCCAGACCTATCCGCACAGGACGCAGCTCGCCGAGGCGGTGGCCTTCTTGGAAGCGCACCGGAGGTTCGTCTCGCTGGTGACGATCGATATCGGCGCGAACGACCTGCCGAACGTTTCGGCGATCGCGACGAATCTCCCGGTCATCCTTGACGAGCTGAGGGAGGCGGCGGGGTCGGCCATCCCGATCGTCGGCATGAACTACTACGACCCGAACCTGGCGACGATCTGGCTTGCGGGAGGCAGCCTCGCCGACCTCGACGCCGAGATCGCCTTCGCGGTCGCCTTCAACAACTTCCTGGAAGGCTTCTACGTCACGGCCGGCGACCCCTACGCCGATGTCGAGAGCGCCTTCCAGGTCACCGACACGACGCTCGTGAACGGGACGCCGCTCGATGTGATCCGCGAGTGCCAGTGGACCTGGGTCTGCTTCCCGCCGCCGCTCGGACCCGACGTCCACGCCAACACCGCCGGCTACGGCGTGATCGCGCAGGCGTTCCTCGAAGTTCTGCCCTGAGTGGAAGGAGACGATGATGAAGAAGACGATTGCGACATTCTCGCTCGTGGTCGCGCTGTTGGCGGGCGTGGGTATCGGAACGGAGGGGGCGGCCGCCGATCCCGCCCTTCAGTCGGCGAGCGGCTTCGGCCAGCTGCATCTCGGCCTGCCGTTCCGCAACTTCGCCTTCTCGGCGACGAAAGAGTTGGACGGCACGGTGACCGGGCAGGCTCAGCTGGAACGTCGTGACAACCGCATCCGCGCTCATATCGACATCGATTGCCTGAACGTGCTCGGCAACGTCGCCGTCATGAGTGGTGTGTACACGTTCGCGAGCGACCTCGACTTGGTTGGCAGCGAGGTCCTCTTTGCGGTTCAGGACAACGGCGAAGGGCCGAGCGCCCCGCCCGACGAGATCACGCTCGCCTTCTCCGGCCTGGGAATCCCCTGCACGTACATCACCGACCCAGCGCTCCTGGATCCATTCCTCGTCACGATCGAGAGCGGGCAGATCCAGGTCACTTCGTGAATCCGCATGGAACCAGATGGGAGGCGGCTGCTGCCGCCTCCCGATGCCGATCTCACCCAGCCCAGCGCGATCAAGCTGGTCCGCAGCGGCGACATGTCCCTTGATCGGCGGGATCGACGGCCGCCGAGACCGCAACAGGGAGCGCTGTCAGTCGGCACGACCGGCGACGATGGCCGAGACGGCTCTTCCTGCATTCGATGACGACCAGTTGGGCCGGGCCTTGACCTCCGGTCTTTTCGTGTAGTCGCACGCCGCCTTCGCCGTCGGTCTCAACTCAGCCGCAATCGGCTTGAAACCGTCACCCCCGGAGGGGTTTTCGGGCGATTTTTGGCCGTTTCGGGGGACGCCTCGATCGAAAGTGTGTGTAGTCGGCCACAAGCCGGTGTCGAGACCGACAACACACACGGCAATTTGCAGGGAATTGCATGGACGCCGCCAGCATCCCGAGGTAGCGGGAGAGCGAGCCCCTGATCCCTTCGGCCTGGTCGACGACGTTGAGCGCGGCCCAGGGTAGGAGCAGCCGGTAGAGGATGGGCGCGGCATCGGCGTCGCCGACGACCACAGCCGCTTCCGCGAGCAGGCTCATGCCAAAGAGCCATTCTTGATCGAAGGGCAGGATCGAGAAGTCGTCTGCTGCGAGCTCATCGAGCGTCTCCGTGACCTCCGACGGTCGTCCGAGGACTGCATGCAGACGAGCCGGGGCGCAGCGAAAGACGGGCCGAGCTGGGTACTCGACGACCAGGTCGCGGATCTCCGGCTCGACTTCTTCGATCTGTCCGCTGAAGTCGTTGAGTATGTACCGCTGGAGACGGTAGACGGGGACCGCCGCCTCCGGCTGGGCACGCTCGCCGAAGGCGTATGCCTTCCGGATCAGCGCGTCCGCCTCCGACAGCCGGCCCGCCGCCAGCGCCAGCATGGCGTGCACGCCGTAGACCTCCCAGAGCCGAGTCGGTTGACGAAGCGCGGGCGCGATGCGAGTCGCCGCCGCGAGATCGACCTCGGCGCGACGCACTCGGCTTCGTCGATGATCACACGAACTCTGCCGCCTCCGATGCGGCCAGCGTGCCGCGGCGCGCTCGACTACGTCGCGCGCCGGCAAGCCGCGGTCGTCGAACCAACGCTGAATTTCGAGATCCGCCAGCGCGCGCTCGACAACTGGAACGTCCTCGTCGGCGAGCGGGCGCAGCACGACGTAGTTGTCGAAAGTGGCGGGTCCGGCGCGCGCAATGTCGACATGGCTACGGCGCCTGTGTTCGCGGTGTCAAGAACGCCGCCCATTAGCGGCGGGACGCGGAGCACAACGCGGCCTGTGCCGCAGCTTCAATCCTGTCCCAGGAGACGTGCGTTTCGTCGATGTTGACCATGACGTCGGCGGCGCGGCGAGCGTCGCGTGTGATCCAGACGGCGTTGCGGTAACCGGGGAAGTCGCCTTCGTGGCCGTACGCAACGCCGCACGAGGTGTACGTCTTCTTCAGCCCAAGCCCGTAGTTGCCGTTAGCGGGTGAGCCCGTCTTCATCTCGGCGAGCTGCGCCCGCGGCAGTAGCTGTCCACGGAGAAGCGCTACGAAGAAGCGCGTGACATCGGCTGCGTTGGAGGACATGTTGCCGGCGCCCCACCCGAAGGACGGGCTCAACAGCGCCGTGATGTCGAGCAGCGTGCCTGCCGCGATCGGCAAACCGGGGTGCGGGCCGACGTAACCGTGGGCGAATGGATCGTGAATTGCGGCGTCGATGTCGAACGAGGTTGCGTGAAGTCGGAGCCGATCGACGATCCGCGCCTGCAGTTCTTGCCCGAGCGGCCTTCCGGTTACGGCCTCGACCACGAGCCCGAGGACGACGTAGTTCGTGTTCGAATAGAACCAACTCGTGCTAGGTCGGAAGAGCGGTGGATGTGCAAATGCCACCGAAAGGAGCTCGTGCGGCGACCACCGTCGTCCGGGGTCGGCGATCACGGCCTGCGTGTGTGCGTCGTCCTCGCCGTAGTCGAAGAGGCCACTGGTGTGGTTGAGCAGCTCTCGGATCGTGATTGCGCGGCCATTCGGGACGATCCCGGGTAGCCAGCGCTCGACTCGGTCGTCGATGTCGAGTCGGTGTTCGGCTTCGAGTTGCAGCACGGCCGTCGCGACGAAGGTCTTGGTGACACTGGCGATCCGGAAGCCGTCCGTCGCCGCCATCGGCGTGCGGGTGCGGAGGTCTGCGTAGCCGGCCGCGACACCGGCGGCACCGGCCGGGGTGCGGACAAATGCCAGCGCTCCCGGCGCGCCGCCCGCGACGAGCCGACGAACGATCCGTTGCAATGTCGCGCGCCTGCCGCCGGCGTCCGGGATTCGCGTTTGCGGCTCCCGCGCCTTTCCCTGAATTTCCAGCGAAATCAGGGAAATCCATGAGTTTCGCCCGCGTGGACTGTGCGACCATCGGCACATGCGCCGGCGCGTGCTCATCATCGACGACCACCCGAGTTTCCGACGCCTCGCGACGAAGCTCTTGGAGGCCGGCGGATTCGCGGTCATCGGCGAGGCCGAGGATGGACGGGCAGGCCTCGCGGAGGCGCGCCGGCTGCAGCCCGACGTCGTGATGCTGGACGTTCTGCTCCCCGACACGAGCGGGTTCGCCGTCGCGCAGGCGCTCACCCAGGGCTCAGCAGCGCCAGTCGTCGTTCTGGTGTCGAGCAGGAGTGTGTCGGACATCGCACCGGCGCTCGAGCGATCGACGGCACAAGGGTTCATTCCGAAGCGCGAACTGACGGCAGCGGCATTCGCGGCGGTCGTGGACGGCCGCGCATGAGAATTGTTCGCCTGCTCGTCTGGTGCGCCGGCGCCGCCTTCGCCGCGACGATGATCGTCGGTGCAATCAACGGCGGCGTGCTTCCTCCTGCCCAGGCCGTCGCCGGCTACGCCGCCGCGTTCTTCACGGTCACCATCGGGGTCCTCGTCTGGGAGATCAGGCCTGAGAGTCGAACGGGGATCCTCGTCGCGGCGATCCCGTTCGCCGGAATGCTGAGCGATTTGAGCCACGTCTTCCGCGATCGGCAGCTCGCCGTCACGCTCGGACTCGCCGCGAGCTGGCTTGCTGCGCCGCTTATGGTCCAGGCTTTCCTCTCGTACCCGAGCGGTCGTCTGTCCTCGCGGGTCGACCGCCTCTACATTGCGACCGCCTGGGTGCTGGCGGCGGCGTACGGCCTCGCCTTCATGTTGTTCTACAGCCCCCGCTCACCGTTCGACGAGCACGTCTGGGACTGCGCTACGTGCGCGCTCCCGTACACGCACGTTGCATGGCTCAACCTGATCAGCTTCGACCGCAACTTCAGTCGCGTCGTGCTCGTGCTCGCGCTCGTCGGCGTTGTGCTTCTCGCCCGCAAGCTCGTGCGTGCGTCGCCCGGCGGCCGTCGAATCATCTTGCCGCTCGCATTTGCCGCCTGCTTCATCGTCGGCGAGTTCGCCGTGCAGCTCGCGCTCTACGGCCACTCGGTCAACTCGTGGACGCACCCGACGTGGTTCTGGATCGTCACGGCGGCACCGCTGTCAATTCCGGTCGCCCTCGCGCTCGGATTGCTCTGGGGGGGCGGCGGCCGAGGCCCCATGGCAAGTCTCGTCGTCGAGCTCGAGCGGACGCCACCCGGTTCCGTTCGGGACGCACTCGCTCACGCCCTCGGCGACCCGTCGCTCGAGCTCGCCCTCTGGCTGCCCGAGCGTGGGACGTATGTCGATGCCGCGGGGCGGGAGGTCGCGGTTCCTGGACCGGGAATCGGTCGCGCCGTGACGATGATCGGTGCAGCGGAGGCCCCGGTCGCCGCGCTCGTGCACGATCCGGTGCTGCTGGAGCGGCGGGGCCTGCTTGCCGCCGCCGGCGCGGCGGCCCGCCTGGCGCTCGAAAACGAGCGGCTGCAGGCGGAGCTGCGCGCGCAGCTCGTCGAGCTGCGGGCCACCCAAGCCCGTATCGTCACCGCAGGAGACGAGGAGCGCCGACGGCTGGAGCGCGACTTGCATGATGGCGTCCAGCAGCGCTTGCTCAGCATCGGCCTCTCGTTTCAGCTCATGCGCGCCGAAGTCGGCGCGGACGCACCAGGCGCTGTGGACCTCGTGCGCGAGGCGGAGGCCGAGCTTCGGAGCGCGCTGGAGGAGCTGCGCGAGCTCGCGCAAGGCATTCACCCCGCCGTGCTGACGGAGCACGGTCTCGGGCCGGCGCTCAAGACGTTGGCGACGCGCTCGCCCGTGCCGGTCGAGATTCGCCGGGTCCCACGCGAGCGACTGCCGGCGCCTGTTGAGGCCGCTGCGTACTTTGTCGTCTCCGAAGCCCTTGCTAACGCGGCGAAGCACGCGGGTGCTTCGGCCGTCACCATCGACGTCAGATGCGACGAGGGTTCTCTCGTAGTCGACGTCGAGGACGACGGCCGCGGCGGCGCGCAGCCCCGGCCCGGGTCGGGGCTCACCGGCCTCGCCGATCGCGTGCACGCACTGTCCGGAGAGCTCGCGATCGAAAGCGAGCCCGGCCGTGGCACGCATCTGTCTGCGCGCGTTCCGAACGTCGCTCTCGCACGCCGCTGATGTCGACCAGATCCGCCGACTCGTCGTTTGCGTCTCCGCTGCGCACGCGATCGGTCCGAGTGGCGATCGCCGAGGACTCGTTGCTCGTGCGCGAGGGTCTCCATCGAATCCTGCGGGATGCCGGCTTCGACATCGTCGCCGAAGCGGCGACTAGGGAGCAGCTGCTCGAAGCGGTGGAGCGCGGGGCGCCGGAAGTCGCTCTCGTCGACATCCGCCTGCCGCCCGGGTACGGCGACGAAGGGCTACGCGCCGCCGCGGAGATCCGTCAACGCTTTCCGGAAGTCGCGCTGCTCGTCCTTTCGCAATACGTCGAAGCCGAATACGCGCTTCGCCTGCTCGAGGGAACAGAGCACGGTGTGGGCTACCTGCTCAAGGATCGCATCCTCGACACAGCTCAGCTGACCGAAGCGATCGACCGCGTCCTGGCGGGCGGCGTGGTCGTCGATCCGGCACTCGTGGCGCAATTGCTGGAGCGGCGACGGCAGGCCGATCCGCTCGAGGAGCTGACGCCGCGAGAACGCGAGGTGCTCAACCTGATGGCGGAAGGCCTCACCGACCGTGGAATCGCGCAGCGGCTCTACGTCACGCCGAAAACCGTCGAAACTCACGCGCGCCACATCTTCCAGAAGCTCGCTCTTCCTGAGAGCGCACTCGAGAACAAGCGAGTCCAGGCGGTGCTCACATACCTCCGCGCCTAGCCGGGGGTGAAGAGCGGGAGCGACGGGACTCGAACCCACGCTTTACCCCCGCGATCCGTTTGCGGCAGGGCGACCGTCAAGGAGCTAGGCGTCCGGAATGACGCCCGACACCTCCTCGTGCGGGAGCGGCGTCACGTCGGACAGGAGCCTGTTCTGCCTTGAGCAGGCAGTCCTGCTGGCGCGGCAGGTCGTCGCAGCCAGGGCCCGCTTCGCCTGACGCGCGTTCGTTCGACAGCCGTGGCACGGATCTTGAGATCGCGGCGCTATCACCTACAGTCGGAGGGTGGGCCGTTGCCTGCTGCTATTCGCAGTCCTCGTCGCGGTAGCTGCTGGCTGCAGCACCAGCAATCCGCAGCAGGCAAAACCGGCGAAGGCTCGACCAGCCGAGTACAGCGTTCGTCTTCAGTCGACGGCGCCGCCCCCGACGTGTCCCAAGCTATCTCACGCCGCGCGTCTCCCTTACCGGCCCGGCGGCGGCCGTCTTCGCGGCGATGTCGATGGAGATGGCCGTCTTGATCGCGTCAGCATCCGCTATGCACCTGCGTCGCCCGCGAGCTGCGGGATCGTGCTCGTTGTTGAGACGCGAGCGAGGGTGTTGGCGCTGCGGGTTGCTTGGGAGTACAAGACAGCCGGCACGGCGCGGGCTAGGGACGTCTGGACACCAGAGCCATTCCTTGCGGCGATCGTGCAGCTCGATCCGCGCCGGTCACAGATCGTCGTCGCCCGCGATCACGGAGCGGCGAACGCATCCGTCAGCTTCGTTGGCCTCGTCGAGGGCAAACTTGCCTTCCTTCCGTTCCGGCCGCGCGAATACCTAGACGAGCTGTCGCTCTTCGGCTCAGTCGGGACCGGCGTTACGAATGCCCGCTGCCGGTGTGGCGGTCCGCTCGTCGTGCTCGGTATCGGACCGATGAGCTACAGCGGGAAACGCTGGTATTTCAGCCGGACCGAGTACCGCCTCGCGAGTGGGCAGCTCCACAAAACGTCGTCGTCGACAACGAAGGCGGCGCGCGCGAAGGTTTATTCGATCGCGAAGGAACACGGAATGGAGGCGCTCCCGTTCACAGGCTGCGTGATTGCTCGAGGCCGCCGCCTCTAGATCGATCGGTGGCTGAGAGTCGATGCTGCCCTCAACCTCATCCTCGATCTTTAGACATCCGTCGCGCAACGATCTCAGCGGGAGCGACGGGACTCGAACCCGCGACCTCCGGGGTGACAGGCCGGTACGGGCTCAACCGGTGCAACTGGCTCCCACCCGGAATTACCGGCTAGAGCAGGCCTTTCCTCGCCGGCCGAACCGGCCGTGGCCGGCTACCACTGGCGACCCACGGCAGAGCCTGTGTGGTACGCATGTAGTCGGGCTGGTGTCGGATCCGGCAACAGTTCCTCGCGAGCGTGACTGATGCGATAGCTTCAGCGCCAGCGCCGCCGCTCGGGAGATTGTGCAGGAGGCACGTCTGCCGCACGAAGACGATCCAGAATGAACACCCGTAGCTTGCGGAGCGGACCCGGCGCGGTGGCGAGGTCTTACAGACTCTCCTTGAGCTCGTCGATGTCGCCGTTTCCATGCATCGGCGGGCGAAGGAGACTGTGCGGATCGTCGATCTCATGACGGCGGTAGTAGAGGAAGCCGATGTTGCGGGCGACGAGCTTGCGCGTGCGTTCATGTCTGGAATGCCCGCGCAGGCGATCGAGAACGTTCGCGGCGAGCGATGAGGTCGAGACGACGCCATAGTGTGGTGGAGCACACCACGAAAAGACGTGCGTCCGATCCTCGGTCACATACATCTCGAAGTCCGTAATCCCGATGATCGCGGCGCCGTCCTGAGCTCGATAGGCCTGGCGCAAGAGCAGAATTAGCTGCTCGGCGACGAGGCTTTGCTCATTCGCGTCGAGCGTCCAGCGCGGCAACGCAATGTCCGGTAGCACGGCGACCGGTAGACGGTAGTGGGCCGCGAGTTCCTGGGCGAGCCGGTCGACGTCAACGCTCCCGGGCTCGCCGAGCGGTACCAACCAGACCCCGGATCTCTCGGCGAGGATCGGTCGGACGAACCGCGTTCCGGACGCCGAGTCCTTCCCGGTCGGATATCGCTCCCCGGACTCGGTTGGGATGCTTGTCACCACGGCTCCCGCGATGAACAGCGCGACCGCAAGAGCCGGCAACGCGCGCGCGAGGCGGAGAATCGGCTTGCGCTTGACAGGTTCCGGCTCCGGCTGCTCAGCGGGACGCGTCGAGAAGCCGCGACGCTCGATCTCGCGCAGGAGTCGCGGATCGTCGAGCTCCTGCGCGATGCGGGACAGCTCGGGGGCGTCGTCCGCCGCGAGGTCGGCGAGTGCGTTCCAAGCGTAGACAGAGGCTTCCTCTTGACGGCCGCCCGCGAGCGCCGCGTTTGCCCTTTCGACATCGGGCTTCATCGACTGCCCTCGTTAGAGGAAGAGCGCGATCTCGCGATACGGGCGCGCGGTCGTTCTCGTGCCATTGCTCGAGGCTGCTTGTTGTATGCCTTCGGCAATTGCCTTACGACGTTGCGAGCCTGCGGTCTACTCTCCACGTGGCCAGGATGGCGGTGAGAACGTCGGGCGCCGGCGGCCTGAGGACGACGTCGGGTTTGCTCGGGTCGGCGCCGTGTTCCGGATCGACAGGCGGCAGGACGGGCGCGCCCGGCGTCGGTACCCGGTACCCACTTCGCGCGGCGGCATCCGGAGTCACCTGGCCGCGGAGCCACTTCCCGAACGTCTGGGCGGCGG
>WNGA01026582.1_pt1 | contig 12775 bp, 9 predicted proteins | sample 5400061 | NCBI WGS metagenome assembly WNGA01 (sample SAMN13153366, study PRJNA577476) | soil metagenome | isolation source: 100 cm soil or saprolite under grassland replicate 2 | place: USA:California | collected 2016-06-15
GCGGCGTCACTCCGTCAGGCTTTCGCCCATTGCGGAAAATTCCCCACTGCTGCCTCCCGTAGGAGTCGGGGCCGTGTCTCAGTCCCCGTGTGGCTGGTCGTCCTCTCAGACCAGCTACCCGTCATAGCCTTGGTGGGCCATTACCCCGCCAACTAGCTGATAGGCCGCGAGCCCCTCCAAGAGCGGCAGCTTGCGCCACCTTTCCTCCTCAGATCTTCCGACCCGAGGAACGTATCCGGTATTAGCCCCCCTTTCGAGGGGGTATCCCGGTCTCCAGGGCAGGTTACCCACGTGTTACTCACCCGTGCGCCACTAGAACCACCGAATTATTGCTAACCCGATGATCCCCGTTCGACTTGCATGTGTTAAGTACGCCGCCAGCGTTCGCTCTGAGCCAGGATCAAACTCGCCATGAGTGAATCAGCGCATCTGAAGCCTGGTCCCTAGAAGCCCAACCGGATGTTGCTTCGGTCGAGCGCAAGGTACTCAGTAGTTACGGATGGTGCTCACACTTCGTCGGTGAGCCAGTAACATATGCGATTGTCAAAGAACAGCGGGGCGTGAACCCCACGTCTGGGTTGGACCAGGTCAGCTGGAAAACTTCCGACCGGCTGCCCTTCGCTCAACACCCGCCCGCGATCATCTGACCGAACTTCGCGGGGCAGAGGGGAATGATACGGGGCGCTCGGCAGCCTGTCAAGTAATTCTTTGGCCGGCGCCCCCACCTGCCGAGGACCCCTCCTCGGTTCCTGCCACCCCCAAAGTATATCACCGGCCTACCCGGCCCGGCCGGGCCGGCTCGGCGGGGTAGTGTCTTCCAGACAACTCCCCTCAGCCGAGGGTCGCCGCGTGATAGCTCTTCTTGCCCTTGCGGATGATGACGAATCGCCCGAAGCGCGCCATCTCCCGCGAGAGGGTGGCATCCACGCTCTTGACCCGCTGGCCGTTGATCGAGATGGCCCCGGCCGACACCAGGTCCCGCCCTTCGCGCCGGGAGGCGGCGAGGCCGACCCGGATGAGCAGGTCGATCACGGACAGCCGCTCGGCTTCCTCCCGTCCCAGCGCCGTGGTCGGCATCGTCCGGCACGCCAGGTCGAGCTGAGGCTCGGTGAGCGACTCCACCTCCCCGCTGAACAGCGCCCGGCTGATGGCCTCGGCCTCCGCCGTCGCGGCCTCGCCGTGCACGAGGGTGGTGACGTGACGGGCCAGGACCCGCTGGGCCTCCCGCCGATCGGGCGAGCGCTGCGTGGCGCTCTGGAGATCGTCGATCTCTGCGCGCTCCAGGAAGGTGAAGTACTTGAGATAGGTCACGACATCGTCGTCGGCCGTGTTGAGCCAGAACTGGTACATCTCGTAGGGCGACGTCTTCCGGCCGTCGAGCCAGACGGTGTCGCTCTCCGTCTTGCCGAACTTGCTCCCGTCGGTCTTCATCACCAGGGGCAGCGTGATGCCGTAGGCCGCCTCGCCCTTCACCCGCCTGATCAGCTCGATCCCGGCCGTGATGTTGCCCCACTGGTCGCTCCCGCCGAGTTGCACGGTACACCGATACCTGTCGAAGAGGGCCATGAAGTCATAGGCCTGCAGCACTTGATAGCTGAACTCGGTGTAGGAGATCCCCTCCTCGGAGCGCCCCATGCGCGACCGCACGGACTCCTTCGCGACCATGGCGCCGAGCGGGAAGTGCTTGCCGATATCGCGCAGGAACGGGATGACCTCGAGCTTGGACAGCCACTCGTAGTTGTCGGCGAGAATGGCGGCCGACGCGCCGGACTCGAAGTCCACGAAGCGCCTGACCTGCTCCTTCAGGCGGGCGCCCCACTCGGCGACCTGGGCTTCGGGATTGAGCTGCCGCTCGCCCGTCTTCCCGCTCGGATCGCCGATCAGCCCCGTCCCGCCGCCGATGAGCACGATGGGGCGGTGGCCCGCCCGCTGGAAGCGCCGCAGCACCAGGAGCGGGAGCAGGCTGCCGACGTGGAGGCTGTCCGCCGTTGGATCGAACCCGACGTAGGCCGCGCGAGGCTCCTCCCGCAGGTGCTGCTGCAGCTCGTGGGGCTTGGTGCAGTCGGCGACGAGACCTCGCCACGTGAGATCCTTCCAGAGATCGCTGGGCATCGTGGACATCGCTCTGATCCGGGTACCGGATGCGTCGCGGTCCGGGTCGCCCACCCATGTTAGCGCGGGCGATCGAGCCGCGTCTGTATAATAGCAGGCTATGGCTCGTCCGCAGCGCGGGAAACGGTCCCGCCGGGGGCGACGGCGATGGCTCCGGTGGCTCGTCACGTCGTTCGTCCTCGTGCTGATCCTGAGCGGTCTGGCCGTGGGCGCCACGGCGTTCTGGGTGCTGACCATCCTGCCGCGGTCGCTCCCGTCGGTGACGGCGGTGGAGAGCTTCGATCCGAAAGAGGGCGCCAAGGTGTACGACGACAACGACGAGCTGATCACCGAGTTCCACGTCGAGCGTCGCATCTTCGTGCCGCTCGCCCAGATCCCCAAGGCGCTGCAGGACGCCGTCATCGCCACCGAGGATGCCCGGTTCTATTCCCATCACGGCGTCGATCCCACGGGGATCGCGCGCGCCATCTACCAGAACTGGAGGCGCCGGCGCATCGTGGAGGGCGGCAGCACCATCACCCAGCAGCTCGCGAAGGTGCTCTTCCTGACGCCCGACAAGAGCCTCGAGCGCAAGCTCAAGGAAGCGGTGCTCGCCCTCCTGCTCGAGCGTCGCTACTCGAAGAACCGGATCCTCGAGCTCTACCTGAACCAGATCTACTTCGGCCAGGGCGCCTTCGGGGTCGAGGCGGCCGCGCGGACCTTCTTCGGCAAGTCGGTCGGCGAGCTGACGCTGGCGGAATCGGCGCTGCTCGCCGGCTTGCCCAAGGCGCCCGCCACCTATTCCCCGTTCGACCATCCCGACGCCGCCAAGCGCCGGCGGAACACGGTGCTGACGCGCATGGTGGAAACGGGCGCGCTGAGGCCCGATCAGGCCAGGCCCGCCGGCCAGGCGGCGCTGGCGCTGGTCCCGCCCGAGCGCCGGCGGACCACGGGCCAGTACTTCCTCGAGTACGTCCAGCAGCTCCTGGAGCAGCAATACGGCGCGGACGTGGTCTTCAAGGGCGGCCTCCACGTCTACACCACGCTGTCCCCGACCATGCAGCTCAAGGCCGAGCGCGTGCTCCGCGACGGGCTCCGCGCTGTCGAGGCGCGGCGGGTGGCGGCGGGCAAGGGCAAGGCCGTCGCCGCCGAGGCGCCCGCCGACCGGCCGGAGGGAGCGCTGCTGGCCCTCGAGCCCCAGACCGGCTACATCAAGGCGATGGTCGGCGGCTACGACTTCTTCAGGAGCGAGTTCAACCGCGCCGTGCAGGCGCGGCGCCAGCCCGGCTCGGCTTTCAAGCCCTTCGTCTACATCGCCGCGCTCGAGTCCGGCATGACCCCGGCCAGCGTCGTCGAGGACGCGCCGGTCGAGTACGCGGTGGGGAAGAACGGCAAGCCGTGGAAGCCCGACAACTACGACCGGAAGTTCCGCGGCCCGATCACCTACCAGCAGGCGCTCGAGGAGTCGATCAACGTCGCCGCCGTCAAGGTCCAGGAGCAGGTGGGGATCCGCCGCACCATCGACGTGGCGCGCCGCCTGGGCGTGGAGAGCCCGCTGGGTGACAACCTCTCCATCGCCCTGGGCACCTCCGACCTGACGCTGCTCGAGCTGACCTCCGCCTACGGGGCGCTGGCGAACCAGGGGACCTGGATGCGCCCCACGGCCATCCGGTACGTGCTCGATCCGCAGCAGAAGCTCCTCGAGGAGAATGCCCCGCAGGGCAAGCAGGTGCTCTCGCCAGAGGTCGCCTACGTGATCACCCACATGCTCGAGGGAACGATCGAGCGCGGGACGGGCGTGGCCGCGAAGGCGCTCGGGCGTCCCGCCGCGGCCAAGACCGGGACCACCAACGACTACTCCAATGCGTGGTTCATCGGCTACACACCCAAGCTCACCACCGGTGTGTGGGTCGGCTACGATCGTCCCCGGAGTCTCGGGCGGGACGAGACCGGCTCACGCGTGGCGGTGCCGATCTGGACGGCGTTCATGTCGGAGGCGCTGGCAGGCACTCCGGGCGAGGACTTCCCGGTGCCCGAACGGGTGGTGGTGCTCCCGGTGGACCTGGATCCCGGCGGAGGCTGCGTTCATCCGGTGATGATGGCCTTCGTCGCCGGGACAGAGCCGCAGGTCTCGTGCGGGCCGGCGAAGCCCGCGCCCACGCCGATCCGGAACGACCCCGGCGACCCGACACTGCCACGCCCGGTCGCGCCGAGCCAGGCGGGGCCAAGCCCGCCGCTATCGAGCCAGGGGGCACCAAGCCCGCCGACGGCGCCAGGCTCGGCGGCGGCCAGCCCGTCGGTCACGAGTCCGCTGCTACCGCCGTCCCTTCCCGCCAGGCCTTCCAGATCCGGCCAGCAGGGCCCGTAAGGACACACGACTCACGAGAGCGCGGGCGTGACGCCGAAGCGACCGGCGACCTGTTCCCAGCCCTGCCCGCCCAGGAGATCCCCCAGCACCGGAACCAGCTCCGGGATCGGCACGCGGATCTGCTCCATGGAGTCGCGATCCCTGATGGTCACCTGCCCGTCACCGGTCTCGCCCTTCTCCGCATCACCGACGGTCCGGACGTCCACCGTCACGCAGTACGGCGTGCCGACCTCGTCCTGGCGCCGGTAGAGGCGCCCGATCGCGGCCGTGTCGTCGTAGTGGGCCGTCCACTGTCGCGCCAGCTCGTCCCGGATGGCCTGGGCCGTGCGCACGATCTCCTCGCGCTTCTTGAGCAGCGGCAGGACCGCCACCGACACCGGCGCCAGCTCCGGATGGAAGCGCAGCACCACCCGCTTCTCGCCGCGGACCTCCTCCTCGCGGTAGGCCTCGACGAGAAAGGCGAGCAGCATCCGGTCGACGCCGGCCGCCGGCTCGACGACGTAGGGGACGATGTGCTCCTTGCGCTCCTCGTCGAAGTAGGTGAGCGACTTGCCGCTGAACTTGGCGTGCTGCTTGAGGTCGAAGTCCGTGCGGTTGGCGATGCCCATCAGCTCGCTCCAGCCGATGGGGAAGCGGTACTCGACATCCACGGTGCGCTTGGCGTAGTGGGCGAGCTCCTCCTTCTCGTGCTCGCGCAGGCGCAGGTTCTCCCGCCCGAGACCGTAGCGCTCGAAGAACGCCATGCAGTCCTCGATCCAGCGCTCGTGCCAGTACTCGTCGGCCGGGCGCCCGTCCACCACCTCGGCGGGGTTGACGAAGTACTCGATCTCCATCTGCTCGAACTCGCGGGTGCGAAAGATGAAGTTGCCCGGCGTGATCTCGTTGCGGAAGGACTTGCCAATCTGCCCGATACCGAAGGGCAGCTTGCGCCGCATGGACTGGAGCACATTGTCGAAGTTGACGAAGATGCCCTGGGCCGTCTCCGGCCGCAGGTAGGTGAGCGCCGCATCCTCCTCGACCGGCCCCATGAAGGTCTTGAACATGAGGTTGAACTGGCGCGGCGCGGTCAGCTCGCCCTTGCCGCACTCGGGGCAGAGCGCCCGCCGGGCGCCGCAGTGGCCGCAGGGTTCCCCCGCCGGCACCGTGAACTTGTTGCCCTTGGTGGCGGGACAGTAGTGCACCCACGGGACCTCGTCGACCTTCTCCGCGCGGAACCGGTGCCGGCACTCGCGGCAGTCGACCATGGGGTCGGTGAAGTGCTCGACGTGGCCGCTCGCCTTCCACACCATGGGGTGCATGATGATGGAGGCGTCGAGCCCCACCATGTCGGCCCGCCGCTGGATGAACTCCCGCCACCAGACCTGCTTGATCTTGTTCTTGAGCTCCACCCCCAGCGGACCGTAGTCCCAGCAGGAGCCGGTGCCGCCGTAGATCTCGCTCGACTGGAAGACGAAGCCGCGCCGCTTGCAGAGGGAAACGAGCGTGTCCATCGTGGGTGGCATGAATTTCAGGATAGCACAGTCACCGGCGGGAGCCGGTGGGGGCGGGCTCGGCGACGCGCGAGAGCGATCGGCGCATCTGGGCGAGGAAGCGGGCCGAGCGCGGGACCTGACCCGCCAGCCGCGCGATCATGCCCTCGACGACGGCGCAGACCTCGCCTTCGAGGGCCGGCGCCAGCGGGAGCCGGAGCGCGTCGTCCCACCGGAGCTCGCGGAATCGCTTGAGGGTCCCCACGGCGGCGGTCGAGAGGGGAATCGTGTCGGCGCCGGGCCGGCAGCGGCCGCAGACGAGACCGCCGGCCTCCACGTCGAGGCCGGCCTGCGGGAAGGGATAGGGCCGACCGCAGGCCGCGCACCGGTCGATCCGGGGACGATGACCGAGCAGATCCACGGCGCGCGCGGCGAAGCAGATGGAGACCCAGCCGACGCGGGACGAGGCCTCGAGCGCCCTCAGCGCTCGCACCAGGAGCCGGAAGAGCGCCTCGTGCGGGTCCCGGTCGGCGGAGAGCCGGACGACGCACTCGACCGTCCAGGAGCGCGCGCCGGCCGACCACGACCGCCTGCGTCTTATGCAGCGCCATTTAGTGGGAGGGGGGCCTACGAGGTGAGCAGGAAGCCGAACTCCCTCAGGGCCTTCTCGTCGGTGCGCCAGTTCCGCCGGACCTGGACCCGAAGGTCCAGATACACCTTGATGCCGAAGAAGCGCTCGAGATCCTCCCGGGCCATGGCGCCGATGCGCTTGAGCATGCCACCGCCCCTGCCGATGACGATGCCTTTCTGCGACTCGTGCTCGACGAAGATGCTCGCCCGGATGTACAGGCACTCGGGCCGCCGCCGCTCGGTCAGTTCCTCGACCCGGATCGCGCACGCGTACGGGATCTCCTGGTGGGTGAGATGGAAGATCTTCTCGCGGACCGCCTCGGCCGCGAAGAACGTCTCCGGCTGGTCGGTGAGGTAGTCGGCCGGAAAGTACGGCGGCCGCTCCGGCATGGCCGTCACGATCAGGTCGAGGAGCCGATCGCAGTTCGTCCCCGCCGCCGCCGAGATCGGGATGATCTCGCCGAAGGGGTAGCGGGCGCGATATCCCTCGATGAGGGGCAGGAGCCGCGACTTCGGAGTGACCAGGTCCACCTTGTTCAGGCAGCAATAGACGGGCGCGCGGCAGGGCCGGAGCCGCTCGAGAACCCCCTCGTCGATCCGGTCGGGGCGCTCGGTGGCCTCCGCCACCAAGCACACGACATCCACGTCCTCGAGCGCCCGCTCCGCGGTCTTCGTCATGAGCCGGCCGAGCGGGCCCGGGACGTGGTGAAGCCCGGGCGTGTCCACGAACACGACCTGGGCGGAGGGCAGGTGCTTGATGCCCGTGATCCGCGTCCGCGTCGTCTGCGGGCGCGGGGACACGATGGCCATCTTCTCGCCCACGAGCCGGTTCAGCAGGGTGGACTTGCCGGCGTTGGGCCTCCCGATCAGCGCGACAAAGCCGGCCCTGAACGGGGTGCGGGTCACGGGCGGCGGTCCGGGTTGACGGCCACCCGGATCGGGCGGCGGCGTGACCGTGGCGCGCGGCGCGGGCGGGGCGCGGGCGTGGCGACAGCCCGGGCGCCCGGGCCCTGTTCGATGAGTCCGGTCCAGAGGCGCGCCGGAGGGGGCCGACGTCGAACCCGCGCGAGGATCTCGCGCTCCCGCTCGTGCATGAGGCGAGCCTGGCCGGGATCGTGGTCGTCGTAGCCCACCAGGTGCAGGAGCCCGTGCAGCAGGAGCAGGTCGATCTCCAGGGCCACGGCGACACCCAGGCGCGCGGCCTGTCGCGCGGCCGTGTCGGCCGAGATGATCACCTCGCCGAGCAGCCGCGATGGCCCGTCGAGGGACCGCGACTCACGCCGCGCCAGGGAGGCAGCCCGGCGCGAGACTCCGACGGGCCGCGGGCGTGGCGAAGCCCCGGTGCCCGCGCCCAGCCCGAGGTCGAAGGCGAGCACATCGGTGGCCCGCCTCCGGCCGAGGTAGCGCTCGTGCAGCCGCCGGATCTCACGGTCGCCGACCACGGTGACATGGAGGTCCCGGTCGCGTCGCCCCAGGCTCGAGAGCGCCGACCTCGCGACGGCGCCGAGCCGGGAGGCGGACACGCGCACGCGCCGCTGGCGGCTCCGGACGCTGACGCTCAATCGGGCGGGCCGGCCGCGCCGCCCTCGGACGGAGCCGGCCTGCGCGCGGCCCCGCCGGACGGGAGCCGGTCGTAGGCGCGAACGATGGCGGAGACGAGGTCGTGCCGGACCACGTCGCGGTCGTCGAAGTAGATGAACCGGATGCCGTCGATCCCGTGGAGCACGGCCTGGATCTCGATGAGTCCGGAGGGGCGGTTCTGCGGCAGATCGACCTGGGTGATGTCCCCCGTGACCACCATCTTGGCGTTGAAGCCGAGCCGGGTGAGGAACATCTTCATCTGCTCGGACGTCGTGTTCTGCGCCTCATCGAGGATGATGAAGGCGTCGTTCAGGGTCCGGCCGCGCATGTAGGCGAGCGGCGCGATCTCGATGGCGCCCTTCTCGCTGAGCGTCGCTACCTTGTCGGGCTCCAGCATGTCGTAGAGGGCATCGTAGAGCGGCCGCAGGTAGGGATGCACCTTCTCGACCACGTCGCCGGGCAGGAAGCCGAGCCGCTCGCCGGCCTCGACCGCGGGCCGCGTGAGGATGATGCGCGCCACCTCGCGCTTCATCAGGGCCGAGACCGCCATGGCCACCGCCAGGTAGGACTTGCCGGTCCCCGCCGGTCCGATGGCGATCACGAGATCATGGGCCCGGATGGCGTCGAGGTAGCGCTTCTGGTTGATCGTCTTCGGCGTGATGAGCTTGCGGCGGGAGGGGACCGTGATGCCGTCCGCCAGCAGCGACTTGACGTCGGCGGCCGGCTCATGGCCCACCATGCGCAGCGCCGAGCGGATCTCGGAGGCGCTGAGCGACGGCTTCTCCCGGAGCATCTGGACGAGGTCCCGGATGATGCGCTCGGCCTCCTCGACCTGGCGCTCGTCGCCCTTCAGGGTGATGTCGTGGCCGCGGGCCGTGATGCGCACGTCGTACTGCGATTCGAGGGCCCGCAAGTGCTCGTCGCTTCGGCCGAGGAGGGCGAGGTGGTTCACATCGGGGGGCAGGATGACGCGCCGCGTGGCGTGAGTGGCTTCAGTCAACGAGTCTTCGCCTCCATAGGAGCCTGTCGGAGAAAAGCTCGTGCGCTGGCTATCGCCGCTTTCGAGCGCCGGCTTCGCCGGCGCAATCTGTTCCTGGGGGGAGGTTCGGAAGGGGGGCAAAGCCCCCCTCCGAGCTTTCCATATGGCGAGGATATCACGACGGGCCCGGTCCCTCGACGACGCGGATCCCGAGCTCGCGGAGCTGCCGCATGTCCACGGGAGCGGGGGCATCGGTCAACGGGCAGGTCCCCTTCTGCGTCTTGGGAAAGGCGATGACCTCGCGGATGGACTCCTGCCCGGCGAGCACCGCGGCCAGCCGGTCGAGACCGAAGGCGATGCCGCCCATGGGCGGCGCTCCGAACTCGAGCGCCTCGAGCAGGAACCCGAAGCGCGCCCGCGCTTCTTCCTTGCCGATGCCGATCAGCGCGAAGAGCCGCTCCTGGACCGACTGCTGGTGGATACGGATGGACCCCCCGGCCGCCTCCTGACCGTTCAGCACCAGGTCATAGGCCTTGGCCCGTACCCGCCCCGGATCGGTCTCGAGCAGGGGCAGGTCCTCATCCCGCGGGGCCGTGAACGGGTGGTGAACGGCATCCCAGCGCTCCTCGTCCTCGTTCCACTCGACGAGCGGGAAGTCGATGATCCAGGCGAAGACGTCGTGATCGGTGGGAATCAGGTCGAGCCGCCGCGCCAGCTCCACTCTCAGGCGCCCGAGCACCGGCGCCGCCACCGCCGGCGCGTCCCCCACCAGCAGCAGCAGGTCGCCGGGCGCCGCGCCGAGCGCGGTCAGCAACGGCTGCTGGATCGCCTGGATGAACTTCGCGACGGGCGACTGCAGACCGTCGGGGTTCACCTTGATCCACACGAGCCCCTTGGCCCCGGCCTGCCTGGCCTCGGAGGTCAGGTCGTCGAGCTCCTTGCGGCTCATCCCCCCCGCTCCCGGAACTCTCAAGGCCTTGACGACCCCCCCGCCGGCCACGACCTGGGCGAAGGCCTGGAACTCGCCTCCGGCGAAGAGGGAGGAGAGGTCGCTGAGCTCCATCGCGAAGCGCAGGTCGGGCTTGTCGGACCCGTAGCGGGCCATGGCCTCGTCATAGCCGAGCCGCGGGAACGGCCGCGCGAGCTCCGCGCCCTTCACCCGGCGCCACACCTCGGCCACCATCCCCTCGACGATGGGCAGGAAGTCGTCGCGGTCGAGGAAGGAGGTCTCGATATCGATCTGGGTGAACTCGGGCTGGCGATCGCGCCGCAGGTCCTCGTCACGGAAGCAGCGGACGATCTGGAAGTAGCGCTCGAAGCCCGCCACCATCAGCAGCTGCTTGAAGAGCTGCGGCGACTGCGGCAGGGCGTAGAAGCTGCCCGGCTGGAGCCGGCTCGGGACGAGGAAGTCGCGCGCCCCCTCCGGAGTCGAGCGGGTCAGGAACGGGGTCTCCACCTCGAGGAACCCCTGCGCGTGCAGGTAGTCGCGGACCGCGCGACAGAGGCGGTCGCGGATCTGGAAGGCGTGGAACACCGCCGGACGGCGCATGTCGAGGTAGCGGTACTTCAGCCGGAGCGTCTCGTCCACCTCCCCCTCGCCCTCGGTGTCCAGCTGGAAGGGCAGGGGGCGGCAGTCGTTCAGGATCTTCATCTCGGCGACGCGGACCTCGACGCCACCGGTGGCGAGCCTGGGATTCTCGGTGCCGGGCGGCCTCACCGCGACGATGCCGCGTACGGCCAGGACGAACTCGGCGCGCACCGACTCGGCCTTGGCATGGGCATCGCCGCCGCCGGCCGGGTCGACGATGCACTGGGTGACGCCCTCCCGATCACGCAGGTCGATGAAGATCAGCCCGCCATGGTCCCGGCGCCTGAAGGCCCAGCCCATCACGGTGACGCTCCGACCGACGTCTCCCGGGCGCAAGGCGCCGCAGCTGTGCGTCCGCTTCCATTCACCGAGGGCTTCGGTGGTCATCCATTCCCCGGCGTATCTCGGAGGCAAGTTGCCGGAGGATCCGTGGGAGCTCCTCGAGAACCTCCGGGCGCTGTTGACGGGATTGCATGTCGCGAATCATGGCCTGCCCATGCTGCAACTCCGTATCCCCGACTATCACGGCATACCGAACACCCAAGCGATCGCCGCGCTCCAGCTCACGTTGCAGCTTGCGATCACCGTAGGCGAGCTCTACGGGCACACCCGCCTGACGCAAGGCTCTCGCGACGGGCATCAGGCGACGGAGGGCGCCCTCCCCCACCGGGATCAGGAGCGCCACTGGAGCCGCCGCTCGGTCCTCCTCGCCCAGGAGCAGCACCACGCGCTCCAGCCCGATGGCGAAGCCGATGCCGGGATCGGCGGGCCCCTCGAGCTGCTGGATGAGGCCGTCGTAGCGCCCGCCGCCGGCCACGGCGTTCTGGGCACCTAGCTCCCCCGTCAAGACCTCGAAGGTGGTGCGGACATAGTAGTCGAGCCCGCGGACGAGGCGAGGGTCGACGGTATAAGCGATGTCCATGGCGTCGAGGCATTGACGCACGCTCTCGAAATGCCGGGCGGCTTCGGGCGACAGCGAGTCCAGGATCGAGGGCGCCTTCTCGATGATCGGCTGGCAGCCGGGCGTCTTGCAATCGAGCACGCGCAGCGGGTTGCGGGCGAGGCGCGCCTGGCACTCGCCACACAACCGGTCCCGGAGCGGTGTCAGGTACTCGAGCAGCCGCGCGATGTACACCGGCCGCGTCCCGGCGTCGCCGATGGAGTTGACGTGCAGCTCGAGTCGGTCCGCCAGCCCGAGGGCGCCGAAGAAGTCGAGGAGCATGGCGATGACCTCCGCGTCCAGCGCGGGGTGTGTCTCGCCGAGCGCCTCGACGTTCGCCTGATGGAATTGTCGGTAGCGCCCCGCCTGGGGCCTCTCGTGGCGGAACATGGGCCCGAGCGTGTACAGTTTCACGGGCTTGGGCTGCACGTGAAAACCGTGCTCGATATAGGCGCGGAGCACCGAGGCGGTGGCCTCCGGACGGAGCGTCAGCGACTCACCGCTCCGGTCCACGAAGGTGTACATCTCCTTCTTGACGATGTCGGTCTCGTCGCCGATGCCCCGCGCGAACAGTTCCGTCCGCTCGAAGAGCGGCACCCGGATCTCCGCATAGCCATACGCCTCGAAGGTCCGGCGGGCCGCCGCTTCGACCCGCTGCCAGCGGCCGGTCTCGGTGGGCAGGATGTCGCGGACGCCGCGCACGGCCTTGATGGGCGCCATCTACTCCTGAGGCACGGTCATGATGATCTGGGTCTCGCCGGAGCTCTTGAGGAGGCTGTTGAAGCGCACCACCGCGGCGATGAGCGTGGGCTGGGTGCTGTCCTCGGTCTTGAACGCCCCGAGGGCCGTGATGCCGCCCTCGAAGCCCGTGTTCACGGACTGCAGGCGGAAGCCCGCCGGGCCCTTGAAGACCACGGCGAGGAGGCCCTCCTTGACGAGGTTCTGCGGCACCACGAGCTCCTCGATCCCGTCGCCGTCCAGGTCCACGGCCAGGGGCGTGGGCTCGATCTTGTAGAACTTGTTCCGCGCGGTCGGGCCAGCACCGATCTGCTGCTCCACTTCCATGTAGCCCCCTCCCACGGAGGTCGAGGAGCGCCACACGTCCTCGCCTTCGGTCGACACCTGCAAG
>WNGA01009870.1_pt1 | contig 12773 bp, 13 predicted proteins | sample 5400061 | NCBI WGS metagenome assembly WNGA01 (sample SAMN13153366, study PRJNA577476) | soil metagenome | isolation source: 100 cm soil or saprolite under grassland replicate 2 | place: USA:California | collected 2016-06-15
AGAGCGAGCCGGGGCGGGCGAGCGGGATCAGCCCTTAGCCGCAGCCGCCCCTTGGAGGGCTTTCGGCCCCGACTCTTCTCGCGCTTGCAGTCGGTATCGGTACGACGGCCGCGACCGATGAGCCCCTACTAGGGTTACCTTTGCCAGGCAGAGGATCGAGTCCCGACCAAGGAGGCCTAGATGATTGATTCCACGGCGGGCGCCGTGTTTGTCGAGGGTTTTGTTGCAGAGAGGTCGAAGTCGGCGGTGCTGATTTCGCACCGTCGACCTTGGAGGCCACGATGGGCGCCGACCTCGACACTCTCTGCATCACCGTGCTCTGCACGGCGGACGATCTCCTGCCCGAGCGGGCCGGGAACGCGCGGCGAAGGGTGACAGACGCGGAGGTCGTCACGCTTTGCGTCGCCCAGGCGATCATGGGCATCCCGTCCGACCGTCGCTTCCTGGCGGTGGCCGCGAAACGGCTCGGACATCTGTTTCCGCGGCTGCCTGGCCAGTCGGGCTATCACAAGCGGCGCCGGCGGCTGGTCGAGACGATCGAGTGGCTGATGGGGATCTACGCCGCCCAGAGCCCCGGCTTCAGCGACGAACTGCTTTTGATCGACAGCACCCCGGTCGAGTGCGGAAGAAGCCGGGAGACGGCCAAGCGCTCCGCACTCGCCGATGCCGCCGACTACGGCTACTGCGCCTCCCATTCCCGCTTTTTCTGGGGCTTCAGACTGCACGCGCTGTTCGCGCCCGATGGCACCCCGCGCGCGCTGAGGCTCGCCTCGCCCAAACGCGACGAGCGCGAAGTTGGCCTCGAGCTGCTCGCCCTCTGCCAGCGCCCCGGCGGCGAGACGATCCTCGGCGACAAGGGCTACGCCGGCCGCGAGTTCGCCCACGCCGTGAGCGAGCTGCAGGCCACGATCGTCAGACCCCGCCGCCGCGACGAACCCGGCCAAGGACCTCACCTCGCCCCGATCCGCCAACGCATCGAATCGATCTTCTGGACCTGCAAAGACCTGCTCACCCTCGAACGCCACGGCGCCCGCACCCTCGCCGGCCTCCGCGAACGGATCCTGCAACGCTTCCTCTGCCTCGCCGCCTGCATCACCCTCAACCACCAACTCAACCGACCCAGCCGCGCGCTCGTCGACTATGTCGCCTAACCGCGTGGAATCAACCATCTAGTGACCTGAGTCGTTGATCCGCTGGCAGTAGGCGGCGAGGCTGTCGAGGATCTCGTCTGCGGTTTTGTGCCAGACGAACGGTTTGGGGTTGTCGTTCCAGACGGTGATCCAGGTTCGGATCGAGGCGACGAGGTCGCGGACCGAGCGGTGGGCGTTTCGTTTGATCCACTTCGTCGTCAGCTCCGCGAACCAGCGCTCGACGAGGTTCAGCCAGGAACTGTAGGTCGGCGTGAAGTGGAGCGTGAAGCGCGGGTGGCGGACAAGCCAGCGTTGAATCGAGGGCGTCTTGTGGGTGGAGGAGTTGTCGAGCACGACGTGTACGTCGAGGTGGGCCGGCACCGAGGCGTCGATCAGGTTGAGGAAGCGGCGAAACTCCTCGGCGCGATGCCGCGGCGTCATCTCGGTGATCACCTGACCCGAGGCGACGTCGAGCGCCGCGTACAGGTTGGTGGTGCCGTTGCGGACGTAGTCATGGGTCTGCCGTGCGGGCACCCCCGGCAGCAGCGGCAGCACCGGCGCCGAGCGGTCGAGCGCCTGGATCTGCGACTTCTCGTCGACGCAGAGCACAACCGCGGCTTCTGGCGGGTTGAGGTAGAGCCCGACGATGTCACGCACCTTGTCGATGAACTGCGGATCAGGCGACAGCTTGAACGTCTCGACCTGATGAGGCTTGAGCGCGAAGGCCCGCCAGATCCGGCTGATCGCGCTCTGGCTCATTCCCGTCGCAGCCGCCATCGAGCGCGTCGACCAGTGCGTCGCGTTCGCCGGCTGCTCTTCCAGCGTCTTCACGATCACCCGTTCCACGTCTTGGTCGCTGATCGAGCGCGGCTTCCCCGGCCGCGGCTCGTCGTGCAGCCCGTCCAGGCCGCGCCGCGCGAATCGTCCCCGCCACTTGCCGACCGTCGTGCCGGTAGTCCCCAACTCGGCCGCGATCTCGGTGCTCGAGCGCCCCTCCGCCGCCGCCAACACAATCCGGCAACGAAACGCCAACGCCTGCGAGCTCTTCGGACGCCGAGCCCACCGCTCCAACACCTCCCGCTGATCCTCGCCGAGCACGACCTCCGCACGCTGCGCCATAACCGCCCCCCAATCCTCGTCGATGAGGACGACGTTCGACGCAAACACACAGGTCCCTGCGAACTAACGACTCAGGTCACTAGTGATGCACCTGCACGGGCGCTACTTGCCGGCGGAGTCCGCGACGAACGTCGCGACGGCCTGGATCTGCTGATCGGTGAGCTTGCCCTTGAACGCAGGCATCACCCCGCCGCCGACCTCGACCTGGTGCTGCACCCGCGCCGCATCGGGCTTCAGCTGATCGAGGTTCGGCCCGATCGTGCCCGACGCGTTCGCGGCTTTCAGCGTGTGGCAGCTCGCGCACTGCGACTGAAAGATCGTCTTGCCGTCGTTGCCGAGGGCCGACGGCGGCTTCGCCTCGCTGCCGCCCTGGCCCGCCACGGCGGCGACGTACGCTGCGACGTCCTGCGCGTCCTGGCCTGTGACGAGGTTCTTCGGCATCGGCGGCGCCGCGATGCGGATCTGGTCGAGGACGACGTTCTGGATCGTGTTCTGCTTGAAGCCCTGCTTGCGCGACGGGCCGAACGCCGCGTCGAGATTCGGTCCGCTCGTCCCCGAGGATCCGGCGGCGGCGAGCACGTGGCAGCCGCCGCACGTCGACTGAAAGAGCTTCTGCCCGTTCCCCTGGTCCGCGTGGGACGGCGAGAGCGCCTTGCCGCCGGTGCCGCAACCGGCGAGGACGAGCGCGGCGATCCCAAGGAGCGAGACTGCTCTTAGCACCTGTGCCCCTTCAGGTGACGTTGCCACGCTTCTGGGGCGCGAGCACCAAGCGATGGAAGGACGCAGGGAGCGCCGATAGTTCGACTATCGGCGCGACTGAGGACGCCCCAGCGCGCCGCGTGATCGCGTTCCAGAAGCCTGGAGGGCGTTGCCTGAAGGGGCACTCAGGCCGGAGGCGCACTGCCCGTCGTTCCCAGCTTGGAGACCGCCTCGTCGCGCGTCGGGTGGATCGTGAAGACCCGGTCGAGACCGGTGATCTCGAAGATCTTCGTGATGTTCCGGTCGCTGCAGACGAGCGAGAGCTGGCCGTCGTTCGAGCGCAGGCGCTTGACCCCGCCGACAAGCACGCCGAGGGTGGTCGAATCGATGAACGTCGTGTCCGTGAAGTCGACCACGACCTCCTTGCCGCCCTGCCCGATCACCTCGAGGAGCTGCTGCTTGAACTCCGGCGCCGTGTAGAGATCGACCTCGCCCGCAAGCGAGATCACGTATGCGTCGTCGCTCAGCTGCTCGGTCTTGATGTCGAAGTTCATGCGTCCCCCCGGCTCGCTGTCGCGCGGAGTCTAACCAGACGCGCCGGCGGAAAGCTGCTTGATCAGCGCTTTGATCTGGGTCGCGCTCGTCGAGTCCGGGTTGAGCTTCAGGTAGCGCTTGTATCCCTTGAGCGCCGTCTTGACGTCGCCGGCGGACTGCCCGGCCTGCGCGAGCTGGAACCAGGCGTTCGAGTTGTTCGGCTGCAGCTGGGCAGCCTGGTCGTAGGAGGACACCGCGTTGTTGTAGGCGAGCTGTGTCCGCTGCTGGAGATCGCTGACGACCGCGTCCTGCTGCTGCGCTGCGGCCTGCTCGATCGGGCTCTGCCCGACCGCCTCGCCGAGCTTGCCTCCGGGCAGGAACGGCGTGCTCGGCGCGGCGAGCTGCCGCGCGGTGTAGGCGTTCTGGTACTGCTGCGAAAGGTCGCCCGCCTGCGTGAGCTGAAGCCCGCCCATCTCGGTCCACGCCTTCGCGTCCTTCTCCTTGATCCGGGTGTACGACTGAAGCGCGGTGATGGCGCCGGCGGTGTCGCCCTTCGCCTCGTAGGCGGTCGCGAGGTCCCGATAGCCCTTGGCGACATTCGGGTGCTTCGTGACATAGCTCTGCGCCTTCGAGACGGAGTTGCCGCCACCGCCGAAGATGTTGAGGTTCGAGAAGAGCTGGTCGAGCCCGCTCGAGCCCGAGCCGACGCCGAGGAACGCGAAGGTGATCGCGAAGAGTACGGCGAGCAGGACGTAGACGAACTTCGCCCGGCGGCGCAGGCGCATGAAGAAGAGCTGCTGGTTCGGATTCCCGCCGGCTGCGTGCTTGCGCCGCCCGCCGCCGCGACGCGCCGAAACGGCCTTCGACGGCTGTGCTCCGCGCTTGGCCTGCTGCTTGGCCTGCTGCTTCGCCTTTACTGCTGCGCGTGCCATCGGCCGATCAGAGTAGCGCCTCCTGAGGCGCCGGCTGGCGCCGCTCCATGAGGACGGACAGCCAGATCGAGCCCTCGAACAAGACCAGGAGCGGCAGCGACTCGAGCATCGTCGTGAACGGATCGATGCCCGGCAGCGCGACGGCGACGACCACGACGACGAAGTAGCCGATCCGCCGGTTGCGTCGCAGCTGCCGCGTGCTGAGGATCCCGAGCCGCACCAGCGCCATCACGAAGATCGGCAACTGGAAGACGACCGCCATCGCGAGGAGCACCATCGTCACGAACGAGTAGTAGTCCTTCGCCCGCAGCTGGATGTTGAACTGGTCCTTGTCGAAGTTCGTGAGGTAGTGGATGGCCGCAGGCAGCGTGACGAAGTAGCCGAAGAAGAGCCCGCCTGCAAGGAGCAGTGACGCGAAGGCCACGAAGATGCGGATGCGCCGGTTCTGGCCTTCGTCGATCGCGGGCGCGAAGAACGACCACACCTGCCAGAGGATGATCGGCAGCGCAAGGAGGAAGCCGCCGAAGATGCTGATCTTCAGCACGGTGAGGAACGGCTCCGCGACACCGAACGTGGTGGGCTTCGGAACGTGCGCCGGCAGCGGTCTGTTCAGCCAGTGCAGGACCCGGTGGTGGAAGACGTAGGTGACGATCCCGCCGAGAACGAGCGCGCCGAGGCAGACGAAGATGCGCTCCCGGAGCTCCTCCAGGTGCTCGACCAGCGTCGCCTCCTCGCCGTAGCCAAGGCGGCGCGGCAACCTCTTCATCGAGGCTTAGACGGTCTCGTGCTCGCGGGGCGAGGCGGTCGTCTCGGTCGAGGTGGAGGTCGGGAGCTCCGGCGGGTCGTCGCGCTTCGAGCCCGTGACCGAGTCCTTGAACTCCTTCATCCCCGTGCCGAGCGAGCGCCCAATCTCCGGCAGCCGCTTCGCGCCGAAGAGCAAGAGCGCGAGGAGGAGCAGGAGAATGATCTCGCCGGTTCCGATATTCGGCATGGGTCCAAGCGTACCCGGTTTCCGTCGGAGTACGAGCGGAGATTCGATAAGAACCGATGAAGAAGCCCGTCCCGGAGCAGGTCATCCTCGTCACCGGCGCCTCGAGCGGCCTCGGCAGGGGCCGTGGCGCGGCTCGCCGGACAACCTCTTCGAGCCGCTACCCGGCGACCGCCGTGCGCACGGGCGCTTCGACGCACAGTCACGGCGCTCGACAGCGTGGACGGCGCTTCGGCTTTTGCTCCTCGGCGGCGCGCTCGCCGCGACCGCAAGATCCGTTGAAGCAAGCGCCGCCCGGGGCCGTCGGCGAACGATCCTCCGCTAGAATGGAAAGGCAAGTTTGTGCGGGGCGAAAGCCCCGCTATTTCCAGGAAAACGATTCGACTTTGACGGGGGATTCGATTACGTGGGACTGCTGAAGCTCGAGAACCTCCACGTCGCACTGGAGGACGGAACGGAGATTGTGAAGGGGGTCGACCTCGAGGTCGGCCTGAACGAGGTGCACGCGATCATGGGGCCGAACGGCTCCGGAAAGAGCACGCTCTCCTACGCGATCATGGGCCACCCGGCGTACGAGATCACCGAGGGGAAGATCTTCCTCGACGGCGAGGACGTCACCGAGATGGCTGCGAACGAGCGCGCCGAGCGCGGTCTGTTCCTCGCGTTCCAGTATCCGCACGCGATTCCCGGCGTGACGGTCACGAGCTTCTTGCGGAGCGCGATCAACGCGATCCGCAAGGCTCGCAACGGAGGCGTCGAGAACCCGATCCCGATCCCCGAGTTCCGCAAGGAGCTGCTCGCGATGATGGACCGGTTGAAGGTCAGCCGCGAGCTCGCGTCGCGCTATCTCAACGACGGGTTCTCCGGCGGCGAGAAGAAGCGCGTCGAGATCCTCCAGATGGCGATGTTGAGGCCCCGGATCGGAGTGCTCGACGAGACCGACTCCGGTCTCGACATCGACGCGCTCCGGGTCGTCGCTAATGGCGTGAACGAGCTGGTCGGCCCCGAGATGGGCGCGCTCGTGATCACGCACTACCAGCGGATCCTAAACTACGTGAAGCCAGATCACGTGCATGTGTTCGTGGACGGTCGCATCGTCGCGTCAGGTGGCGCGGAGCTTGCGGAGCAGCTCGAGGCCGAGGGCTACGATCCGTTCATTCCGGCTGTAGTGGGAAGTGAGGCGTAATGGCCCAGACAGAGACCGAGATCGTCGAGGGGATCGGAAACGATTACCTGATCAAGTACGGCTTCTCCGTCACCGAGGACTACTTCTTCAAGTCCGGCCGTGGTGTCTCGCACGAGCTCGTCGACGCGATCTCGTCCCACAAGAACGAGCCGGACTGGATGCGGAAGTTCCGCCACAAGAGCCTCGAGTACTTCCTGGCGCGGCCGTTGCCCGAGTGGGGCGGCGACCTCAGCGGCATCGACTTCGACAACATCTTCTACTACATCAAGCCGACCGAGAATCAGGCGAATTCCTGGGAGGACCTGCCGGCCGACATCAAGGACACGTGGGACAAGCTCGGCATCCCCGAGGCTGAGAAGAAGTACCTCGCCGGAGTCGGGGCCCAGTACGAGTCCGAGGTCGTCTACCACAAGCTGCAGGACGATCTCACCAAGAAGGGGGTGATCTTCCTCGACACGGACACGGCGCTGCGCGAGCACGAGGACGTGTTCAAGCAGTACTTCGGGACGATCATCCCGCAGAACGACAACAAGTTCGCGGCGCTCAACTCGGCCGTCTGGTCGGGGGGCTCGTTCATCTACGTGCCGCCGGGCGTCGAGATCGAGATGCCGCTCCAGGCGTACTTCCGCATCAACGCCGAGAACATGGGCCAGTTCGAGCGGACGTTGATCATCGTTGACGAGGGTGCGTACGTGCATTACGTCGAGGGCTGCACGGCGCCGATCTACTCGACCGACTCGCTGCACTCGGCCGTCGTCGAGATCATCGTCAAGGACGGCGGCCGCTGCCGCTACACGACGATCCAGAACTGGTCGAACAACGTCTACAACCTCGTCACGAAGCGCGCCGTCGCGTACAAGGACGCGACGATGGAGTGGGTCGACGGAAACCTCGGCTCCAAGCTGACGATGAAGTACCCCGCGATCTGGCTCGTAGGCGATCGCGCGCACGGCGAGGTGCTGTCGATCGCGTTCGCGGGCAAGGGTCAGCACCAGGACGCGGGCGGCAAGGCGGTGCACATCGCGCCGAACACCACCTCGGTCATCACGTCGAAGTCGATCTCGAAGAACGGCGGCCGTGCGGGCTATCGCGGCCTGCTCGAGGTGTCGAAGGGCGCCAAGGGCTCCAAGTCCAAGGTCGTCTGCGACGCGCTGATCCTCGACGAGGAGTCGCGCTCCGACACGTACCCGTACATCAAGATCGAGGAGGACGAGGTCGACATCGGCCACGAGGCGACCGTGTCGAAGATCGGCGAGGAGCAGCTCTTCTATCTGATGTCGCGCGGCCTCTCGGAGTCGGAAGCGAGCGCGATGATCGTCAGCGGCTTCGTCGAGCCGATCACGAAGGAGCTTCCGCTCGAGTACGCGGTCGAGATGAACCGGCTGATCCAGCTCCAGATGGAAGGCTCGGTTGGCTAAGCCGGAGGCTCTGGAGGCGTACGGCTCGCTTCCGATGCCCGACACGACCGAGGAACACTGGCGCTTCACCGATCTGCGCGGCTTCGACCCGGAGTCGTTCACCGGGTCGGCGTCGGGCGAGGTCTCGACGCTGCTCGACCTCGACGTCGCGGGCTACGCGACGGTGACGGCGGACGGCATCGACATCTCGCAGGTACCCGAGGGCGTGCGCTTCGAGCCGCTTCCGGAGGACTTCGACCGCCTCTACTCGCTCGTCGGCTGGGACGAGAAGTTCGCGGCGCACAATGCGGCGATGTGGAAGCACGGGTTGCTCGTCGTCGTTCCGAAGGGCGTCCAGCTCGAGAAGCCGCTCTACGTGCGCATCGCCGTCACCGGTCAGACGTTCTGGCGGTTGGTCGTCGTCGCAGAGGAAGGCGCCCGCGCCTCGCTGATCGAGGAGTACGCGTCGCCGGCACGCGATACGGCTGCGTACTCGAACGCGGTGACGGAGCTCTTCATCGAGCCGAGCGCGAAGCTCGAGTACGTCTCGCTCCAGAACCTCTCGAACGAGACCTGGCACTTCGCAAACCACCATGCGCGCGTCGAGCGCGACGGTGAGCTCGACTGGGTCGCCGGAGGCTTCGGCTCGAAGAAGGGCAAGACGCGGATCCAGAACGACCTGAACGGCCGCGGCGCAACCTCGCGCGTTACGGGCGCGTACTTCGGCGACGGCGAGCAGCACCTGGACTACGACACCTTCCAGAAGCACGTCGCCCCCGACTGCGAGAGCGACTTCGCCTTCAAAGGCGCGCTGCGCGACAACTCAACCGTCGTCTGGCGCGGGATGATCCGCGTCGAGCCGGACGCGCAGAAGACGAACGCCTACCAGGAGTGCCGGAACCTGATGCTCTCGCCGACCGCGCACGCGGTTCCGATCCCGGGGCTCGAGATCATGGCGAACGACGTGCGCTGCACGCACGGCGCGACGGTCGGTCGCGTCGACCGCGAGGATCTCTTCTACCTGATGTCGCGCGGTCTCTCCCGCCCCGAGGCGGAACGGCTGATCGTGCGCGGCTTCTTCCAGGACGTGCTCGACCGGATCGAGCTCGAGCCCGTGCGCGACGCCGTCACGGCCGCGCTCGAGGCACGGATTCCGCAGGCGTAGCGCGCAACGCGAGCGGGTTCAGCTGCACGATCTGCGCGTAGGCAGCACGCCGGGTCGCGCGGTCACCGATGCTCCCCAACTCGTACCACGCCCGCCAGTCACGCGGATCCATCCTCACCGCCTGCTCCAGAGTCTCGCGCGCGCGGACGTCCTGACCGACCGCGAGGTACGACTCCGCAAGCAGTCGCCGGGGCTCGGCCGACCACGGCTGCCAGGAACCGGCCGACTGCGCCGACCGAGCAGCGGCAGCCCAGTCACCGTGCTGCGCCGCCCGCGTCGCGTCGGCAAGGGCACGATTGCCGATGCCTGCGGCTGCGGCTGCGGCCACGGCGAGCGCCGACGCGAGAACGAACGCGCGCCGCGCATGCGGCCGGTCTCGAGTCGCGAATGGTCGGCTCGCCGCAAGGATGACCGCGGCGCAGATGAGCGCAGCCACGGTGACCGCCGGAAGCTGCCAGTCCCAATCGAGCGCGGCGTGGGCGAGGAAGGCGACATAAGCCGAACACGCCGTCGCGGCGAGTGGGCTTCTCCTCCTCGCCCCCACCACGAGCGGCAACGTCAGCGCCGCGATCAGGAACGCGAACCCGACCGGCCCGACCTCGGCGAGCGTCTCCAGGTACAGGCTGTGCGCATTCTGGGTGTCGACGAGCACCGTGCGACGCTGCAGCCACGCACCGCTGAAGGTGCCTGGACCCGAGCCCAGCAAAGGATGCGCGCGATAGTCGGCAGCCGCTGCTCGCCAGTACGCCGGCCTGTCACCAAGGGCGCCGGCGCCTACGTGCACCGCGCCCACGACCGCCAGCACGCAGCCTGCAAGGGCGCATGCACGACCGGTACGAAGGCCCAAACGCCAATCGCACAGAAACCGCCACGCGCATGCCCCCTGCGCCGCGGCGAGAAGCGCCACCGTCCCGGCGACGAGCTTCCCGTCGCGGGCGACGAGCTCGGTCGTCGCCTGCACGTCCGATACGTGCGAGCGCCCCGCCAGCCAGACGGAGAGGAGTGGAAGCGGGAACAGCAGCATCGCGCTCAGACCGAGCCGTCGCCTCTGGGGATCCAGCACGAGCCCCATGGCGAGCCCGACTGCCATCGCGGCCATCGCACCTCGACTCTCGGTGAGCGCGAGCGCGGCGACGAGGGGGACCAGAGCCGTCGCCGCAAGTGCACGGGAAGATCGTGACTCCACGTGCGCGGCCAGCCCGAGCGCGAGCAGGATCCCGATTGCGGCCAGAATCCCGGAGGCATTTGCGTAGCCGAGCGGCTGGAAGAGCAGGCGCCCCTCGTAGGTGCTTGCCTCGATGCGCTCGGGAAGCAGTAGCGAGATGAGGCCCCCACAGCTGACGGCCACGATCCCCGCCAGGACGCCCGCTGCCGCCGCGCGTGCAGTCGACGCGCGAATCGTCACGAGCGCGGCCAGCATCACGGAGAGATAGAGCGCAGCCCGCTCCACCTCCGGGACGGCGTGCGTCGCGGCGCCGGGTCGGAGCGCCTGCACCCCGAGCCAGCCGACGAACGCTGCGAGCGCGATCAGCAGCGACCGGTCGGCACGGCTCAACTCCGAGACCCGCGAACGAAGCAGCGCCGCACACGCGAGCCCGAGCGCGAGGATCGTTCCGGTGCTCCACGTGGTCGCGTAGTAGCCGCCGTTCGACCAGCCGAGCAGGGTCACGGCCGCGGCTGCCGCCGCGAAGGCCGAGATGTCGGGCGTGGACACGGCCCGCGTGGGGGCGGAAACGTGCCGCCCCCACGCCTCGACAGCAGCGATGCTACGGCCCCGTAACACTTCCGGCCGGAGCACAGACGGCGTAGACGACGAAGCCGAGCGTGCCCGTCGAGTTGTTGTCGACGTCGGCCCACCATGCCGTGGTCCCGTCGTTGCCGGACCCGGTTCCGTCACTCGGATAGCTGCTGTTCACAGCCTGATCGCCGGGCGTGCCGCTGTCGCTGACGACGCCGCCCCCGAGCGCATGGAGGGTCGAGCCGCACACTGCCTCGCCTCCGTACTGCGTGTGTGCCGGGAACGGTCCGTATGCCGTCGACACGTACGTCAGGCTCGAGAAGCCTGGCGCGCCTTGGCTGCCCTGCGGTCCCTGAGACCCCGTCGGTCCCGCCGGCCCAGCCGGACCGGTCGGGCCGGCGGTGCCGGCCGGACCCTGCGGGCCCTGAGCGCCCTGCGGCCCAGCCGGACCCCTGCGTAGCACGCCCGCGCCGAAGTCCTCGGCCCGCAATGAGCCGTTCTTCACCTTGCTCGACACGACGGCGCCTGCCTTCAGCTGCGCCGTGCCGACACTCCCCGCGGGCAATACCGTCGCCGCGTAGCCCACGCCTCCCAGCGCGAACAGCAGGGCGATGCCCGCCACGACCGTGGAGGGAGCCGGAAGTCGTACGCCGCGGCGGCGCAGGACCAACCGGCGGATGTGATTCTTGTCCATCCGGACGTCCTTTCTCTCGGATTTGCCGAACGATCGCGACGCTACGGACAGGCGCTCACGTACCGCTCACGTCGGAGGCCGGGCATGCTCAGGACGCGACCCGCGGGCTACGCTTCTTCCGGATGGCTCGCGGCGCAGTCTCCGTACTCGCGGCGGCCGGTGTGATCTCGGTCGTGACCGTGCTCAGCCGGCTCGAAGTCTTTTCCGCGCGCGCGCTCGCCTCGACGCCGGAGTCGCTCGGAGAGGGCCGTGTCTGGCTCCTCGCATCGAGCGCGCTCGTGGCCGACCGGCCGGCCGTCGCGTCGATTGCCGGGTTCCTCGTCGTCGGCATCGCAGCGGTCGCACTCTGCGGCGCGCGGGTGGTCTGGATTGCCGCCGCGCTCGGTCACGTCTTCTCGGCCGCGATCGTCTACGCCGCCCTCGATGCGTCGAGCTTCAGCGGCGTCGCGCGGGTCCCCGACTACGGCACGTCGGCGATCATCGCCGCCTGGATCGGCGCGATCGCGTGCGTCCTGTGGCTCCGCGGTCGGCGCGCGCAGGCAGTTGCGCTCTGCGTCGTGTCCGGCCTACTCGGGTGGTTCTTCAAGGGACAGCTGACGGTGCTCGACACCGAGCACGCTGTAGCGCTGGCGATCGGCGCAGGGATGGTGTTGTGTCGGCCTCACGCCGGCCTAGTAGTAGATCGTGCGCGTCAAGTGATGCGGCAGTTGCGACTTGTGGAACGGCACCCAGAGCCGGGCGTCGATCTGCGGCACGATCACCCGCAGCTCGGGCGGGCGCAGCTCGTTGACGCGGTCGCACAGCAGCGCGGTCGCGTAAATCGTATGCGCACGGAGCTCGACCTCCCACGCTGATCCCGCCTCGATCGGCTCGCCGCGCACGATGGCACGGTCGAGGTCGTCCGAGTACCGCAGGACGCCCATGACATGGAGGGCCGCCGGGACGATGTAGTCGGCAAACGCCGTCAGCCGGTCGAGGTCGCGGAACCCGAGCCCGCACGGCAGCGTCACCTCCAGGAACCAGACGGCGAGCTGCGCGAGCTTCCAGAAGCGCACCTCCTCCCCCTGCCACTCCGCCACGTCATGGAAGCGGGGGAAGTCGCGCGTCAGCACCTCGAGAAACCCGCGGCCTTCGTCGTAGACCGCGGCCGAGGACGAGGCGAGCACGTTCGAGAAGCTGCCGTCGTACTTC
>WNGA01009872.1_pt1 | contig 12773 bp, 10 predicted proteins | sample 5400061 | NCBI WGS metagenome assembly WNGA01 (sample SAMN13153366, study PRJNA577476) | soil metagenome | isolation source: 100 cm soil or saprolite under grassland replicate 2 | place: USA:California | collected 2016-06-15
CGTCTCTAATTGAAACATAACGCCATGATTATACATCACTCAAAACCGTCACGGGTAATGATTGCCGGTTCGGCGGCGACGCTTATTGTCGCCGCTACTCTCATTGCAAGCTATTTCAGGCTGCGCGCGATCGATCCGCATGTGACGACGGAATTCGGCGAAGTAGCGAGCGGTAAACAAGCGCACTCCCGACAAACCGTCATCGCCACGATGATCGACGGCGAGGTGGCGCGCACGGCGGAGCGCATCGGCGAGGCGACGGCGCTGGCGTTATCGGCAAGCCTCTATGCCGCAAGTGAGCAAATCAAGGGACGTTCGCCGCGCGCCGTACAAGACCTACTCGCCGGAATCGCAGCGCAGAATCTTCTACCTCCCGGCCTCGCATTCTCACAGGGCGGCGCGTTCGTCTCCGCATACGGCTCTCTGTCTGTCCGCTACCGCCCGGCGCCGCTCGGTGTCGAGGTCGTCTCAGTCGGTCACAGGCCGGAAGACGGCCCCGCTTTGATTGTGCGCATACCGGATGAACTTTCAGACAAGGGCGAGTCCAAACTCTTCATCGCCCGTTCCCTGAGCGATGTGAAGATACCCGCGCCATTCGCGCCGGCGGCCGAGGTGATCGCCCTGGGATGGTCGCCCGAGATCCTGCGTTCACTCAAATGATTCCGGCGTAGAGGTTGTGATGTCGCTCGATCAATTCTTCAAACGAATAGACTCGCGCTACCAGATACCGCGTCCCGCGAACGCTTTACACTTGGACGCGTTCCAGGCCGGATTCCGCCTGCTGCGCGATGTCGGTGAAGGGCTGGCGCTTGTCGCATCCGGGATCGCCACTTCGTTTGTACTTTGGAACATCGCCGATCTGCTGGAGGCCGGCTTCGAGACGCGCATTTATTTCATCTGCGGGATGGGCCTCGCCGTGCTCATCGGATTAGCTGAAGCATCTACCCTCGTGATTCCTTATTACCGCATCTCTCAACGGCTCACTCACGGCTCGGCGCGCTGGGCGGACGTTGGTATGCTCAAAAACATGGGGCTAGCGCACGATTCGCGCCTGCCACTGCCCGCCGGCGCGCTTCGCCTGGGAAGACTGACGCGTAAATACGACCTGGCGCTGCCGTTCGAGAAAGCGCTCTGCCACGTGGCCATTTTCGGCCCTCCCGGCTCCGGCAAGTCATCGAGCTTTATCATGGCGATGGCGAAAGACTGGGCGAGGAGCGGGTCGGCCATGTTTCTCGACCCGAAGGGCGAGTTGTTCAAGTACACGGCGCGTTATTTCAAACGCGTCTACCGCCTGGACCTGGCCGATCCGAGATACTCCGACCGGTGGAACTTCGTCCCCGCCTGCAAGAACGACGGAGAGCTGGCGCATGAGGTCGCCAGTATCGTGGTGGGCTTCGACGCGAACAAGAACGTCGGCTTCGACCCGTTCTGGCCGCAGGCCGAGACCGCGCTGATGACCGCGCTCCTGTTGCACCTGCCGCAGATTACCGAAAACCCCACGCCAGCTATGATCGCAGAATTCATCGCCACGCGCGGATTCGACCAGATCAATCACGAGATGCTCAACTCGCCCGATCCAGAGACGCGCGTTCAGTGGGGAATCTTCAAAAAGGCCGATCGAGAAAAGACACAGGGCGGCGTCTACATCGGCCTGGGCACAAAACTCGCGCCGCTGCGCTCGCCCCACGCGATGGCCGTGATGCAGTCGGTCACCGCCGAAGAACGCGAGCGCGGCGTCCGTGAGATCGACCTGCGCAATCTGCGCAAGCCCGGCACGGGCGTCTATGTGATCGTCCCTGAAGGCGACGCGACACGTTACCGGATCGCGCTCTCGATACTGTTTGGCCTGGCCGCCAGCGTGACGCGCAAGACCAGCAATGACGAGAACGGCGCCCCGGTGCTGCTCGCTCTCGATGAGGCAGGAAACATCCCTCTGCACAATCTGAGCGAGGCGCTCGGCGTAGGGCGCGGGCGGAGATGCGGCATCGTCCTCGGCTACCAGAATATCGGGCAACTCTACAAACAACACGGCAGAGACGGCGCGCAGGCGATATTAGGTTCGATCGGGACGATGGTCTTCCTGCCGGGGCTGGACGCTGAGACCTCTCAGTACGCGGCAAAGAGGATCGGACGCACGACCGTCCTTCAACAATCGGTCGTCGATGCGACGGGCGACATATACGACCAGGACCGATTGTCGGAGACCGGTCGCGATCTGCTCGACGCGGCGGAACTGCGGCAGATGCCAGAACACACTCAAGCGGTGGCGATCACAGGTTCAGCTCCGCCCATAAAATTCGGCTTTCCGCCCTGCGGCAAAACCGGGCCGCTCGCTCATCCGCTGCCGCGCGACATCGCGCAGCCCCCATCGCTGAATGACGCCGAGGCCGCATTCGCGATGCGCCGGTCTGTGAAGGCGAATGAAGAGACGGCCATAGCCACGACCGAATCGCCAATACCGGTCGGCGCGGCAAGCGATGAGATTCACTCGGCGAATGATCTTTATCCCGCGTTCGATCTGGATGGCCCTCCCGACGGCGCGCGCGGAAGCATCGATTCCATAATCGATGCTCTGCTCGATTCTCTTCCTCCCCACAAACCAGACACTGCGGCAAGCCCGCATCCCCAGACGCCCGATTCCACTACGCCTTTTGAGGCGCCCCTCGATGTCCACTCCACGCTGGGGAAACTCTCCCTGCACGGCTTTGGAGAAAGTACCGTCGCAGAGCGACCGGCGAGCGCCGGAAAGGAGGCGGAAGGATGAATCAGAGCATCAGCGCGCGCCGGCTGCGGATGTCTTTCGTTATGTTCGGGGCTTCGCTCGTGGCGATCATAGTCGTTTACGTCTCCAACACCCTGACGAAAGCCCTCAGCGAGCGCAGCGAGACGCCGCGCCTTGCCGCCGACAGCCTGGTGAAAGCCCTTCGGACTCATCACCGGCAGACCGGACGGTTCCCCTCGGATTTCCGCGAGCTGGAGGCCCGCGTCTGGAAGCACAAGAACGTTCCAGACTTCGGCTCCGACGGGCGAAGCCTCTCGATCGCCAATTACTACTACATCTATCACGCCGCTGATGCGCACACCGCGACCATCTGGATCATTCCCACGGGTCCGCGACGCGACGAAAGCGCGACTCACTTTCTGTTACTTAAACCCGACAACTTGCGCCGCTGGAAAGGCGCGCCGCTCTCGCTCGACGAGACGAAAAACCTTCCGCCGGTGCCGCTGTATGGGCAGATGCATCTGCTCGGGATGACGGAGCAGCAGCCCATCGAACTCAGCAAGAGGGGGCTATGAGAGACGCGTTATGCGAGCCGTGGTCAAAGTCAAACAGAGCCAGGGGCGAACTCCCTCCAATGTAACCCGCTACATCGCCGGGTCCAAACTCGATCCGGAGCGAGAAGGCGACAAACCTCGCTCACTGTTTACAAACAAGGGCCACGAGGATCTGACGTATCGCAAGGCCGATGGTTTTCTCTCCGATGGACATGGCGCGCCGGTCAAGAACGATCTCATTCACTTCTCGGTCAGTTTCCGCAACGAAGATTTCGAGGCCCTCGGCTCAAACGATGGACGTCGCGTCGATCTCCTGCGCGAAGCCGCCCGCGATGCCATGGATGAATTCAGGTCCGATCTGCGCGTCGGCGACTGGCGCTGGGTCGCGGGCATTCATCTCAACACGCCTCACCCACACATTCATTTCCTTGTCTTCAAAGAGATGACCACCGACAGGGGAAAGCCGCGCCGGTTAGGGAGAATTCCGAAGCGTTTACTCCCATACAAGGAACGAGGCCCGGACGGCGCCGTCGCGGCGGTCGAGGGGAGGCTCGGCGAAGCGTTCGTCGCGGCGCTCGACCGCGCGCAACAGCGAGCGGCGCTGAAACAAGAAAGATTGGAAAAGGAGGGACTGGAAAGAGAGGGACAGGATATGGCTCGAATTCTATTGTCAAACACGCTCGAATTCGACAGCCCGCTCGTCCACCAAGGGATCGAGTATCGCACGGTAGAGAAATTCTACCAGGCAATGAAGGCGCCGAAGGATGATCTCGAGACGCGGCGCATGATCGCAGCCGCTATCCCGGAGGAGGCCAGGGCGCTCGGCGAGCAAGTGAAGGTACGACCGGATTGGCCGGAGATCCACCTTCAGGTGCTGGAGACAGCGCTCAGGCACAAGTTCGCCCCAGGCACGAAGTGGCATACGAAACTCAGAGCGACGGGCGACGCGGATATCCTGGACGGCAGCAAGGAAAATCATCTCGGCAATCTGCTGATGAGGCTCCGCGACAGCAGGGAGAAGATCATCAGTTCAGATGAAATATTGCTGGAGGCCAACCGGCGCAATCCCTCGATCGCCGGGCGCGAACTCGTTCAGGAACTCATCCTGCGCGGCCCCGTTCCAGAGCCGTTCAGTCCACCGGAAGTGCTCGGCGACATCCGCGAAGCTCTTAAAGACCGCCAGGCGGACGATCCCTACTATAACTCTCGGCCCGACAAGGCCGACTGGTTGGGAGAGCACAGCCAGGAGCGGCGCGATCTCTATGAGCGAAGGGCTACGATCAAGGGCGACGTTCTGGTCATTCCGGCCGAGGGGCATGAGCTGAACAATCTGACCGCCGACCGCGAACCGTTCATCAACGAACTTCGCTATGCCCATCAGGAGATACGCGATCCGGTGAAGGCCGACGAGTTTTACAAACTCGTCAAGGTGATCGCGGGAAAAACGGCCAATACCAAGACGGAGATCGATTACTTCCGCCACTTCTATAAACAGATCAAGCATGACGACGAAGGGCGTTACCTGAAACCTGATCAGAAAGAGGAGCGAGAAGTGGCTCTGGACCAAACGCTTGTCGGGATGCGGGCGCTGGCCGGCGAGATGGAGATTCTGGAGACGCTTGTGAGCGTCGAGGCGAGAAGGGCCAACGCGGTGACGTCCCTGGAACTAATTCGGGAGGCGGAGTTCAACGCTTTCTATGACGATGAAGATCCGGAGCGCCTGGCGGAAGGGCCGGAGATCGAGCCTGATTTCGAGTCCGAAGGAGATGACGAAGAATCCATTCCGAATGGAGAGCGTGAAGATGAACATGAGGTCGAAATCGATTCTTTTGTTTTCAACACCGCAGCCCGCAAAGTGAACCTGAGCGAGGAGCGATTGCGCTTTCCCGCAGGGCTGACGTTCGAGGATAGAAAAAGTCTCGTCGAAATCCACCTGCCGAACGTCGACGCGAAGATCGAAAGCGGCAGGCGCGAAGCGGCGATCATCGGCGACATAAATCGGATGGTGGAGGATTGGAACCGGAAGCTGTCAGAAGCCGGGGCGGCGCGGCAAAAGTTGTCGGATAAATACGACGTCATCGAATACTTCCTCAAAGCCTATGTGAAGGAACGTTTCAGAGACCCGGAGACGCGCGCGCTCAACGCTTCCGAACCATTTCGGAATTCGCATGAGCAAATAACCGAAGCGCGCACTCCGGAGGAACTCAACCGAGCAGCCCGCGCGATCTTGAAGGGCAATGATTTCAGTTGGCGAGAGCGGACTCTGCTTTTTTTCGGTCGAGCCCCGGCGCATCACACGCCAGAGATGCGGGAGTTGCGCTGCTCCTGGGGACTTACACGGGCTGAGCGGGCTGAATATGTGAAGGCGCTCGGCGAGGGGTGGCGAGCGCCATCGCCCGTTCTGGAAAAGATGCTTGTAGAGTTGGACACGCGGACGACCGCGCGCGCTATCAGCCACTATCGAGCCTCGATCTTGAATGAAGAGATGCGGAATCCCGCCAAGTTCAATTTGCGCGCGATGTACGAGAGGCTGCCCGGATATGAGCGGGACCACCTGTTCGGAAAGATCAAGGAGAGAGAGGAGTCTCTCGCCGGCAGGCATCCCACCTTGCGCGAGACTGCCCCAGAGATCGATGTTTCCCGCTCGCCGTCGGTTCAGGCTCCTCGCGCCGGCGAGTCATTTCGCGAATACACAGCGGCAGCGGCGGAAATAGAGCGGCAGTTGCTCGATGAGATGACCCGGCAAAAACAGGCCCCTGATAAACTCGGGAGCGAGGTCACGCAAGCGGACGGGCTGCTCACGCGCGAAGACAGGCTCCAGATTCGCGCCGTCGCCAGTGGCCAAGCCTGGGATCGGATCGAACCGCAGCGGATATTTGCCGACGATCCGGCGGTAATGAAACTCCTCTCCCTTGATGAAGCCATCGCGCGGTTGAGGGATGAGACGCAGCCGCAGGCGCGGGAGGCTGCGCGACGTCTCGACGAGTTCATCAGGTCGCGCGGTCTCAATCAGGCCGCCGAAAGGAAGACTGACTATTACTATCGCGCCGATCAGATTCCGAGAGGCGAGTTGGAGAAACTAACGCCCGCCGACAAACGGGAGTTTGCCGCGCTCGAAGCGCACGCCGGCGAGACGCTCGCCGAGTTAAAAGACGGGTTCAAGACAATCGACAAGATCAGGCTGGAGATCGACAAGGCCCGCAACGACGCCAATGGGGCCGGAAGACAGGCGACGACGCAGGTTACCGATCGCGCAGCCGGCGCGATCAAGAACAATCCGATCCAGGAACGCGACTCGAACCTCGACCGGGAGCGCATGAACGATCGGCGCATCCTCGGCGATGTGATTATCACGCATGCGCTCGCCGACTGCGGGGCGTTCGATTATGAAACGGCGCGCGACTACGGGCATACATTCCGGTTCAGCATTCGTGATGAGAGCCTGGAGGCGAACCGCAGAATATCGCGCATGGATGTCCACCGGCGCGCCGGCGCTCGCGGCGACCGTGCCGCCGATGAGCGCGGCGCAGGGCGAAGGGAAGATCGCCGCGCCATACGCGGGCTGGTGTCAGAAGCCGACGTCCGTCGCCACTCGCCGACTCTTGAGGAGCACGGCAAAAAACTCGACACACTTGTTAGTGAGCTCGGCTCCAAAGCAAAGAACGCTCTCAACTCCTACCGGCATGTTCAGCGGCTCGCCGGAGAAGTGATAGAGAAATACCATAACCGAGGGGAGACTCTTCCAATGCCCTTCGTCAGGCGCGAAGACCTTGTTAAGGCGCAAGACGAAGCCGTCAAACACAGGTTCGCCGGTCACACCGAAAAGCTCGAAAGGCTGCGCGTCGCGCTCGCGGAGGAACACGGCCAGCCCATGCGTTCTGACCAGGAGGCTGCGCGGCTCGCGGCGCAGGTGTTCACAGCCGGCGCAGAGTTCAAGGCCCGCGAGGAGCGCGCCAGGAGATTCGATGAAACGCGCCACCTCAGGCAGTGGGAGCTCAGTGGAGAAAAATTCTCCCTGACGGATATCGACCGTCGCGTCGAACGGCTGAGCGATGCGGCGGCAATGTTCGGCAGGTATGAACTACACATTGATCCGGCCGCGCGCAGGCAGGCAGGCGCTGAGATCGAGCGTCTCGACCAAATCAGGCAGGAAGTTATCGCGAAGACGGAGACGCAGCGAGGCGAGTTGCGTGAGAGAGTAGATGAAGCCGGTAAACTACTTGAAACGCTCAGTCGCGCCTATGCGCGCGAAACCACGATGCGCGAACAATCGGGATTATCCATGCCAGCCCCTCAATTCACGCGCGAGGAATTGGAACGCGCCGCGGACAACATCGAGACGGTTCGAGACGAGAGCCTCTTGCGACAACTGAGCGCCTTCGAAAGGCAATTCAACACGTACGCCGATCCCAGGGAGCGATTCAATCCGGCTGAAGGCTGGGGCCGCGCCCCGGCCCGCGCGGCCGTGGCTGAGATATTCCATCGCGAAAGCAATGAGCGCCTCGTCGCCTTTGAGCGGCGCGGAGAGATACAGCCGCTTCTGATTGAGACCCCAGACGGCCGCCTCATCACTCACAGCTTGCAAAGTACCAGGCCGCAATCGCTCATCGAGCAGATCACTCGCCCGCTCATCGAGACCGAAGCGTCGGCGAAGCTGCGCCACGGCGTCGAGCAGGCTTTCGCCCAATACGAGAACCGCTTGAAAGCCGATTTCGAGCAAAGCCGTTCCTACCTTGAGGCGGCGCGGGAGATCGTCTCCGTTCAGGTCGCCGAGCGAAGCTTGCTCGCCGGCCAGGAATTGCCGACGCCGGTTCCAGCGCTGACGCCGAAACAGGCAATGGCCATCGAGATATACGCCGAACGGCAAGCCGACCCGAAGGAGCGTGAACATTTCTTGAGCCTGGCGCGAGGAAGCGCCTCGTCTCAATTCGACTCCCATTCGCATACCAACGTGCCCGAACCACATGCGGCGCGCGAAGTCGCGCCCGTCGGCCGCGGGCGTTAACCTGAAGAACCGGAGAAAGGAATATATATGGACACGAGAAACAATAATCGTCCGCTCTCCTCGCAGACGTCTTCACAACGTCTTTATGAAGACGACCACGACGAAATATCGAAGATTTGCCGTGAGAGCGGCCGCAAGCCAGCCGAAGAGATACGCGATCTGGTCAGCGAAGCTCTGAACGTGCGCCGCAACCCGCCGCCCGCTGTGAACGAGATCATGCAGATGCTTCAACAACTGGTTGAACAAAACCGGCAGGCAAACGAGCGCTACGAGGGGCTCATCGAGAAGTATGAGCGGCTGGAAGAGCGGAGCGCCAACCTGAAACAGGGCCTGATCCAAAACCTGCGCGAGTTCTATGCGATCCTTCTCGAAACGCTCTCCGCATCAATCGGCGCGAGGCGACTGACGTGGAACTATGTGGCCTACACCGTTCTCAAACAAAGCGGATCTACCGATGATCAGATCAAACAGAGATACGAGGCCGAGAAGAAAGCCTGGATCGACGAGAAGGACAAGATAGCCGACGCCCTCGAAGAGGCCATTAAGAAGATGCCGCCCCAGCAATAGCTCGCCCGATTGCGCGTTTGACACAATGCCAGAGCCGCAGACGCCGGCAGAGAGAACAGGAAACATGATGCAAAGACTCAACCTCAACTCGACGGGCGACGACGGGGAGACTCGCTCGCGCTTCAAAAACGCCTATGAGAGGATCGCAGGCAGCGACGACTATGCGAGGAACCAGAAAAGCCTCGGGCTGATCCAGATCTGCGTGATCACCATCAGCGCCTGCGCGACCGGCTTCGTCAATGCTTTCGCTCACAGGGAACGCCTGGGATGGGTGGGCGCGAGCCTGCTAGCGATCCTCATTACGGGCTTTGTAGAAAAGTTCTATTTCGCATTACGTCACGGCCTGACGACGATCTACAAATCGAGGAAGCAGCGCTTTTTCGCCAGTTTGTGTTGCAGAGTTATACAGATCACCATGATTCTCAACGCGGGAATCCTCTGCGCCTGGGTGGTCGGCGCCGCGCTGCCCGAATTTTTACGGCTCTACAATCAATGGACAATAGCTATTCATTTTTCGCTGGCATTAATTGGAGTTTCGGCCGTGCGAGATGCAGACGCAGTAGTTGAGGATCGCATTCGTAAGCTGAAGGCGGAGGCCGTGCAGGAAGACATTCTGACGACTCGAAGGGCGGCGATCAACGACAATCCCCTCGTGCTTGCCGCAGCGCGGCTGAGAGGATTCCTGGATGGTGTAAGTCTGGCCGTAAATCTGCTTCGAGACAAACCCGCTCTCTCCGCCGGCGATGTTAAGCAGATCATTGACGGCCCACAGCGCCTGTTCCTGCAAAGCGGGGACGATGGAAATGCCCAGCCAGGCAACGTGACTGATATTTCGGGAAAACGCTGGCGCCGGTGAATCAGGGAACCGGGTTTGAGGCGAACCTTCAGTCTCAAACAATTTCACCGGCGCAAGATGAATTTGAAGGGAGTGAGCGGGATGGAGCAGACTGGGGGGAGCGACCGGCCCAGGCTTCCGCGGAGGACGAGCAAAATGAGGGGAAGCGTCGGGGGAGCAATGATGAGGATGAGGGGGAGCGACATGTTGAGGCGGACAGTAACGAACTCGCGAACGAGCAAGCCTCACAATGGCTGAAAGCCGTATTGCCGGAAATGACCAACGGATGGTGGGACGTATATCCGAAAGGCAGAGGATTTGCGGTCAAGTTCTGCTGGCGTGATCCGGATCGGCAAACGCTGACCTTTCCACGGATAAGCCACCAAGAATTGCATGCTTTGAGGCAAAGCTCCCCCGACGAAACCGGAAGGTTTATGCGCGACCGAATTTTCGCCAGCCTTCGGAGATTCTTGATTGATCCGGATAAACGCGATAAAGCCACTCTCGTCGCTCGGAAACTTGGAATCGCCCCCGACGATTTGCAGTAGCGGGTTCCGCGAGCTGGGCGCCATTAGAAGTAGACTTATTCCGACACTCAGAATCACGTTTGAGATAGCCTTTTTGCAGCACATGGCCAATGACGGCAGTCAGGCGTCCCATCAAGCCGTCGCCGAATTGAAGGCCGAAGGCGTCTTGCCCGCTCAAACGGTCGTCCGGACCAATAAGTACTTGAACAACATGATTGAGCAGAATCACCGCGAGCTTTCGGCAAGCCTGCGCAAGCGTTGCGGGGGTCGAAAATGGCATTCGGACCAAGTTGGCGGGTTGGCGCGCCATAAGTAGCGGCGCCACCAGTTCGTGGTACCGATCATTTCCGGCCTCCGCCGTTGGGCTGTAGCCGAGGTGCTGCATTCTCTTGTTCCGTATGCGGCGGTTGATCGGCCCCCTAAATTGGCGGTAGATTCTAGTCCATCGACAATAAGATACCAACCGTATCCTATTGACATAGGATACGCAACGTGTCTAATATTGGTGGAATTCGTAATCGATGGCGGGCTGACCAGAGAGGCAAGGGCAATGGGTAGCCGTAGACGGGGTAAGGTATTGGAGACGGCGATCTTCGAGATCGTGTTGCGAGAGCTTGCTGAAACGGGGTACGTCAACTTCTCGATCGAGCGGGTCGCAGCCAGGGCGGGTACCAGCAAGCCGGTGATCTACCGGCGCTGGCCCACGCGCGCCCGGCTTGTATACGCCGCATTGAGAGCAAACCGACCTGTTCTTTCATCCGAGGCGCCGGACACCGGGACCGTCCGGGGCGATCTCATGGTCATTCTGCACCGCGTTTCAGAAATGGTGGACGAATTAAGTCCAGAAGTAATCTTTGGCCTGATTGCAGAGCTTCTCCACGAGAGCGAGTCATCGCTCTTTACAGAAGTGCATGAACGCAACGCCAAGATAATGATGGAAATTCTAACCCGCGGGGTTGGCCGCGGCGAAATCGCTGCTGAGAAGCTTACGCCTCGCTTGGCTGCGCTGCCTTTCGCCCTCGTGCGCTATCAGCTCATGGTACTGCAGCAGCCGTTGTCGGCGCAGGACATAGAAGAGATCATTGATCGGATTTTTCTCCCTCTCGTCCGAGCCGATTGAGCGAGAGATATCGAATTGAACGGAAGATATCGGCGGCCCGGCGCCACTCGCACCCGACACTCGTGCTATTAGTTATTGAAGAGAATGGAGACCTCGAACATGAAGCCAAATGAGCCCAGCCGCACAGCCCTGATAATCGCCCGACAACGAGCTGCTCATCAGGTGCTAGATCATGGCTCAATCCTCTATGACCCATTTGCCATGAAGATTCTGCGCGAAGACGAAAAGGACGTGCTGCAATTTGCGAACGAACACCCCTTGGCCAGCATCGGACGTCTTTTCACCACCGCACGAAGCCGGATTGCGGAAGATGCTTTGTCAGGAGCTGTCGAAAGAGGGATTCGGCAGATCGTCATCCTTGGCGCCGGACTTGACACTTTCGCTCTCCGAAGCCCCCATGGCGCACGACAGATCCGCATCTATGAGGTGGACCACCCCGCCACACAGGCATGGAAACGCCAGCGCTTGGCTGAAGCTCAACTCGCACTTCCGCCATGGCTTACTTTCGTGCCAGTCGATTTCGAGCGGGACGATTTGGGGGAGACGCTTGTCGGCGCAGGCTTTCAGCAGAACTCGCCCGCGTTTTTCACTTGGCTCGGCGTTGTGCCATATCTGACACAGGACGCTATCGGCAGCACTCTGGACTACATGGCGTCAATCCAGAACTCGGAGGTGGTGTTCGACTACATGGAACCCCCCCAGGCATTCTCAGAAGAGATGAGGGAATTAGTAACGGTGCGGACCGAACAGCTTGAGAAAATGGATGAACGTTGGGCCAGCCGTTTCGAGCCGGCTGGCATTGCAGCGATTCTTCGTTCGCACGGATTCTGTGACATCGAAGACATCAATTTCCAGGAGATTACGTCCAGGTTCGGCCGCTCCGTTCAAGGGCTCGCGCCCGGACAGGCTGGTCTTCATGTTGTCCACGCTAAGCACTAGCCGTCCTCTCCGATCTTCCAGCCACCCACATTCCCCCTTCACCCGCAGGTGAACATGACCATTGCAGTACTCGAAGAGAAAGTATCCCTTCGGCACGCCAGCTTGACCGTATGTCTTTGGAAGGCAGTGGGTCAGCCGAGAACGTGTAGAATGGAACATAGCAGCCTGACCGAAAACTCTAGATTCCGGCCAAGGGGCTCCGGTTGAGGATTAGAGGTTTAAGGATAGGCTATGTTCAAAGTCAGATGGCTCGCGCCCAAGCGACGCGCGTCAGTACAAAGAGGGGCTGCCTAATGGATCGAGGATTGTTCTTAATATTTGCTCTGACATTCATCATTCATCTGATCGGGACGCTTGCCTACTCAGTTCGCATATCAGCGACTCGAACACGACGGATAGCAATCTCACTGTCGTTGTTCAATATCTTGGTCCTCGTCTCGAGGACGTCCAATTCATTCCAAGCGCCGTTGCTGGCTAAAAGAGTCGAGCAAAAACTCGCCACCG
>WNGA01029328.1_pt1 | contig 12773 bp, 6 predicted proteins | sample 5400061 | NCBI WGS metagenome assembly WNGA01 (sample SAMN13153366, study PRJNA577476) | soil metagenome | isolation source: 100 cm soil or saprolite under grassland replicate 2 | place: USA:California | collected 2016-06-15
CGAGGAGGCGGTCCGCCAGGGCAAACACGTGTTCATGGAAAAGCCCGTCGCGGTGGATGCGCCCGGCGTGCGCCGCGTCCTGGCCGCCGCAGAGGAAGCCAAGAAAAAGAACCTGAAGGTGGGCGTTGGCTTGCAACGGCGCCATCAGGCCGGCTATCTCGAGACGATCAAACGCATCAACGACGGAGCCATTGGCGACTTGACGGTCTTGCGCGCTTATTGGAACGGCTCCACGCCCTGGGTCAAGCGGCGCGCCGACCTGGAGGCGGCCTTCGGCCGGAAGCTCACCGAGTTCGAGTATCAGTTCCATAACTGGTATTATTTCGTTTGGATGTGCGGCGACCACATCTGCGAGCAGCACATCCACAACCTGGACGTCGCCAACTGGATCAAAGGCACCCATCCGGAGAAGGCCCGCGGCAACGGCGGCTGCCAGACCCGCAAGGGCAAGGACTACGGAGAGATCTTCGACCATCACGTCGTGGAGTACACGTACGAGGACGGCACCGTCCTCTTCAGCCAATGCCGGCACCAAAATGGATGCTGGGGCGATGTCTCCGAACACGCCATTGGCACCAAAGGCTCAGTGGATTTCGATGGCCGTGGCTACACCGTCCGCGGCGAGAACGCTTGGCGCCGGAGCGAGAAGGACAACGCCCCGTACCGCCAGGAACACGTCGATTTCTACGACGCGATCCGGCACGATAAGCCGTACAACGAAGCGTTCTACGGCGCCATGAGCACGATGACCGCGATCCTGGGCCGCATGGCCACCTACTCGGGCAAGGAGATCACGATGAAGGAAGCGTTGGCCTCGAACATCGACACGATGCCGAAGAACCTGGCCTGGGACGCCGAGCCGCCCGTCAAGCCCGACGCCGATGGGATGTACAAGCTTCCCATCCCTGGCGTGACCGACGTCCTGCGGGCGCGCAATGCCTGAGTGACGGGATTACGCCACAAGTCCTAATGCCTTTCGGAAATTCGAGCGAAGCCCGTGCGCCGTTCCGCAATCCCAAAGGGATTGAGTCCTCCAGCCCAGGGTTGCGAAGAACGAGCTACCCTGGGTTAAACTGCTTCCTGAAAGCCACCGTGATTCCTGACGCCTGCCTCCCATGAAACTCCTCCGATTGCTACTCTGTTCGTTCGCCGCACTCGCGCTCGGCGCGCCCGCAAACGCCGCCGAGCCACTGCGCGTCTTCATCCGCGCCGGCGTCAAGACGCACGGGCCCGGCCAACACGACCATCCGCAGTTCCTCAAGGACTGGGTGCCGCTGTTGAAGGAACGCGGACTCAAGGCCGACGGCGCGATGACGTTCCCCACGGCCGATCAACTGGCGCAGACCGACGTGCTCATCATTTTCGCCGCCGACGGAATGAAGATCACTGGCGCGGACCGCGAGAATTTCGAGAAGTTCCTCCGGCGCGGCGGCGGCTTCGTCGTGTTGCACGACGGCGTCGTGAGCGCCGACCAGCACGAGTGGGCCAAGAAAATCCAGGGCGGCGCGTGGATCTGGCCGAAGGACGCTCCTGAGAAAAAGCCGACCCGCTGGCTCGAAAGCTACGTCGGCCTTTACTTCGTGGACAACGAGCATCCCATCACCCATGGCATCTCGAACTTCGACTGGAAGGACGAGATCTACTACGACCTCGATATGTCGCCGGACGTTCACGTGCTGGCGTCGAGTTTCCATGACGTTCACACCATCGCCCCGCAGCTCTGGACCTACGAGAAGACGCTCGAGGGCGGCAGCAAGCCGTACCGCGCCTTCGTCAGCATCCCGGGCCATGCATACGTTTCGTTCGGCACGCCGCATTATCGCGCGATCCTGATGCGCGGCATCGCGTGGGCGGGCGGGCGCGCGAACGTCGACGAGTTCTGCGCGAAGGAAGAGCTGGCTTCGCTCATGTATCCTCCCGGCGGTCCGACTCCCGCGTCGAAGGCGGTGAAGAATTTCACGCTGCATCCCGAGTTCAACATCTCGCTGTGCGCCGACGAAAACGTCGCCGAGAAAATCATGTCGCTCGACTGGGACCCGCGCGGCAGGTTGTGGGTGGCCGAGACGCCCGAGTACCCCGGCGGCCGCACCGTCAATCGCAACGATCTTAACGCCTATCCCAATCGCCGCCAGGACCCGGATAAATTCCCCGTCGGCGGCAAGGAACCCCGCCCGGCCCGCGACCGCGTCTCGATCCTCGAAGACACCAATGGCGACGGCGTGATGGACAAGCGCACGGTTTTCTACGAAGGGCTGGAGCGCGTTACTTCGCTCGTTTTCTACAAGGATGGCGTGATCGTCGCCCAGGCGCCGGATTTCCTCTGGCTCCGCGATACCGATGGCGACGGCAAGGCCGACAAGGTCGAAACGATTCTCACCGGCTGGGGCATCGGCGACACGCACGCCGTCACCAGCAACCTGCGCTGGGGACCGGACGGCTGGATTTACGGCTCCGTGGGTTATTCGCGCGGCAAGGTTCGTTCGCCAAAAACCGGCAAGGAGTTCGGCGAAATCTCGGCGGGCATCTATCGGTTCCGCCCGGATGGCTCGGCGCTCGAACAGCTCGCCTCCGAAGGGTGCAACACCTGGGGCTGCGAAGTCGCGCCCGACGGCGAAATTTTCTTCACCACGGCCACGTGCGGCGAGCCGATCTGCCACGTCGCGCTGCCTGAAAAATTCCTGGCTCGCGGCAACGTCGGCGGCCTCCGCTCTTACGCCAGCATCATCGAGGAGAACAAAATCTTCCCGCCATTCAAAGAGACCCGCCAGGTCTATGTTCAGATCGATTGGGTGAACGCCTGGACCGCCGCGGCCGGTGCGTGCATCTACGACGGCGGCGCCTGGCCCGCGAAGTGGTCGCCCGAGCAGCGTTACTCGTTCTTCATGAGCGAAGCCACGATGCACCTCTTCCATCACGAATTCCTCGACCCCGCCGGCTCCACCTACCAGGGCCACAAGGAAGAGAGCCGCCGGGAGACGCATTTCCTGATGAGCACCGACTATTGGTTCCGCCCCATCCACAGCCGGGTCGGTCCCGATGGCGCGATGTATGTCGTGGATTTCTACAACCAGATCGCCGTCCACAACGACACGCGTGGGCCTCGGGTCGGCCACGGCGCGCACAACGCCGCCACGCGCCCGGACCGTGACCATCACTTCACGCGCGTCTACCGGGTGCAGCACAAGGAGGCCGCCAAACTCCCGGCCTTCAAGCTCGACCCGAACGACCCGGCCGCGCTCGCGGCCATGCTCGAACACCCGAACGGCTGGGTTCGCACCACCGCGAACCGGCTCCTCAACGAATCCCAACAGGCGTCGGTCGCGCCCGCGCTCGCCACCATCCTCAAAACCAGCGCCAGCAAATATGGGCGTATCGAGGCGCTCTACGCGCTCAACAATCTCGGCATGCTGGATGAGCCGCTCCTCCTCACTGCGTTCCAGGATAAAGACAGCGCCGTCCGCAAAAATGCCGCCCGCATTGCCGCCGAGCGTGACAACGCTCCTGCCGAAGTGCAAAAGGCCATCCGCGCCATGCTCGACGAGAAGGACGGCCGCGCCCGCATCAACGCCGCGATGGCCCTCGGCAGCTTCCCGCCCAACCGCGACATCGCCGAGGCGCTGGTCGCCGCGTGGCCTTCCGCCTCGGGCGACAGGTTCTTCCAGTCCGCACTCGTCGGCTCTGCCGCGCGCGGGGCGGCCGACAGCGTGTCCGTGGCGCTGGCGAAAGGCTCGGTCCAATCCCACGGCGACTTTGTGCGTCACCTCATTCGCAGCGTCGCGGTGAAAGGCGACGGCGCCGTCGTCAGCCGGCTGGTTCAACAATTGGCCGGCGCGCCCGCCAGCGCCGACGCCCTCAGGGCCACTGCCCTTGAAAGCCTCGCCGCGAGTTACAAAGGCGACGCCCCCGAGTGGACCGCCGAGTTCCAAACGTCGCTCAAGTCGCTCCTCAATTCCGAGGGCCCCGCGACCGCTTCCGCCGTGATTCCGCTCATCGGCCGCTGGGACAAGTCCGGCGCGATGGCCGGCGAATTGAAACCGCTTCTCGCTTCGCTCTCGGCGAAGCTTTCCGACACGAAACTTTCCGACGAGGCGCGCGCGCAGGCCGCCGCGAACCTCCTCGGCGTTCGCGCGATGGACGCCGGCATCGTCCCCGCCGTCGCCCGCCTCCTGGCGCCGGAGAGTTCGTCCGCGCTCCAGCGGCAGGTCGCCGAGGCGCTTGGAAACATTTCAGATGCCGCCGCTGGCGCCGCACTGGTTGGCGCGTACGCGAAGCTTTCCGGCCCCGGTCAGGAAACCGCCTTCGGGCAGATCCTCAAGCGGGCCGATTGGGCCAATGCATTCGTCAACGCAGTAAAGGCCGGCGACATCGACTGGCGCGCGCTCGGCCCCGGACGCGCCTTCCGCCTCCGGACGCACGCGGACAAATCGGTCGCGAAACTCGCCTCGCAAGTCTTCGACGAATTGCGCGGGCCCGAGGCGAAGGAGAAGGACACCCTGATCGCCCAATTCAGCAAGTTCAAGGAAGCCGGCCGCGACCTCGCGCCCGACCTCACGGGCATGGGCGTCCACGGCGCGCACGAATTGCTCATCCACATCCTGGATCCCAACCGCGTGGTCGAAGAGAACTTCGTGGCCATCAGCATCGAGACGAAGGACGGCGAGGCTTATGACGGCGTCGTGTCCGGCGAGAACCGCGATTCGCTGAAGCTCCGCAACGCTTCCGGCGACATCGAGATTCAGAAGCGGAACATCGCCTCGCGCCGCTCGACCGGCCGCTCGCTCATGCCCGAGGGATTCGAGGCGCTCGGCCCCGAGGGCCTGCGCGACATGCTCGGCTTCATCGCTTCCGAGGAGGGCCGGTTCCGCATCATCGACCTGCGCCCCGCCTTCACCGCCGACAGCACCAAGGGCATCTACGCCACCCGCGAAAGCGTCCGCGAAAGCCTGCACTTCAGAAAATTCGGGGTCGTGAAAGCCGGCGACGTGCCGTTCGACATCGTCAACCCCGGCAAAAGCGCCAACGGCAACAACCTCGTCGTCTTGAAGGGCCGCAATGGCATCACGAGGGAATTCCCGCAGCGGGTCGAAGTGCCCGTCGCCAATCTGAACGCCAGCCGCCTGCACATTCTCGGCAACGTGGCCGGCTGGGGCTATCCCGGCGGCGGCGAAGACACCCCTGTGGCCCGGTTCACCCTCACGCACGCCGACGGCGAGACTGAGAGCTTCACGCTGACCAACGGAGTCCACGTCGTGGATTACATCAATCCGTCACTCGATTGCCCCGGATCGAAAAAGGTGGACGACGTCGTGACCGATCACCAAATCCGATTGCTAACACGAAGTGTGAAAGGCAAGGCGCCCATAACGAAGCTCACAATCGAAAGCTTCAACAACACCGTGGCCTCCACCTTCGCCGCCATCACCGCCGAACTCGGGGAAGGAGGCACGGTCACGGACACGCCCGTAGCTGCCGCCGTGAGGCGGCGGGAGGAAACGCCCGGCGACTCCGCCCGCGCCCTCACGGGCGCGGCTGCAAGCAGGCTTGCCGGAAAATTCTCGAAGGATGACGGCGTCATCGGCGTGGCCATCACGGGCGGCGATTCATCGCATGATTTCGCGCGCTGGTGGGGCGGAACGGACGTGGCGCTCTTGAACGCGATGCCCGGCGTCAAAGCCGCCTACACCGAAAACCCCGACGACTTGCTCGACGCCTTCGACGCCATGGACGTGTTTTACCTGGCGCACAACCAGGCCATGCCGAACCGGAAGGTCCGCGAGGGCCTCTTCGCCTACATCGGCCGCGGCGGCGGACTGCTGGTATCGCACGCGGGGAATTGGCTCAACTGGAAGGACTGGCCGGAATACAACCGCGAACTAGTCGGCGGCATCACCCGCGGGCACGACAAGTATGGCGAGTTCGAGGTGGTCGTGGTGGACACTTCGCATCCGGTGATGCAGGGAGTGCCGTCGCGTTTCAAAATCAAGGACGAGCTTTACAATTTCATTCCCGACCCGGCCGGCTCCGCGCGTCACGTTCTCGCGACCGCGAAAAGCCCGGTCAGCGGCAAGGAATTCCCGGTCGTGTGGATGGTGATCCACGACAAGGCGCGCATCCTGTGCAACACGTTGGGCCACGACGGCCAGGCGCACGAACTCCCCGCCTACCAGACGATGCTCCAGAACAGCGTGCGCTGGCTGGCGGGAGGGAAGTGAGCAACCGTTGAAGCCAATCCCAAAGGGATTCCATCCTTCAGCCCAGGGTTGCGAGGAACGCGCTACCCTGGGACAACCGTCAAGAAAGCAAAACCCCAACGGGGTTTCGTCTCAGGTGAACACATGGCGCGTAGCCGCAACCCCGTTGGGGTTGTTGTGTTTTTGCGCCTCAACACCCAGGGTAGCTCGTGCCTCGCAACCCTGGGCTTCGTTGCGGAATCCCGTTGGGATTCAGACGGAAAATGCAGGTGAAAAACAATTCACGAGGAACAACCCACAGTCGCAGCGGCACGGACAGCGCCAAAGAAAGCCCGCGGCGAGTCCACCGGGCTCGTTCAACCAACAGTAGCTTTGAGGCTCCGCGCGCTACGCCCTCGTCGTACTCTGGATCCTCGGCGCGCTCCGCTCAAAGCTACCCTTGGGGTTAGCTGTCATTGGTCGAATGCCTGTTTCGCGCTGCCAACCTCATCAAGCCGAAAGACGCGAGCAGCGCAGATAAGCAAAGAATCCAGAATATGACCGCCTCGGATGTCCAACCCTCGGTAACGGCAAAAGCTCCAAATACAATCGCCAACCGAAACACAACGTCAGCCCAAAACCTCGCAGTCCTCCAAGGTGGCTGAACAGTTCCGTCAGGATTGCTCCATCCACCGGGCAGGTCGTCGTCAGCAGTGATAAGTGTGCCAATCAAAGGCCATCCAACAAAAAACAACGATGCTGTTGGTGCTACTGGCCAGTGGAAGAAAAAACACACTGCTACCGTCAGCATCGAACTCAAAGCTAGAAATGGAAGCGACGATGGCATGACAGCTCACGTCCCAAGCTCAGCGACGGCGGCCACGAGGCGCGGCGATTGGAACAACAGCGCGAGGCCGCCGTTGCGGCGCATGGTCAGGTGGCATGGTCATCACCATCACCTTTCAAATAACACGAAACATCCGTTGCAGCAATCCAACACTGGCCGCGATTTCCAGCCCCGTCAGGGGCGACATCATCGGGACGATGCCGCTCCTACGGAGCTTGGGTTTCCACTGCGGAGGCGATTCTACAAAGATTCCGCGCCTACGGCGCTGCCGACCCAAGCCCAGCGACGGCGTCCACGAGGCGCGGCGAATGGAACAGCAACGCGATGCCGCCGTTTGCTGCTGCGCGTTAGGCCGCGTCATAGTCAATAGTCAGTAACTCTCTCTCGCGAAAAAAGAAATCCTCTGCCACCAAAGCCTCGGGAGTGACACGCCTCTCGAACGCCTGCGGCTCGCCCTCGTCGCCCGACCAACAACTGTAAACCTGCTCAACATGATGCTCGCGAACGTAACGCGCGAGCCGTGTGGACGACTCCAATGCGTGGGCTCGCTCTGCTGCCGGGTCATCATACGCCTCGGGATACTCGCGTCCCTCGTTGAAGCCGCAACCGCAACTCGTGTGACTACCAGCCTGATGAACGTGCGGCAGCGCGAGGTGACGACAAACCGCCTGCTCATGCTCGGTCAACTCTGTGACGTTGAAAGCTGGCGCGTCCTGCTGCCACGGAATCAGTGACAGTGGCGAACGCGAAGCGATGTAAGCGACCATGCACATAGTGGCGTGTCAAGCGGCCTAACGATTCAGCTCACCGATGGCGGCCCCTCCGCGACTCCAGAAATGCCGAGTGGCTTCGCGGGGCCGCCATTCGGTGCAGCGCCTGGTTCGGCACCCCTGAGCTTCTGAGTCTTCCTGTGACATTCCTCAGGTGCATCGTCTATCCGATAGTCCGCGATCAGTTTCGCACACTCCGGAAAGGCCGATGCAAGGGCGTGCCAACCTCGTATCCGCCGCTCCCTGGAAGGAGCCACAAGCATGTCCAAGACAACTGGCAATTCCCCCTCCAAGTTCTCGCCTCGGGAGCCAAGCTCAAGCAACACGGTGTTCGGGGCAAGAAACGCCGGATCGCGCAACATCCGACGTAAATCCTCGACGGTCTTCTTGCTGAAATCTTTCTGGATCGATTTGAGAACCAGAAAAAACGGCACCCGTCCAAGAACAAACCCGACTGCCCCGCCCAAAATCGCGCCAACAACGCCAGATGCGCTGCCGAATCTGGAACCGCACTTCGCGCCATACATCATGCCGAAAAGCAGCCCGGCCCATGGCAGAACGTGAAAAATAGTCATGGTGCGCTCAATTCAGCCTAACGACTCAGCGACCCGGCGCACAGGACGCGTGGATTGCAACCGGGACGCTCCCGCCGGTTCGGTGCAGCGCATTAGGCGGCGATGAGTCTGGCATCACTGACCCTTCGTCTTAAATACGAGCAGATAGGGCACTGCGGAATGCCTCTGCTGGTCCTTAAAACCGTGAAACTTCTCACTGTTTATCCAATAGCCATACGTTTTGTTTGGTTCGAGCTTCACCTTCATCACGCACGTCTTCTGGTCGGCTTCGTATCTGGGCTTGCCGACAGACTCTGGAACTGAATCCTTCCAAGCGGACGACCAACTCCATGACTGGTCGGTCATGGGCTTGCTGAATGTGACTCGAATCTCAACAACACCAGGCGCGACCTCCTTGCTGCCAGCTTCGGGCACGGCTTTGACGACGACGGGCGGCGTGGAATCAACGTCCTGAGCATGAAGTGGTGATGTGAAAAGCTGGCAAAAGCCAGCAACGATGAGTGCCGTTCGTAGTGTTTTCATAACGTTGTCATTTTGACCGCGCGTGCCGACTGTCCTCACGCAAGCCGCCTAACGACTAGAGCTCAGCCACGCCGGGCCAAGGGACGTGAACCGCGCAGCGGAACTACAACCGTGCCCCGGCGTTGGCTGCAGCGATTTGTTAGGCTGCATGTCGAATAACATAGTAAGCTCCGGTCAACGCAATGTAACAAAGTGATGCCACTCCCGTCGAGATCCAGAAACGCAGCGGCTCTCGGTCGCGAAAGAAAGTCCCCTGATTGGATGATGCCACTCCCGACCGAAAGGACACGAATGCGATGGCGAGGAAGAATGGTGAGAGCACTGCCAAAATAATATGCTCTGCCAGTCGATTGTGGCCAGGCAACAGCGCCACGAAACTGACGACGTTCGGAAGCCACAAGAGCAGGAACCATCTGAGGTGTCGCCATTGTGTGAAATAAGGCAACGCCTGTGGGAATAAACCGAGCCCCATCGGAAACTTCCGGTGTCTTTCCTTTGCTGACATACTTTTCAACTGCTCCGGGTCCATGATACGGCCTAACGACCGAAGCTCAGCGACGGCGGCCACGAGACGCGCCGATTGCAACTGCGACGGCCCGCCGCCGTTCGCTGCAGCGCTTTGTTAGGCCGATCCGAGTATGAATGTGGCGTCGTGAGTCCAGCAGTGCGGATATAACTAGGCAGACGCACAAAAGTAAACGCCGCAAACAGGATGACGGCTGCACAAAAAGCTATATCAAAGATACAAGACGAACGGCGTCTGACGAGGTAAGACCAAATCAAACCTGCAACTCCCGCCAAAAACCCGACCCAAGACAAAAGCAAAAGGAAACGATAAACAGCGGGTGTGGTAATGTCGCCTTCCCGTCGCGATACCACATTGGCGGCGACCAAACAAGTCACTCCCACAATACCGAGTAAGGCTGGGCGGATAATAAATCTCATGGTGCGAAGCGGCCTAACGACTCAAGCTCAGCGACGGCGGCCACGAGACGCGCCGATTGCAACCACGACGGCCCGCCGCCGTTCGCTGCAGCGCATGGTTAGGCGTCGAAAATCTCATATCACTCTACTGCGAACTCCGAATGGTGCGCGGTGGAATACCGAGCGAGCCGGTATCAATGACACACTCTAGGCGTCCATCTCCCGCGGGTGCAACCCTGATCATGGAGCGCGAAATCAAAGAGGTCGAAGGTATCGCCTGCAACTCTTGAAATGCTGCCTCCTCCACCGTAGCAACGTTGCTGCTGCACATGGTGGTAAGCAGTGTAGCAATCTGCGCCGAGTGACCGTCGAGCTGATGCGTAACTGTTGAAACCAACCCTCGGCGCTCCGCAGCAAAATGCTGATGGGCGAAAAAGAAGCCGACTCCGAGCAATGCCGCCACCGCGAGGCAAATCACAAGGATCGAACTTCTCATACGCGTAAGCCGCCTAACGACGAAGCTCACCGACGCGGGCGGCCAGTTGTGTCCGCGTTCGAAACAGCCGTGCCCCGCCCGCGTTCGGTGGAGCGCCTTTGTTAGGCCGACGGTCTCGCATCTGATCTCTCGTCTTCATTCGTCCGGCTCGATAGGCGGTCGTGGATCGTAGCTTGTGCAACCTGGTGTAGCAACTCCGTGCTCCATATTGAAAGCGCGCTAGTCGGCCTATCGACCAGAGCTCAGCGACCCGGCGCACGGGACGCAACGATTGCAACCGCGACGCTCACGCCGGGTTCGCTGCAGCGCCTGGTTAGGCCGCGTGGTCATGGGTTCTGTGGTTGTGTCGCCAACCACCGCTTGCGTGCTTCGGTGCAAGCGGAGCAAACGTAAACACGCTCGTAATCGTATGACCTCATGCACGCACCAGTGTCGTATGGTTCGTCTGCGTGTGGAAACAACTGCGGTCTCGCCGTGTCCATCGGGCTCAATCTCACCTTCATGCCGAAGGTCTCGGCAACGCGCTTCGGAGTCATGGCCATGTGGTGAACCTCACAAGTCGAGGACTTCCCCACAGTGCGGTCACCAGTCGAAGCACAGCCGCCGAAAAGCGTGACCGCGCAAAAGCTGATGACGATGTTCAGTGCTTTCATTGTCGTGATGTGTGAAGCGGCCTAACGACCCAAGCTCAGCGACCCGGCGCACAGGACGCAACGATTGCAGCCGCGACGCTCCCGCCGGGTTCGCTGCAGCGCCTGGTTAGGCCACTGGTTTCCTGACATAAAATCCCCACATGCAATTCGAGAACTCTCCAGCCGCAAAGGTAACAACTGCGCCGGGACTGCCAATCTCGTAAACGTGAAATGTGAAATCCTGCTGGTAGCGTGGGTCTTTGACATGCACCCGCTCTCTGGTGTCTCTCCACTCGTGCTTCCAGACATCGAGGCCGCCAATCTGAAACGACTGACCATCGGGTGTAGCGCCGAAGAACTCCCAGTCCGATGTAGTGCTCATGGCGTGCGAAGTGGCCTAACGACCCAAGCTCAGCGACGGCGGCCACGAGACGCGCCGATTGCAACCACGACGGCCTGCCGCCGTTCGCTGCAGCGCATGGTTAGGCCGCGACTCAAGCCGTGTCATAAAAAGAAAATAGATGCGACTGATCCGGTGAGCAATGCCAAGCCGACGATTCGAATGCGAGCAGTGCCAAAAAGAATCGGGACGGCCGCAAACCCTGCGGCAACCGCAAATGTGCCTGGAAAGTTCGGTGAGCCAAAGCAGCCGAAGAACAACAGCACTGCCGCAACTACAAGGCAGACATTGGCGGCTTTTCGTTTCATAGCGTGTGTGCAGCGGCCTAACATCTAAGTGAGCCGCAATATTGCGGCCTTATTGTTCACAACTATAGCGTAGCTCGGAAGCTCATGGCTGTCGAGCAAGGAGTTGCGTCGAAAAATCAACCTCCGGCGGGCAAGCGAACGAGCGGCGTCGGACGGGCGCGCCGCGGGTTGTTCGCGCCCAAAACTCTGAATTCAGGCGGCGAGATAGTTGCCGTGGAAAGCGCCCGGCACGCGCTGCGGCACCTTCAGCACCGTGGCGGGTGCGTCCGCGATGTCCTGGGCGTTGAGACCGCCGAATGCCGAGGTGGCGATGGCCTCGCAGGGGCAAGCGCCACAGTATTCTTATGCCTTGTATGCGCAGGGTCGTAGTCGCGGAGCATTGACCACGGATGGCGGATAACACGGATGGAACCGGTTTTCCTTTGCCCATCCGTGAAATCCGCGTAATCCGTGGCCAAATTTCGGAGTAGATAACTGCCGCTCCAGGAAAGCTCGAATCGCGGGGAAGGACAGGTGACTTCAATTGAAAACAGCGCGGAGGGAGACGCAAATAGCCACGAGCCTTACTGCCAGCGGAAATTCAGTGTCCCGAAAACGCCGTGAGCGGTGTAGTCGTTCAGCCCGGCGCTGTAAGGCTCGTCGTAGAGCGAGAAGAAATATTCGAGCCGCACGCGGAGGTTCTTTGTCAGGGCGCGGCTGACGCCCGCGCGCAGCGTGTGCAACCGGTAATCGAGGCCCAGCGGGAGTCCCTCGGCGGCGTTGTGCTGAGTGAAGTCGGCGCAGGAGAAATCGTAAGCCGCGGTCAGGTCAGTGCGCTCGTTCATCGCCCAGGTTGCGCTCGTCAGCGCGCTGTAGATGTCCCCGCGGAACGGCGCGATGGAGGCATTGCCGTTGTCGGCCGTGACCGTGCGCGTGTTCTGGTAGCTGACGCTGCCGAAGAAGTGGAGCCGTTGCCAGGGAGTCAGCGTGGCGTTGAGGCTGAAGATTTGCGCGTCGTAGTTCCCGGCCAGGACCTCACCGCCGGGAACGAGCGCCGCGAGCCGCTTCGTCCAGGTCCGGTAGTCCGTCGCGACGACGCGGTAGGAAAACGTCGTCTTAAGCCAAGCCGAGGGCCGCAGGACGAGGCGGG
>WNGA01009873.1_pt1 | contig 12772 bp, 7 predicted proteins | sample 5400061 | NCBI WGS metagenome assembly WNGA01 (sample SAMN13153366, study PRJNA577476) | soil metagenome | isolation source: 100 cm soil or saprolite under grassland replicate 2 | place: USA:California | collected 2016-06-15
ATCATCTGGCCGGTCGTTTCCCAGCTGATCAGGGCTTTCGCATACATGGGAGGTAACCTGGCGATGTCATTGGACGCCAGCGACGTCGTCTACCAGTGGGACTCGCAGACTATGAGCGAGATCATGACCTCGGGCGCGGAGCCATACTACACGGTCATCATCGCCGTAGTGATAATGACCATCGCCGGGCTATCGCTCTGGATGTCGCCGGTGATCGCTTACAAAGTCGCGATGGGGCAGGTCTACGAATCGGTTTCATCGACCGTTTCGAGCTGGGCTGGCGCTCTGGTCGGAGCAGGGATCGAGTTCTATAGCTCCGCAATAGCGTCTTCCATCAGCAATCAGGCTGAGAGGGCGCAAGCGCAGGGACAATTCCTGGGCGAGCTAACGCGCGCCGGAACCGCCTATGATGTCGGCAAACTGAACGCTCTCGCCAATCGTATTCGAGGGGTCACCGGAATCGAAGGAAACCGCATCTCTTCGGTCGAGGGAATCTATGGAGGTCTCGCCCGAGCGACCGGCGCGATAATTGCCGAGAGGCAGTATGCCAATGACGCCGCCGCCGCTCTTGCCAAGTTAAACACGAACGACATCTGGACGCGCAACCAGCAAGCCGTCGTTGATCTGAACGCGGAGCGTAGGCAGCAGAGCGCCAACATCGAAACCAACCGCGCAGCCGACACGCAACACTTCATTGGCGGCAAGATCATCAAAGGAACGGAATGGGCAGGCGGCGCTGCGCGCACGGTGCTCAGCGATGCTCAAAGCGGTAAACAGACGCTTACCGGACGCGCCGCCGGATCCGTGATCGAGATCGGGGGCGGGGTTGTCGGTTTGGGCATGCAATACCGTTCGATTCAGAATCGCGCCGCCGGACAACAATCAGCGCTCAATGAAGCGTTCGATACAAGGATAGCCAACCAGGAGAGCGCGTCGCGGTCTCTTGTCCAAAATCAAGAAGGGTATCTCAGGGAGGTTGTTGGGGCGAACCAGCGGCGGGCCCAGGGGCTGACGGCCGCGGAGATCGCCGGCGCGAACCGGGCCGTCGCCGGCGCTAACAGCGGCGCGGCAGTCGCCAAAGGCGGCGTCAATCAAGGCTATCGCCTCGATCTGCAGGCAAATAAGATCACCCGCGACGGTGCCGTCACGGCCGCCACGCAAGTTCGCGACGTGTCCTTCGAGGCTGCCAGACTGCGCGCACTCTCGTCTGTTGTCAGCGCCGTAGGTCACAATCTTGCGCGAGATATGGAACAAGGGATCGCGCTGCGATACTGATCAGGAGAAGGCGGATTGCTCACGCCTCACGACCGTAACAAAAATATGGATTAACTTGTGGAGCATAGAATCGAGTGAATCAATGGCCTCAAAGCCCCAAAACATCAATTCGGGAGCGGAAGTATCAGAACTGCTTACAGCCAAGGAACTGGAGGCGCTCTTGAAGATAGATCAGAAGACCATCTACCGATATGTAGCTTGCGGGTTGATTCCTTACGTTCGCATTCAATCCAACATCAGATTCATCAAGTGGCAAATCGAAAAATGGATTGATGGGCAAACATTTCTGCCTAAATCATTCGATAAGCCCTAGAATAAACGCAGCGCTTAAGCCCTTAGATCTATGGACATCGCTTCGGCCTTGCATTTTCTTTCATCGCGCGGGCAGGGAGGGCATCGGCCTCGCGATAGTAACCATTCAGAGGATGTAGAGGAGATTTAGCCGAAGGCCAGCGCTGGCAATAGGCAGAGTGTGTGATCCTGCACCAGCGCGTTTTGGCAACCGGCCGTGAGAAACTCCAACATGTCGTGCCCATGCTGTCGCAGCATGGTGATCACCGTCAGAATGCGCTCGACGAATCGGCTGCCCATTTCATTTCGCTCTGGGCGCTGAACAAGCACTTGCGCCACCGAGCGATACGGCGTAGCACCTCATCCCTCGTAGGCAGCGGACATCTCAAAGCCTGTCCAGTCATCGTGAGGCAGCCAAAAGAATAGTTCATTGGCGTCCAAGTCCTTGACTACCAGGGTCGGTCGTCCCCACTGATAGCGCTGAGTCTGAATGCCAGTTGCCAGAATATGTTTGCGCAACGGCTCGCCTTGGTCGTCTTCAAGGCCAATAAAGACTCGACCATGGCCAGCCCGGGTTCGGGTGCGTTCGCCAATCTGGTTGAGGATCAACTCGAAACCGAACAGGCTGACCTGACACACAGTTGTCCGCCCCTCTTCTTGAACGTTCCAATCCTCCGAGAAGCCGAGTTGCTCTATGTAGAAGCGCGATGAGCGCTCAGCATCTTGGACGAAAAAGACGCTTCTGGCATATAGATTATCCATATTCTCTGCGCTCCTATTGCAGACTGATGGGACGTCTCAGCCCCGCCGATCATGTTTACCAGCAACGACCGTCCGACGCTGATTCCGAGTTACTCCAGCCTGCGTAGAGATTAGGCAGATCGGGGGAAACTGTCTACCTCAAAGTACACCTCTGAACGGTTACTCTCGCGAGATAACCGCTCAGGTTGGTGATTGTGAAGACTCTTCCTTAATATGGCCGCCGTCAAACAGTCACCCTATCTCCAAGGTAGCTATACCCTCGGTAGAACGGAATATGAACGGGTACCGCAGGCTTGAGCTAACACTTTCCAAAATGGCCTAGCTCTGGCGACTTTCCGGGCGCTGTCTAATTTCCGGAAAGCGGCCAGATGGTAAAATCCCGCATTGCCATCCGCACAATCTTCCCACTCATCCGATGCAGCGCCTCGTTCAGCTCGAGCAATTCTCCGCGGCCCAACTCCAACGCATGTTCATCCGGCTGATAGACCGTCCCAATTTTATAATCCAGGTAAGGCGTGCGACTGTTTTCGATGTGATTTCCCAAGATATGCGTCACGATCTTATTCTGAGTGAAATCCACTAGCCGCTGTATGCTCTGGACGAACTGGACGGGGTCCTTCACATAGAGTCTTCCAGGATACAGAGTGTCACCTGTAAATAATACCGCCGTCTGACGGTCATAGATCGCGACACTCGTCGCTTCATGACCCGGAATAGGTATCACGTCAATGATGCGATCACCCAAATCATACTGAATGACCTGTTCGGGCCAGTTTTTGATACCAAAGAATGATTGAACCGCGTCCGAATTGGGTGACACTACGGTAGTACGCGGCAGGCTCTTAAACTGCTCATCCCCGCCGGTATGGTCGCGATGGGCATGTGTGTGGGCGACTATGAGTTGTATGGGCTCGCGCTTGGTTCTGGCAAGCCACTTGTCGATTATCTGATTCACCACCTGAGCAACACTGGTTTTACCTGCGCCAGTGTCAAGGAGCAAGGCTTTATCCTTGCCGAAAAGGAGGTACAGAAACGGCTTCTCATAATTGGAGCACCCGGACTGCCTAATAATATAGAAGTCCTCGTTATATTCGTGAACCTGGAATTCTGGGATCTCCACGCACTTCGGCCCTCCGAGCAGCCACGATTTTGGCAGCGCTCCAGGCCGGATTCCGGCGCCATCTGGCTGCGGCGCTTGTGATCGGGTCACGTCAGGTAAGAACAGAAGCAGAGCTACGGTAATTATGATCTCTCTGAAGTTTTGCATTTAGCCAGTTCCCATTTCCAATATTCACCGCACGATGCCGATGGACGGATATTCAACTGGGGGCAACTTCTCCGGTATGAAGTGTTCACAATTGTAGATTTGGTGCCATCGATCAAAGTGGGAATGGTATTGTCCCAAACTGCGCCAAGATCGAGCAAGAGTTCTAGACACCTGACTGCGTCCGATCTGGAGTGCGGCCCCCGCCTGAACGGTTCCTCGCGAGATTTTTCTTGACTTGCGTCTGATAACCGAAACGCAAGAAATTTAAGACCAACAGATATTGCCGGGGCAAACACGAACGATTGATGGCGGCCAGCGAGAATTGGGATCGCAAAAATGCTCATCACTGCCCGCCGTTTAAGGAAAGGCGATCAGCGGCTTTGCGCTTTAGATCATCGTTAGGACTCAGATATTGCATTGTAGTTTCTATGTCACTATGTCCCATCAAATGCTGCACCGTTACTATGTCGCAGCCGCTTTCAAGCAGCCGAGTCGCGTAGGTATGGCGGAACTTGTGGAGCGTAGCGTCAGGGACGCTGGCGCGATCTGCTATGGACTTGAGGCGTCGGAGCAGATGACTGATTCGGCCGCCGTTAGCGTTGCAGAAGACCCACTGAGACTTTCGCGGCAGCTTTTTCAATAGCCCTACCAAATCTGCTGGTGCCGGGATGATTCGTTCCTCATAGTCTTTGGGAGAAAACCCTTCTTTGTTATCACCCGTGACTCTCAGAACGCCGCGATCCAGGTCGAGGTCAGGCCAGGATAAAAAGTACAATTCACGCTTACGAAGACCCGTGAGACAGGGTGGCGAAGATGGTTTTTTCAACTTCGCTGCACTGGGCGAAAATACTGTCGATCTGTTCCTGTGAATAGACCGGGGGCTTACTTTTAGCTTTTTTCTTCTGGTCCTTGAGATGTTTAAATTTGGCGCACGGGTTCTTCAGATTGATTCCTCTTTCGTTTTCAAGGTAGTAGAAGAAGGTGCGCAAGGTGCTTACCTCGAAGTTGATCGTGCGGGGCGTGATCTGGCGGTCATGGCGGAGGCTCTTCTCCGCGCTGCGCTTGATTTTATAAGTGTCTATGTCGCTGCGGCCAATCGCCTCCACGTATTTCTTATTTCCGAGTATGCGCTCGAAATGGTTGAGAACTTGTTCGTAGCGCCGGACGGTCTCTGGTTTATCGGGGGAATGCGCCCTGACGTGGTCCAAAAACATCTCCCTGGCTCTGGCTATCGTCAAAAGAGAGTCGTTCTCGGCGGCGGGAGCGGTTTTTCCCTGAGAGATCATCGCGCCAAGTAGTTCATTTCGCTTGCGGCGCAGCGCTTCAGTGGCCTCAGCTGGAGTGCCGCCCGCATACTCGCGTTTACGTTTACGCCCTTCTCTCCAGTCGAGAAAATAATGGCCATGGCGATCGTCCCATACATATCTGGATCCTGCCCTTTGTAGAGAAATGAACCGCCAGACTCCGGAGGCTTCACGAATTTTCTTGATGATTCGCACCTGTTTCTTCGCTATCTTCATAGGGATCTCCTTGATGAAGTCCGGATTACAAATCCGGCGCCAAATAGGGAAGAAATTGGCGTTCGGGCCAGGACAGTCTTCGGGACGAGAGAAATGGAAAACGCTTGGTGTCCACTTTTTGAATTTTGCGGACACCAAGCGTTTTTTTTATTTTGTAAATGGTTGGAAAGAAAGAAGAAAGAAAAAAGAGAGCTGGGAGGCAGGGATTCGAACCCCGATAGGCGGATCCAGAGTCCGCAGTCTTACCGTTAGACGACCTCCCAGAAGGCCCGGCAATATTATGAACCGAGGCGCTGTGTGTCAAGCGGTTGATCTAATGCGCGCGGAAGATCTCAGGAAAGTTTGACTGAGATCAGCTTCGATACGCCAGGGTCTTCCATCGTTACGCCGTAGAGCGTGCGCGCCGCCTCCATAGTGCGCTTGCTGTGCGTGATGATCATAAACTGCGTCTCGGCGCTCATCTCGATGACCTTGTCGGCGAAGCGTCCGATGTTCACGTCGTCGAGCGGCGCGTCGACCTCGTCGAGCAGGCAGAACGGGCTTGGCCGGTATTTGAATATCGCCAGGACCAGAGACATCGCGGCCATGGCCTTCTCGCCGCCCGAGAGCAGCAACACGTTCTGAAGCCTCTTGCCCGGAGGCTGCGCGATAATCTCGATTCCGCTTTCGAGGACGTCGGTCTCGTCGATCAGCTTCATCTCGCCGTGGCCGCCGCCGAACAACTCGATAAACATCTTCTTGAAATTTTCGTTGATGACGGCGAACGCCTCGACGAACTTCTCGCGCGACCGGCGCTTGATTTCGGCGATCGCCGATTGAGTGTCTGAAATCGCCTTCTCGATATCCATCTTTTGATTGACCAGGAAATCGAACCTGTCTTCGACCTCAGACAACTCCTCCAGCGCCATCATATTGACCGGGCCTAGCGCGTCGATCTTCTTGCGAAGATCCTCAAGCTGCGCCTTCGCGGCGTTCAAGTCGAAATCATCGGGGACTTGCCAGAAGCTGATTTCAATTTCGCGGTCAGCCTCTTCGTCATCTTCATTCCCTTGGTCGCTGCCGGCGTCTGAAAACGGAATATGAGATTCCAGGTCACGATCGATTTGGGGCAGGGAAGTTTCTGACGTGGGAGTGTCGTCGTTGTGTTCGAGAACGGTCTTATTGTGTTCGAGGCGCTCGCATACCTCCGCGATATTTTCGTCCAATTCGGCGTGGCAGGTCTGGATCAGGTGATCGAGATCGCTGGAGAGGCGGGCTTTTTCAATCTCTTTCTGCGCTCTTTTCTCTCGGGCCTGAGTAGACGCCTCGCGCAGGGACCGCAGCTCGAGGTCGAGCGCTTCGAGGCGCGCGCGCGCGTCGGTCAAGGCAGAGACTCGTCGCTCCAGATCCGCAGCGCGCAACCGCTTTTGAGCGGTCAATTGTTGGAGTTGTTCTGTCGCGCCCGCCAGCGTGACGCGCATACTGGCCGCCTGTTCGTCGGCCTCAATCGCCTCCATGCGGATTCGGCTCAAGCGGCTCTCCAGATCGGCTGCTTCGGTTTCGAGCCGCCGGATGTCGTTTTGCAATCCACGGCGCCGCTCGGTCTTGGTCGCGAAGTCGGCGCGCCGACGGGACAACTCCTGAAGCCGCGCCTCGGCGCTCAGGCGCAATTCGGCCATCTCCGATTGAGCGGCGGTGACTGAGGCTTCAGCCTCTCTGTGGGTCTGTTCGGCTTCATCGGTTTGTCCGGAGGCGTGCCCCAATTTCGCCTCGACCTCCTTTAGCTCGTCTTCGGCCTGCGCCGTCTCCTGATCGACGACGCGAATGTGAGTCGCCGTCCTCTCACGCTCGCGCTGGCATTGTTGCAACTGCTCTCGCAGCGCGACCGATTGATTCTCGAGCTGGCGAAGCTCGCCGTCAAAACGCTTCTGCTCCTCCTCGGACTGAGCTATTTGAAACTTGATCTCATCCATCGCCGCTTCGGTAAGCCTCACTTCGGCGGCGAGCGACTCAAGCCTCTCGTGCAATTCGCCGATCTCGCGCTTGAGCGCGAGCACCCCCGCGCCTTTTTCAGACGCGCTCCCTCCCGTCACCAACCGCCCGGCGATGGCGCGCTCGCCCGTGCGGGCCAGTGAGACGTAAGGCCCCGAACCGTTGCTCGAACCCGACGCCTTAATAGCCTGCGACGCATCCTCGACCACACTGGCTTTGGCCAGCCCCGGCAAGGCGAGCTTGAACGCCTCGTCCAGATCGGGTTTGAGGCTGAGCATTGAGTCAAGCGTCTGATAACGGAATTGGGAATGGCGATTCGATGAATGATCGGAAGTGAGGTCGCCGTTACCGTCCGGGGCGCCGGAGGAGTCTATGTCTATGTTATGGAGGTAGGGAAATGGATCGACCACCGGCGCGTCATGTTGCCCGATGACGAGGAAAGTAGCGCGGCCCGCGCCTTCGGATTTCAGGTAGTCGATTGCACGCAGCGCGTCATCGAAGCTGGGCACGACGACGTATTGCAATTCGTCGCGCAGCGTGGTTTCGATCATCGCTTCGTGCTCCGGCTCGACCTTGACGTAATCCGCGAGGGCGCCGAGGATGGTGAACCCGTTCGACGAGGCGGCGTTTTGCAGCGAGTGCCTCATCAACGCTTGAACGGCCTCCGAAAAGTAGGTCCGGCGCTCGTCGACTTCGACCAGGGATTTCAACCTCTGCTCGGCGCCGGTCATTTCATGCTGCAGCGCCGTCAGCCGCGTCTGGCGCTCCTCGCGAGTTCTTCGCATCTCCGCCAGCCGGTCAGAAACCTCCGACAGGGAATCGGCGAATTCTTGCTGCCTGATTGAAATTATATCGGCCTCTTCGGTCAGCTTCGCGTATTGCTCCTGCGCGGCCTGCGCCTGCGTCCGGGCGCGTTCGTATTCGGCGACGAGTCCGTTTATCCTGGCCCGGCAACGGTCCACCGATTCCGTGAATTGGCGTTTCAACTGCCGCCAGCGCTCGAGATTCGTCCCGCAGTCATAGACGATTTTACGCGACTCTTCGAGCTTCCGCTCCGATTGGGCGTCGCTCTGGGCCTGTTCGCGATGGCGGTTCTCTTCGTCGGCGAGAGTCCTGCTTTCGGAGTTTATCTCCTGTTCGATGCCCCGCAGTTCCTCGCGCAGCCGGGAGGTCTCTTGCGATATGAACTGACCGCGCTCCGTAATCGCGGCCTGGTCGCTTACGAACTGCGCCGACCTCACGCCGAGCGATTGAATCTGCTCGGTCAGGTAGGCCTGCTGTTGGCGCGACGCCGCCGTGTCGAGTTCCAGCCCCGACACGACTTCGCGCGTCTCGTTAAGCTCCTCTTCGGCGGAGCGGGCGGAGCGGGCGGCCTCGTCCTGCGTGGCCTCGCGTTCCGCCGTCGTCGCGGCGAGATGCGATTCGCGCGCGGAAACTTCATTCAACGCCGTCTCTATCTCGCCGAGGGTTTTGCCGATCGTGCGGTAATCGACCACGTAGACGGCGCGCATCAGGTCGCGCATCTCCTGGCGCAGCCGTTTGTATCGGCGGGCGCGCGACGCCTGGCGTTTCAAACTGTTCTGCTGGCGCTCTATTTCGGCGATGATGTCGGTGATGCGGGCGAGGTTCAGTTTGGAGGCTTCGAGCTTCAACTCGGCCGCATGCTGCCGCATCTTGAATTTCGATATGCCGGCGGCCTCTTCGATCATTGAGCGGCGGTCTAAAGGTTTGGCCGACAGCGCCTGGCCGATGCGGCCCTGTTCGATGATCGCGTAGTGCGCCGCGCCCAGCCCTGTGCCCGCGAAAAGGTCCTGAACGTCGCGCAGGCGGCAGGCGCGGCCATTCATCTCGTATTCGCTCTCGCCTGTGCGATAAAGGCGGCGCCCGACGGTGACCCGCTCGCCGGCTTGAAAGACTCGCGGCGCGCCTTTCGCTTGAACCTTTCTGAAGGGTGGGCGGCGCGGTTGCTTCCGCTGTGCCGCCTGTTGCGCTTCGGAGTCTTGAGCGGGTTCCGATTCTCCTGACTCGGCTTGATCAGATTGAGCGCCGATCGATTCGGTTTCGACGATGGAATCGCCTTCGGCTTCGGGAGAGGCTAGGGCCTCGTCGATAGCGCCCAGGGCGGCTTCGGCCTGCGTCAATGATTCTTCGGCCTGTTTGAGAGCCTCCGATTCGGGCTGAGCCTCTCCGCGGACTTCGAAGGTTTCCTGAACGACGAGGGTCAAAATCACCTCGGCCATTCCGGACGGCGGACGGCTGCGAGTGCCCTGAAAGATCACGTCTTCCATCTTGCCGCCACGCAGCGCCTTCGCGCGCTGTTCGCCGATAACCCAACTGATCGCGTCCGCGACATTGCTGTTATGTACGATAATATTGCCCGCGACGAAATTGTGTGTGTCGGCGACGCTCAGATCGTAGACCCACTCATCTCTCGGTTCGACTCGATCGATGCTTATGATCTCGTCCCAGCAAATGTTAGAGGTCGTTCCGCCGGGATCAACGCCATACCTCTGTTTGATACCAGAGTCTGATAACGGAATTCGGGATTTAGATCGACGAGCTGGCACACCGACAAGCTCTATTTGTTCCAGCGATCCTATCGGCGCTGTCGGTCCTATCGGTCCTATCGATCTTAGTGGCGCTGCCACTCGCAGCCCGACCCGCAATTCATCCGCTTTAAGGGCTCGAATCCGACCATTCTCAAGTGTGAAGAGAGGGTGATAAGGAGTGGCGGTAACCTCACGCCCACTGCGTGTGCAAACGCGCAGGAGGTATGGCGTCGTTGTCCGCTTGACAAAAGCGAAAACAGGTCGCGGCTCTAACCGCAGAGTCGCAGGGTTGAGGGTCAGAATCTCAACGCCTTGCGGATTTGCGCGAGTCAGAAATCCATCATCGAGATTGTCGACTAAGTCGGCTGCTTGTAAGGCCGATTCGACCAGATCGCGGATCGTCACGCCGCGTCCATCGGCCAGCGTGACGAGCGTGTCGCCGTCAACGCATTTTCCACAACCATTAGGCCCGACTACAGCGGTGATACCTTCATCATCGAAGACGACCTCAGTCGTGTCGCAGAACGATTTAAAACCCTGGAGAGTTAATTTTTCGAACCTGAGCATTTACGCTACCAATATGGGAATCGGCGCCGAAATACTACAATTTATTGTAGTTCCCGGAAATTAAGCGCGCACTATAGCCGCAGCCGCGCGGTGATGTCAAACCGCGGTTAGAATCGCGAAGTGGGACAGACTTTAGTCTGTCCGTAGCATGAATTGAGGCCGGACAGACTAAAGTCTGTCCCACTCGGAGGGGGAGAGGCTATTTCTTCTGATGTTTTTCGATGTAGTTTTTCGCGAAACTGACCAGGTGTGGGGCGTTGACCAGTCCTATCTTCACCGCCTCTTCTTCCGCCTTCTCTCCCGAAAGGGAAGAGAACAAAGGAGTTATCAGGATACTATGCATAACGACAATCACAGCGGACTGGTTAATCTATCAAATTTCTTCTCAGATTTCATCCGCGAACGCGAAATGCTGTACGGTGCGAAACCTGCCACGATTCGTTTCTACCACAAAGGCTGGCTAGCGTTCGAGAGACAAGGCTTGCCTACGACCTTGGAAACGATCAGAAACGCCATCGTAGCGATGAGAGAATCTGGCTTGGGTGTCGGGGGAGCGAACAACTACATCCGCGCGTGGCAGGTCTTCTGCAACTGGCTTGCGGATCGGGGGCACATTGACCGATTCTGCATTCCGCTCATCCCACAGCAGAAGACCAGGAAGCCAGTGTTTGACCAGGGGCAAGCGATAGCGGTAATCCGCTGCAAGCCCAAGCCCCCCTCAGTCAGGCGCGCACAAGCGATGTTCGCGCTGATGCTCGACACCGCGATCAGGTTTGGCGAGTGCGTCAGCATTTTCCGGAGCGACATTGACGCGCGCTCCGGATTGATCACAGTGCGAGGCAAGACCGGAGAACGAAGCGTACCGATTAGCATCGAGGGATTGCGGGTGCTGCAACGCCATCTCAGTAGCCACACCCACGAACGGGTGTTCTGCACCGACTCCGGAGGGTTGCTTGATCACTCGAACACGCTACGCGATCTTCGTAAGCTGTTCACTCTGGCCAAAGCGCCTGTCGAGCTTGCAGAGTGGCACAACGTGCGACGCTTCGCGCTCCGTTCGTATCTCGCCAGCGGAGCGGGCATCCGTGGCGCACAGTTGCTCGCTGGTCATCAGTCTCAATCCACAACTGAAATCTATCTCAGTTCCGATGAGGAGCGCGCTCGCTTACCGCATAACCAACTGAGTCCGCTCGCTCGACTCTCCGGTCAAAGGCGGTAACTCAACCGCGAAAAATCCCGTGCCACAATACGCGTAACATCGCTGATGTAACGGTAACATTGAGGGGCTAACATCGCTGCTTATGTTAACCCTCTTTGTTATTCCCTCAGCCAGAAATTGGCACCCCGTGGTTTTAACCAAGGCAGGGCCGGGTCAGCGAGCGAATGCCATCCCACGCGCGATTTATGCCATTTTTGCGGATTGCGGGTCAGGGGGGAGTGGTCTTGTTCGTGGCTGCGGTTGTCTCAAAATAACCGATTCTGCTCGCTCTTCGACTAGGAAATCCGTATAATCCCGCCCTGTTTAAGTGGGCACTGTAACAAAGCACATGACGAGGGGACATCTAACAATATGAAACCGGTGATAAAAGAAAACGGTGTGATCAGCGCGTTTTGTCCTGATTGCGGAGTGCTGTCAAACTTTACACCCGTCACTACGCCACAAGTTTCCAAAAACCACGATTTCAACGGTAAGACCTGCTCCTTTATTTTATACCCGTTCCTTCAATGTGTTGGGTGTTTGAGAGGCGGTATAGCTAAAGTTCATTCTGGGGGAGATAATTGGACTACGACAGGGATTTTGGAATGGTTCTTTCCTTTTTATCGTAACGTTGCCCCACTTCCACCAAGTGTCCCAGATGACGTAGTAGCCGAGTTTCGAGAGGCTGAGTTATGCGCATCCTTTGGGGCAAATCGGGCAGCATCCGCGCTCTTTCGTTCGGTTCTTGAAAAAACCCTCAAGGCAAATGGATATGTAAGACAAGGCCAAAATCTTCGAGACCTACAATCAAAAATTGACGAAGCTGCAAAAGATGGGATCATAACTGAAGCCAGACGTAAACGCGCTCACGATGAAATCCGCGTTTTGGGGAATGACGTTTTACACGATGATTGGCGCATAGTCACAGATGATGAAGTCGAGGCAGCACATCATTACACTCAGCGCATCCTCGAAGATTTTTACGATGAGAGAACAGAAGTTGAGAAAATATTGATTGCCAATAAGCGCATTCAAGCTCAACAATCATCGCCACAAGTAACCACATCTCAGACGAGTCCGACCCCTATTACATAAGCCCAGCACGGACAAAAAAAATAGCGGGGTGCGATCGCACCCCGCTTCGAGTTTTTCAGGAGTAATCAACAACAGGAGACACTAAATCGGGGCAACCAAGATTGGTACACTCGATTTGCTACCCAAAAGTAGCTCTGGTCCGTAATACATCCACTTCCAGATCCACTTCTGGAGTGTAGTAGATCTCTGACAACCTGTACTCCCACGGGCCGTTTTCCGCCAGATGTTCTTCCACGTCCCCGACCAGGGTTCGCAGACGCCTCCGAGTATGGTTGCG
>WNGA01012495.1_pt1 | contig 12772 bp, 8 predicted proteins | sample 5400061 | NCBI WGS metagenome assembly WNGA01 (sample SAMN13153366, study PRJNA577476) | soil metagenome | isolation source: 100 cm soil or saprolite under grassland replicate 2 | place: USA:California | collected 2016-06-15
CCCGGCTTCGCGTCGTGGTCGGTCTCGACGAACGCCACCATCTCGTCGAGGGCCCGCTCGGCCCCGTCGCCCTCGGCGCTCAGCACCACCTCCTGACCGCCGAGCACGTCGAGCTTGAGCACGTCCAGCATGCGCCTGGCCTCGACCGGGTCCTTGCCGCCCTTGGCGACCATGACCTTCACCGGGAGCTGCCTGCCGGCGAGCCGGGCGAACTCCGCGGCCACCCGCATGTGCAGCCCGATCTTGGAGGCGACCACGGCACGACGCTCTGGCATCCACAGCTCCTCTCGTTCGACCCGGGGGCTACCGCTCCGCCGCCTGAGCCCCGGGCGCCCGGCCGACGGGACCAGCCAGGGTCATTGTGCCTGGCCGTAGCGCTCGAAGGCGCGCGCGACCCGGTCCATCTCCGCGTCGGGCAGCACCACCGGCGTGCCGAGGCAGCGGGCCCGCCAGCAGAGCTCGGCCACCTGCTCGACCGCCCCGGCGACCAGCAGCGCCCGGTCGAGGCCGGGGCCGACCGCCACCACCCCGTGGTTGGCCAGCAGCACGGCCCCGTCGGTGGCGAGCGCGGCCACGCAGGCGTCGGCCAGCTCGCCGGTGCCGTAGGTGGCGTAGGGCGCCAGCCGGACCCGGCGCCCGGCGTGGGCGAGCAGGTAGTGCACGGCCGGCAGCTCCTCGCCCAGGACCGCGAAGGTGGTCGCGAACACGGAGTGGGTGTGGACCACGGCGCCAACGTCGGGCCTGGCCCGGTAGACGGCCAGGTGCAGCGGCAGCTCGCTGGAGGGCGCCAGCCCGCCGTCGAGCGCCCGCCCGTCGAGGTCCACCACCGGGATCGATCCCCGGTCCAGCCGCCGGTAGTCCACCCCGGTCGGGGTGACCGCGACCAGCTCGCCGGCGCGGGCGCTCACGTTGCCCGCCGTGCCCCGCACCAGCCCGGCCTCCAACAAGCTCAGGGCGGCGGTCGCGACCGCCGCCCTGAGCTCCTCGAGCATCGCCCGGCGCCCGGGAGGGCTACTGCTCCTCGTAGGTTGGCTGGTAGTCCTCGGGGGCGTAGGTGCCGGGCTCGGCCACTTCGCCCCCCTCGCCGTCGCCCTCGGCGGCGGGCATCTGGTAGGGGGTGCCGTCCTCGGCGTAGAAGACCTCGCTGCCGTAGCCGTCGTAGCCGCCGCCGAACGCGTCCGCGCCGTAGGTGGGCGGCATCTCCGCCAGCACCGGGTTGACGCTGCGGTAGCGGACCATGCCGGTCCCCGCCGGGATGAGCTTGCCGATGATGACGTTCTCCTTGAGCCCGATCAGGGAGTCGCTCTTGCCCTCGATCGACGCCTCGGTGAGCACCTTGGTGGTCTCCATGAACGAGGCCGCCGACAGCCACGACTCGGTGGCCAGCGCCGCCTTGGTGATGCCGAGCAGCTCGGGACGGCCGTTGGCGGGGGTCCCCCCGGCCTCCAGCACGTCCTGGTTGGCCTGCTCGAACTTGGCGCGCTCGACCAGCTCGCCGGGGAGCAGCTCGGTGTCGCCGCCCTCCAGCACCGTGACCCGCTTGAGCATCTGCCGGACGATCAGCTCGATGTGCTTGTCGTGGATGGTCACGCCCTGCGAGGAGTAGACCCGCTGGACCTCCTCGACCAGGTGCTTCTGGGTGGCGCGGATGCCGAGCACCCGCAGCATCTCCTTGGGGTTGGGCTGGCCGTCGATGATCGGCTGGCCGACCTCGATGTCCTGGCCGTCGTCGACCCGGAGCCGCGCCCGCCTGGGCACGATCGCCACCCACTCCTCGCCGTCGTCGGAGGTGACGGTCACCTGCACGCCCTTCTCGACCTGCTCGACGGAGACCCGGCCGGAGAACTCGGCGATCGGGGTCATGCCCTTCGGGGTGCGGGCCTCGAACAGCTCCTGGACGCGGGGCAGACCGTGGGTGATGTCCTCGCCCGCGATCCCGCCGGTGTGGAAGGTGCGCATGGTGAGCTGCGTGCCGGGCTCGCCGATCGACTGGGCGGCGATGATGCCGACCGCCTCGCCGATGTCCACCAGCCGGTTGGAGGCCAGGCTGCGGCCGTAGCAATGCTGGCAGACGCCGAACTTGGAGTCGCAGGTCAGGACCGAGCGGCACAGGACCTCGTCGACGCCGTGCTCGACGAGGGCGTCGATCACCAGCTCGTCGATCTCGGTGCCGGCCTCGAACAGCACCTGCTTGCCCTTGCCGGCCGGGTCGGGGACGCTCTCCGCCAGGACCCGGGAGAGCGCCTGGTTCTCGACCGCCCGTGGCCGCACCCACTCGAACTCGTTCTTCTTGCCGGGGATGGGCCGGCGGACGGCCACGGTGACCGGGATGCCCCGCTCGGTGCCGCAGTCGCCCTCGCGGACGATCACGTCCTGGGTGACGTCCACCAGCCGCCTGGTCAGGTAGCCCGAGTCGGCCGTGCGCAGGGCGGTGTCGGCCAGGCCCTTGCGGGCGCCGTGGGTCGAGATGAAGTACTCGAGCACCGTGAGGCCCTCGCGGAAGTTGGCCTTGATCGGGCGCGGGATGATGTCGCCCTTGGGGTTGGCGACCAGCCCGCGCATGCCGGCGATCTGGCGCACCTGGGTCATGTTCCCGCGGGCGCCGGAGGTGGCCATCATGTAGATGGGGTTGAACGGCTCCTGCCGGAAGCGGTCCTCCATGTCCTCGCGGACCCGCTCGGTGGCCTCGGTCCAGATCTCGATGAGCTCCTGGCGCCGCTCGTCGTCGGTGATGATGCCCCGGCGGAACTGGGACTCGACCTTGTCGGCGCGCTTCTCGAACTCGTCGAGGATCTGCTGCTTGTGCGGCGGCTTGAGCACGTCCTGGACCGACACGGTGACGCCGGCCCGCGACGCCCAGTGGAAGCCGAGCGTCTTGAGGCTGTTCAGCACCTCGGCGGTCTCGGTCTGGTCGTAGCGGTCGGCGATCCGCGCCACCAGGCTGGTCAGCTCGCGGCTCTGCAGGGTGTCGTTGATGAACGGGAAGTCGTCGGGGAGCGCCTCGTTGAACAGCAGCCGCCCGACGGTGGTCTCGACCTTGCCGCCGGGGTCGGCGTCGGCCGCCTTGCCCTCGGGCAGGCGGACCAGGATCGGGTCCTGGAGCCCGACCGACTTGAAGTCGTAGGCCATGACCGCCTCGGCGACCGAGCCGTAGATCGGCATCGACTTCGCGTCGGCGGCCTTCTTCTTGCCGTTCTTCGCCGCCGCGGCCACGTCCTGCTTGTAGGTGAGGAAGTAGATCCCGAGGACCATCTCATGGGTCGGGATCGCGATCGGGCGGCCGTTGGCCGGCGACAGGATGTTGTTGACCGACAGCATCAGCACCCGCGCCTCGGCCTGGGCCTCGGACGACAGCGGCACGTGCACGGCCATCTGGTCGCCGTCGAAGTCGGCGTTGAACGCCTTGCAGACCAGCGGGTGGATCTGGATGGCCTTGCCCTCGACCAGCACCGGCTCGAACGCCTGGATGCCGAGACGGTGCAGCGTCGGGGCCCGGTTGAGCAGCACCGGGTGCTCGCGGATGACCTCCTCGAGCACGTCCCAGACCTGCGGCCGGGAGCGCTCGACCATCCGCTTGGCCGACTTGATGTTCTGGGCGTAGGAGAGGTCCACCAGCCGCTTCATCACGAACGGCTTGAACAGCTCCAGGGCCATCTGCTTGGGCAGCCCGCACTGGTGGAGCCGCAGCTCCGGGCCGACGACGATGACCGAGCGGCCGGAGTAGTCGACCCGCTTGCCGAGCAGGTTCTGGCGGAAGCGGCCCTGCTTGCCCTTGAGCATGTCGGACAGGCTCTTGAGGGGGCGGTTGCCGGGCCCGGTGACCGGGCGGCCGCGGCGGCCGTTGTCGAACAGCGCGTCGACCGCCTCCTGGAGCATCCGCTTCTCGTTGTTGACGATGATCTCGGGCGCGCCGAGGTCCAGCAGCCGCTTCAGCCGGTTGTTGCGGTTGATGACCCGCCGGTACAGGTCGTTCAGGTCGCTGGTGGCGAAGCGGCCGCCGTCGAGCTGCACCATCGGGCGCAGGTCGGGCGGGATCACCGGGATGCAGTCCAGCACCATGCCGAGCGGCGAGTTGCGCCGGCCGATGAAGGCCGAGACCACCCGCAGCCGCTTGATGGCCCGCTGCTGCTTCTGGCCCTTGGAGGTGGCGATGACCTCGCGCAGGCGCGCCTGCTCCTCCTCGATGCCCTCGCGCAGCAGCAGGTCCTTGATGGCGTCGGCGCCCATGCCGGCCGAGAAGTACTCGCCGAAGCGGTCGCGCAGCTCGCGGTAGTACTGGTCGTCGGCGAGCAGCTGCTTGGGGGCCAGGTCCTTGAACATGTCGAGCATGCGCTCGAGCAGCTCGACCCTGGAGGCCGCCTTCTCGCGGACGTCCTTGAACGCGCGCTCCGCCTCGTTGCGGGCCTTGCGGCGCTGGTCGGACTTGGCGCCCTGGGCCTCCAGCTCGGCCAGGTTGGCCTCGAGCTGGGCCTTGATCTCCTCCTCGCGCTTCTGCTTGTCGACCTCGACCTGCTCGCGCTCGTGCCCCAGCTCGGTCTCGATCCGGGGCAGGTCGTCGTGCCGGCGGTCGTTGTCGACCCAGGTCACCACGTTGGCGGCGAAGTAGATGATCTTCTCGAGGTCCTTGGGGGCCATGTCGAGCAGGTAGCCGAGCCGGCTCGGCACGCCCTTGACGTACCAGATGTGGGTGACGGGCGCGGCCAGCTCGATGTGGCCCATCCGCTCACGGCGGACCTTGGCCCTGGTGACCTCGACGCCGCAGCGCTCGCAGATGATGCCCTTGAAGCGGACGCGCTTGTACTTGCCGCAGTAGCACTCCCAGTCGCGGGTCGGCCCGAAGATCTTCTCGCAGAACAGGCCGTCCTTCTCGGGCTTGAGGGTGCGGTAGTTGATCGTCTCCGGCTTGCGGACCTCGCCGTTGGACCACATGCGGATCTGCTCGGCCGTGGCCAGGCCGATCCGCAGCTCGTCGAAGTAGTTGACGTCGAGCAACTCAGACCTCCTCGACCGACGTGGGCTCCCGCCGCGACAGGTCGATACCCAGCTCCTCCGCGGCTCGGAACACGTCCTCGTCGGTCTCCCGCATCTCGATCTCCTGACCCTCGGCCGAGAGGACCTCGACGTTTAGGCAGAGCGACTGCATCTCCTTGATGAGCACCTTGAAGGACTCGGGGATCCCGGGCTCTGGGATGTTCTCGCCCTTGACGATCGCCTCGTAGACCTTCACGCGCCCCAGCACGTCGTCGGACTTGATGGTGAGCAGCTCCTGCAGGGCGTAGGCGGCGCCGTAGGCCTCCAGGGCCCAGACCTCCATCTCGCCGAAGCGCTGGCCGCCGAACTGCGCCTTCCCGCCCAGCGGCTGCTGGGTGATCATCGAGTAGGGACCGGTGGAGCGGGCGTGGATCTTGTCGTCCACCAGGTGCAGCAGCTTCATGATGTAGATGTAGCCGACGGTCACCGGCGTCGGGTATGGCTCGCCGCTGCGGCCGTCGAACAGCACGGCCTTGCCCTCGGCGTCGACCAGCTTGCGGACCTCACCGCCGACGGGATCCTCGTAGGTGCCGAGGGTGGCGGTCAGCAGGTCCTCGATGGCCGCCTCGTTGGCGCCGTCGAACACCGGCGTGCCGAGGCTGAGGCGCGTGTCCTGGTGGGTCTGGTCCTTGGTCCAGCCGGTCTCCTTGGCCCAGCCGGGCAGGCTGCTGAACGACCAGCCGTGGTTGGCCACCCAGCCGAGGTGCGTCTCGAGCACCTGGCCGATGTTCATCCGGCTCGGCACGCCGAGCGGGTTGAGGATGACGTCGATCGGGGTGCCGTCGGCCAGGAACGGCATGTCCTCCTCGGGGAGGATCTTGGAGATGACGCCCTTGTTGCCGTGGCGGCCGGCCAGCTTGTCGCCGTCGGAGATCTTGCGCTTCTGGGCGACGTAGACGCGCACGAGCTGGTTGACGCCCGGGTTGAGGTCGTCGCCGACCTCGCGGGAGAAGACCCGCACGCCGATGACCTTGCCGGTCTCGCCGTGGGGCACCTTCAGCGAGGTGTCGCGGACCTCGCGGGCCTTCTCGCCGAAGATCGCCCGCAGCAGGCGCTCCTCTGGGGTCAGCTCGGTCTCGCCCTTGGGGGTCACCTTGCCGACCAGCACGTCGCCGTCGCGGACCTCGGCCCCGATGCGGATGATGCCGCGCTCGTCGAGGTCCTTGAGGACGTCCTCGGAGACGTTGGGGATGTCGCGGGTGATCTCCTCGGCACCGAGCTTGGTGTCGCGGGCGTCGACCTCGTGCTCCTCGATGTGGATCGAGGTGAGCACGTCCTCCTTGATCAGCCGCTCGGACAGGATGATGGCGTCCTCGTAGTTGTGGCCCTCCCAGGGCATGAACGCGACCAGGAGGTTCTTGCCGAGCGCGAGCTCGCCCGACTCGGTGCAGGGCCCGTCGGCCAGCACGTCACCGGCGGCGACCTTGGTGCCCTCGGTGACGATCGGCTTCTGGTTGATGCAGGTGCCCTGGTTGGAGCGCTCGAACTTGCGCATCCGGTAGACACGGGCCGAGCCGTCGGAATGGCGGACGGTGACCTGGTCGGCGGTGACGTCCTCGACGGTGCCCGGCGCGTCGGCGACGACCACGCCGCCGGCGTCGACCGCCACCCGCCGCTCCATGCCGGTGCCGACCAGCGGCGCCTCGGAGCGGAGCAGGGGCACGGCCTGGCGCTGCATGTTGGCGCCCATGAGGGCGCGGTTGGCGTCGTCGTGCTCGAGGAACGGGATCAGGGCGGTGGCCACCGACACCATCTGCCGGGGGCTGACGTCCATGTAGTCGACCTCGTCGGGTGGCACGGAGGCGAACTCGCCCGTCTGGCCGATCCCCTGGCCGCTGCCGGGCTCGGCCCTGGTGGTCGAACGCTGGCTCGACATGCCGGCCGAGCGGCTGCCCTGGCGGACCAGGACCCGGTCGCCGACGAAGTGGCCCTTGGCGTCCACGGCCGCGTTGGCCTGGGCGATCACGTGCAGGTCCTCGTCGTCGGCGGTGAGGTAGTCGACCTGCTCGGTGACCCGGCCGTTGCGGACCTTGCGGTAGGGGGTCTCGACGAAGCCGTACTGGTTGATGCGGGCATAGGTCGACAGGTTGCCGATCAGGCCGATGTTCGGGCCCTCCGGGGTCTCGATCGGGCACATGCGGCCGTAGTGGGAGGGGTGCACGTCGCGGACCTCGAACCCGGCACGCTCCCGCGACAGCCCGCCCGGCCCGAGCGCCGACAGGCGGCGCCGGTGGGTGAGGGCGGCCAGCGGGTTGGTCTGGTCCATGAACTGGCTGAGCTGCGAGGTGCCGAAGAACTCCTTGATCGCGGCGACCACCGGCCGGATGTTGATCAGCGTCTGGGGCGTGATCGCCTCGGCGTCCTGGGTGGTCATGCGCTCGCGCACCACCCGCTCCATCCGCGACAGGCCGATGCGGACCTGGTTCTGGATCAGCTCGCCGACCGAGCGCAGCCGCCGGTTGCCGAAGTGGTCCTGGTCGTCGGTGGTGGTGGACGGGTCGCCTTCGTGGAGGCGGACCAGGTAGTCGACGGTGGCGATGACGTCGTCGGTGGTCAGCGTGACGGCCTTGTGGGTCTCCGGGTCCAGGCCCAGCTTCTTGTTGATCTTGTAGCGGCCGACCTTGGCGAGGTCGTAGCGCTTGGGCTGGAAGAACAGCCCGTGCAGGAGCTGGCGGCCGGACTCGGCGCTGGGCGGCTCACCGGGGCGCAGCCGCCGGTAGATCTCGATCAGCGCGTCCTCTTCGGTGCGCGTGTGGTCCTTCTCGAGGGTGCCCATGGTCGTCTCGGACTCGCCGAAGCGCTCCCGGATCTCCGCCTCGGTCATGCCGAGGCCGCGCAGCAGCACGGTGACGGGCAGGCGGCGCTTGCGGTCCAGGCGGACGCCGACGGTGTCCTTCTTGTCGACGTCGAACTCCAGCCATGCGCCTCTGGCCGGGATGACCCGGCAGGAGGTGAGCAGCTTGTCGAGGGTCTTGTCGGGCTCCTGCTCGAAGATCACGCCCGGCGAGCGGACGAGCTGCGAGGTCACCACCCGCTCGGTGCCGTTGATGATGAAGGTGCCCTGGTCGGTCATGACCGGGAAGTCGCCCATGAAGACCGACTGGGACTTGATCTCGCCGGTGGTGCGGTTCTGGAACTCGGCCTGGACGTGGAGCTTGCGGGAGAAGGTGTTGTCGCGGTCCCGGCACTCCTCGACAGAGTGCTCGGGCTCCTCGAAGCGGTGCTCGCCGAAGGTGAGGGCCATCTGGCCGGTGAAGTCCTCGATGGGGCTGATCTCTTCGAAGGTCTCACGGAGGCCCTCGGTGATGAGCCATTCGAAGGACTGGCGCTGGATGGCGATGAGGTCGGGGATGGGGAGGATCTCGGGGATCTTGCCGAAGGAGAGTCGTGGAGAGGCCGAGGTACGCGGGTCGCTCAACAGGCGTCCCTCCCCTTTCGCGGGAAGCAGGTGTGACGGGGACTGGGCACGCCAAAACGACGGGCAGGCTGGTCGAAGGCGCGCGAAGACATGCGAAGGAGCAGTGTAGCGCTTCCCTACACTGCCGTCAACGTCGAACTGAGGGTCTGCAGGATCTGCGTGGGCACCTCACTTCGTCTCGTCCGACCGAGTTTGCCGCCGACGCCGTTCAGTGTCAAGAGTCCGACGGACAGCGACGGACAGGCGTGGAGCCGCCTGCGGCGGCGACCTCGGTCCATTCCGGCCGGCAAGTTCGCCGGCCGGCTACTTGAGCTCGACGCTCGCGCCGGCCCCCTCGAGCTGGGCCTTGGCCTTGTCGGCCTGCTCCTTGGGCACGCGCTCGAGCACCGGCTTGGGCGCCGAGTCGACCAGGTCCTTGGCCTCCTTCAGGCCGAGGCTGGTGAGCGTGCGGACCTCCTTGATGACCTGGATCTTCTTCTCGCCGGCGGCGGTGAGGACGACGTCGAACTCGGTCTGCTCCTCGACCTCCTCGGCCGGCGCGGCGGCGCCGGCCCCGGCGACCGGCCCGGCGACGGCGACCGGGGCCGCCGCGGAGACGCCGAAGGTCTCCTCGAACTGCTTCACGAACTCCGACAGCTCCAGGAGGGTCATCTCCTTGAAGGCGCCCATGAGGTCGTCGGTGGACAGCTTGGCCATGATGGATGCTCCTTACTGCTCGGATTGCTGGTTCGTCTGGTCGCGCAGGGCGCTGGTCATGGTCGCCACCTGGCGGAGCGGCGCGGCCAGCAGGCTCGCGGTCTGCTGCAGCGGGGCCTGGAACAGCCCGGCCAGCCTGGCCAGCAGGACCTCGCGGGACTCGAGGGTGGCCAGCCGGCGGACCTCGTCGGCGGCCAGCACCCTGCCGTCGAGCACCCCGCCCTTCACCACCAGCGCCGGGTGGGTGCGGGCGAACTCGGCCAGGTCCTTGGCGGCCTGCACCGGGTCGCCGTGGACGAACGCCACCGCGGTCGGGCCCTGCAGCAGCGGAAGCAGGTCCTGGTAGCCGGCCTCCCGTGCCGCGATGCTGGTCAAGGTGTTCTTGAGCACGCGGTACTCGGTCGACGAGCCGCGCAGCGACGCGCGCAGCTCGAAGAGCTCCTTGACGTCGAGCCCCCGGTACTCGGTGAGCAATGCGGCCACCGAGCCTTCCAGGCGACCCTTGATGGCCTCGACCTCGGCGACGTTGCTCGCGCTCGGCACGGCCTCACCTCCCAACGGAAACGGACGGTCCGAGGACCGCCCGCCTGGCGCACACCACGCATGGCGCACCGCTGGGGTGCTCGCCTGCGCCGGCGCCCCGAGGGGCCTTCGTGCCGTGCGGCAACCGGACGGTCTTCGGCCAACGAGGTCCGCGTGCGACCTGAACCACCTGGCTGGAAAGGGATCCGGGCCGAGCGCAGGTCGTGCGCGGGGGCTCGTTGCAAGGTCGGAGGATAGCACAAGGGGTGTGGACAACCTCGGGCGGGGCCGGTGGCGGTCGCCTAGGATCCGCGCCACGGCCGTATCTCTTTTTGCCACCGAGCGCCTAGCTGTCATAGGGTCCGAAGCAGTCGATCTCGTCACAGTTGACGATCGCAGCATTCGAAGGGGGAGACGATGGCCACACCGGTCATCATCAGCATGCTCGTCGGCCTCCTGGCCGGCGGCGCGTTCATGGCCATCTGGGCCGCCAACCGCATCGAGGAGGAGGGCGCCCGGCAGTTCGACCGGGGCTTCGAGCGCGGCCGCTGGCTGACCGACATCAGCGTCGCACAGGCGATCGAGGACCAGGACCGCACCCGCCGGGTCGGCCTGCTGGTCGCCAGCGCTCGCCCGCCGACCCGGCCGCCCGGCCAGGAGCCGCGACCCTCGTTGCTGGTGCTCCCATGAACCGTTCCGGGTGATGGTGGCGACGTGCCCACCGGACTGCTGCTCCTGGCCGTCTTCTTGACGCTCGTGGCCACCGCGGGCGCCGCCGCCACCGACTGGTGGCGGCGCCTCGGGGCCCGCCGCTTCGACGCGGCCTACGAGCGCAACCTGCTCCGCCGCACCGGCCGCGGCTGACCCGCCCCGGGCGGCCCGATGGGGCGTCAGCGGTGAGTCGCACCGCGAGCTTCATCGCGCAGCTTGCGGACCGGTGGAGTGAGTTCCCGCGCCCGACCGTGGCTGTGGGCATCGACGAAGGGACGCGCCGGAGATCCTCCGCTCGACCTCGACGGCGAGATGACACAGCGCTAGCCCCGCCGCTTCAGGCGGCGGTGGGTTGTTGTCGGTGTGGGGGATGCAGCCGCTGGTGGCCTTCATGGACGGCGCGATGATGGGCGCGGCACAGCAGCACCAGGTTGCCCAGATCGGTGGTGCCGCCATGCACCCAGTGCCGCAGATGATGCGCCTCGCACCAGGCCGGTGGGCGGTCACAGCCGGGGAAGCGGCAGCCGCCGTCACGCACCGCCAGCGCGGCGCGCTGGGCGGCCGCGACCACGCGGGTGGCGCCGCCAGGTCGCCGGTGGCGTTGTCCGGCTGGGCGGGATGGGGGTGGAGGCCGTGGCCGCCGTGGGGTTCTATGACGGGGTGGTGGCCGCAGTGGTGGCGGTCCTCGCCGTGGTGGCGGGTGACGAGCACGCGGGTGAGGGTGGCGTCGCAGGCCAGCCGCCGGACCGTCTCGGCCGGCAGCGGCCCCACCCAGCCACCCTCGGCACCGGGCAGGTCGGGCTGGCCCAGCAGGCTCGCCAGCTCCACGGTCACGGTCACCTGGGGGCGGACCCCGCCGCTGTTGGGGAGCCGGCCGCCCTCCAAGGCACGACGGGCCAGCTCGGTGAGCGCGTCGGCGCGCCGCTGGGCGCCGCTGCGCTGGTCCTCGGCGCTGGCCGGTCGCGCCAGGGGTTCCAGCGCCGTCAGGAGGATCTCGCCGGCTTCGGGTTCCAGCAACCCGTCGATGGCCACCATGCCTGCCAGGATGGGTGACAGCCACAGCCCACGCCGATCATGCTGGCGCTGGACCCGAGTCTCGGCACCCTCCGGATCGGCGACCTCATGGAGGTGGGCCACTGCCCGGCGTAGCCGCGGCGGATCCAGCCGACCGGCCGCCTCAAGCAGCATCGGCTCGACGTCGGCCGCCGTGCCTGGCGGCAGGTCGTGGGTGCCACAGGCCAGCACGGCGGCATGGGTAACCGACAGCTCCCCGGCCGCCAGCGCTCGGCCGGTGCCACCCAGTGGGCCGCGGAACAGCGCCCGGGCGGTCAGCACCCAGCCGCCGGCTTGGGTATGCCCGGCGCGCAGGCGACCCCGTAACCACCCGGCAGTGGAGTCCGCCGGGGTGCCGTCCTCCGCGCCGGCGGCGCCGCGGCCATCCACGCCCGCCAGTTCCCGCAGCCACTGCCCTTCGAGGCGGTCCAGCAGCCGCCGCAGCACCAGCACCCGCGCGGCCGCCTCACCGTCGGGCAGCCGGGTGAGGTCCTCGGCGGCTAGCGCGTCCACGGCGGCCGTCAGCAGCGCCAGCCCGCCAGGCTCTTGTATCGAATCTGTGTTCGATTCCATGGCCGGAGCCTACCCCCTACCGGCACCAATGCAAGGACCAATCCCACATCTGTGGATTGCGCACCGGGTGCAGTTTCTGTCGTCGTCGAGCTCGGGGCGGGACGCTGTCCTTGCGCCGGCCCGGTGGGCTGATAATCGGCACCGAGCCCGGCCACGATCGGTCCCCAACGTGTCGGTCCTGGTCCACTCGGGGAACCGGTTGGCGTTCTCCTGCCCCAAGCGGTAATGGTCGCCAGCAAGCTGCCAGAGGCTCCCTGCCCGAGGCCGAGGGCCGAGCGCCGGGCACAGCCGTCAGCTCGGCCAGGCGCCGGGGGCGTCCCGACGGGCAGAGGTCACGTCGCCAGGCGTGCTCCCATCATCCCGCTGCTCATCCCGGTCCTGAGCCACCATTTCCTGGGTGTCTCTGGTCAGGCTGCCGGTGTCGACCGACGGCACGGCGCACGTGTGAGGGCAGTCACAACCGTGGTGCCTCTGCACGGATTCATAGAGGCGCCAGACGCCCAGGACGCGGCCGGGGAAAGCCGGCCGCCAGGGCCGACAGGTCCTTGGCGTCAGGTGCGTCGCGGGGCCTCCCCGGGTGGTCTCGGCGAGCACCACCGCGGGGATCGCCGGTCGGCTACATGCCGGCGAGGGCGGGGTCGGCGACCCGGACGGCGACCACGCCGGTCGCGGGTGGGGCGACCAGGCCCCGGTCGGTGAGCCGCTCCAGCGCCTCGTCCACGGCCAGGGTGTAGGCCCATGCGAGGAACGCCCCTTCGTCCTCGCCGC
>WNGA01009878.1_pt1 | contig 12769 bp, 7 predicted proteins | sample 5400061 | NCBI WGS metagenome assembly WNGA01 (sample SAMN13153366, study PRJNA577476) | soil metagenome | isolation source: 100 cm soil or saprolite under grassland replicate 2 | place: USA:California | collected 2016-06-15
GTGTGTGATGTCCACGGAGGCTTTGGCGCCCTCGACGCAGCCCCACATGCAGGTCGCCCGTTGCGTGCAGGGGCGGAGGGGTCCGTAAGCGCGGGTCGCGATGGCGTTGGGGGCGGGCCACCAATGCCAGCCGAGCCGATTGTGCGCGCGGGCGACGCGCCGGCCCATCGGCGCAAGCGGCGCGGGCGGCAACGGCGGACCTTCGCCCGGAGGAAACGCCGGATCGCCCGCGAGTCCCGACACGGCGAAGTCCGCCTCGACGCGTTCGTAGAACGGCGCGAGGTCCTCATAAGTCAGCGGCCAGTCGTCAGCGACTCCGTCGAGTGTGCGCACACGAAAATCTGACGGCATGTTCCGCTGCCAGTGTGCCGCGTAAATGACCGTGCCGCCGCCCACCCCGTTGTAGAGCACGGCGGCGATGTCCGAGTCGGTGTCGTCGATTGGATAATCCGCGGGCGCCTGGCGGCGATTGGGGTTGGCCGCCCAATAACGGCCCGCGGTGAGTTCGAAGTCCGGATAGTCCGCGCGCGCCTTCGAGTAATCCGGCCAGGCGCCCTGTTCCAGCGCCACCACGCTCAGGCCCGCCTCGGCGAATCGCTTGGCGGCGACCGCGCCGGTCGGCCCCGCTCCGATGATGAGCATGTCGGGAGTGGCCTGGGCGCGGTTGGGCATGGATTCGGGCGCGCGCCCTGGGCCTGCGTGCGACGAGGCCGGAGGGGCGGGCGTGGTGCCGGAGGATGGTTGGACGCATGAGCCGAGTCGAGTGCTTTCAAACTGCTTTACACTGGCGCTGCCGCAACAAGAAACTCCGCCATGGCCATCGTGCGCTGGATTCTGCCGCTCGCCGGGCTGCTGCTTTGGCAGCCGTCGCCGGGAATGGCGGCCGCGGGGGAGGCGGCGCGCAACGTCGGGCGCTTCATCATCGATCCATGGACCGACGAGAAGGGACTGCCCGAAAACTCAGTCGTCGCGATGACGCAAACGCGCGACGGCTACTTGTGGCTGGGCACGCTCAGCGGGCTGGCGCGCTTCGATGGGAGCCAGTTCACGGTGTTCGACGAGGTCAACACGCCGGGGCTTGGCAGCAGCCGCATCGTGAGCCTGTTCGAAGATAATGAAGGCACGCTCTGGATCGGAACGGACACGGCGGGAATTTATCGGGCGCGGGAGGGTAAACTGTCCCACTTCGAAGGCCTCAGCGGAGCCGGCTCGGGAGGCCGGCTGGTGTCGGCCTGCCAGGATACGCTGGGCGCCGTGTGGCTGTATACGGCCGGGGGCGAACTGGCCCGGCATCTGAAGGGAAACGTGGATGTCTGGCGCGTCGGATTTGGCGTGAGCAATGTTCGCGTGGTGATTGCGGAGCCATCGGGACGGTTGTGGGTCGGATGGGATTCAGGTTTGTGGGAAGTGTCACCGACGGCGGTCGCCCGCCAGCGCGATTTACCCGTGGTGTCGCGCTTGAATTTGAAAGTCGACTTTCTTCTCGCCAGCCGGAGCGGCGGACATTGGCGGCTGGCGGACGGTCGGATTCAGAAGTGGACGACCAACGCGGCGCCGCAGGACTTTGGAAGCTATCCGTGGGGCCGTGGGCTCAAAGTTACGGCGTGCGAAGATCGGGAAGGAAACCTGATTGTTGGAACGCTGGGCGCCGGGGTGTTCTGGTTCGACTCGCCGGACAAAGTGGTTTCGCTGTCGACGAGCAATGATTTGTCCCACGACTACGTGCTTTCGCTGCACGTGGACCGCGAAGGAACGCTCTGGGTCGGCACGGACGGCGGGGGATTGAACCGCGTGAAGCGGAAAGTGTTCGAAGGACTCGACCCGTGCCGCGGCTGGGTCGTCCAATCGGTCGCCGAGGACAACGAGGGCGGACTATGGATCGGATCAAACAAAAATGGCGTCGGCCGTTTGAAGAATGGCGAGTTCGAGCGTTTTGGAATCGAGTCGGAAGGCTTTCAGTCGAACGTGAGAAGGGTGCTGGTGGATCGAAGCAACCGGATTTGGGCGGGCACCTGGGATGGCAGGCTGGCCCGGTTTCAAGGCGGGAGGCTTACCATCGCGGCGAATTACCCCCACGTGCGCGCGATCCATCAGGATCGCAGCAACCGGCTGTGGATCGGGACATCCGGCGGTTTGGTGTGTTGGGAAGGCCAGTCCGCGAGGTCGTTCTCAACCGCCGACGGCTTGTCGAGCGACGTGGTGCAGGCGCTGGCGGACGACGCCGAGGGCAACCTGTGGGTCGGCACGGTCGGCGGCGGATTGAACCGCTGGCGGGACGACCAATTCACTGTCTATCGAAAGGCCGACGGTCTCCCAAGCGATGAAATCTCCGCGCTGCTGGCCGATGGCGATGGCGCGCTGTGGATCGGCACATTCGGCAGCGGCCTGGCGCGCTTTCACAAGGGCCGGTGGACACGCTACACGACGCGCGACGGGCTGGTGAGCAACAGCGTGACGTACCTTATCGACGACGAGGAGGGAAGTCTGTGGATCGGTTCGATGGCCGGTTTGATGCGCGTGTCGAAGCAGGCCCTGAACCTGTTCGCCGAAGGCTCGACCCGGTTCGTGCCCTGCCGCACCTATGGCCGCGCTGATGGCCTGCCTTCCGGCGAATGTACCCTCGGCACGGCCTGCCGCTCGCGCGACGGACGGCTCTGGTTGCCGACCATCAGCGGGCTGGCCGCGGTGCTTCCGTCCACGCTCAAAACCAACCCGTTTGCGCCGCCGGTGATTATCGAATCGGTGCTGCTGGATGGCGAGGAAGCCCACTCCATCGGGTTGCGGGCGCGCCTGCCGGAGTCGGTCACCATCCCGGCCGACAAGGAACGGTTGGAGATTCGTTACACGGGGTTGAATCTTGGAGCGCCCGAACAGGCGCGCTTTCGATACCGCCTGGAAGGACACGAGTCAGCCTTGACCGATGTCGGCAACAGCCGCGTGGCCCGGTACAGCAAGCTTCCCCCCGGCCGTTACACGTTCCGAGTGGCGGCGTGCAACGAAGACGGCGTTTGGAGCCAAAGCGGCGGCGTGCTGGCGTTTCTTGTGCAGCCGCCGTTTTGGAAAACGTGGTGGTTCCTGGGCGGGACAGCGGTCAGCCTGCTGGCGGCGCTCCTGGGCATTTTTTACTACGTGGCGACCCAGAAACTCCAACGCCAGCTCGAGGGCATGAGGCAGAAAGCGGCGCTGGAGCGGGACCGCGCCCGCATCGCGCGGGACCTCCACGACCAGCTCGGCGCGAGCATGACGCAGGTTTCCTTGCTCGCCGAGATGGCCGGCAGCGACAAGGACGATCCGAAAGAGGTCGAGGCACACTCCCGGCAAATCACCCAAACCGCCCGCGAAACGACGCGCGTCCTGGACGAGATCGTCTGGGCCGTGAACCCGTCGAATGACACGCTCGACGCGTTGATCACTTACGCTTCCAAATACGCGCAGGATTACCTCTCCGTGGCCGGCGTGCGCTACCGGCTCGACGTGCCTGGCGAACTGCCTGCCGACCCGATCGCGCCCGAGGTGCGGCACAACGTGTTCCTCGCGTTCAAGGAAGCGGTCACCAACCTCGTCCGGCACGCCGGCGCCACGTCCGCGTGGATCCGCCTCAAGCTGGAGCCGCCGGGCTTCACGCTGGAGATCGAGGACGATGGCCGTGGTCTGACGGGCACGGACGAACGGAAGGGCAGAAACGGATTGCGCAACATGCGCACTCGCATGGAGGATGTCGGCGGCAGCTTTTCGATCCGACCCGGGCCCGAACGGGGCGCCATCGTCCGCCTGACCGCGCCGCTGCCAAAACGCTGAGCCGCTCATGCCCATCACCGTCTCCATCGTCGAGGACAACGAGCAATTGCGCGGCACGCTGACGCGCGTGCTCAACCGCGCCGAGGGTTTCCAGTGCGTTGGCCAGCACGGCACCGCAGAGGCGGCCCTTGAAGGCGTCCCCAAGGAAAAGCCGGCCGTCGTGCTGATGGACATCAACCTGCCCGGCATGAACGGCGTCGAGTGCGTCCGCAAGCTCAAGCCGCTGCTTCCGCAGACGCACATGATCATGCTCACCGTCTACGAGGACACCGAAAACATTTTCAACGCGCTGGCCGCGGGCGCCACCGGCTACATGCTCAAGCGCACGCCCCGGGATGAGTTGCTCGCGGCGATCCAGGACGTGCTGCGCGGCGGCTCGCCGATGTCGGCGCACATCGCCCGCAAGGTCGTCCAGTCATTTCAACGGCCGGCCACGGCCGCCGCGCCCGCCGCCGAGGAAGCCGCGCTTTCGCCTCGCGAAAAGGAAGTGCTCGATTGCCTTGCACAAGGATTCCTCTACAAGGAGATCGCGGAGAAACTGGGCATCAGCTACGAAACGGTCCACACCTACATCCGGCGCATTTACGAGAAGCTCCAGGTCCGCACGCGCACGGAAGCGGTCGCGAAGTTCCTGCGAGGATAAGCTTGGGTGAAAGAATTCGGCGAGACCATTGGCCCACATTTTTCACCGACGATTGTAGCCGCCGACGTGAGGAGAAACGACGGCCTGTGGCCGGGCATCATCATCTTGACCCGGTAGGGCGAGGCTCCTGCCGAGCCGAAACTTCCGGTTTGATCACGGCTCGGCAGGAGCCTCGCCCTACCGGCGTCATGGATAGGCGTATGGACCGCGCATCCACGTGTTCCGCCTCCTCACGTCGGCGGCTACATACAGTTCGTCGACGGCCCGGGATTATAGACTTTACAAACCCAGCAGCGTTTGCGACGCTTCGGCCATGCGAACATTGAACGCGGAAGAATTGAATCTGGTGACGCTGGCGCGTGAGTATTCCGACGAGGATAAAGCGCGTGCGTTGCTTGAGCAGATGTTGTGGCCTGATGGTCCGCTTTGCCCTCACTGCAAGAATCACAAGGAGAAACCGATTTACGCGCTCAAGCCGCAGGCCAACAGCAAACGGCCGGGCCGGGCCGGACTCTATAAATGCGGAGCGTGCCGCAAGCAATTCACAATCCGAGTAGGGACGATTCTTGAGGATTCGCACTTGCCGATTGCCCTGTGGCTGCAAGCCATATTCATCCTGTGCTCATCGAAGAAAGGCGTGAGCGCGCACCAGCTTCACCGGATGCTGGATATTTCGTACAAGACCGCTTGGTTTATGGCGCATCGGATTCGCTTCGCAATGGGCCACGAATCACCGCTGTTGCTGTCTGGCGCGGTCGAAGTGGACGAGACTTTCGTCGGCGGAAAGGGCGACATGAAGAACAGGGACAAGCGCAAGACTCCGGTTGTGGCACTTGTCGAACGAGGCGGACAGATGCGTGCGCGTGTGGTGTCGAATGTCACGCAAAAGAATCTCGGAAGAATCCTGAACGAGTGCGTCAGCAAAGGCTCAATCGTCAACACGGACGAACACGGCGCGTATCGTAATCCACTCAAAGCATACAGGCGGCACGATACGGTTGTTCACTCCCGATTCGAGTACACGCGCAAGAATGCCGACGGCACGGTATCCGGCATCAATCATTGCGAATCCTTTTTCTCTCTGCTCAAGCGCGGCGTGTACGGCGCTTGGCATCACGTCAGCAGGGAACATCTTCAGAAGTACGCAAACGAGTTCGCCTTTCGTTGGAACAACCGCAAGGTCACAGACGGGCAACGGATGGAGATTGCCGTTGAAAAAATAGTCGGCAAGCGGTTAACGTATCGCCAGACCGTCTGAATGGCGCGGCCGAGTTCGCGCCGAGATTGGCTTGTGAAAAAGACGGTCAAGCGGCCCCGATTGGGCAGAAAGCGAATTCGTGGAAAAGCGCAAAAACCGCAAGAAACCTAAGAGACTGCAAAGGTTATCCCTTTACCCGATGAAGTTTGAAGATGCTGTGCGCTCTGTCTTGCGCCCAATGAATTCGATTACATCGAAACGGAAAAAGATTTGAAGATGCAGAGGCAGAAAATATCAACAGTCATTAGCTTGGTGGTTCGCCTTTCTTTTTGCGTTCCTCGGCGTGCGTCTTCTGCAATTCTTCCATGCCGTCTTCGTGGCCGTCGATAATCTCGTCCATTCGTTCGGCAGACGCCCTTTTCAGCGCATCACGGAGAATCTCACCACGTTTTTGGCGAGTTTCTGATTCCACTTCTGCAACGATTTTTACAATGTCGTCGATTTCCGTCCGCGACAGCAAGATGGGCTCATGCTGAAAGAATCCTGGCAACAGAGTTCCGCTTTGCACCAGCTTTTCATATTCGGGAGGCAATACAATATCCATTCCGGACCAGTCGTTCGGTGGCTGCAAAATGCCAAGTTTCGTCGGGCCTCCACAATAAGGATTATGGCGCTTCACAGTCTCGACGGTATGAACTGCGATCACGGAAGCCTCTCGGCTGTTCATTTTTGGATCGCACAAATCGGTGAGAAGATAATTTGCCAAATCCGAGCCGGAGCCAACGGTTTCAAAAAAGGATTTTGCCCGATGAGAAAGCCCAATGCTTAATTTGATGGTATCAATTTGAGCGGCTATTCCGACGTATTGGGCGATCATCAATTCAGCATCCAACTCGTTGGCTTCGATGAACTGCTGCAATTCCTCGCTTGAGCAATCAAAATTTTGGGAGCGTAATTTGTCTCTTACTTTTCTGACTGCCGATTCTGCTAATTCAGAAAGCGAATGTTCGCCGAACAGTTTTTTGTCGTTTGCCATTTCCGAGAGTTTTCCCACCACTGCGGCAGAAGTGAGAACGGCCCCGGATTCAGCAACCAATGTGCGCCCGTAAGCATAAATCATCTCCGTCATTTTTTGTGCGGTCCAACTTTTACCGCTTCCCCAAGTCGTCTGACTGTCGCTGGCAACAACGATCCCGTCAGGGCAGACGATTCCAACGATCAGCGTCACGGGTTTTCTTTTTCTGGCGACCTTTCGGCGCGTTAATGACAAACCGTTCGCGGTCATGTGATTAAAACTTTATGGGTTTGTCAAATATATAAGCCCGCGACGGCCTGTCCCCAGAACTGGTGACTGGCGGGAACCGGCTTCCGGGTTATCCTCACGGCGTGTTGTTGGTGGCCCGTCGGGGCTGTGTGAAAAGAATCTTGTGTGTGAGACGGCCGGATGAAAATCCGGCCGTTTTCTTTTCCAAGGCGAAATCAACGAGAGCGCAGGGCAAAAGTCGGGCCTTTCAGACACGCAAGTTGTTTTTTGATAATAAGTTGAGTCACTGATTGCGGAAAACAGGGTCGTTGTCACCAGTTCTGGTGACTGGCGCACTTCGGCGTTAGGGCTATTCTCACGGCGTGTTGTTGGTAGCCCGTCAGGGCTGTGTGAAAAAGAATCTTGTGTGTGAAACGGCCGGATGAAAATCCGGCCGTTGTGTTTTTGGGAGAAGGCTACTGCGAAGCGAGTCGGTGCCGGTGAGAAGCTCGGGTGGATGCGCGCTCTGACTCCCTGTTGATGAGGCTTTCGAGGCTGTCACCAGTACTGGTGACTGGCGGGCGACGGCAGTTCCGCTACATTCGCATCGTGTTGAACGTAGCCGGGTGCGGCTACCAGAAAAAACTCTTGTGAGTGTGTGAAATGGCCGGACGAAAGTCCGGCCGTTCTGTTTTCGAGGAGGGTGTGGTTCCTTGCGGATTTTGCTGACTCGATGCGTCCTTGAGGCTTCAGGCTCGCGAGGACACTCGCCCCACCGGGTTCAGCCTTTCACCTCGTTCGCTTCTCACCGCCGCTGGCCAACTTCTGCCACGGTGGCCAAAAGGCAACATGCCGATCCCAGGGACGAAATTCATTCGCGCAAGCGAAAGCCAATGCAATCAGGCACTTCCCGCCTGGCGCGCCCGCCCAAAAGCCACGATGGCATCAGCACTGCTAAAGCCCGCTCATGCGTTCACGTACCTCAACCACAATGTAACCCGTCACCCACAGACATGAAAAAAGTCGAAGCCATCATCAAGCCCTTCAAGCTCGAGGAAGTCAAAGACGCCCTCGGCGAAGTCGGCATCGAAGGGATGACCGTCACCGAAGTCAAGGGATTCGGCCGCCAGAAAGGCCACACCGAAATCTACCGCGGTTCCGAGTATACGGTCGATTTTCTGCCCAAGATCAAACTGGAGCTGGTCGTCCCGGACACCAGCGTCGAAACGGCCATCGCCGCCATTATCAAGGCCGCGAAGACCGGCAAAATCGGCGATGGAAAGATCTTTGTTTCCAACGTCGAGCAGGCCATCCGCATCCGCACCGAGGAAAAGGGCGAAGCCGCTGTTTAACCCCAACGCAACCCACCCACTCAAGCAACCACACCCACGATGAAAAAACTTCTCCTCTTCCTGACGCTCACTGCCGGCCTGCTCACGGCTTTCGTCACCGCGCGCGGCGCGGATTCCGCGCCGCCCAAGCGCGCGGAGCCGAATGTCGAACAGCGCCTGGCCGATCTCGAAGCCTACGTCAACAACGTGGCGCGCGTCGCGGACGGCACGAACAACGTCAGCTCCAAGCTCGCCACCTACGATGAGAAGACCGGCAGCTACTCGACCAACCCCGGTCCCGGCCACAACGCATGGATGATGACCTGCGCGGCACTCGTGCTGTTCATGACCCTGCCGGGCCTGGCGTTGTTCTATGGCGGCCTCGTCAGACGCAAGAACGTGCTCTCGGTGCTCGCCCAATGTTTTGGCATCACCGGCCTCGTTGCGATTCTCTGGTGGCTCTTCGGCTACAGCTTCGTGTTCGCCGGCGGCGACAACGCAGGCGCGTGGTTGGGCGACTTCAAGAAGCACGCATTGCTCAACGGCGTCGATTCGAGCACCAACCCGGATTACACCACCTGGGTTTCGCATAACGTCTATTCGATGTACCAGATGATGTTCGCAATCATCACCCCGGCGCTCATCATCGGCGCGATTGCCGAGCGCATGAAATTCTCGGCCATCCTTCTCTTCATGGCACTGTGGATGGCCGTCGTTTACTTCCCGCTGGCCCATTGGGTCTGGGGCATCACGGGCGCCATGAACGGCGTGTGGAATGCCAAAGCGTCGATCCACGCCATCGACTTCGCCGGTGGAACCGTGGTGCATATGAGCTCCGGATGGTCCGCGCTCGTCCTCTGCATCATCCTTGGCAAACGTCTCGGCTTCGGCAAACAGCCGATGCCCCCGCACAGCATGGTGCTCTGCATGGTCGGCACCGGCATGCTCTGGGTCGGGTGGTACGGCTTCAATGCGGGTTCTGCAGGCGCGGCGGACGTCGTCGCGGCGAACGCCTTCCTGACGACGACAATGGCGACGGCCGTGGCGTCATTCGTCTGGCCGATGGTGGAGTGGATGGTCAAGGGCAAGCCGAGCGTTCTGGGCTTCTGTTCCGGCGCGGTCGCGGGCCTGGTGGTGATTACGCCGGCCTGCGGTTTTGTGACGGTCGGGGGCGCGGTGCTCATCGGCATCTGTGCCGGGATCGTTCCGTTCCTGGCCTGCGCCTACTTGAAGGCCAAGCTCGGCTACGACGACGCGCTCGACACGTTCGGCGTGCATGCCGTGGGCGGGACGATGGGCGCGTTCCTCACCGGCTGTCTGGCGCGCAACGCGGCGAACCCCAACCTCGCCACCTACCTCAAAGATTACGTGAAAGACTCCATCACCCAGCCGCTCGTGATCGAACAGATCAAGGCGATTTTCATAACTGCGCTGCTGGCCGTTATCGGCACGACGATCATCGCCTACGTCGTGAAGGCCCTCATCGGCCTTCGCCCGAGTGAAGAAACGGAAACCCTCGGCCTCGACCTGGCCGAACACGGTGAAGAGGGCTATCACGCGTAACTACCCTCCGCGCTTCGCGCAAGCTGTGCCGATAATCGCGGCCCGTGAGCCGCGATCGGCACGGCGGGCGCGTTGCGAAATGAATCAACCTCCACAAAACGCAACGACTCCATGAGCAAACCCAGCACTCCCAAGGCCGCCATCGACCTGGCCAAACAACAGGGCGCCAAGATGGTCGACATCAAATTCGTCGACACCTTCGGCACCTGGCAGCACTTCAGCGTTCCCACCGCCGAACTGACCGAGGAGGTGTTCACCGACGGCCTGGGCTTCGACGGCTCGTCCATCCGCGGCTGGAAATCCATCGAGGCCTCCGACATGCTGGCCATGCCCGACCCCGCCTCGGCCTTCATCGACCCCTTCTGCGCCGTGCCCACCCTCTCGCTGACCTGCACCATCGCCGAGACCGGCACCAAGGAAGCCTACACCCGCGACCCCCGCGGCATCTCCCAGAAAGCCGAGAAATACCTCCTGGGCACCGGCCTGGCTGACGCCGCCGTCTTCGGCCCCGAGGCCGAGTTCTTCATCTTCGACAACGTGCAGTTCGACCAGAAGAGCAACGGCACGTTCTATTCGGTGGACAGCGAGGAAGCCCTCTGGAACACCGGCCGGGAGGAGATGCCCAACCTGGGCTACAAAATCCGCCACAAGGAGGGCTACTTCCCGGTCGGGCCGCTGGACACCCAGCAGGACATCCGCACCGAGATGTGCCTGACGATGGAGAGCCTGGGCATCCGCATCGAGCGCCAGCACCACGAAGTGGCCACGGCCGGCCAGGCGGAGATCGACTTTCGGTTCGACACGCTGGTCAAGACGGCCGACAACATGATGCTCTACAAGTACGTAATCAAAAACGTGGCCAAGAAGCACGGCAAGACGGCCACCTTCATGCCCAAGCCGCTCTTTGGGGACAACGGTTCGGGCATGCACACCCACCAGAGCCTGTGGAAGAAGGAGAAGCCTCTGTTTGCCGGCAATGGCTATGCGGGGTTGAGCAAGACGGCCCTGCACTACATCGGCGGGTTGTTGCAGCATGCCAAGGCCCTGTGCGCCCTGTGCAGTCCCACGACCAACTCCTACAAACGGTTGGTGCCTGGGTTCGAGGCGCCGGTGAACCTGGCTTACAGCCAGCGCAACCGCTCGGCGGCCATCCGCATCCCGACCTACAGTGAAAACCCCAAGACCAAGCGCATCGAGTATCGGCCGCCGGATCCGTCGGCCAATCCGTATCTGTGCTACGCGGCGATGCTCCTGGCCGGGCTGGACGGGGTGCTCAACAAGATCGATCCCGGCGAACCGGTGGACAAGAACATGTATGAGTTGGCGCCCGAGGAGCTGGCGAAAGTGCCGCAGGTCTGCGGCAGCCTGGCCGAAGCGCTGGATCATCTGGAAGAGGACCACAAATTCCTGCTGAAGGGCGACGTCTTCACGCGGGACTTTCTGGAGATGTGGGTGGAGGCCAAGCGCAAGGAACACGACGCATTGCGCCTGCGCCCCCATCCCTACGAATTCCACCTCTACTACGACGTGTAACGAGTTTCACAGGGCGGTTGCCCTGTCGAAGGCGCACGGGCGCGGGCCGGGTGGCCCGCGCTTTTTGCCTGTTCGAGACCCGATTTGGCGGGCGTCAGTATGAACCTGAAAAGAATAGCTTTGGATGTATCCGCCGGCATCCAGGCAAGGGAATGGGGGCAGGGGAATTCAGTCTTGAGCACCGGCAGATTCATCCGGGGCCGTGTTGGTCAACCATCGGAGTTTAGGAAGCTCATGACCAGTTACCTTGAGGCGCGCATTGACCGGCTGCGAAACCGGTGCTAGAAGCCCTTGCGCTTCGCAACGCCGCGTCAGTCATGCACAAGCCGCTCGACATTCTCATCATCGAAGACGTTCCCGCCGACGCGGCGGCCATCGAGATGGAATTGCGCAATGCCGGCCTTGCGTTCGCCACACGCCGCGTCGAAACCCGCGGCGCGCTGGCCGCGGAACTGGACCGCCAGCGGCCCGATGTCGTCCTGAGCGACTTCACGCTCCCGGAGTTTGACGCGTTGGAGGCGTTGCGCGTGCTCAAGGCCCGCCGGCCCGACGTGCCGTTCATCCTCGTGACCGGCAACCGGTCCGAGGAAGTGGCCGTCGAGTGCATCCACGAGGGGGCGGATGATTACATCCTCAAAGCCAGTCTGAAGCGGCTGCCGACCTCGATCCAGAACGCCATCCAAAAAAAGGCCACCGAGCAGGCCCGGGCGGTCGCTGAGGCCGCGCTGCGCCGAAGCGAGGAGCAATACCGGCTCATCGCCGAAAACACTCGCGACCTCATCAGCCTCGTCGATCTCGACGGCCGTTTTCTCTACGCCAGCCCGGCGCACGCCCGCGCGCTGGGGCGCCGGCCCGAGTCCCTCGTCGGGGCCGACGCCATGGAACAGGTCCACCCGGACGACAGCGCCGCCGTCCGCACGGCCTGGGAACAGGCGCTGGCCTTGCGCGAAGGCCGCACGGCGGAGTTCCGCATGCGCCATGCCGATGGCGGCTGGCGCTTCTTTGAATCGGTCGGCAATTGGATTTTCGACGAGTGCGGCCAGCCGCAACGGCTCCTCCTCGTGTCGCGCGATGTCACGCGCCGCAGGGCCGCCGAGGCCACCACGCGCGCGCTCCCCCGGCTCATCCGCGACGCCCAGGAAACCGAGCGCCGTCGCGTGGCGCGCGACCTGCACGACAGCGTCAACCAGATTCTCAGCGCGGTGAAGTTCCGCCTTCAGTCCGTCGAGGAGAAGCTTGCCCCGCGGGAGGGCGCCGCCTGGCGCGGCGTGTTGAAAGCCCAGGCGCACCTGGAAAAAGCCATGCAGGAAGTCCGCCGCATTTCGCACAACCTGCGTCCCAGCGAACTGGACGACCTCGGGTTGGTCCCTGCCGTCCGCAGCCTGGTCGACGAGTTTGCCGACCGCACCACGGTGAAGGTCCGCCTGGCCTTCGAGCGCCTGCCCGAAAAACTTCCCGGG
>WNGA01030400.1_pt1 | contig 12769 bp, 10 predicted proteins | sample 5400061 | NCBI WGS metagenome assembly WNGA01 (sample SAMN13153366, study PRJNA577476) | soil metagenome | isolation source: 100 cm soil or saprolite under grassland replicate 2 | place: USA:California | collected 2016-06-15
GACACCTTCCTCGACCCGCGCCGCCAGGGTGGGAAGATGAACGCCGCCACCCGCGAGGACCTGGTACAGCTGGTCGAGTTCGATGGGCGCGAATGGCTTTACCTGCGCGCGATCCCAGTGGATGTCGCCATTATCCGTGGCACGACGGCCGACGAGCACGGCAACCTCACGATGGAGCATGAGGGGGCGCCGCTTGGCGCCTACGACCAGGCCCTGGCCGCGCACAACAACCGCGGCATCGTGATCGCGCAGGTCAAGCGGCTGGTCGCCGCCGGCTCGCTGCCGGCGCAGCAGGTGCGCGTGCCGGGCGTGCTGGTGGACTACATCGTGGTCGCGCCCGACCAGATGCAGACAACCCAGACCGTCTATGACCCGGCGATCAGCGGCGAGATCCGCCGCCCGCGCACCTCCTTCCGGCTTGCGCCATGGAGCGCCGACAAGGTGATCGCCCGGCGGGCCGCGTTGGAGTTGAAGGAGGGCGACGCCGTGAATCTCGGCTTCGGCATCTCGGCGCTGGTCCCGCGCATCCTGTTGGAGGAGGGATTACCCGACACGGTGACCTGGGTGATCGAGCAGGGTGCGGTCGGCGGCGTGCCGCTGCTCGACTTCCAGTTCGGCTGCGCGGCTAACGCCCAGGCGATCATCCCCTCGCCGGATCAGTTCACCTACTTCCAGGGCGGCGGGTTCGACCGCTGCCTGCTCTCGTTCATGCAGGTCGACCGCTACGGCAACGTCAACGTGTCGCGGCTGGCCGTCAAGCCGCACGTCACCGCCGGCGTCGGCGGCTTCATCGACATCACTGCCCGTGCGCGCAACCTGGTCTTCAGCGGCTACTTCACCGCCGGTGGGTTGGAGCTGGCGCTAGAAGGCGGCGAGCTGCGGATCGTGCAGGAAGGCCGCTCACCCAAATTCGTGGCGGACGTCGAGCACGTGACCTTCAGCGGGCGGCAGGCGCTGGTTCAGGGACAGCAGGTGGTCTACATCACCGAGCGCTGCGTGCTGCGGCTGGAGCCGGATGGGTTAACGATCGTCGAGATAGCCCCTGGGGTGGACCTTGAGCGCGACGTGCTGGCCCAGTCCGATATCCCGCTGCGCGTGAGCCCCATGCTGCGGCTGATGGATGCGCGACTATTCCGGCCCGAGCCGATCGGGCTTACGCTTGATTAGATGCTGTGTATTGGCACCTTGGCACCTTGTCGCCTGGTCAGTCCAAGTGGAGGCGCTATGAGTAGTGAAAACGTGATTCTTGCCACCGACGGCCACATCGCCACGATCACCCTCAACCGTCCGGAGAAGCTGAACGCGATCGAGCCGACGATGCTGGCGCGGCTGGAGGAGATCGCCGGCGAGCTGGAGCGGCGCGACGACGTGCGTGCGGTGGTGCTGACCGGGGCTGGCGCGCGGGCCTTCAGCGTCGGCGCCGACATCGACGCCTGGTCGGCGCTCCAGCCGCTCGATATGTGGCGGCGCTGGGTCCGTAATGGCCACCGCGTGTTCGAGCGGCTGGCTCGCCTGCGCCAGCCGCTGATCGCCGCGCTCAACGGATACGCCTTCGGCGGGGGGCTGGAGCTGGCACTGGCCGCCGACATCCGGTTGGCCGCGGCCGAGGCCGAGTTCGCAATGCCGGAGGTCACGATCGCCACGGTCCCTGGCTGGGCGGGCACGCAGCGGCTGCCGGCGCTGATCGGCCCGGCGCGCGCCAAGCAGCTGATCTTCACCGGCGCGCGGGTCGACGCCGCGACCGCCGAGCGTTGGGGGCTCATCAACGAGGTCATGCCGCGCGCCGAGCTGCTGGCGCGGGCGCGCAGCCTGGCCGAGGCGATCGCCGCCAATGCGCCGGTCTCGGTGCAGATCGCCAAGCAGGTAATCGACGGCGCCTCTGACGCAGCAGGCGTGGCGCTGGAGGCGCTGGCCGGCGCCCTGGCCGCGACGACCGACGACGCGCGCGAGGGGCTGGCCTCCTTCCGCGAGCGCCGACCGCCGCAGTTCAGCGGGAGTTAGATATCAATGCACAAGGCATATCACTGAGTACCAAAAGACGAGGAGAACGCTATGTCACTTCCACACGAGCCATATCATTACAAGATGCTGATCGACGGGCGCTGGGTCGAGGCGCGGGGCGCGGAGCGCTTCGCCCGCGAGAGTCCTGCTCACGGCGTTGCTGTCGGCGACTACCCGCTGGCCGGCGAGGCCGACGTGGATGCGGCGGTCGCGGCAGCCCGCCGGGCGTTTGATGAGGGACCCTGGCCGCGGATGCGCGGCGCCGAGCGCGCACGCCTGCTCCAGCACGTCGCCGAGGCGATTCGTGCGGCCGCCGAGGATCTGGCAACCATTGAGGCGCTGGAGAGCGGAAAGCCGATCGCGCAGGCGCGCGGCGAGATGGAAAGCACCGCCGACTTGTGGTCATACGCCGCAGCGCTGGCGCGCACGATCCACGGCGATAGCTACACCACGCTTGGCGACGACATGCTGGGCCTGATGGTTCGCGAGCCGATTGGTGTCGTCGCGATGATCACCCCCTGGAACTTCCCGCTGCTGATCGTCAGCCAGAAGCTCCCGTTCGCCCTTGCAGCCGGCTGTACCGCCGTGGTCAAGCCCAGCGAGCTGACGCCAGGGACGACCCTGCGCCTGGGACAGATCCTTCAGGAGGCGGAGCTTCCCGATGGGGTGGTCAACATCGTGAGTGGCTACGGCAACCCGGCCGGCGCGCGGCTGGCAGCACACCCGGACGTCGACATGATCTCGTTCACTGGTTCCACAGGCGTTGGCCGATCGGTCGTGGCGGCCTCGGCCGGCAATCTCAAGAAGGTCGCGCTGGAGCTGGGCGGCAAGAACCCGCAGATCGTGTTCGCCGACGCCGACCTGGAGGCTGCGCTCGACGCAGCCGTCTTCGGAGTGCTGTTCAATATGGGTGAGTGCTGCAATAGCGGCAGCCGGCTCTTGGTGCAGCGCTCGATCGCCAATGCATTCAGCGCGGCAGTGGTCGAGCGGGCGCGCACGGTCCTGGTCGGCGATCCGCTCGATGAGCGTACCAAGGTTGGGGCGATCGTGAACGACCAGCAGCTGGGCAAGATCCTGAGCTACGTGGAGTCCGGTCAGCGCGAAGGTGCAGCGCTCCAGACAGGCGGCGCGCGCCTAGCCACCGAACGCGGGCGCTTCATGCAGCCCACCGTGTTCACCGGCGTCGCCCCGACGATGCAGATTGCGCGCGACGAGATCTTCGGCCCGGTGCTCTCGGTGCTGACCTTTGAGACAGCAGCTGAGGCCGTGCAGATCGCCAACAGCACGCTCTACGGGCTTTCGGCCGGCGTCTGGACGCGCGATATCGACACGGCCTTCCAGGTGGGGCGGGGCGTGCGCGCCGGCACGATCTGGATCAACAGCTTCATGGACGGCTACCCGGAGCTGTCGTTCGGCGGCTATCGCGAGAGCGGTCTGGGGCGCGAGCTGGGGCGCTTCGCGATCGAGGAGTTCACCGAGCTGAAGACACTCCAGGTGCATCTCGGCCCGCGGACCAACTGGTGGCATCGAGCGGCGGTGAGGGGGTGACCAGGTGAGGGGGTGAAGGGGTGAATTGGGCCATCGTAAACTGTCTCGTGAGATTGTCACCCCCTCACTCCCTCACCCACTCTTTGAGCAAAGGACATGTCGAGATGACAACACATTCTGCAGAACCCGTTCCCGAGACACTCCAACAATCAGCCAAGCGAGCCTTCGACTTTGCCCAGCAGCAGGTCCGCCGCCTGATCACCAACCACCCCGACTATTTTCCGCTCTTCACCATGAACGGGAAGTGGTATCACCAGAGCGAGGCCTGGACCAACTGGTGCGAGGGATTTCTCGGCGGCATGCTGTGGATCTTCGCGCGGCGCACTGGCGATGCGTGGTGGCGCGAACGGGCCGAACACTACTCGCGGCTGATCGAACATCGCAAGCACGACACCAGCGTCCACGATATGGGTTTCCTATTCTGGTCGACCTACAAGCGCTGGTACGACCTGACCGGCGATTCAGCGGTCAACGACGTGGTGATCCAGGCTGGCCGCACCGAGGCGCTGCGCTTCAACGAAAAAGGCCGTTACCTGCGCTCGTTCGTCGCGCCGGAGAGCTGCTTCATCGACATCATGATGAACGTCGGGGTCGTCTTCTACGCTGCCCAGCAGACCAACGACCGCGACCTGCTGCGAATCGCGACCGAGCACTGCCTGACGACGCGGCGTTACCTGGTGCGCGGCGACGGCAGCACGTCGCATGAAGGGATCTTCGACCTGGCGACCGGTGCGTTTCTGCGGCAGACGACCCACCAGGGCTGGCGCGAGGCACGCCGTGGGTCGGCGTGCCGCCGAACGATTGGGAGGAGCCCGACCCGATCCGTCCCTATGAGAGCTCCGCTGCGGCAATCGCCGCCAGCGGTCTGCTGCAACTCGCCCAATTGACCCGCGAGCCGGAGCGCGCGGCGCACTACCGGCGCTACGCCTACACCATCCTGGCCACGCTCTGCACGCCCGAGTTCCTGGCGATCACGACGCCCGGCTGGGAGGGCATCCTCAAGCACGGCAGCTACCACGAGCGCAAGCGGCTGGGCGTCAACGAGAGTGTGATGTGGGGCGAGTACTTCTTCGTCGAAGCTCTGGACCGCTTGAGCCGGTTCCCTGATAACGACAGCGAGATCGGAGGCGCCGGACGCGCGTGAACCGCTCATGGATAACTCATGTTCACGAAACTGAAGAGGAGAACAGAAACCATGGATATAAGCACCTTCAACTACATTGTTGTCGGCGCAGGCGCAGCCGGCTGCGTCGTGGCGAATCGATTGAGCGCCGATCCGAATGTTAGCGTGGTACTGCTGGAATCCGGTGGCCCGGATCGTTCCCCGCTGATCCATATGCCGGCCGGGTTTACGAAGTTAACCGGTCCAGAGGTCAACTGGGGATTTGAAACGGTTCCGCAGCCTGAGCTTGACAATCGGCGCATGCACTACCCGCAGGGGCGGACGTTAGGGGGCAGCACGTCGATCAATGCGATGATTTACATCCGTGGACATCGCCTGGATTACGAAGCGTGGAAGGAACTCGGCAACGAAGGTTGGGGCTACGACGGTGTCTTGCCGTACTTCAGAAAAGCAGAGAATAATGAACGGCTGGTTGATGCATATCATGGCACGTCTGGTCCGCTCAACGTTGCCGAGCAGGTACAGCACAATGTGTTAACCGGCGCATTTGTACGGGCTGCGCAAGAGGTGGGGATTCCGTACAATCCGGACTTGAATGGCGCACAGCAGGATGGCGTGAGCTTCTATCAGGTCACGCAGCGCAATGTGCGGCGTGAAAGCGCGGCGACGGCCTACCTGAAGCCGGTGTTGGATCGGCCGAACTTGAAGATTATCACCCATGCTACGGCGACGCAGGTCATTATCAAGGGTGGCCGTGCGGTTGGATTGCGGTATCTGCACCAGGGGAAGGAGCAGATTGCGTATGCTGAGAACGCGGTGGTGCTGAGCGGGGGCGCCGTCAATTCACCCCGATTACTCCTGCTTTCCGGCATCGGCCCGGCCAATGAGCTCCAGGCACTTGGTATTCCGGTCACGCATGATCTGCCCGGTGTTGGGAAGAACTTTCAAGATCACATGGATGTCTATATTACCGCGGAGTGCAGTCAACCGGTCAGCTACAATGGCGAGGATCGTTGGTTCAAAGCCATTCCACATGGCATCCAGTATCTGCTGTATAAAACCGGGCCGGTGACCGCCTGCGTAGCCGAGGCCGGTTGTTTTGTGCGCAGTAGTGCCGACGTTCGCTCACCGGATATCCAAATCCACTGCTTACCGGCCTATGTGGTGGATCATGGCCGCAAACGCATTGGTGGCCATGGGATTACCATCAATACCTGTAACTTGCGTCCGCGCAGTATTGGAGCCGTGACGCTTCGATCCGCGAATCCGCTCGATCCGCCGGCAATCAACCCGAATTTTGTGGCTGATCCGTATGATTGGAAGATCTCGATCGAAGCCTTCAAATGGGGGCGCAAGATTCTTTCTGCACCAGCATTCAAGCCGTTTATCCGCGGCGAACACATGCCTGGCAAGGATGCGCAATCCGACGAAGCGATTCGTGGCTATATTCGCCAGTGGTCAAAGACGGACTATCATCCGGTTGGGTCCTGCAAGATGGGACAGGATGACATGGCGGTGGTCGATACACAACTGCGCGTGCGTGGGCTTGAGGGCTTACGGGTCATTGATGCGGCGATTATGCCGACCCTCATCAGTGGGAATACGCAGGCGCCAGCAATCATGATCGGAGAAAAGGGTGCCGCAATGATGATAGCAGGTGAAGTAGTCTAGACGTGCACCGTCGTTATCAATCGCGATGAGTGGATGTTAACTCAAGGAGGAACCGGTGATGTCTCACAAACGCTTCTCGATCGTAAGTCTCGTACTCTTGTTCACGCTGGCGCTCGCCGCCTGCGGCCAGAGCGCTCCCACGACGCAGGCGCCGCCCGCTGCACAGGCGACCCAACCGCCGGCGGCCTCACAGGCCACTACTGCCCCGGCCGGCCAGGCGGCGAGCCAGGGCGGTAAGCTGGAAGTCTTCTCATGGTGGACCTCCGGTGGCGAGGCAGCGGCACTCGACGCGCTGTTCAAGACCTACGCCAAGCAGGCCCCCGGCGTCGAAATCGTCAATGCGACCATAGCAGGTGGCGGCGGATCGGCCGCGCGCGGTGTGCTCCAGACCCGGCTGACTGGCGGCAATCCGCCCGACACCTGGCAGGTCCACCCTGGCTTAGAGCTGCTGGGCCAGTATGTCGAGCCCGGCTACGTCGAGCCGATTACCGACCTGTACCAGAGCGAGGGCTGGGACAAGGTCATGCCGAAGGGCCTGATCGATCAGATGACCAAAGATGGTCAGATCTACTCGGTGCTGGCCGGCGTCCATCGCGGCAATGGCCTGTGGTACAACAAGCAGCTCCTCGACAAGGCCGGGGTGACCGTCGGCAAGACGATGAGCGTGGACGAGTTTTTCGCGGCGGCCGACAAGTTGAAGGCGGCCGGCACCACCCCGCTGTGCGTCGGCGACCAGGGCGTCTGGGCCTCGGCCCAGCTGTTCGAGAATACGCTGCTCGGCGTGCTGGGGCCCGACAAGTACCTGGGCCTCTGGAACGGCTCGGTCGCGTTCGACGCGCCGGAGGTGAAGCAGGCGATCACGGCGTACGGCAAGATGCTTGACTACCAGAACCAGGACCATTCGGCGCTCACCTGGGACCAGGCGGTCAAGAAGCTGATAGACGGCGGGTGCGCCTTCAACTCGATGGGCGACTGGGCCTACGGCGAGTTCGTCAAGGCCGGCAAGAAGGACAACGTCGACTTCGGTTGGGTCAGCCACCCCGGCACCGACGGCGCGTTCGTGATCGTCGCCGACGGCTTCGTGCTGGCCAAGGGCGCACCCCACAAGGACGCCACCATCGCGTGGCTGAAGTCGATCGGCAGCAAGGAGGCGCAGGAGGCGTTCAACCCGCTCAAGGGCTCGATCCCAGCCCGCACCGACGTTGACCGCTCCAAGTTCGGCCCGTATCACAACTGGTCGATGGACTCGTTCGCCAAGGACAAGCTCGTGGCGTCGGTCGTCCACGGCGAGGCGGCCCCGGCGGAGTTCCAGCAAGCCCTGAACGATGCCGTCACGACGTTCATCGTCGCCAAGAACGTAGATGCCTTTGCGACATCACTGACGCAGGCGGCAAAGACGGCTAGCTTCAGCAAGTAGGCAGAATGAGTAACGGGAGGAGGGCACGGCGCCGCGCCCTCCTCCCCAAGCGCTGGAGGTGGAGTCATGACAACCCCCCCGATCATAGAACATAAGGTCGCTGGCGTGCCGGCAGCGCGGCACAAGCGCAGCCTGCTACGCGAATCGGTGCAGTCGTTCCTGCTGCTGTTGCCCGCATTTGTTGCGATCGCGATCTTCGTCTACCTCTTCATCGCCATCACATTCTACGTCTCGATCTCCAACTGGCATACCCTGAAGGTGGACATGAGCGTCCGCACACCGCCGTATGCCACCTACACCGAATTATTTACGCTGCCGCGTTTTCAGGCCGATTTGCGCAACACCGTGGTCTTTACCATCTTGTTTATCGTGCTCGCCACTATGCTCGGGCTCTTTCTGGCCATTCTGCTCGACCGGCGGATGTTCGGGCATACGACCTTCCGCAACATCTTTCTCTTCCCCTACGCCCTATCATTCGTGGTGACGGGCGTGGTCTGGCGCTGGATTTTCAACCCCGAGACTGGCATCAACCTGTTCTTCGACCTTTTTGGGATCAATGCGGTGCTGACGCAGTCCGGCCTGGCGCCGCTCAAGCCAGGCTGGACCACCGACCCGTCCATCCTCTTCAAGGTCAACGACGTGCTGGCCTCGGTCTGGCCAGCCGCGAGCAAGCTCCAGGTGCAGCTCGGTATTCCAGTGGCACTCATCCCAGTTGCAATCGCCGCGACCTGGCAGCTCTCCGGATTCGTGATGGCCATGTATATTGGAGGCATGGCTACGATCTCGGAGGAGGTCCGCGAGGCGGCGCGCATCGACGGTGCGACCGAGTGGCAAGTGTACCGGCGCGTGATTATTCCGATGCTGAATCCGGTGACCATTGTTGTCGTCGTGCTGCTGCTGCACACATCGCTCAAAATCTTTGACCTGGTGTTCACAATGTCCGGCGTGGGACCGGGCTTTGCGACGGACATGCCCGCGATCTTCGTCTTCGAGACCATGTTCAAGGCGACCCGCTACAACCTCGCGTCCGCCGCCGCCATCTTTATGCTGGTCGTGGTCGGCCTGGTGATCATCCCGTACCTGGCCCGCTCGCTGCGAGAGGAGTGACGACAATGGCAGTGATAAACCCGCCCATCCGCGCACAGAAGCCCGCTCGTCGCATGAACTGGGCGAACGTGCTGATCTGGATCGCGCTCGCGCTCGCGCTGCTCTTCTATATCTTGCCGGTCTATGTGATGCTTGTGAACGGGCTCAAAGACGCCCAGAACGTGAGCGTCGCTACGATGTGGAACCTTCCGAGCCGGCTTTCCGGCGGCGGCTTCGTCGAGGCGGCGCAGCGCCTCTGGCCGAATATGCGCAACAGCTTTCTGATGGTGATCCCCGCGACGATTCTCTCGTCGTTCTTTGGTTCGCTCAATGGGTACCTGCTGTCGAAATGGAAGTTCCGCGGCTCGGATGTCCTGTTCACTATTATGCTGTTCGGTTTCTTTATTCCGTACCAGGTGATTCTGCTGCCGCTCGTGCGCTTCCTGCAAATCATCGGTCTCTACGGCACAATCCCTGGCCTCATCCTGGTCCACGTCATCTACGGCCTGCCGATCACGACACTCATGTTTCGCAACTACTTCGCGGGTGTGCCGACCGAACTGGTCGAGGCGGCACGGGTCGACGGGGCCGGCCTGCTCACGATCTTCACCCGGGTCATGCTGCCGCTCTCGATCCCGGCGTACGTTGTCGTGGCGATCTTCCAGTTCACGAACATCTGGAACGACTTCATCTTTGGCGTGACTATCGTGCCAAATCCAGCCGCGCAGCCGATCACGATCGCGCTCAACAACCTGTCAGGTTCGTTCTCAGTCGATTGGAACGTGGTCATGGCCGGCGCAGTGGTTGCGGCGCTCCCGACGGCGCTCGTCTACATCTTCATGGGGCGCTACTTCGTGCGCGGGCTGCTGGCCGGTTCCGTGAAGGGGTGACAATGTTAGAAGGTTGCAACGTTAAAACGTTCGAACGTTCCAATGTTGCAACGTTTCGACGAGGAGATCGTATGGATTCGGCGTACGACATTATCATCATCGGGACGGGCGCGGGCGGCGGGACGCTGGCCTACGCCCTCCGTGCGAGCGGTGCGCGGGTGCTGTTGCTCGAGCGCGGCGACTTCCTGCCACAAGAACCACAGAACTGGAGCCCGGAAGCGGTATTTGATCAGCAGCGCTACAAGCCGAAGGAAGTCTGGCAGGACGCCGAGGGCCGGCCGTTTCACCCGGGCGTTCACTACTATGTCGGCGGCAACACCAAGGTCTATGGCGCGGCACTGCCCCGCCTGCGCCGCGCGGACTTTGAGGTCATTGAGCACGAAGGGGGTATCTCGCCGGCCTGGCCGATTCGCTATGAAGACCTAGAGCCCTACTACGTTCGCGCCGAGCAGATCTACCTGGTCCATGGTGTCAGTGGCGATGATCCGACCGAGCCGCCGCGTTCCGGCCCATTCCCGTTCCCGCCCGTTCCCCACGAGCCCTACATCGCCGAACTCGCCGAGCAGCTGCGCGCCCAGGGGCTGCATCCGTCCTACTTGCCGATCGGAATCGATCTCCGCCCCGGCGGACGCTGCATCCGCTCGAAAACCTGCGATGGCTTTCCCTGTCAACTGCTGGCGAAGGGTGAGGCCGATGTGTGCTGTGTACGTCCCGCCCTCGAAAGCCCGGACGTGGAGTTGATGACCCACACCTATGCCCGCCGCCTGTTGACCGATCCCAGCGGGCGCCGCGTGACCGCCGTGGAGGTTGAGCGCGACGGCGAGCGGTTCGAGGTCCATGCGGATATCGTGGTGGTGGCCTGTGGCGCCGCCAACTCCGCGGCCCTGCTGCTGCGCTCGGCGAACAGCGTCTACCCGAACGGACTGGCGAACTCGTCCGGGCTGGTCGGGCGCCACTACATGGTCCATAACAACACCGCGCTCACGGCTGTCCATCCCACGCGCCGCAACCCGACCATCTTCCAGAAGACATTGGCGGTCAATGACTTTTACTTCCGGGGCCCGGACTGGCCCTACCCGATGGGCAACCTGCAACTGCTCGGCAAGCTCCAGGCGGGCATGCTCACGGCCAACCAGCCGCTCGTGCCGCGCCGCGTGTTGCAGGCGGTCGCCGACCGCAGCGTTGACTGGTGGGTGATGTCCGAGGACCTGCCGGACCCTGAAAACCGTGTGACACTGGGATCGGACGGCAGCATTCGCATCCACTGGAAGCCCAACAATCTCGTAGCGCACGCGAAGCTCGTGCAAGCGGCACGCCAGATGCTGCGCCGCGCCGGCTACCCGATCGTACTGACCCAGCGGATGGGCATCGAAACGAACTCGCACCAGTGCGGCACGCTGCGCTTCGGCAACGATCCGAGCACATCGGTGCTGGAGCTGTTCTGCCGCAGCCACGATATCCCGAATCTCTATGTGGTCGATAGCTCGTTCTTCCCCTCGTCAACAGCGGTGAATCCAGCGCTGACGATCGCAGCGCAGGCACTGCGGGTTGCGGACCACCTGATGGTCCGCCGCTCGAGCGCGGCGAGCATGGCGCATCCAAGGAGCACGTGATACTGCAGGAGCGGCGCATCCACCCGGAGATGCTGGCTATCTACCCCGGCCGCGAAAGACGATGACCATTCAGGAGATCCCGATGTATCATAGCTTGAGCCTCGGACATGCAGAAGCGCAGCTCGCCATCCAGTCCATCCAGGCCGAACTGCTCCAACGCGGAAAAACTGCGGTGATTGCGGTTGCCGATGCCCATGGCGAGTTGATCGGGCTACTGCGCATGGACGGCGCGCCGCTCCCGTCCATCCTGATTGCGAGTAACAAAGCGTGGACTGCGGCGCGTGAGCGCAAAGCGAGCTGGGAGCTTGGCCAGGCGGCACATGATTCCCAAACGGGTTTGATATCGCCTATTTCGGCGATTCCCGCTACGTCGGCTGGGGTGGCGGTCTGCCAGTCTGTGTTGGAGGCGCCGTCGTCGGTGCGGTCGCGGTAAGTGGCCTTGCAGAAGGTGAAGACATTGAACTGGCAGAAATCGGCGTGGCAGTGATTACTACATTGCGTGCCAGCCCGCAAAACACGTCTACATTTTGAAGTGCTCATCTCTTGTGACAAGTTCACACCAACTCGTACCAGAAAACTGGTGGCCGAACGTACTTTCTGGGACGAGCATGTGCTCTGCGCGATCACGCGTCTCTTCCTCGATCGCACCGATCGATGCCGGCGCGCCAGCGACCGAGAATCTGGTCACTGCCTACCTCGCGACGCTCCAAACCAAAGCACCAAGCACCCTCGATGCCTATGGGCGGGTCCTTCGCCAACTCACTACCTGGATTGCCCAACGCCCCGGCAGCGATGGCCGCTTTCAGCCCGACCAACTCACGGTCACCGCGCTCGATACCTATCTCAAAGACCTGGCGGCGCCTGGCACGAGCATCAGCCATCAGACTCGTATCAAGACCGTCGTCAGCGGCTTCGCCCGCTGGCTGATTGAAGATCAGGGGCTGCTGCGGCGCAATCCCGCCCGCAGTGTCACCGTCCCGCCACAGCCCCTCCGCGCCCCGCGCCAGTTGGAGCCGGACCAGCGCTACCTCTTCCGCAGCCTGGTTGAACGCGACGGTGCTTCTCGCAGCGCCGCACTTTTCGCGCTCGGCTATTGGGCCGGGTGTCGTGTCAGTGACATTGCCTGGTTGCGGCTGGAGCATAGCCATGTCACGCGCAAAGCCGGCTGGCTGCATGTCGGCTACAAAGGCGGCAAGATCCGCGATATTGACCTCCACAACGAAGCGCGCCGCTCACTCTACGAGTATCTCCTCCATGGCGGTCGTGATGTTGCGAGCCCCTACGTCTTCACTTCGCAGCGGTATGAGCGCCTGACCGAAGCCGGCATCCATCACTGGTTTCGGACCCTCAAAGCGTGTGCCACGCAGGCGGAGTGGGAGCTCATCCACGATATCACCTTTCACGATCTGCGCCACGACTT
>WNGA01009881.1_pt1 | contig 12767 bp, 8 predicted proteins | sample 5400061 | NCBI WGS metagenome assembly WNGA01 (sample SAMN13153366, study PRJNA577476) | soil metagenome | isolation source: 100 cm soil or saprolite under grassland replicate 2 | place: USA:California | collected 2016-06-15
GTCGGGGATTTCAATGGTGACGGCCGGGCCGACATCCTCTGGCGCAATCCCGAGTCCGGCGTCGTGGCGCTGTGGTTCATGAACGGAGCCGCCGCGCTGAGCAGCACGGGGTTCGGCAACCTCTCGCCCTGGCTCACGCAGTGATCCAGCGACGATCGAGTTGATCTAGCTCGGCCCGCGCACCGTCGACCCCGACCACTCGCTTCCCGTCTTGATCGCGCGACGACGTGCTACTGCGTGATCCACGGCGACATGTTGCCCAGCCCGAGACTGCCGAGGACCGAGCCGCCGCTCATGAGCCACATGGCGACGTTCCCGGTGGACGTGTTCCGCCACAGGATGTCGGCGTTGCCGTCACCGTTGAAGTCGCCGACCTGCGTGACCTGCCACGGCGACATGTTGCCGAAGCCGAAAGTGGTCAAGACGGTTCCCCCGCTCATCAGCCACAGGGCGACGTTGCCGGTGGTGGGGTTCCGCCACAGGATGTCGGCCCGGCCGTCACCGTTGAAATCGCCGACCCCGGTCACCACCCAGGGCGACAGGTTGCCGAAGCCGACGCTGGCCAGGACGGTCCCTCCGCTCATCAGCCACAGGGCGACGTTGCCGGTGGTCGGGTTGCGCCACAGGATGTCGGCCTTGCCATCGCCGTTGAAGTCGCCGGTTCCGTCGACGACCCAGGGTGACATGTTGCCGAAGCCGAGGCTGGCCAGCACGCTGCCCCCGCTCATCAGCCACAGGGCGACGTTGCCGGTGGAGGGGTTCCGCCAGAGGATATCGGCCATGCCATCGCCATTGAAGTCGCCGACCCCGGCCACCACCCATGGCGACATGTTGCCGAGGCCGAAGATCCCCAGGACGGTGCCCCCGCCCATGAGCCATATGGCGGCGCTGCCGGTGGAGGCGTTGAGCCACAGGAGGTCGGCCTTGCCATCCCCGTTGAAGTCTCCGACCCCGGCCACCACCCAGGGCGACATGTTGCCGAAGCCGAAGCTGGCCAGCACGGTCCCGCCGCTCATCAACCACATGGCGACGTTGCCGGTGGCGGTGTTGCGCCAGACGATGTCACTCCTGAGGTCCCCGTTGAAGTCGCGATCCACTCGCGGGCCGGATACCGTGAAGCCGAGGCGGCCAATCTTGCCGGCGGTGGCTTCGGTGAACCACAGCGCGCCGTCCGCCCCGAACGTGATGCCCGCGGGGTTGCTGTTGGAGGTCGGAACCGGCAGCTCGGTGATGCTGCTGGCGAGCTTCCCGATCCTGTTCGTGCTGAACTCGGTGAACCACAGCGCGCCGTCCGATCCGGAGACGATGCCCACGGGCTGGCTGCCCTGCGCGAGCGGGAATTCGGTGACGCCGCCGCCGGGAGTGATCCTGCCGAGCTTGTTCGCGGTGGATTCGGTGAACCACAGGTTGCCGTCCGCTCCGGCCGTGATGATCAGAGGCCCGCTGACGCCCGTCGGGATCGGGAACTCCGTGATGACACCGCCCGGCGTGATCCTGCCGATCTGGTTCGCACCGGATTCGGCGAACCACAGATTGCCGTCCGGCCCGGCCGTGATGCCGTAGGGAACGCTGTTGGCGGTCGGGATCGGGAATTCGGTGACGACGCCGCTCGGCGTGATGCGCCCGATGTTGTTGCCGCTGTATTCGGTGAACCACAGGTTGCCGTCCGGCCCGGACGTGATGGCGATGGGTCCGCTGTCGGGGGTCGGGATCGGGAACTCCGTGATGACGCCGCCCGGCGTGATCTTTCCGATCTTGTTCACGTTGAATTCGGTGAACCAGAGGTTACCGTCCGGCCCGGTCGTGATGCCGTGAGGCTGGCTGGCAACGGTCGGGACCGGGAATTCGGTGATGGCGCCGCTCGGCGTGATCCTGCCGATCTTGTTCCCGTTGACCTCGGTGAACCACAGGTTGTTGTCCGGCCCGGCCGTGATGAACAAGGGCTGGCTGCTCGGCGTCGGGATCGGGAACTCGGTGAAGGTGGGCGTCTGGCCAGCGACGCCCGTCCCCGTCGCCAGTAGAACGGCCACCGCCAGCACTGCCGCACGTCCCATCCTGTTCATGGATCCCCGGCCAAGCATCATACGCTCGTTTCGTTACCAGCCGTCCGCGGTGGGGCCGTCCAGCAGCGCGGCGAAGGCCGCCACGCGTCGTTCCCAGCCGCTGGCGAGAGCGAGTGCCCGTCGCGCGGCCGCCCGCGCGGGATCGGGCCGCGCGTGCTCGCGCAGCGCGGCGTCGACGGCCTCGAGGAATGGCCCGTTGCCCTCACCGATGTGACAGAGGCCACGCTCGGCGACCAGCTCGGCAATCGGCGTCGCGACGATCGGCTTGCCGGTCGTGCAGTATTCGTAGAACTTGATCGGGTTGACGGCATGCGTGAGGCCGGTGAGCCGAAACGGGATCAGCAGGACGTCGAATCCGGCCAGGTATTGCGGCAGGCTCGCATACGGTCGTTCGCCCAGGAATCGCAGGTTGGGCGGTCCGGCCGGCCGCGCCACCCCGCGCTCGACGGGACCGACGACGACGACGGAACAGTGGGGGCGGTGTGTCGCGACATGCTCCAGGAGGGGCACGTCGACCCACCGGCCCACGGTGCCGATGTAACCCAGACGAGGGTGTGGGAGCTCGGCGATGTCCGGGTGAACGGCGCTCGCGTCCGGGCCGCGGCCGAACAGATCCAGGTCCACGCCGTTCGGGATGCGGACGACCCGCGGGTGAGATCGCGACCAGCGGCGCTCGAGATCGACCGACGTGACGACGACGGTGGAAGCCGCCCGCGCGAGATCCTCCTCCAGAGACGCGAGCAGCCGATGTCGAAGCCCCTCGGCGAAGGCGGGGAACAGATCCAGGCAGTCGTAGATCAGTTGACGCGGGCGGAGACGTCGAGCCAGCGCGAACGCGGGTGGCCAGCTCACGAGCACGTCCACCGAGCCCTGGCTCAGACCGGGGACCGCCCGGCGCAGGTCACGCCAGGCCAGGGCGTGGACGAACGAGTTGACCGCCCGCCAGTGGAGGCTGCCCGGGACGCTCGGCGGCGGTGAGTAGACCACCAGGCGGTCGCTCACCCGCCGGACACGACGAAGTAACGGACCGGTCGGCTCACCGGCCCATCGCCTTCGGAGAACACCGGGAAGGGTGTACGCCGCGGGCTCGACGAAGACGACGGGGCGCGTCCTGGCCAGGCCGGCGGCCACGTGCTGGGTGCGTTGTCGCGGCCCCTGCCACCGGTTGGGCGCCAGGTAGATGAGCAAGCGCGCATGCTCGGCGGGTTCGATCGTGGGACGGCGGTCAGTCAACGGCGGCGCGGGTCACCTTGGCCGCCGAAGAGGTCGCTTCACCGACCCGGCCCTCCGCGAAATCCACGATTCCCGCGAGGAGCGCCCGCACGACGTGTGGTCGGCGCCGCAGACAGGCGAGCAGCGTGAAGAACCCGACCCAGCGCACGAGGAAGCTCACGACGAATCCCGGCCACTGATACCAGGCCGCGTGCCGTCGCATCACGCGCAGGAGGTTGCGGGTGCTGTAGTAGATGCGCAACGACTCGCGATCGCTCTCGGGCATGATCGCGTGCCGCACGAGCGAGGCCGGCACGAAGACGATCCGGAAGCCGGCCCGGCGTGCCCGAAGCGAGAAATCGAGATCCTCGCAGTACATGAAGAACTCCGGGTCGAACGACCCGACGGCGCGGACGACGTCTGGATCGATGAGCATGGCACAGCCGGTCGCGTAATCGACGTCACGCGGCTGGCCGCGGAGGGCGGCGCCGCTTCGCGAGCGTGCCTCCTGCGTCGGGACGCCGGACCACAGCGAGAACGCGCCGCCCGCGTACCAGATCCTTCGGGGATCCGCCATGGAGACGATCTGCGGACACCACACGCCCGCCCCCGGCGACTGACGGGTCGCCCCCAGCAGCGCGTCGAGAAACGACGGCTCGACGGTCACGTCGTTGTTCAGGAGCAGGATGAAGTCAGCGGCGCGCTCCAGGGCCAGCGAGATCCCCCAGGCACATCCCCTGGCGAAGCCGAGATTGCGCTCCGACCGGTGGACCTCGATCGCCAGCGGCGCCAGTGATGCCGCGAAGGATCGGTCGAGCCGCCCGGTGTTGTCGATGAGGAACACCCTCATCCGTCCCGGGGACGACACCTGGGCCAACGAGCGCAAGCAGCGGGCGGTCACCTCGACAGGCCCCCAGTGAAGGATGACCAGCGCGACGTGGGGAGCCTCGGCGGGACTCATGAGCGCTCGAGATAGCCCAGCTCCCCGAGCCGCAAGAGAATCAGGCGGAGGGAGGCCTCCGGCGCTTGGGTCATCGTGTCGATGCGAACCTCCGCGTTCTGCGGCGGCTCGTAGGGATCGTCCACGCCGGTGAAGCCCTTGATCTCCCCCGCCATCGCCTTGCGGTACAGACCCTTCACGTCACGGCGCATGCACTCATCCACCGTGGCCTCGACGTAGACCTCGACGAAGTCGAGGATCAACTCGCGGCATCGGCGCCGGGTCTCGCGATACGGCGAGATGGCGGCCACGATGCAAACGACGCCGTGGCGCGCCAACAGATGCGCCACGAAGCCGATCCGCATGACGTTCGTGTCGCGATCTTCCTTGGAGAACCCGAGGCCCTTCGAGAGGTTCGTGCGGATCACGTCGCCGTCGAGCAGCTCGACGCTCCGGCCGCGGCGTCGGAGGTCCTCCGACAGCATGTTCGCGAGGGTGGACTTGCCGGCGCACGGCAGACCGGTGAACCAGACGGTGAAGCCCTTCATGCGAGGATCGCCGGGCGTCGTCGGGGAAGGCCGGAAGTCAGGACGCCGACCGTCTCCACCACAGGCCGACGGCGGCGAGCGCGACGCCGATCACCAGACCGGTCGTCTGTTTCCATCCGAACCCGGGCTCGCCGCCCACGCCGAGGGGATCGGCGAAGAGCGAGATCACCGCCAGCAGGATGCCGACGACAAGCACGATGAGTGACCATCCACGCGGTGCCAAACGTGTCCCTCCTCGGTCCGAGCCCACGGCTCGTGGGCTCGACGCATTATACTGAACCGCCCCATGAGCCCGTCGTGACTCGTCGCGGTCACCCCCGTCGTCCCGTTCGGACGGCTTCGTCGTAGACGCTCAGGGTCCGTCGTGCGGTCTCCGCCCAGGAGAACCGCCGGCTTCGCTCGAGCCCGCGCCGCCGGAGATCCACCACGAAGTCTTTGTCCGTCGTGATCCGCGTCAGGGCCTCGGCGAGGGCCTCGACGTTCTCGGGATCGACCGCGAGCGCGGCTCCCTCCGTCAGCTCGGGAAGCGCTGCGCGGTTGGACGTGACGACAGGAGTTCCCGACGCCATGGCCTCCAGCACGGGCAGGCCGAACCCCTCGAAGAGCGAGGGATAGATGAACCCGGCGGCGCCGCTGTAAAAGGCCGGCAGATCGTCCTCGGGAATCAACCCGACGAACCGGATGCCCGACGCATCGCCCGAGAGCTCCGCCTGACGGAGGACCTCTTCGACGCCGTAGTCCGCCTTGCCCCCGATCACCAGCGGCACCGTCGAGCCCGTGCGGGCCCGGAGCTGCGCATAGGCCAGGAGAAGCCGCTCCAGGTTCTTCCGCCGATTCAGCCGGCCCAGCGAGAAGAAGAAGCCCGACTCGAGCCCATAGCGGGCCAGGGTCGGAGCCGTCTGGGCCTTCGCCCGTGGATGGAACCGGTCGTCGACGCCCAGCGGGATCACGGCGATGTGCTCGGGACGGACTCCGTATCGCTCCACGATGTCGCGGCGTGCGAATTCGGAGTCCGTGATGATGCGTGAGGCCCGGGCGAGCGCCCGCGGGACCAGGACCTTCAAGGCCAGGCGGAGGGCCGGCGGAAACGACTCGGGGACGCGCAGGAAGCCCAGGTCGTGGACCGTGACGACCAGGGCGCCGCGATATCCGAGCGGAGCCGTGTACTGCACGTGCAGGCCGTCGACCTGTGTGCGTGCGGCCGCCCGGCCGAGCGCCCAGCCGAGCCGGACGAGTCCCCGCCCCTGCGTCACGCGCACGACCGATCGACGGTCGCGTGCGGGCAACGCCCGGTAGAAGGGGTGGTCGGGGTTGTCCGCGAACATCGCGAAGTCGGCGTCGTCGTGGGTCGCGAGCAGGGCCGCGAGGAGGCCGCGCATGTACGTCGAATTGCCCTCTCCCTCCCGCTCCGCGCTGTGGGCATCGATGCCGAAGTACAGCCCGGGGCGCGCGGGCTTGGCCAGGACGCGCGCACGGATGGATCGCCGCGGCGCCTCGCGCGCGTCTGCCTCGGCGTCCCGCAGCGGCATCGATCGACGGCCGACCCATCGTCGCAGCGGCACGGTCGTCCGGCGTCGCCGCGTCTGGATCTCCGATCGCGCCGCCAGGACCTCACGCAGATGGTGCACGACGAACCCCAGCCCCATCAGCGACTGGCGCTCGAGGACGGCGGCGCCGGCCACGACCATCAGGTCGCGGATCGTCGTCGGCACGAGCACCCACGCGTAGACGTCCGGCGTCGCGTTCTTGATCCGCATGAGGAACCGGTTCTTCACCGAGTGCCGGTTGATGTCCGCGGGCACGTGGCGCCCGAGCTCGGGGCGCACCCGGCGCATGTGGTAGGCGACGGAACGCGGCACGTAGACGCACTCCCAGGCGAACAGCCGCCCCCGCCAGGCCAGGTCGGCATCTTCTCGATAGGCGAAGAACATCTCGTCGAAGAACTGGCCGCCGATCTTGACGTCCTCGACGAACGCCCGGCTGTAGAGCGCCGCGGCCCCGGAAGGTCCGAAGACGCGCTCCATCCGATCGTACTGGCCGAGGTCGCGCTCGCCGGCGCCGCGATCGAAGTGACGCAGCGACGACGTCAAGAACATTCCCGCCGAATCGATCCGCGCCTCGTCGGTCGACGGGATCTCGAAGGCGTCGGTCGTGCGCAGCAGCTTCGGCGCGACCATCCCCACCCGCGTGTGCGCCGCGAATCCCCGCAGCGCTTCCTCGAGGAAGGAGGGCGTCAGCAGGGTGTCCGGGTTCAGCACGAGCATCACATCGCCCGACGACTCCGCGAGCGCCTGATTCTGCGCGGCGGCGAACCCTCGGTTGTCGGCGTTGAAGTACACGCGACTCGGCACCGAGGATTCCCGCAGCCGGGCGCGCGTCGCGTCCTCGGAGCCGTTGTCGACGACGATCACCTCCAGGTCGCCGTACGTCTGGCCCGCGATGGTGTCCAGACAGCGCCGGATGAAGCGCGCGGAGTTCCAGGTGACGATCGAGACGCTGACGCGCGGGGACATGGCGGGGGCTACAGGCGGCTCACGCGTCCGTCGTCGTGGACCGCGCGAGCTCCCTGCGCAGTCGCATGAGGGCTCGCGCGGACCCGAGGTGCCATCGCGCTCTCGCGCCGAGCCTGAATACTCCCGGCGTGGCCGCTCCGCGAAGCACCTCGGCCGCCCTCCGCAGGAATCGCACGCCGTGGCGGTCCCCGGCGACCGGCGCCCGCGGGGCGTTCAGGAGATTCGGCCGGGCCGTCCGGCTGGCGAGCGCCTCCTCCAGGTGCCGGAGCCACACGTCTTTGGACCGCGTGACGCTGTAGCGCGTCCGGGCATACGACCGGGCCTCCTCGGCGATTCGAGACCGCAGGGCCCCGTCGTCGACGAGTCGTGCCACGGCGTCGAACCAGGCGTCCGGGCGGACCGGGACGAGCAGGCCCGTGCGGCCGGGCGTCACGCACTCCCGGTAGACCGGGACGTCCGAATAGACGCCGGCGATTCCGGTCGCCGCGTACTCTCGAAACTTGTTGTCGCTCTTGGCGCGGTGGAACTCGTCGTCGGGGAGCGGCGCCAGGCCGATGTCGAAGCCCGTGCTGGCGAACCGGCGAACGAAGGTGTTGTAGTCCTGGACGAACCCGACGCAGTGGACGTCGGGGCGTCCGGCGAGGTCGGACGGGCGGTACCCCCAGAACCACGCTTCCACCCGTCCACGAAACGTGTCGAGAACGCGACGGAGGTCGGGCAGGAACATCTCCGCGAGCCGATCGTCGGTCCGGCTCGTCGCATAGACGATGCGGAGCGGGGCCGCGGGCCGGGAGACTCGCGCGGCCTGGACGAGATCCCAGTCGACGAGGCCGTCGACGCGGGCCACGTGAGGGTTCAGCTCGCCGACGCGGGCGCGAAGGGCCTCGGAGTACACACGCACGACCGACGCGTGACGCAGATAGCGCTCGAGCTGGGCGAGCCGCGCGGGGTCGCGATGATACTGACCGCCCGGGGCGCCCGGCGGTATCGCGAAGAAGTCGTCGTCGAGCTCGTAGATGATCGGCTTTCCCAGCGCCAGCACCGCGTCTAGCGTGGCTCCATAGCGGGGCTCGGTGTTACGACAGAACACCACGACATCGGCCCGGGCCAGCTGACGCCGGCTCACCCATGGCTCCAACGTCACATCGAAGATGACCCGTCGGTCCCGATGCAGAGCCAGGAGCGGCTTCACCACCCCGATCTCCGTCGACGGGATCAGCTGCGGCAGAATCGCGAGGACGGTTGCGGGCTCGGTGTCCGAAGGCACAGCGACAGCAGCGCTCCTCTCAGAGGGCCATCATAGCAAGTCGGTTCCATTGAAACGGCGTCATGTACGACGACACGCTGGCCGGGGCACCGGATGTGGTCCTGTTTCCGCTGCCGTTGACCTGATCACTGCTCTAAACTCGAACACGTCGTCAAAGGGGAGGGATCATGAACGACACGGGAGCAGTCGCACTGGCCACCGCAATGTCCCGGACATGGCGATCCTTCGGCCTGGCGGCGGGCATCGCGCTCTCGGTCGCGACCGCCTATGGCTCGAACGTGACCGTCGACGTCGGGGCCAACGCCACGCTCTCGTACCTGCCCGCCACACAGCTGATCGCACCGGGCGACACCGTGCACTGGGTATGGGGATCGGGGACTCACTCCGTCACGAGCGGCAATTGCGTAGGATCCCTGTGCACGGCGGACAGTCGATTCGACAGCGGCATCCATGGCACGCCCTTCACGTTCGACGTGTTGTTCACGGGCGCTGTACGCGGGAGGCAGCCGTACTTCTGCGCAGTCCACGGCGCCGCCATGCGAGGAACGATCGTCGTCAAGACCACGCCCGAGGACTTCAACGGTGACGGGACGAGCGACATCCTGTGGCAGAACACCTCGTCGGGAAATGTCGCCCTGTGGTTCATGAGCGCGAGCGGGACGGTCCAGAGCAGCGTCGGCCTCGGGAATGCGGCCGGCTGGACGCCGATGGTCGGCGACTTCAACGGCGATGGCATTGCGGACATCCTGTGGCAGCACAGCTCGGGGAGCGTGGGCCTGTGGTTGATGAACGGGAACGGGACGGTGCAGAGCACGGTCGGCCTGGGCACGGTGGCGGGCTGGACGCCGACGGTCGGTGATTTCAACGGCGACGGGATCGCCGACATCCTGTGGCAGAACACCAGTTCGGGCAATGCGGCCCTGTGGTTCATGAATACCAGCGGCATGGTTCAGAGCAGCGTCGGCCTGGGTAACCTGTCGGGCTGGACGCCGAGTGCGGGCGACTTCAACGGCGATGGGATCGCCGACATCCTGTGGCAGAACACCGGTTCCGGCAACGCCGCCCTGTGGTTCATGAATGCGAACGGCACGGTGCAGAGCAGCGTCGGCCTGGGCAACCTGTCGGGCTGGACGCCGAGCGTGGGCGACTTCAACGGCGATGGCATCGCCGACGTCCTGTGGCAAAACACTTCCTCCGGCAACGCCGCGGTGTGGCTCATGAATGCGAATGGCACCGTACTCAGTAACAGCGGCCTGGGCAACCTCGCGGGCTGGACGCCGCGCATCGGCGACTACAACGGCGATGGGAAGGCGGACATTCTGTGGCAGAACTCCGCCACCGGCAATGTCGCCCTGTGGTTGATGAACGGCGCCACGGTTTCGCAGAGCCTCGGCCTGGGGAACGCCGCCAGCTGGACGCCGCGGTAGTCGCGGTGATGGCGACGTCATCAACATCGAGCGAGCGCCACGGTGATGGCAATTCTCGAACGTGATGGCCTGCCCTGACCGTTTGCTTGACAAGCAGCAGTGGGGCCCAGCACTATTGACGCCTTATGCGGTACGTGACCACTAGCGTTGGCATGGGTCTGTGGTGCGCTCTCGTCCTCGTCTCCGGTTCGGTGGATGTGACGCTCGCGGCAGAACCTCGGGCGATGAGCGCGCAGGCTGACCGTCCCGCGCCACCAGCGCCGGCTCCGGACTCGACTCGCAGCTCCCCCCCGGACTTGACGCCGTATGCCAGGCCGGCGATCCCCGAGGATCGAGCGCCGTGCGCCAAGGACGCAGCGTCAGCGCACATGCCGTGCCCTAGCTCGGAATCCGCGAGCTCCCCGGTGCCCGTGCTCCGCCCGGGGATCGAGGCCGCGCCACAACCCGGCGTCGGCCCCGCCCCCGCGGGACCGCCTCTCCGCCGAGACTGACCGACCTGAGCACGGCCCTCACGATCTCAGCGGCGTAGTGTGCCTCGACCTTCGGGGGTCGCGCGGGCGTGCGCGACCCGGAGCGAAATCGTGACTGACGCTGGTCCCACCGTGTCCGCCAGGTCGCCGCTGATTCTGCGGTGCCTGGTCGTCGTCGCGCTCGCCGGGCTCGGCGTCTCCACGGCGCCCGAAGCGACGGCCCAGGACCTACGAACGCTGCCCCCGGCGGAAACCGTGCCCTTGGCGTCAGTGGTGGACGTCTCCGCGCTGTCCGCTCCCCTGCCATTCCCCGACTCCGGCGGCGCCCCGGTCACGATCGAGCCGAAGCCCTTCCTCGTGCCGAATCCCGACGAGTACCGCCGAGCGAAAGAGGGGTTCGTTCCGGGAACGACCACGGGGTCGACCATGGGAGGCGGCGGGCTGCCGGACACGTTCGTCAAGACGCATTTCGAAGGACTGTCCAACGGCGACGCTGGAGTCTCCGTCCGGCCCCCCGACGACAACCTGGCCGTCGGTCCCAATCACGTGTTTCAGATCGTGAACGGGGTCGGGCGGATCTCGGACAAGGCCGGCGGCAATGCCTCGACCTTCACGCTGCGCAACTTCTTCTTGGTCAACATGAGCGGTGAAGCCGATCCCCGTGTCATGTTCGATGCCCTGAGCGGCCGATGGTTCGCCGTGTACCTGGAGTATTCGAACACCTCCGCCTCGGCACTGCTCCTGGCGGTCTCCCGGTCGTCGGATCCGACGTCCTTCTGCGTGTATCAGCTACCCATCCAGAACTTTCTTCAGGACTATCCCGCGATCGGCTTCAGCGACGACAAGGTCATCCTGACCTACAACGGATTCTCCGGATTTAACTCGTTCATCGGGGCGGGCTACTACGTCATCAACAAGGCCAATCTGACCGCGTGCGCGGGGTCGCTTTCCATCACGCCGGTGGTGCCGAACGGGGCGCGGAGCGCGGTACATCCGGCCCAGGCGCTCAGCAGCACGAGCGACCTGTTCCTGGTGATGCACAGCACCGACGCGTCGAGCTTGACGGTCATGACCGTCCATGGAGTGCCGGGCGTCGGCTCCGTGTTCGAAACGGCCAACGCGGTGCCGGTCCGCCCGTGGAGCCTCCCCCCGAATGCCCCCCAACCGGGAACGGACCAGCTGCTCGACACCAACGACGACCGCGTCCTGTCGGCGGCGTGGCAGAACAATTCTCTCTTCCTCGCCGGCAACGAGCCGTGCACGCCGAGCGGAGACCCCGGCTTGCGGACCTGCCTGCGCGTGATCGAGGTCCGCACCGACATCCTGGCCGTCCGTCAGGACATGTCGTACGGGTCGGCCGGCAGCTACTATTATTTCCCCGCGCTCCGGCCGGATCGTAGCGGGAATCTCTACGTCGTCTTCACCGCCTCGTCCTCGACGTCCTTCGCGAGCGTGCGGGCCACGGGACGGGTCGCCAACGATCCATTGAATACCCTGCAGCCATCCGTCGAGCTGCGGGCCGGCGGTGGCGCGCAGCTCGACCCACGCGGTCGCATGGGCGACTATTCCGGCGCGGCCCTCGATCCCAGCGATTCCGCGACCGTCTGGGTCATGGCCGAGTACATCAACGCCTTCGGCGACTGGAGCACCCACGTTGCGCAGCTGTGGCTCCCGCCGAGCCCGGATCGCGATTTCAACGGCGACGGCAAGAGCGACATCCTCTGGCGGAACACCTCCGGCGCCCTGTCCCTGTGGCTCATGAATGGCGGAAGTATCGCCGGCAACGATGGCCTCGGCAGCGTGCCGATCGCGTGGACGGTCGCGAAGATCGCCGACTTCGACGGTGACGGCAAGGCCGACATCCTGTGGCGCGACGCCTCTGGGAATGTCGCCATCTGGCTGATGAACGGCGCTACCGTCGCCGCTACCGTCGGCCTGGGGAATGTCGCCCCCGTGTGGACAATCGCCGGGGTCGGCGATTTCGACGGCGACGGCAAGGCCGATCTCCTGTGGCGGCATACCACCTCCGGAGCGGTGATCGTGTGGCTGATGAACGGCGGCGCCGTCACGAGCACTCTCGGCCTTGGAACGGTGCCCGTCGCGTGGACGGTCGCGGGGGTGGCCGATTTCGACGGCGACGGCAAGGCCGACATCCTGTGGCGGGACACGCTCGGCAATGTCGCCATCTGGCTGATGAACGGCGCCGCCGTCACCAGCAGGGCCGGTCTGGGGAACGTCGCCCCAGTGTGGACGATCGCCGGGGTCGGCGATTTCGACGGCGACGGCAAGGCGGATCTCCTGTGGCGGGACACGCTCGGCAATGTCGG
>WNGA01019056.1_pt1 | contig 12763 bp, 9 predicted proteins | sample 5400061 | NCBI WGS metagenome assembly WNGA01 (sample SAMN13153366, study PRJNA577476) | soil metagenome | isolation source: 100 cm soil or saprolite under grassland replicate 2 | place: USA:California | collected 2016-06-15
AGGTCGTCGATCTCGTCCTCGCGCGTGCCGTACTCGCCCATCAGGCGCTTGAGCGCGGAGGTCTCGTAGCTCGCGTAGTGGTAGACGTGCAGGTTGGGATCGCGCTCGAGCCGCTCGTGGACGAGGTCGACGAAATCCTCGAGCGCCCACTTCTCCTGCCCGCGGTCGTGCGCCCAGAAGGTGCGGCAGCCGTCGGCGTCCGAGACGCCCCAGAGGTACTCGAGCCCGGCGCGCGGCTCCCAGAACGGGTCGCCCTCGATGTCGAAGAAGAGGTCGCCCAGCGAAGGCGGCGGCAGGAGCGCGAACCCGCGCGCGGGTTCCGGCTGGAGCAGGCGCTTCGTGTGCTCGCCGGTCGTGCGGTACTGGAGCTGGAGCTGCGCCTGCTCGCGGATCGTCTCGAAGCTCGCAGGCTGCATCCGCGGCGGGCGCTCCTTTTCCTGCGCGTTCGCCAGCTCTTCGAGCGTGGTGATCCCGACGTCCGCGAGGCGCGCGATCTGGTCGCGGCGGATGTTGGCGACGCGCACCGGGTGGTCGTCCTCCTCCCAGCGCCGCTCGCAGAGCTCCCGGAAGTCGCAGAGCGGGCAGTGGGGAACGGGAAGCGGGTAGACATCGATCCCGGCCTCGACGGCGGCGAGGAAGCGCGCGCGGACGCGGCGGTAGTAGGCGGAGAACTCGGAAGGCCGAAAGGACTCGCGCTCGCCGGAGCCGAGGAGGACGTGGAAGAAGTCAGGCTCGCCACCCTGGATGCGCGCGACTTGCTCGGTGTAGAAGCACAGCTGGAGGATGTAGGTCGGCTTCGAGTGCCGAGCGAGCTTCGTGTCGGCGACTTCGTAGCTCCAGGGGCCGAGATCGGACGGCCTGTCGACGCGCTCGAGAAAGTCGGCGATCCCGCGCCAGCCGTCGTGTTCAAAGCCGGCCTGGTAGATCACGTCGGCGCCGGCGCGCATCGCCTGCTCGGTTTGGGCGGCGTCCGCATCCTCGATCTCGATGACGTGCTTGCGCTCCTTGCGAAGGCTGTGGAGGTAGGCGCGCTCGTGCTCGTCGCCCTTGCGCCGGATGAGCTCCGCCTGGGGGTTGTCCACGACGGGCCGCGCGATCTCACCGTTTGCGACGGCCAGCTCGAGCTGAGTCAGGTGCTCACACTCGAGGAAGTCGTTCAGATCCGAGGGCGAAAAGATCAGCCGAGCCTCGCGCAGCTGCATATTCGCATTGTCGCTCGCGAACGGATCCACCCTGAGCTCGAAGGCGGGTGGGCGCTCGTCGGCGAGGAGGGGCGCGGCGTCCAGACGATCATCGAGATGGTCAATCAGACGCCGCTCGACTGCGTCCTCGGCTCGGCGGCGCTGATGCGCCGCGCAGTCGCTGAGGCAACGCACCATGCCGCCCACCGCTCTGCGTTCGGGAAGCTGCTCATCGACCAGCCGCTGATGCAGAACGTGCTAGCCGACCTGTGCACCGAGTCGGAGGCGGCAACGCTGGCTGCAATGCGCCTCGCGCGCGCGTGTTACAGGCGAGGCCGCAGGCGAGGCCGCGTTCCTGTGCCTGGCGACGGCGGTGGCAAAGTACTGGGTCTGCAAGATCACCCCTGGGTGACGGCGGAGGCACTCGATGCCTGGGCGGAAACGGCTATGTCGAGGAATCGGGCATGCCGAGGCTTTATGGCGAGGGCCCGCTGAACTGCCTCGAGGTGCTGCGCGCGATCTCGAAGACCCCAGAGACGCTGGAGGCGTTCTTTGCGGAAGTCGAGCTCGCCGCGGTCGCGACCCGCGGCTCGACGCCGCGGTCGCGGATGCGAAGGCGGAGCTCGACGATCCGGCCGATGCGGAACCGCGGGGCGCGGCGGGTCGTCGAACGGCTCGCGCTCATCCTCCAGGGCTCGCTGCTCGTCCGCCACGGCGACGCCGCGGCCGCCGACGCGTTCCTGGCGCGCGCCGGCATGCCGCGTCCGGCTTGACCCGCGAGTTGGCCTCATCACTCGCCGACCTATTCACACCGCTGCGAGGCGGGGCCTCCACCCGTAGGTCTAAGACTTCAACGAGTACGGTCAGGAGCAGGACCATGCGTAGCGCGTTCGCCGGCTCCCATACCGTCTCGCGAATCCGTGAAGGATCGCGTGTCTATTGAGCGTTCGAGGCTCGCCTCGGCAGGCATAGTGTGTCGGATCGCTTCGGGCGAACAGGCCCATGCCAGCGGCCCCCGCCACAATCAGACTCCCGAGAGCCGTGATGAGTGCATCTTCGGGGTCATCTTGTTCAAGCTTGGCAATTGCCTTTTGCGCCCTTGCACAATCAGGGACAGCCTCTCCTCTGAACATGGCATCTACCAAGATCCCCTCAACCAACGGCATCAGCGTGGTGATGACGACGTAGTGGTCACCGCGCCGATGTGCGCGTAATACCTGGCGCAGAATTGGCCGTCGATCTGAGAGGCGCGAGGTCGCAAGGAGAACCTCGGCACATGACCGAAACGCCTTAGGGCCTATCCCGTTTGGGCGAGAGCGAGTCGTGCTGCGTGGGCTTTCTTGAAGGCGATCAGTCCGCTGGCGAGTTGGAGCAGGGCGAGGTGGTTCTCGTCTTTCTTCGACCAGCGGATCAGGATCGCGCGGTTTCGGTTGAGCCATGAGCGGCAGGCTTCGACGACCCAGCGGCGGGCGCGCCAGCCGGGGGTGCGGGCCTTGAGCTCGATCTCCTCGCCGCGCGTGCGGATGTGCGGGGTGAGCCCGTAGTCGCCGACCAGTTCGCGCGAGTCGGCGTTGTCGTAGGCGCGGTCGAGGCAAATGCCCTGCGGCGCGGTCTTGCTCGGCTCGGGACGCTCGATCGGGATCGAGTCGAGCGTGCCCTTCAGCAGCTTGTGGTCGTTGCGGTTGGCGCCCTCGTGCTCGAGCCCGACCGGGACTCCCGCTCCTTCGCTGAGGACCGACCGTTTCGCCCTTTTTTAGCTCTGTCAGTGTGATTGAGGCCGGTCTTCGGCCCGCCCAGCGGCGCCTTGGTCATCGCGCCGTCGGCGGCCAGCCAGGCCCAGTTGATCCCCACCACCGCGTCGTAATCGAGCAGGCCTTGCCGCCAGAACTCGTGGAAGACGCCCGCCCGCTCCCACTCCTGGAAGCGCCGGTGCGCCGCCGAGGAGGAGCAGACGCCAGTCGCGTTGAGCGCGTTCCACTGCATCCCGGTCCGCAGCACCAACAAGATCGCGTCCATCGCGTCACGGTTTCCCACCCGCGGCCGGTGACAGCCCAACGGGTGCGGCGGCGGCGCCGGCAGCAACGGCTCCATCCGCTCCCACAGCCAATCCGGAATCCGCCAGCCATCGTCCCTGACCACAAGACCCATCCTCGCCTCCCTCGTCGATGACGAAGAAGGGTTCGCTCTCAACGCGCGGGTCCCTCCAAGCGGGATAGGCCCTAAGTTTCCGGTCGAAACCGGTGCACCATCGAGTTCGTCACTTCGCGCTTTGGGCTGTCGGCCATCCGGACGATGTGGGTGTATGCACGCATCGGGAGGTTCAGCGGGACCGGCCACCCTTGCCGAATGACGAAGGACTCGAGATCCTCGTCTATGTCTCGCTGCTGTTCCGCGAACCGATGGATTGAATCGGCGATGCTGCCGAATAGCTGGCGATACGTTCGCAGCGGCTGTAAAGCCTGCTCGATCATTCGAGAAGGCGCCCCTATGAGATCGAAGGTTCGCTGAACGTTCTCAGCGACCGTGACAGGCACGTTCTTGCGGAATGGAGTCGCAAGCCGAGTATCAACGAGGCTCTGGTGAGCGCCCAGCGCCTGGACAGCGTTCACGGCTTCGGCTCCACGCAACGTCATTCCAAACCCGAGTGAGCGAGCCATCTGCGGCCACTCGGCTCGTGTAAGCATCCGCGCGGCGTCCTGAATGGTCGTTGAGGGGCGATACGCGGTGTTAAGCAACACTTTGTCCGTACCGAGGCGCCGCAGGGCCGCACGGGTCTGACGGTTCACGTCGGATTCGCCGGTCGCAGGTGGATCATGGCCTTGTTGCGAGCCGCCTCGTCGTTCACCATCGCCTTCGTTCGGTAGTCGGCAGGCAGCGGCGTGTGGCCGAAGCCCACAAGCATCTGCATCTCGAGATCTGCTCGGTCCATGTACCTGGCGTTGGCGCAGGCGGTGATGTTGGTGGTTTCAATTCCTTCCGGCTCCGAATCAACAGTCATGGCATAGGCGAACGGTGGGAATGCAACCTCGACGATGAAGTCGGTACGGCTTGTGTCAAGCTTCAGCCGCGCGGCGCCACCCACAATACGCATGAGTGGTCCCGCGTAGAGGGCCAGATAGACCTGGTAACGATTCGGAAGTCCAGTCCGTTCTCTGTCGAGGACGAAGTCTCCCAGCAGCGGGTTTTTGAGCGAGAACTCCAGCGGGCTGACCGCAAGCAGCATCGTGATTATCTGCTTGATGAACCGGAGCGGATGCGGCCCCGTCTCTGATTGCCGAAAAGCGATCTCGATATAAGCAGGCTCAAGCTTCTTGTCGAGGTCCTTCAGAGACAATTCTCGAAGAATTCGCGCGCCTGAAGCCGCGGCGGTGATTAACTCCTTTGCGTACCAGGAACCAGTGTCATTGTTGCAACGGCCACACAGCGAGGGCACCCCTGAGCCCCGCTGCTGGATTCGCCCGCCGTCCAGCTGGCCGTCGTCGCCCGTCAGCCAGTTCTCGATGCCATGGAGCCTGAGCGGTCCGTCGTTAAACGCCCCGCGCGGTGGGACGTGTTCGAAGCTCGACGCTGCGTTCACGCGACACACACGACAGAGCTCTTGGTCCTTCGACATGTACCGAGGCTAGCCACGGCCTCGGACGCTTCAAGACTCAGATCACGCCGTGCCAGCGCCCTGGGTGGCGGAGCAGTGTGGGTCCGCGTCTTTGGTCCGCCGGATCATCCTCACCGTGTGCGTGTCTGGCGAATGAGGAACGGACCGACACGCGCTGGAACTCTGGCGCTCTTCGGTTTACGCTCCCTGCATGTCTATCCCCTATGAACGCTTCTCTGAATCCCTGGTCGGGCGGCCGCGGGGCGACGAGCACCCATCCCGCACGGAAGTCGCGAAAGACCGCGACCGCATCATTCACTGCGGTGCATTCCGCATCCTCCAACGAAAGAGCCAGATCGTCGGCGTGCAGGCGAGCGATTTCTTCCGCACACGGCTGACGCACACGCTCGAGTGCGCGCAGATCGGGCGGGCGATCGCGCTTCGAGCGAAGGAGTCGGAGCTCGAAGGGGTCGTCGAAGAACCCGATCACCTGCCGGATCTCATTGAAGCTGCTTGCTTGGCTCACGACCTCGGCCATCCACCTTTCGGTCACAACGGCGAGATTGCGCTGTCACAGCTTATGTATCGCCACGGGCGCGGACTCTTCGAGGCCAATGCCCAAAGCTTTCGCATCGTCAGCAACCTCGAGCCGAAGGTCCAAGCCGGTGGCCGTTGGTGCGGGCTCGATCTCACCAGAGCGACACTGAACGCAATCATGAAGTATCCGGTGACGGAGGACGACGCCTTCGCCCGCGGCGAGAAGAAGTTTTGCGTCTACCGAGATGAGGAGGACTTAGCCGTCGCCGAATGGCTGTTCGAGTGTGGCGAGTGGGGACGCACAACCGCGACAGACATCCTCGATGCCGCCGACGACATCGCGTATGCAGCCCATGATTTCGAGGACGGCGTTTGGGCTGGAAAGATCCCGCTCTTTCGCCTCATCGACGAAAGCGAGGACGGCGCCCGGCTCGCGCTGGCTGCAAACGTTAAGGAGCGGGCGCCAGAGCTTTTCGATGGGATCGAGGTCGACGACGTTCTCCACGAGCTGCTGACCGCCTTCGCCGTACGTGATCAGCCGTGGGCGCGCATCCCCTTCGACCGCAGCCGCGATTCCCGCGCCTCACTCAAGAACCTTTCGGCAAGTCTGATAGGTCGTTTCATTGATGCTCTCTCTCAGGATGAACGTTTCCAGAAGCCTCCCGATGAGATCGCGCGCGAGATCGAACTATTGAAAGGGATGGCTTCGATTTGGTTGATACGCGACCCAGCACAAGAAACACTCCGCTTTGGGCAGCGACGGTTACTAGGGGATCTGTTCGAGGGCTATTGGGCCAGTCCGACGATGCTGCCCCAGCGCGAGGCTTGGAGCGACGCCGAGCAGGTTGGCCCGACCACCGAAGACCGCCAGCTTTCAGATGCCGAGGCAGACACCTCTCCAGCCGAGCTCCTTGTATGGCGCAAGAAGGCACGTCTGATCTGCGACCACATCGCGGGCATGACGGACCTCTACGCCCTGCACGTTCGCGGTGAGATGTATCGTGGCGGCACTGCAATGTCGCTCAGGCTGCCCGCGTAATCGGGCCGCTAGAAGTACGACTCGTAGTCGCCGCGCCCGACGACGCGTCCGCTGTCTTCGGCTTCGATCGCCGCGAAAGCCTGGTTGGCGGCATACCGGGCGGCATTGGGCTCTCCCGACCGTATTAGGGCCTCTACATAGAGCTCATGCCAGATTCCCTCGTACTCGGCTGGCGTTCGATGTCTCAATGATCCATCGCCTCGTCCCAAGACCCGATCCGAGATCGGATCAACGCGCGCCACCGTCTCTCCACTTATGGCCATGACGCCTCCTTTTGGCCGCCATGTCTACATTTCGCGTCGGACGACACCAGGCTGGAGGGGCGAGTCGGGGGATCCGGATCTAGGCTTCTTCGAGCAGCCTGAGTAGCGCGGCATTGCTGTCGACGGCGCGGACGGCAGATCGGGTGTCCTCGTCCTTGAGATCGAGTTCCTTCATTTTCTTCCCGACCTTCGCGATCTGCTTGATTCGGCCAAAGTCATCTCCGTGACGGGTCGCGTACTCGGCCAGGCCGACGGCCTTCGCCCATGCATCGGCAAGGCCGGGCATGTGAGGGTCCAGGATGTCGCAGACGACAGAGCCGTTCTGCTTGCGGAAGACGAGGAAGTCTGGATAGAGCCCACGGTCGTGTCCGTCCGCACCCTTGTATGACACGCAAAGCGACCACTCCTTGCGCGGGACGTTGCGAAGCCAGGCGATCGCACCCTTCTCGGCCAGGGCTGCCTTCAACACGTGCTCCTCCCAAGTGTTCAGTTCTGCGTGGTAGACCTTGCCTTTGCCCACGTAGAGATGCTTCTTCCATGCTTTGCCTTTGACCTGACCGAAGATCCTCTCCGGCAGCTCGATCGAGTACGGCTCAGGTTCGCGAGCGAGCTTGCTCAGACGGCGGTATCGCTGCCGCCGCTCATCGGATAGCTTGCGAATCGCCGGGTCATGTTTCTTGAAAGCAGCCCTTAGGTCGGCGCCGGCTGTCGCTTCCAGGGTAGTTCTGACATCCTCGATCTGTAGCAGCGCGTACAGCTCGGCTTTGGCTGCAGCGAGTCTCGGCCTTTCGATCCGCTCCCTCTTCGAGGAGGCACCCTTCCTGCTCTTTCCCCGCGTTGCAGGACGCTTCGCGTCGGAATCGCTCTCGACTCGAGCTTTGACATAAGCGGCGTGCAGGCCCTCGCCGAGGAGTCGCCCCGCCTGTGAATACAGGTCTTCAATATTCTCGCCGGCGACCTCGAGTTGCCTCTCTTCAACGACGAGTTCACCTTCTCGGCCGTACGTGACGGCGACCCGCTCGATGTCGAGCGTGGCGGCGGCCTTGAGTGCATTCTTGAAGGTCTCTGTGCGGAGGCGCTTCTGGCGCTGGCGGTCAAGCACCTTGAGGAGCTTGGCTCGGTAGCGCTTGAGCGCATCCTTGTCGAGCCCGTCGTAGGCGAGCTCGCGGCCAAGGCGCATCAATCGCCTCACATTCGTCGTCTTCGCGATCCGCTCGATCGAGTACGTCGGAAGGGTCTCGACCAGGTCTGCCGCCTCTACGAGGTTCGGGTCGAGTTCTAGCTCGAGGGTCTCCTCGCGCAGCTTCACATCCGTGCCGATGCCAATCTCGGGAACGGGGTCGGAGAGGTAGGAGACGACCTCGCTGAGCGCACTCGCGTCGTAGTGCGGTAGATAGAGGGAAACGCTGTTTAGAAACTCATTCACCGTCACTCGACGAGCGAGGGGCGTCCGCACCATCCGGCCAACGAGCTGAGCGATATGAGTCAGATCGACCGCTCGGCGGAAACTCATCATCACCTCGGCGCGGGGACAGTCCCAGCCGGTGTTCAAGCTTGACTTGAAGAGGACGACACGAAGCTTCGTCTGCTCCTCGATGTCCGACGGGGCGACGTAGCGAATGGTTTGCAGCGAGTGCCCGATCTCGTCATCTCCGAGAGGGCCAAGTTCGGATTCGATCGCCGCAATAGCTTCGTCAACGGCAGTGCGGCTGATCTCCTTGCTTCCCTGACGCGCGTCCTCGATCTGAACGACTAGCAGCGGCTCCACACGCCGTGTTGCCTCGGCACCGGCGTAGGCGTCCCACTCCTTGCGGAAGCTCTCAAGCTCTGCCGCGGCGGCCCGCAGCAAGGTCACGTCAGCAGGTTGCGACTCGGTCGGATGCGAGACAGTGACGAGGTCCTTGAGGAGACCAGACTCCCTCACGTCTTCGGGTTTGATCTCGACCGGCCTATTTGTCCGCTCTGTCCCAGCGAGCAGCTCGTTGAAGCGCTGTGGTGTAGCAGTAATGCCGAGAATGAGTGGAACGGGCGGCAGCCCATCCTCGCGAGAGCCAAGGATGAATTTCTGCACAATCGTTTGAGCCTCGTCACGCTGCTGTTGGGTTACGCCCATGCCGCGATGGGCCTCATCAATCACCAGCCAGAAGCTCTGCGACGCCTCGCGCAAGGTGTTCGCGACGATCTCCCAGAGCGTGTACTGACGCATGTCGCTAGTGCGGACGAGCAGCGAGCCTCGCGCTAGCTTCTGCGTGTTTAGAAAGTACGCGCATCCGGGCTCGAGACGTGGCTTGTCGTAGGCGACGTCAAGCGTGAACAGCCTCGCCGTCGTGAATACGTCCGAATAAGCCTCGAACTTCTTCCGGGTCTGCTCATTCAGCTCTGGCTGATCGGTTAGCCAGAGGAAGACCGCCTCGGGATCGCCTAGCGTCTCTTCACAGCTCGTCCCCAGCTGCCTCGGCGGCTGCTCGAGCTCTCCGGTGGAGGCGAGCGACTGCGGTCTCTTGAAAGTCCTTCAGCTCCAGCTTCACGTGAGCTCCTGGGGCGTGTTGATTCGGAAGTTCCGCAAATAGTCGCGGTAGAGCATCGACGTCTCGCGGCCATGCCCCACGAGCTCACGAGCATCGATGAAGGCTTCCTCGCTGTCGGTGACGATGAACACGTGAGTGATGTCGTCTCGCCCGTCCAACGCCTGCTCGAACTCGCGGAGCTCGGTGTCGTCGAAGAGGATCGCATAGCCGGCTTTCTTGGCGACATAGAAGGGCTTTGAAGGATCGACGTCGTCGGGACGCCCTCCCTTTCCGCCGGCCATCAACCAGAGCGCAGGGTGGATAGCGTCGAAGGCCGCGCCTAACTCGACCTGATCGGGGTCGAGATAGTCGAGCCGATAGAACTCGACGTTCTCCTCAAAGCCGTCAGCGAAGTTGCGGCCATCGAGGTAGCGAAAACGCTTGCCGATGGGCACCGCTTCTCCGTCTGGACGCACACCCGTGATGGCGGTCCGGACACGCGGCCGTGTTGCTGCCTCGAAGATGCCCTTAGCTTCGAACTCCCGGTCACCGCGGAAGAAGCCAGCCTTGTTGAGGGCGCCGGCAGTCTTCGGATCCACCTCATTGTTCGTGACCAGCACGCAGCGGCGACGCCCGCCATCAGCTTGATTCAAGAGCAGGGTGGAGTGAAGCGTCGTTCCTGAGCCGGCAAAGAAGTCGACGATCAAGGCGTCGGGACGGCTTCTCACCACCGCCTCCAGACAGTCACGAACCGCGTACAAACTTTTGGGGAAGGGGAAGACGTTGCGCTTACCGAGGAGGTTCGCGATCAGAGTCGTCCCATGCGTGCCCGCGTCGTGGCTCTTTCTCCACCAAACGGTGCGGATGCGACGGATGCCCGCCTTCTCCTTTGGGACCGGTTTCCAATGGTTGAGCGTGTACGTGTCTAGCTTCGGGTTGTACTTGCCAACCCGGATTTCACCCGCATCGATCAGTCGCTGCATCTTCGCGGCCGTAGCGCCAGACGCGATGGTTGCCCTCGGCATCGATCGGATAGACGGAAAGGACTCCGTTGGCTCGCGTCACCTCGAACGGATCGTCCAGCTTCAGCTCAGGGCCGATCCCGGTAACTCTCTTCTCGATCTCATCGACATAGATCGCGTAGAACTGCCGCCAACGGTCCTTTCGAGCACTTGACTCTGCGCCTCGACGACGGAGGTACAGGACGCTGTACTCCGGTTCGTCTTCTGCACCTGCCTCCGGCAAGGCAGGGACCTCAACTTCGACGGCGCCGGCCTCTTCATCTAGTTCCTCAGGGTCCTCACCTTCCTCTACCTCGTCATCCCACTCGGTCTCCGGGAATTCGTCCTCGGCGGCTGGCAGGTGCACGATCACGTCCGATCCCGTGTCTGGTACCACGAAGAGCGCGTACTCCTCAACGCGGGCGAAGTTGACCTTCGCGGTCCCCTTCGGATTGATCACGATCGTCACTTGGTAGCGCAAGTACTCGCGGTAAAGATCCTCGAGCAGCACCCCGAGGTGGTTGACCTCGTTCTCGTCGATCGTCACGATCAACACGCCATCCGGTTTCAGGAGACGCTTCGCGAGCCGCAGGCGGCGCTCCATCATCGACAACCACTTCGAGTGTCGGTACCGATCGGTCGAGTCGACGTGGCGATTGTTGTACTTCCAGTCGGTCGCTCCCGAGTTGTAAGGAGGGTCGAGGTAGATGCAGTCCACCTGCCCCTCGTAGAGGTAGAGAAGCATTTGGACGACATGCAGGTTCTCACCATTGATTACCGCGTGGCAGAGCCGTTCCTGGCTGCGGACCACGTCCTCGAGCGGCGTCAGCGCCGGGTAGACGGGCTCGCCGAAGGGCTTAACGACAAGGAGGTCAGTGGCCGCAGCCTCGACGGTGTGGCCGCCGTCGAGGGGGGTGAGCATCGCTGAGCCCTGCCTCAAATCAAACAGGCGGTACAAAGAATTGCCGTCTTCGCTCCGAAGGCGGACGAGATCGCCCACCGCTGGCGCGATGTTGTGAAGGTCGACGGTTTCCGGGATGTGGCGCTCGAAGACAAGCCCGAAGTTGACGTGCTTCTTAAGCGTCGCGATCTCGCGCTCGATCTCCGCGCGAAGCTCGGCGTCCTCGATCTCTGTTACCAACTCCTCGATGCGAGCCATTTCAAGTCTCCTCCTGCAGCGGCTAGATGATCCTACGAGGGAAGGGCGACGGCGTTTGAGATGTCGACGTCGCATCCCCTGCTTCGACACAGCGCCAGTATCGCTGCCTAAACTGGCAACACCGAAGCAGGAGTCAGTCAAGCCGCACGCTCACGCGGACGCAAGATGTCCCGTTCAGACAGTGCGAGGGCGTTAGTGGAGAGTTGAATGCCCAGGCATGTCGTCCGATCCGTTGACTAATCTGCCAACGCGACTGTTATCGCAACAGAACACGATCGGCTCGCAGAACTGACACTCGACGAGCTCGAGGACGAGATCGCGACACTTGCCTCACACCAACCGGCCGCTTGCCATCGGCCCCGAAGCTTGCGAGAGCGGCGAGGGCGGCGACATGGACCTCGAGCTCGCAGTCGATGCACTTGTGCAGCTGGTTGGCAGCACCCCGGTCCCGAACAAACTCGAGCATCCGCGCACAGGCCGGTCGTCTACGGGACTACTGCCCAGTAGTCTGGTGGCCTACCCCGGCTCGCACCCCACCGGCTCAGCCGACTGAGCTAGTCGGGCCGGATGTTCTGGTTGATGCGGAAGAAGTTGTCCGGGTCGTAGCGGCGCTTGAGCGCCTTCAGCCGGTCGTACTTCTCCGCGCCGTACGCCTGGCGGACTCGCTCCTCGCCCTCTTCCATCAGGAAGTTGACGTAGACGCTCGTCTGGTACGGCTCGAGCGCCGACCAGAAGCTCCGCACCCACTCGCGCTCGCGGTCGAAACCCTCCTCTGACTCAGTGGCGGCGTTGATGTTGAAGGTGAAGCCGGCCGTTCGGCCGTGGAACGCCGTCTCGTCGCACGCAACCCGAGCGACCGCCCCGCCCATCTGCCAGATCGGGAAGGCAGCTCGTCCGGTGCCTCGGCGATCCAGCGGTAGAAGCGTATGCCCGGACCTCAACTCGCCCATTCGCGCACCTCGGTGACGTCCACTGCCAGCACGGGACCGTCGGGCGGCTCCGCGCGGTACTGGGAGTACTTCTCCCTCAGCAGGATCAGGGCGCGCTCCCGCTCCTCGCCCTGGTCGAGCACGCGTGCGCGCCCGCGGAGGCGGATCCACCACAGCCGGCCCCAGTCCTCCTCATAGTGGTCGACGAGGATCGTGACATCGGGACGGGCGCGCGCGTTCTCGATCCGCCGCAACCGCGACGAGCGCTTTGGCTTGCGGTCGACCGCGGAATAGAGCGTGTCTCCCTCGAGCGCGAACACGATCGGCACGAGGTGCGGCCGGCCGTCGGGATCCGTCGTGGCCAGCCTCGCCACCCGCGCCGCCGTTAGTCTCGCGTCGTGCACTTCGGTGTGATCCTGCCGAACTATGGCAAGGACTCGTCGCGCGACGGCATCCGCCGCGTCGCCGAGGCCGCCGAGGAACTCGGCTTCGACTCGGTGTGGGCGACCGAGCACATCATCGTCGGACCTGAGGGCCTGGATCCCTACGGCCGCG
>WNGA01030493.1_pt1 | contig 12762 bp, 15 predicted proteins | sample 5400061 | NCBI WGS metagenome assembly WNGA01 (sample SAMN13153366, study PRJNA577476) | soil metagenome | isolation source: 100 cm soil or saprolite under grassland replicate 2 | place: USA:California | collected 2016-06-15
CGTCGCTGTTGCGCTCCCTGAGCCGCCCCTCGAGCTCCTTCATGGACGGCGCCATGATGAAGACCGAGACGGATTCGGGGTACCGCTGGCGCAGCTGCCGCGCGCCGTGCGTGTCGATGTCGAGCAGCACGTCGAGCCCGCGGCTGAGCGCGCCCTCGAGCGCCGTGACCGGCGTGCCGTAGTGGTTGCCGTGAACCTCCGCCCACTCCGCGAACTCCTCCCTCTCCCGCATCTCGAGGAACTCGGCCTCCGTCACGAAGTGGAAGTCCTTGCCCGTGACCTCGCCCGGCCGGGGTACGCGGGTCGTGTACGAGACCGAGTAGAAGAGATCCGGAATCATCTGCCGCACCTCGTGACAGAGCGTCGTCTTTCCCGCCCCCGAGGGGGCCGACACCACGATGAGCGCGCCGCGGCGCTTGACGATCTCCATTTATCTCAGCACCCGGCTCGCCGGCTCCGCCTCGGCGCGACAAGCGGTCATTCGATGTTCTGCACCTGCTCGCGGAGCTTCTCGAGCGTCGTCTTGGCGGCGATGGCGGCCTGGGAGAGCTCGAGATCGTCGGCCTTCGAGCCCACCGTGTTGACCTCCCGGTTCATCTCCTGCATGAGGAAGTCCAGCGTGCGGCCCACGGTCCCGCCCTCGTCGAGCAGCCGCGCGAACTCGGCCATGTGTGCGCGGAGCCGCGTCAGCTCCTCGGTGATGTCGCTCTTCTCGGCCCACATCGCGACCTCGGTTGCGAGGCGCGCCTCGTCGAGCGGGGAGCCCGCCAGCAGCGCCTGGACGCGCTCGCGGAGCCGCTGCTGCTTGCGCTCGAGCGCCAGGGGGCTCCGCTCCGCCATCACGTCCACGTGCTCGCCCATGGCGGCCAGGAGTGAACGGAGCTCCCTGTCGAGCGCCGCGCCCTCGGCCTCGCGGAACGCGCGAAGCTCGCCGAGCGCCTTGTCGAGGCCATCGTGCAGCAGCGGCCAGCCCTCTTCGGGCGGGAGCGGTCCTGGCTCCTCGCGCGAGATCACGCCCGGCTGCTCGAGCAGCCACTGGAGATTCAGCTCGCCCCCGAGCTTGAGATCGTCGCCGACCCTGCGGGCCATGGCGACGTACGCGCGCGCCTGCGGCATGTTGACCGCGAAGCTGGTCGAGGGCGCGCCCTCGACCGGGGCCACGCTCACGCTGACGTCGATCCTGCCGCGCTGAACCGCGCCCTGGATGAGCCGGCGCGCGTCGAGCTCGAGTGCCGAGAGAGTGCGTGGAAGCTTGAGCGCGATGTCGAGGTGGCGGTGGTTGAGGGACTTGCACTCCACGGAGAGGCTCACGCGGACCCCGGCGATGTCGGCGCGACCGTAGCCGGTCATGCTGCGGATCATTGGGGCCTCTGGCTGCGAGTGGAGGGGGAGGAAAGCGCCGATTCCACCAACGGAGAATAGCCCAAAACACCTTTGCTGTCAATGTGTTTGGGCCAATCGACGATTGACATCGCGACGCGGGCAGGTGTAGAGTGCCCGCCAGTTTCCCACCGACACCAGAGAGGAGTCCCGCATGGCAAGCAGACCTCGGACGGCGCCCTGGTCGCGCCGCGAATTCATCAAGACTGCCGGGCTCTTCGGCGGCATGGCGGCGGCCGGCTGGCCCACGCTGGCCCGTAGCCAGGGCCTCAAGGCCATCACCGCCTCGCACAGCGTCTCGACCTTCGTCTACGGCCAGCACCTGGTTGCCGCGCAGAAGAAATTCTTCGAGGAGGAAGGGGTCAAGACTCCGGACTTCATCGTGCCGGGCGGCGGGGCCAAGGTGGTGCAGGCGCTGGCGGCGGGGCAGGTGCTGTTCGCTCTCGGCGACTCGAACCATCCGCTCAAGATCACGGAGAAGGGCAAGGAGGCCCTGATGATCTTCGCCACCGACACGCGCTGTTCCTACGCCAACATCGTGGTGCGCAAGGAGCTCTTCGACAGGGGCGTCAAGAGCGTCGAGGCGCTGGCCGACGGCAAGCTCGTGGGGCGCAAGGCGGTGATCGCGGCGACGGCCATCGGCTCCGGCACCTACGTCTACGGCGTCTACGTGCTCAAGAACAGCAAGGCGGCCGACGGCAAGCCCGTCAATGACTCGGTCGAGTGGGTGGGCGGCGGCGGCGATCTCACGATCCTCGGCGGCCTCAAGGCCGGCAAGTTCGACGCCATCATGGCCGTGCCCGAATGGCAGTCCAAGGCCGTCGCGCAGGGCTTCGGTCAGCCCATCTACGACGTCCAGGACGAGAAGGCGTGGAACCGCGTGTTCGGCGGGCCCATCCCCGTGACCGTTGGCTACGTGCTGAAGGAGACCATCGAGAAGTCGCCTGACCTGGTGCAGGCCTACGTCAATGCCTGCTACCGGGCGCAGCAGTGGATCAAGAAGGCCAAGGACGACGAGGTCGTGGAGCTGCTCCAGAAACCCTACCTCTCCACCTACACCCGCGAAGACATCGTGGACTCCGTGCGCTATTACCGGACGATCTTCGACTGGGACTTCCTCATCGAGGAGAAGGATTACGAGCGCGGCATGAAGGTGTGGGTGCCGCTCGCCCTGGAGAGGCCCATCCCGTTCAAGCAGGCGGTGGACATGTCGTTCGTCAAGAAGGCGCAGGCCAAGTACAAGTAGTGGAGCGCGTCCGCATCGCCATCCGGGACCTCTCGAAGACCTTCACCGACGGTCCCCGAGAGGTCCCGGCCGTGTCCGGCGTCTCCTTCGACGTCTGCGACAAGGAGTTCGTCGCCATCGTCGGCCCCTCCGGCTGCGGCAAGTCCACGATCCTCAACATGATCGGTTCGCTCGTCGCGCCCACGGTCGGCGACATCCTCGTGGACGGCGAGCGCGTCGCCGCCCGCCCGGCCCCGCAGGTCGGCTACGTCTTCCAGAAGGACACGGTCTTCCCGTGGCGGACCGTGGAGCGGAACATCGCCCTCGGCCTCGAGTATCGCGGCGTGCCAGGGCCGGAGGTCCGCGCCCGCGTGGCGGACGCGGTGAAGCTGGCCGGCCTCGACGGATTCGAGGAGGCCTTCCCCGCGACGCTCTCGGGCGGGATGCGGCAGCGCGTGGCGCTCATGCGCTCGCTCGTCGTCAACCCCGAGATCCTCCTGATGGACGAGCCCTTCGGCGCGCTCGACACCCACACCAAGCTCAACCTCCACGCCGAGCTGCTCGGGATCTGGGGCGCGCGCCAGCAGACGGTGGTCTTCGTCACCCACGACCTCTCCGAGGCGATCACGCTGGCCGACCGCGTCGTGGTCATGACCCGGCGGCCGGGGCGCGTCAAGCTGATCTATGACGTCAAGCTGCCGCGGCCGCGCGACGTGATCCGCCTGCGCGAGAGCGAGGAGTACCTGCGCGAGTACGGCGAGATCTGGCACGCCCTGGGCGAGGAATTCCAGGAGCGCGCGTCGTGAGATGCGATCGGTGGAGCGTCTGGGCCTGGCGGCTCGGCATCCTCCTGGTCTTCCTCGCGGCCTGGGAGTACCTGACCGGCATCAAGGCCATCTCCAGGACGCCGGGGCTGTACTGGATCGACCCCTTCTTCATCAGCCGGCCGTCGGCGATCGCGCAGCGCTTCCTCTACCTCATGTCGGACAAGGTGCGCCTGACCCTCTGGCAGATGGCGCTCTCGACGATTCAGTCCACGCTCGGAGGCTTCGTGGTCGGCGTCACCACGGGCTTCGCGGTCGGGCTCGTCCTGGGCCGGAGCGACCGGCTGGCGCGGATCTTCGACCCCTTCATCGTGGCCTTCAACTCGCTGCCGCGCATCGCGTTGGTGCCGCTTATCACCATGATCTTCGGCTTCGGCCTCCTCGCCAAGATCGTGCTGGCCTGGAGCATCGTCTTCTTCATCGTCTTCTTCAACACCTTCCAGGGCGCGCGCAGTGTGGACGCCGACCTCATCCACTCCGCGCGCTTCCTCGGGGCCAGCGAGGGCCAGATCATGCGGACGGTGATCGTGCCCTCGACCCTGGCCTGGACCTTCGCCTCGCTCACGCCCTCGATCTCGTTCGCGCTGATCGGCGTGGTCGTGGGCGAGTTCATCGGCGGCGAGTCGGGCGGGGGGCTCGGCTATCTCATCATCCAGTCGCTGGGGACGCTGAACGCCGCCGACATGATGGTGGCGCTGTTCGTGCTGGGCGTGATCGGGATCGTGAACCAGAAGCGGTGATGCCAGGCGCTCGACCGCCGCTGATCGGACGCAACGGAGATGCCAGCTCGCTCCCGCTCCCTCTGCGTCCCCACTCCGCCGCGGATCGCCGCGGAGAAGCCGTACAGGCATCGGCTGGCGGTTCTGTATCGGCCCGGATACCGTGGATTCGACCTTGCCCGGAACCGGAGGCTGGGCTATCCTCGCCCCCCGGAACAGAACGGGGCCCCAGGAATGGTCACCCTTCTCCCGAGTCGAGCTGTCGGGTACGCGACGCCGGATGAGGAGTCCAGCGTGGCGCTCGCCGTGCGCGAGACAGCGCCTCCTCAAGCGCCCAAGCCGCGGTTGCTCGACCGCGTCCGCGAGGCCGTGCGCGCAAGGCACTACAGCCGACGAACGGAGAAGACCTACGTCGCGTGGGTGCGTCGGTACATCTTGTTTCACGGCAAGCGTCATCCCGCCGAGATGGGCGCGGCCGAAGTCACCCGGTTCCTGACCTCGCTGGCCGTCGATGGCAACGTGGCTGCTTCGACGCAGAATCAGGCGCTAAGCGCCCTCCTATTCCGCTATCGGGACGTCCTGGAGCAGCACTTGCCGTGGCTCGACCACGTGGTGCGCGCAAAGGGCGCGCAGCGACTGCCCGTGGTGCTCACCCGCGCCGAGGTGCGCGCTGTCATCCAGCAGCTCCAGGGTACGCTGCGGTTGATGGCGCTCTTCATGTACGGTGCCGGCCTTCGCCTCCTCGAGTGTGCCAGGCTCCGGATCCAGGACGTCGACTTTGCGTCCAACCAGATCGTGGTCCGCGCGGGTAAGGGCGACAAGGATCGGATCACCATGCTCCCCGGCACCGTGAAAGCGGACCTGGTCCGGCACCTTCACGGGGTGAAGCGGCAGCACGAGCGCGATCTCGAGCACGGAGCGGGCTGGGTGGAGCTCCCGTGGGCGCTGGCGCGCAAGTACCCGAACGCCGGGCGGGAGTGGGCCTGGCAATGGGTGTTCCCAGCGACCCGTTTCTACGTGGATCGCGCCACGGGCCAGCGGCGCCGGCACCACCTGCACGAATCCGTGCTGCAGCGGGCGGTCAAGGAAGCCGTGCGCCGGTCGGCCATCGCGAAGCGCGCGACCTGTCACACGTTTCGCCACTCCTTCGCCACCCACCTCCTCGAGGACAACCACGACATCCGCACCGTCCAGGAGCTCCTCGGTCACCGGGATGTCAGCACAACCCAGATCTACACGCATGTCCTCAACCGTGGACCCGGCGGCGTGCGGAGCCCGGCCGACCACCTACTGCACCTGTAACCTGGACCTGTAACCGTGACGGCGCGGACGGCTGATAGCGAGACGAGCAGCGACGGATATCCCGGGTCTGCATAACGCGGCGGAGCACGAGGCGACATGATCGGCAAGCGGTCTCGGTATAAGGGGTTCTTTCAGAGGGGCAGAGCCAGCGGCACGATTCGTCAGCCTCTGCCCGCAGCGTGTCCCCCGTTCGCGAGTTCCGTAGACATTGAGTTCGACAGCTGACGCCAACTACGAGCATGGCCATTGAACATCAGGTCCGTCCCTCCTGGAAGATCAGCTGCTGATAGTCTTGATGCCTTGCTGACATGTTGACGATGCGGGCGGGCACACGACGCCGAGTCGCCATCCTCCTCCGCGCACTCGGCGCGACTGTAGTGATCGGCGCGGTGGTCGGGGCCGCGAATGCCTCCGGGTTCCGCGACGCGCCGCTCCTCGGCGCAATGCTCGGCGCCTTGGGCGGCGCCATCAACGGCGTGATACTGATCGGCGCGATTCTCGGAGCCGAGATCCTTCTCCCGCCGACGCGGCTCGGTCATGCGCTCGAACGGGTGCCGTTCCTTGTCACCTTCGCAATGAAGTTTCTTGTCTACGGCACCCTGGTCGTCCTCGTCATCGGAGGCAGACCCGGCGGGCGCCTCGGGCGCGCCGTCGCCGCCGTACTGCTCAGCCCCGACCTCGCACAGGCGATGTACGTGCAGAGGGCTCCGAGGGCCGTCCTGATGGCGAGCACATTCGTGCTCTTGGGCACCGCCATCTTTCTGGTCCAGCTGAGCCGCCTGATTGGCGAACGCACCCTACGCGACGTCCTCTTTGGCCGCTACCACCGCTCGCGCACGGAGGAGCGATTCTTCCTGTTCGTCGACATCGCCGGTTCGACGCCGCTCGCCGAGCGAATCGGCCCCGCCGCGGTCCATCGCTTTCTCGGCGAAGTCTTCCGACTTGCCTCGGACCCGATCGACGATCACCGAGGCGAGGTCTATCAATACGTCGGCGACGAGATCGTGATCACCTGGACGGTAGCCGAAGGGCGTGACGGCGCTCGACCTGTCGTCTGCTTCTTCGGGATCGAAGAGGCGCTCGCGCGGGCTGCGCCGGAGTTCGAGCGCAAGTTTGGTACGGCGCCGCGTCTCCGCGCTGCGCTGCACGGCGGCCCGGTAATTACGGGTGAGGTGGGAGGCAGTCGGCGCGCGATCGTATACCACGGCGACGTGATGAACACCACCTCACGCATCGAGCAGGCGACGCGAGACCTCGAGCGCCAGTTCCTCGCTTCGGGCGACGCGCTGGAGCGGCTTGGGAATCTCGACGGATTCACGATCGAGGATCTCGGTGCCCAGCAATTGCGTGGCCGCGCCGCGGCGATACGCGTCTACGCACTCACGGCCAAGCCGTGAGCGAGCCGCAAGACGACAATCGCAGAAGAACCGGGGCTGTCGAACTACAGGATTCACCCGACGGCCTCCGGCCGCGGGTGATCCTGGGCGTTGGGCGACAACGCGAGCCGCCGGGGAGCCTGCATGAAGGAACTGCAGCGCGAGTTCCACCTGGAGGAGTTCAGGCAACTCAAAGCGGAGATAACAGGTATCCTTTCGAGGATTGATACGCTGGCTCGATACTCGATCGTCGGCCTCAAGCTACCCAAAGAATTGTATGCCCCAGCATGGTACCTACCTGCTGCACTTGCAATCTTGAGTGGCCTCGCTGCGGCCGTGAGCATTGCGCGCGTCCTTCAGATCGGTTCCTATCTTCGGCTAGTTGAATCGGCGCTCGGAGCTCGAGGATTGGGTTGGGAGGCGGCCCTCAAGGTAAAGTGGCCGATCGTAACATTCCTGGGAGTCCTGTTCTGGCTCGCCGTGGTCGGATCGACTCTCTATGCTGCCTATAGTGCCAGCACGTTCGTCAACGGGATCACGCTGACGTGCTCTGCCGAGAAGAAATGACATTGGCGGGCCGGTTGCTGCAGCGTTGTTGCCGAACAGACCGCTTCAGCGGACCGGCTACCCCGGCCGCTGAGCGTGGCGTTAGCCCGATTGGACTGATTTCCAGCCCCTGATATGTACGACGAGATCGCGACGCTCTATCACCTCGTCTATCGAGACTGGAACGCCGCCATCGCTGAACAGGCGGCGACGCTCGATGCCATCATTCGCACACATGTGGGCCCGCCTCCGCGGGCGATCCTCGACGTCTCATGCGGGATCGGTACTCAAGCCCTTGGTCTCGCGGCGCTCGGGCATGCGGTCACGGCTTCCGATCTATCGTCGGCGGCCGTGGAGCGCGCTCGCCTCGAAGCTGCTCGACGCAACCTGACCATTCACTTCACGGTCGCGGACATGCGTCGGTGCGCGGAGGTTCACGGATCAGGATTCGACGTCGTGCTCAGTGTCGACAACTCCATTCCGCACCTGCTCAGTGATGACGCGATCCGCGAGGCGCTACGGAACTTCTACCGATGCATCCGGCCCGGTGGCATCACGATCCTCGGCCTCCGCGACCACTCGGGAAAGGAAAGATCTTCGCAGCCGGCGAATGTCCGGCAACTCGGGTATCTGATTTACGGTTCCCCTGCCTCCGTGGCGCACCGGACAGAAGCACTGCGGACGGGCTTGCGCGACCTCGGATATGTCGAGGGCAAGAACATCACCATTGCATTTCATACCGGCGGGCCGCAGCCCACGTGGACAAGATCCTGAAGGGCGCCAACCCGGCCGTCCTGCCGATGGAGCAGCCCACGAAGTTCGACCTGTTCGTCAACCTGAAGACGGCCCGCGCTCTCGGCCTGACCATTCCGCAGTCGGTCTTGTTACAAGCCACCCAAGTGATCCAGTAGGGGTAGATCGCGCGTTGGCTGCGGCAGAGCAGAGTCCGCCTCGAGCCGAAGGGAACAAGTGATGAGCCAGGCAGGTGAGTCGACTCACGAAGCACGAGGATGAAATCGTGCGCGATCGCCCGAGGGGTAAGCCGAATCTGGTAGAGTCAGCACCAGGAGGCTGACGAGGAGTGAACCGATGATTGTCTCCGACCCGAAGGTGGTGATGGGCAAGCCCGCCCCAAGCGTTACCGATGAGCAGGTCCTGCAAGAGGCGAACACGCGGAGCGCCGTTCTGTTGACCGCGGACAAGCGAGCAGCGGCGCTTCGCGCGCCGCTCACCGCGACGTTAGGCAGACAAGGGGACGGGAAAGTGGTGGTGGGTGACATTCCGAAACGAGTGAAACGTCTTCTCCGCGAGTACGCATCGGCCGCTCACGAGGAGGGGTTGCATCGGGCTTTCCTGCCGCCGGCAGAGGCCTGGCACGGCGAGTAGGATACTCGGACGACGGCAGAGACAATAGGATTCAGGAGGACTCGCTCATGTTCAAGAGAATCGACCACGTGGAGATCGTCACGGACCAGCCGGATCGAACGGTGGAGTTCTATACCGAGGTGCTGGGATTCAAGGTCAGAGCCCGAGACCGGATCGATGGCTCGCCTCTTGGCGTGCCGATGAACCTCGCATACCTGGACCTGGGCGGCACGACAGTCGAGCTCATTTCGTACGAGGGTGGTTCCGTCGAGCCGGCGCCACAGAAGGAACACCTCGGATACCGTATGATCGCGCTCGAAGTCGACGACATGCAGAAGACGGTCGAGTACCTAAAGACGAAGAGGATCGAGATCGTTTGGGGGCCGAAAGTCCGCGAGAAATACGCCAGAGCGGAGATCCGCGATCCCAACGGCTACCACATTGAGCTGAGGCAGTGGTTCCAGTGAGCGTCTAACTTCACGCTCAGCGGACTGGCTTGGGGTTGACCTTTTGGGCCATCATTGCTCTTGTCGACGTCAGGCCGACTGAGCCCGGGATCTCAATATGAGGATCACGATTGCTACTTGCCAGTTTCCGGTGGACGCGGACATTCGGCGAAACCAAGGATACGTGCTACGCCAAATGCGGATCGCGAAGGGCCGGGGCGCACACGTTGCTCACTTCCCCGAGTGTTCCCTCTCGGGCTACGCGGGAACGGACTTCGCCTCGTACAAGGGGTTTGATTGGAGCCTACTCAAGGAGTGCACTCCCGATGTCCTTGCGCTAGCGCGCCACTTGCGGCTCTGGGTCATCCTTGGGTCGACGCACCGACTCACGGGGCAGCACAAGCCTCACAACAGTCTCTACGTCGTTAGCGACCAGGGCGAACTCCTCGACCGGTACGACAAGATGTTCTGCGCCGGAGACCGGACCGGCAAGAGCGGCGACCTCGCGCACTACAGCCCCGGGAACCACTTCAGCGTGTTTTCGATTGCGGGAGTTCAGTGCGGCACCCTGATCTGCCACGACTACCGCTATCCGGAGCTGTACCGCGAATACAAGCGCCGTGGCGTCCAGCTCATGTTCCACTCGTACCACGCGGGTCACGTGGCTCCGGACCGCCTCAAGACGATGCGAGACGGTGTCGGCGCTCAGCTGCACCGGATCAACAACGGTTCGACACTTCCAGAGATCACGATGCGCGCCGCGATGCACGCGGCGGCGTCGAACAACTCCATGTGGATCAGCTGCAGCAACTCTTCGGCTCGCGAAAGCTGTTGGCCAGCTTTCTTCGTCCGCCCGGACGGGGTGATCACTGGCCGCCTGCGGTTGCACACGGCGGACGTCCTGATCTCGACTGTCGACACGAACGAACGATTCTATGACTCGACTTTAGCCTGGAGAGAGCGGTCGATGCGCGGTGTCTTCCATAGCGGTACGCTCGTGCGGGACAGACGATCCGACGACCGGACTGTCCTGTAGGTTGTCGCCATGAAGGGAGCGTCGGTGTTGAGATCGCTCGGTTCGGTAGAGAATGAGGTGGTCGTTGGACGATGGTAAGCTGCTACGTCCCGGGCCACCCCCGGACCTGAGGAGAACATGATGAACGACGAGAAGAAGACGTTGTACGAGCGCCTTGGTGGTTACGACGCGATCACGGCGGTGGCGCATGACCTACTGCCCCGGCTGCAGGATCGCTGATGCTCGACATCAAATGTACTGGCCACCAGCGGGCTTTCGAACCGGGGCGGCGGTCCAATTGACCTAGACGACGGAGGACCTCGATGGATCGAGATCGGCACGACACTCGAATACGGTGGGCCGTGTTCGCAGTACTCGCATTCGTTGACGCGGGACTGTTGGTCAAGCTTCTTGTTGGTTCGTCAGACATTGGGCTTCTCTTGGTCTCTCTCGCCGTTGTTTCCGCGTTGTTGCTCGTCAGCGTCCGAGTCTTCGATCTTGGGTCGCTGTCCGTTGGCAAGGAAGGCATGAAGGCAGACCTAAGGGCCGTCACGGACAGAGTTGGTATCATCCAAGAGCGCCAAGATGAGCAGGAGAGGTATCTCGACGCGTTTTTCAGGATCTTGTCTGAAAGGTTAACCCTTCCGATGAAGTATCATCTCCGCGTTTTGGCTCGAGGTGGGGAGATGTACAGAGGGCAAGACAGTCTACGCCAGGACCTATTGCAACTAAAGCGGTTCGACTTGATCGAGGAGGTGCCGCCACAAAAGATCGGTGACTTTCTTGACAGTAAGGAGGCCAACGTGGCTTCATTCGTTCGGCTCACCTCTACCGGTGAGAAATTCCTTCTTGCACTGGACAAGATTGAGGCGCAGTAATCGCCTCGTCGCTTCCTGCCATGAGATTGTGAGCCTGACTTCGCGTTGCGCCGGACTCCCCTCGCGATGCTCGGCGCGGCCGGTGAACGTGACCGTTGGGCAGACGAACTGGGCCAAGGTGCACCGTGGAGATAAGAGCACTCACTTCAAAAAGACGGGCCGCGGGCCGACCGGCATGATTTACGCTAAACCGTTCTTTGATCTCCAACTTGAGTTTGCGCACAAGGTCACGGTCCTATCCGGACTGCCCTTGGCACGCGCTCTATTCGAGTACACCAATTTCTATAGCCGGTTTGGCTCGGGCCGTGACTTTGAGCTTGACCGGATCGAGGAGGTTCGCAGACAGCGTGAACTCACAAGTCACGGGATTGCGAGTGGCAAGCGTTGTGTTCGGTCTGATGGCCATCGCGCAATTGGTGCGGCTGGTGATACGCCCAGAGGTGTTCGTGGCCGGCCATCCGATGCCGTTGTGGCCAAGTGTGCTGGCCTTCATCATTCTGGGCGGTCTGAGTCTGTGGATGTGGAGACTCGCTCGCATGCCGACCACATGAACGAAGCTGGAACCATGTCGCCTACCTTCGCCATGCAGCCGATGGCCTTCGGGCGCGGCTGATACCGCGCGTTATCCAGACCCACGGGGACAACCCGCTTCAGGAGGAGGACCGAGATGAGAATGCTCCTAGACGTCAAGATTCCGCATGAAACGTTCAACGCTGCAGTTCGGGACGGCAGCGCCGGGGAGAAACTGAAGCGAATTCTGGAGGCTACGAAGCCGGAGGCCGTCTACTTCACTGAGCGCGACGGGCTGCGCGGCGCGATCATGATTGTAAATCTGGACGAACCGTCGAAGATCCCGACGTTTGCGGAGCCGTGGTTTCTCACCTTCAACGCGGATGTGGAGTTCCGCGTGGCGATGACACCGGACGATCTGGCCCGAGCAGGCCTCGATGCCCTGGGTAAGAAGTGGGCGTAGGCCTGGCTGACTCCGCAGTGGAGCGGGCCGCCTTACGGGTGTCCGTCGCGGCGCCTGCTCTGCGGGTGCCTTTCGCGGCTGTGCTGTCGCGCATCTTGGCGAAACCACGCTCGGCGCTCGGCTTGTCTTCACGAGCCGTGACGTCGTATGCGCTCACGCCGGAGGCAGCACAGCGAATCGCGGCACCCGACTTCCTCTGACCGATCACGCCAGGTTGATCCTGTTGCTTGTGACTCCGGCCGCCCCCGCCTCGACGGCGGCGCGCACGCTCGCCGGGGTGATGGGAATCTCCGTGAGAGCGACACCGAGATCGCCGAGGGCGTCGCAGACGGCATTGGCGATGGCGGCGCCGAGGCCGGGGTTGCCGCACTCGCCCACGCCGCGGAGGCCGAGGGGATTCGTCCGGGCGGGCACCTCCTGGAAGAACGCCTCGATCTCGGGCATGTCTGCCGCGCTCGGCAGCGCGTAGTCGAGGAGGGAGCCCGTGAGGAGCTGGCCGGCCTCGTCGTAGCGCAGGCTCTCCAGCGTGGCGTTGCCGATTCCGAAAGCCACGCCGCCCACGAGCTGGTCCTCGACGAGGCGCGGGTTCACCGCGCGCCCGACATCCGCGCCGACCACCGCGCGCCGGAGCGTCACGATACCGGTCTCGGGCTCGACGTCCGCGATCACGGCGACGCCGCAGCCGGCATAGGTGACCTTCGTCACCTTGAACG
>WNGA01017021.1_pt1 | contig 12761 bp, 14 predicted proteins | sample 5400061 | NCBI WGS metagenome assembly WNGA01 (sample SAMN13153366, study PRJNA577476) | soil metagenome | isolation source: 100 cm soil or saprolite under grassland replicate 2 | place: USA:California | collected 2016-06-15
CCGAGCCGGAGCCGGGCGGTGGCGCGGATGGCCAGGGCGACGCCGCCGCCGTCCATGCCGGCGCGGCCGGCCAGCTCCTCGGCGAGGGTCGGGTCGCCGGCCGACAGGGCCACCGCGGCGCAGGTTGCCAGGTTCTCGCCGCCGGCGGCGGGGTGGCTGGCGGCGCGGTGGGCGTGGGCGAGCGCCAGCTCCGGCGCCCGCGCGCCGGGCAGCAGGTATGCGGCGGCGAGCAGGCTGAGCGCCTCGGCACCCCGCTCGGGGTCGTCGGCGGCTCGGGTGAAGCACGCCATGGCCTCGCGAATGCGGCCGGTGGCCACGTGCTGGCGGCCAGCCTCGACCAGCTCGTGCGCTCCCATGGCGCACCTCCCCTGCCCCGCGACCACCGCGAGCATCTCGGTGGCCCCGATCGTAAGCGAAATCGAGGCTCCTGGGGCAGTGGGGCAATCTGGGCGGATGTGGCGAGGCGGACTAGTCACCCTGAACTAGTTATGCGCCGGTGGATTCGGCGAGGGCGCGGACCTCGTCGGGGGTGGCCACCATCACCACCACCGCCCGCGGGTCGATGCGGCGGATCAGCCCCTCCAGCACCTTCCCGGGGCCGAGCTCGACGTAGTTGGTGGTGCCGAGCTGCCGCAGCCGCCGCCGATGGGCAGGGCGAGCACCCGCTTGGCGCCGGCGGCTAGGGCCCGGCGGCCCGCCTCCTCGACCGCGGCCGACTCGCCGGAGATCACGACCTGGCCGGGGGCGTTGGAGTTGGCCAGGAACACCTTGCCGACCTGGCGGCGGACCTTCCGGCAGAGCTGGCCGACGGTCTTGTCCGGGAGGCCGAGGACCACCCGCATGACCCCGGTGCCGCCCGCCTGGTGGGCCAGCTCGGCCCGCCGCACGACCAGCTCCAGGCCCTGCTCGAAGCTGACGCCGCCGGCGGCGAACAGGGCGGCGTACTCGCCGAGCGAGTGGCCGGCGACCAGGTCGGGGCGGAGCCCCAGGTCGCGGGCGAGCAGGTGGCAGGCTGCCGAGTGGGTGTAGATCGCCGGCTGCGCCTTGCGGGTGTCGGCGAGGGCGGCGTTGCCGGCCTCGATGACCTCCAGCACGTCCCAGCCGAGCAGCTTCGAGGCGCGCTCGAAGGGCCAGCGGGCGGGGTCGTCGGCCCACGGCGTGCCGCTGCCCTCGGCGATGCGGCCCTGGCCCGGGAAGGTGAATGCGATCTTGTCCACGGCGACCTCATCGTACCCGCAGCGGCAGGTCAAACAAACTCGCCGGAGCTTCGCCCCTTTCGCGACCGCCGCGGTTACCCTTGACGGCGATCACCCAAGTGCTCGCCTCAGGGAGGACGTGTGCTCGACCACCTTCCCGGCCGTGGCGAGCGGCTGCGCTGCGTCGCCTGCGGGAACCTCACCCGCTTCGACGTGGTCGCCAGCCGGCGCACGGTCGCGTTCTGGCACTACACGGTGGCCGGCGACCTGACCGTCGAGGAGCAGCGCGACCTCGCCGCGGTCGCCGAGGAGGTGCGCTGCCGCTGGTGCGGCTCGACCAGCGACATCGAGGTCGTGCCCGCGATCGGCGCGGCCACGTGAACCACGACGCCGCGGCGGACCCGGCGGCCCAGGCCCACACGGACCCGCTGCCGGACCTGCCGGAGACGCTGCTCGCGGGCTACCTGGACGCGGCCCTGGACACGCTGCGGGCGGCGGACCCGGGCAGCCTGCCGGGGGCGCTGCGGCAGTACCAGACGTGGACGCCGCGGCGGCTGCGCCACCCGAGGGTGCTCGGGCTCGTCCGGCGGACCCTCGATCTCGACAAGAGCTTCAGGGACGCTGTGGACAAACGGGTGCTCGACCAGGAGCAGACGCTGGCGAGGCTGCTGCGGAGCGGTCGGCACGCCGAGGCGCTGGCGAGCGGTGAGGCGCCGGAGATGGTGGCCAGGGTCGGCCTGGCGCTCGGCGCCGCCGGCGCCGCCGCCGTCGGCGCGGCCGTGGAGGCGGCCGCCACCAGCCAGGCGCAGGCCGAGGCCGCGGCGGTCCGGTCGGCGCTGGCCGGCGCCGAGAGCGAGCTGGACGCCGCCCGGGCCAGGGCCGACGCCGAGGCGGCCGACGCCAGGGCCGCCCGCGAGGAGCTGCGGGCCGCCCGCGAGGAGCTGCGCCGGGCCGAGCGGGAGCGTCGTGCGCTGGTCGACCGCACCAGCGGCCTGGAGCGGGAGCTGGCCAGGTCCGAGGCGTCGCTGCGGGCGGCCAGGTCGGAGGCGGCGGCCGAGCAGCGACGCCTCGGCGGCCGGGTGGCCGAGCTGCAGGCCCGGCTGGCCGAGGTGCAGCGCAAGTACCGCGCGTTGCGGCGCTCGACCGGGCAGGTCGACCCCGTGGTCGCCGAGGCGGTCGGCGCCCTGGAGCGCGACCTCGGCGCGCTGCGCCGGGCGGCCGGTCTGGCCGGGGAGGGCGAGCCGGCCGCCGCCCCGTCCACGCGCCGCCCGGAGCGCCGCGAGCCGCTCCCAGTGCCAGGAGGTCGCGGCGCCGACGACGCGGAGACGCTGGCGGCATGGATGGCCGCCGACGGGGTCCTGGTGCTGGTCGACGGCTACAACGTGACCAAGCACCCGCTCGGCTTCCCCGAGCGGGACCTCGAGGACCAGCGCACCCTGCTGCTCGACCTGTGCCGCCGGCTGGCGCGGCGCTTCGGCGCCGCGGTCACGGTGGTGTTCGACGGCGGCACCGTCGAGCCGATCCCCACCCGGCTGCCCCTCGGCCCGGTCGAGGTGGTCTTCACCGACGCCGGCCGGACGGCCGACGACGAGATCGTCGCCAGGGCCAACGCGACCCCGCCGGAGCGCCCGGTGGTGGTGGTCTCCTCCGACAACGAGCTGCGCGACCGGGTCAGCGCCCTGGGCGCGAGCGTGACCAGGTCCCCGGCCTTGCTCGGGCTGGCCGGGGCGCGGTAGCGCCCGGCGGGCTCAGGAGGCCTGGGCGGCGCCGCCCGACCGGCGATGCGCCACCACCGTTGGCTGGAGGCCGTGCGCGGCCAGCGTGTCCAGCGCCCGGCGAAGGTCCGGCTCGAGGGCATCGGTGGGCCGTGCCCGGCCGGCGTCGCCGTCCAGCCGGACGATGCGGGCGTCCCGCTCGCCGAGGAAGAACTCGACCAGGCAGTCCCGGCACTCCGTCCCGCCGGGGCAGTCCTCGCAACTGATCCGCAGTGGCTCCTCGCGTCCCATGTCAGCGTTCCCTCTCTGGTGCCGTCGGGGTCCGGCCTTACCGTCCAGACCATAGCGGGGGGGTGCGACAGTCCCCCGACACCGCCGCCCGGGGAGCTGGTTCGTCGCCGTTGGGGGAGTTGCACGGTGCTGTGCCGCTTCGTTACGGTGCGGCGACTACGGCCCTCACTTTCCCCCGGGTGGGGGCCGTAGCCGCCCCCGTTCGTTCCGCTGGCCCGCCCGTTACGATGGAAACCTGATGGATCCCAGCGAGCCCGACGGCCAGCCGTTCCAGCCTGAGCGCCCCACGCCGGCGCCGCCCGCCTGGGCGACCGGTGGCGACCAGACCGGGGAGGGCCCGCCGGGCTGGGCCACCCGGGGCGCCCCCACGGGCCCGGGGACCACGGGCGGAGGCGTCCTCGGCACCCCCCTGGGGTTCCCTGGTGAACCGGCCGGAGGGGTCCGGGGAACCCCAGGGGGGTTCCCCGGTGAATCGGGCTGGCCGGGCTGGACGTCGCCGCCGGTGCCGCCGGCCCGGCGCGGGCGTCGCGCCGGCTGGGTCGTCGCCGTGGTGGTCGCGCTCGCGGCCGTCCTGGTCGCTGGTGTCCTCGCGCTGCGCCCCGCCGTCCGGGTGGCGCCGCCGCGGCAGCAGGCCGCGCAGGGCTCGGCGACCCCGGTCGCCGCCGACCCGCGCGCCGAGGTGCCGAAGCTGCTCGCCAAACGGGCCAGAGCCGTCCTCCGCGGCGACCGGGCCGCCTTCCTGGCCACCGTCGACCGGCGGCGGTCCGCCTACTACTGGTCCCAGGCGGCGTTGTTCGCGAGGCTGCGGACGGTGCCGTTCTCGGCCGTCGACTACCGGGTGACCGACCAGCGGAACTGGGCGACCGCCACGGTCCGCCGGCGCTACGCCCCCGACCGGGTGTACCTGCCCCACCTCCAGCTCCGGTACCGGTTCAAGGGCCAGGACGCCAGCCCCGTGCTCGGCCGCCTCTCCTACACCTTCGTGCTGACCCGCTCCGGCTGGCGCATCGGCGGTCAGGGCGACACCCGGCCCGAGTGGCGCGACGACGTCCAGATCTGGGACGCCGGGCCGGTCCGGACCAGGCGTACCGACCGCACCCTGGTCGTGCACCACCCGGGCGGCGAGACGCTGGCGGGCCGGCTGCTGGCGGCGACCGAGCGCGCCTACGGCGAGGTGGCCGCGACCTGGACCGGGCGCTGGGAGCGCAAGGTCGTGATCCTGGTGCCCCGCGACCAGACCGAGGCCGAACGCCTGGTCGACATGCGCGACCTGTCACTGATCGTGGCGCTGTCCTCCTCCTCGGTGGAGTCCGGCCCGGGCGGGCGGGTGCTCGGCAACCGCATCGTGGTCAACTCCACCGTCCTGGCGCCCTACCGCAACCTGGAGCTCCAGAACGTGGTCACCCACGAGATGACCCACGTGGCCACCCGCACCCTCGGCGACGTCCCCCTGTTCCTGGCCGAGGGGTTCGCCGAGTACACCGCCCTGCGGCCGTTCAGGCGCTACCCGCCACGGCTCACCCGGCCGGCGCTTGCCGAGCGGGTCCACGCCGGCCGCTTCGACGGCCGGCTGCCCAGCGCCCGCGAGCTGCGCGGCCGGGACGGCCAGGTGGCCTACGACGAGGCCTCGACGTTCTGCCTGTGGGTGGTCGAGGGCTACGGCGAGAGCAAGCTGCGCGCGCTGTACCGCGCCCTCGCCGGGCTCGGGCGGCCGACCGCCGACGAGCTGGACCGGGGCTTCCGGGAGGTCCTCGGCGTCTCCAAGCGGACCGCGGAGGCGCGCTGGGCGGCCTGGGTACGAGCGCGGTTGTGAGCCGGGCGTCGTGCTGACCCGGGAGGATCCGGCCAAGCGGTCGTGGTGGGCGCGGGTGCCGCGGCCACCGGCGCCCGACCCGCTCGACGCCTTCTCCGAGGACGAGGTGCGGACCTGCGTCGCCTACGCCAAGCCGCGGCAGCGCTGGGCGCTGCTCGGCGTCGCCGTCGACCTGTCGCTGCTCGCCGGCGCCGCCCTCACGACTCCGGGGCGGGAGCTGGTCCGCTGGGCGGTGGGGCTCGGTGGAGGGTGGGCGCCGGCGCGGGTGGCGCTCGCCGCCGTCGCCGTGATCGGCGTCCGCGCCCTCGCCCGCCTGCCGTTCTCGATCCGGGCGTTCCGCCAGGACGTCCGGGCCGGCCTGGCGACCCAGCGCCTGGCCGGCTTCCTGCGCGACTGGCTGAAGGCCAGGGCGGTCGGGCTGGTCCTGACCGTGCTGCCGCTCGCCGGGCTGGTCCTGGCGGCCCGCTGGCGGCCGCCGGGATGGCCGTGGGTGGCCGCCGTGGCGGCCGCCGCACTGGTCGCGGTCCTGGCCCTGCTCGGGCCGGTGCTGATCGAGCCGCTGTTCAACCGCTTCACGTCCTTGCACGCCGGGCCGCTCCGGGACCGCCTGCTGCTGCTCGCGGCCGGCATGCGGGTGCCGGTCCGCGACGTGCTCGTGGCCGACGCGAGCCGGCGCACCACCCGGGTGAACGCCTACGTGTCGGGACTGGGCCGCACCCGCCGGGTGGTCGTCTACGACACCCTGGTCCGCTCCAGCGACCACGACGAGCTGGCGCTGGTCGTCGCCCACGAGCTCGCCCACGTCCGCCACCGCGACGTGCTCTGGGGGACGGTCGCGTCGGCGGCCGCCGCGGCCGGCGCCGTGCTGCTCGCCGTCGGCCTGTTCGACCTCGAGGCGGTCGGCGACCTGCTCGGCGTGGACGGGCTCGGCGACCCGCTGGCCGCCCCCGGGCTGCTGCTGCTGGTGGCCGTCGGCGGCCTGCTGGCGGCCCCGGTGGCCAACCTGGTGAGCCGCTGGTCGGAGGCCACGGCCGACTGGGTCGCGCTGGAGGTGACCGGCGAGGCGGCCACCGCGGTGGCGGTGGAGCGCCGCCTCGCCCTGGAGAACCGGGCCGACCTGCGCCCCAACCGCCTGCTGGTCGCGCTGTTCTCCAGCCACCCGCCGGCCATGGCCCGGATCGCCCAGGCCCGCCTTTGGGCGGCCAGGCACGGGGACTACAATCGCGCGCCGTGACCAAGCTGCTGCTGGTGACCAACGACTTCCCGCCGAGAGCCGGCGGCATCCAGCAGTACTGCCACAACCTCGTCAGCCGGCTGCCGCCCGGGCGGGTCGTGGTGTACGCGCCGGCCTGGCCGGACGCCGCCGAGTTCGACGCCGAGCAGCCGTTCCGGGTGGTCCGGCACCCGGGCCGCACGATGCTGCCCGTCCCCGGGGTGCTCCGCCGGGTGGTGGCCCTGGCTCGCGAGGTCCGGCCCGACGTGATCGTCTTCGGTGCGGCCTTCCCGCTCGGGCTGCTGGCCGGGCGCCTGACCCGGGCGACGGGGGTGCCGTGCGTCGGCTTCACCCACGGCGTCGAGGTCGCCGTCGGCCGGGTGCCGCTGGTTCGCGGGCTGCTGCGCCGGGTGGCGGGCGACCTGCGCCTGCTCACCGCCGTGAGCCGCTGGTCGGCGGCCAGGGTGGCGCGGGCGGTCCGCGGCCGCTGCCCGGTCGAGCTGCTGCCCGCCGGCGTGGCCGCCGACGTCTACCACCCGGCCGTCGACGGCGCGGAGGTCCGCGCCCGCCACCGCCTCGGGTCGGCGCCCGTGTGCGTCTGCGTCTCCCGGCTGGTGCCGCGCAAGGGCCAGGACCGGCTCATCCAGGCATGGCCGGAGGTGGTGGCCGGGGTCCCGGCGGCCAGGCTGCTGCTGGTCGGCGGCGGGCCCTACGAGCGCCGGCTGCGCCGCCTGGCCGCGGCCAGCCCGGTTGCCGACCGGATCCACCTGACCGGCGAGGTGCCGTGGGCCGCCCTGCCGGCCCACTACGCGGCCGGCGACGTGTTCGCGATGCCGTGCCGGACCCGCTGGCTCGGCCTCGACCTGGAGGCGCTCGGCGTGGTGTTCCTGGAGGCGGCGGCGGCCGGGCTGCCAGCGGTCGCCGGCCGCTCGGGCGGCGCGCCCGAGACCGTCGTCGAGGGGGTCACCGGCACGCTCGTGGACGGCCGCCGGCCCGGCCCGGTCGGGCGGGCCGTGGCCGAGCTGCTCGCCGACCCGGAGCGGGCCGGCGCCATGGGAGCGGCCGGACGGCGCCGGGTCGAGGCGGAATTCTCCTGGGAGGCGGTCGTCGCCAAGCTGGAGAAGCTGCTCGACGAGGCGGCCGGGGCGCCGGCGTCGTGAGGACCTCGTGGGCGAGCGCGCCGCTGCGGATCAGCTTCGCGGGCGGCGGCACCGACGTGCCGCCCTACCCGGCGACCTACGGCGGCGCGGTGCTGTCGGTCACCATCGACCGTTGCGCCACCGCCGACCTGCGCCCACGAGCCGACGGCGACTACCACGTCGAGTCCCTTGACCTGATGGCCAGGGCCGCGTTCGCCCCCCACGAGCTCACCTTCGACGGCCATCTCGACCTGGTCAAGGCCGTCCTTCGGGAGCTGGCGGCGAGGCGCCCGGGCAGGGGGCTGGACCTGACCCTGGCCACCGACGCGCCGCCGGGGTCGGGGCTGGGGTCGTCGTCGGCGCTGGTGGTGGCGATGCTCGCCGCGGTCGGAGCGGCCACCGGGCGCCGCTGGTCGCCGGCGGAGCTGGCCTGGACGGCCTACCAGGTCGAGCGGGTCGACCTGAAGATCGAGGGCGGCATGCAGGACCAGTACGCGGCCGCCTTCGGCGGGCTCAACTTCATCGAGTTCCACGGCGACGACCGGGTGGACGTGCAGCCTCTGCACATCCACGGCGACACCCTGGAGGAGCTGGAGCGTTCCCTGCTGCTGGCCTGGTCCGGGCAGAGCCGCACCGACGGTGGCATCCTGCGCCGCCAGGTCGACGGCGTGCTGCTCGGCTCGGCGGAGAGCCTCGCCACCCTCGGCGCGCTCAAGGCGCTCGCCGTGACGATGCGCGACGCGCTGCTCGGCGGCGACCTGGCCACCTTCGCCGAGGGGCTGCACGAGGGCTGGCGGCAGAAGCGCCGCCTGGCCGCCGGCATCGCCACCCCCCGCCTGGACGAGCTGTACGCGGTCGGCCGCGCCGCCGGGGCGGCCGCCGGGAAGGTGCTCGGCGCCGGCGGCGGCGGCTTCCTGCTGTTCTCGACGCCGCCGCGACGGCGCGAGCGGGTGGCGGCCGCCCTGGAGGCGGCGGGGGCGCCGTGCGCGCCGGTCCACTTCGACCTGCGCGGCGTGCAGCGTGGCGCGGGCCGGCGGGCTCCCCGGTGAGCCCGGAGGGGGGTGCCCCAATGGATCCGGAGGGGTTTGGGGAACCCCAGGGGGGTGCCCCAATGGATGTCGGCGGCTGGCTGGCCGCCTCGGCGTCGGTGGCCGCCTCGCTGGCCGAGCGGCCCGGCGTGGCAGCGGTCGAGCGCGCCGCCGGGCTGGTCGCCGACGCCCTGGCCGCCGGCGGCCAGGTGCTGCTGTGCGGCAACGGCGGCAGCGCGGCCGACGCCCAGCACCTGGCCGCCGAGCTGGTCGGACGTCTGGCCCTGGAGCGTCCCGCGTACCGGGCGGTGGCCCTCACCACCGACACCTCGGTGCTGACCGCGGTCGCCAACGATTACGGGTACGCCGAGGTGTTCGCCCGCCAGGTCGAGGGCATCGGCCGGCCCGGCGACGTGCTGCTGGCGATCTCGACCAGTGGCCGCTCCGAGAACGTGCTGCGGGCGGCCGCCGCGGCCAGACGGGGCGGCCTCGGGGTGGTCGCGTTCCTCGGCCCCGACCCCTCGCCGCTGGACCAGACCGCCGACGTCGCCCTCCACGTCGACGGCGACGCGCCAGGGCTGGTCCAGCAGGGCCACATCACCATCGGGCATGCCATCTGCGGCTGGGTGGAGGCTCGGCTCGCGGGCCGCTGAACGCCCCGATCGCGCAAGCCGCGACTCTCTCGCCGCGCTGTACATCCGCGCCCATCAGCACATAAGATGCCGAGCCGCGGCTGTCGCCCACGAACGACACGGTGGCGACCCTTCGCTGTCTCCGCCAGACCGACCAACCGCCTGGGCGCAGCCAGCTAGGAGGGGCATCGCTGGCCGTGCGGCTCATGCGCAGCGTGGTCGCGCAGGCCCCGGACCTCCGGCAGGCCGCCGAGGGGTCGTTGCGGGAGAACACCGGCGCGCTGACCCAGCTCGTCACGGTCGCCTACGACGACGCCCAGAGCGACCGCTTCGACCAGCTCTGGCAGCGCACCGTCATCGACCTCACCACCTATGCGGAGGCGGTGGACGCCGGCGACGCGGCGGCCAAGCAGTCGTCGCGGGCCGACCTGCTGGCCGACGCCGACGCCTACGGGTCCTGGCTCGCCCAGGCCAGCGACGGCCGGGTCCAGGCCAGCGACGCCCCCAACGCCATGCGGACCCACGTCGAGAACCTCATGAAGCAGCTCGACGCCTACGCCGCCCGCGACTACGCCACGGCGTACCGGATCGAGCGCCAGGCCTACGAGCACCTGTTCACGGCCGGCGTGTCGCTGGCGAAGGGGAGCGTCGCGCCCAAGGCCGCCGCCTCCCTCGATGCGCCGCCGGAGCAGCTCCGGTCGGCCTTCGCCATGCTGCTCGGCGAGCACATGGAGCTGATCATCGGCGCGCAGCGGGCGACCTTCACCGGGGCGCAGGAGTTCGAGGCGGCCGCCGCCCAGGTCAACGCCAACAGCAGCGCGCTCACCAAGGGCATGGGCGCGATCGTCGGCCCGCAGAAGGCCGCCGAGTTCCAGTCGGCGTGGGCCGAGCACGTCGAGGGGCTGATGGCCTACTCCACCGCGGTCGCCGGCAACGACGAGGCCGCCAAGGCGGCGGCCGAGGAGAACCTGAGCGGCATCGCCGGCCGGCTCGCGCTGTACCTCAGCGACATCGTCCGCAACGAGCTCCCGGTCGAGCCCCTCACCGAGGCTCTCTCGGCGCACGACACCCACCTGGTCGACCAGGTCGACGCCTACGCCGCCAAGCGGTACAGCGAGGCGCTGCAGATGGAGCGCGACGGCTACCAGCAGATGCTGGGCGTCGCCGGCACCCTGGTCGGCGCGATCCAGAAGACGGTCAAGCCCCAGCTTCCGGTTGGGGGCTCCCAGACCGGCGGTGGTGGCACGGCGCACCGGCGGCGATGACGCCTGGCAGGTGGCGGCTCGCGGCCGGCGCGGCCGCGCTGGCGCTGCTGGCCGGCTGCTCCGAGGCGGGTGCGCGGCGCGCCGAGCCGGCCCCGACGGCCACCTCCAAGGCGCCGGACCAGGCGGCCAGCGGGGTGGACGCCGCCAGGGGCTTCCGTTCGGCGCGCGGCTACCGTGCCACGCCCGTCCCCGTCCGGATCGACATCCCCAAGATCGGCGTCTCCAGCTCCCTGATGCGGCTCGGCCGGGCGCCCGACGGGACGGTCGAGGTGCCGAAGCCCTCGGAGGTGGCCGGCTGGTACGCACCCGGCACGCGACCGGGCGACCCCGGGTCGGCGGTGATCCTCGGCCATGTCGACTCCACCCGCGGCCCGGCGGTGTTCTTCCGGTTGCGCGAGCTGCGCCGCGGCGACGAGGTCAGGGTCAAGCGCGCCGACGGGTCCTGGCTGCGGTTCGTCGTCGAGCGGACCGAGCAGTACGACAAGCAGCGGTTCCCGACCGACGACGTCTACTACCCAACGTTGACCTCTGGGTTGCGGCTGGTGACGTGCGGCGGGCTGTTCGACGACAGCACGGGCCACTACCGGTCCAACATCATCGTCTTCGCCGCCATCCGGCCCTGACCGGCGGCCCGGTCAGGGCGTTCGCAGCGTGCAGCGGTCGACGACCTGCCGGTACTCGGCCAGCGCGCGGTCGAAGCTGGCCGGGTCGCCGGACGCGACCGTGGTGCGCTGCGCCAGCGCCGCCCGCATCCGCACGGCGACGGCGAGGACGCGGTTGGCGCGGTCCACCGCCGTCTTGCATTCCGGCGAGGCGACCAGGGCGACGCCGCTGGCCGCCTGGGTCGTCGGCGCCACCCGACCTCGACCTTGGGGTCTTCCCGCTGCTCGCTGAGCTGGGTGATGTACTGTCGCAGGGCCTCGATCTGGCGGGCTCGGGTCTCGTCCTGCTCTGGAGGCATGCTCCCCCCCTCCCCTGGGTGCGTTGCCGGCTCCGAGGCGGGTCCACCGGATGCGCCTACCCGGCTTCCCGCGACGAGAACCGCCGCCCAGCCTAACCGGTCGTCCTCGCCGGATGCGACTTCGGCGAGGGTCCCGCGGGCCCGCGTAGGCTCGACCGGCCGATGCCGAACACGCCGACCGCCTCCGCGGGCCCGATCCTCCGGGGCACCCCTCTGGGTCTCGACCGACCGGGGGACCCCCCGATCCTCCGGGGCACCCCCCCGGGGTTCCCCGGACCCCTCCGGGGGGTCCCCCGGACCCCGGGTGACAGACCCGTCCGGCGTCCCGCGGTGTTCCTGGACCGCGACGGCACCCTGGTCGAGGAGGTGCCGTACCTGGCTAAGCCGCCTCAGACGGCAGCCTACCTCGGCAAACGCGCCTTGCAAGGGCGTCGCCCACAACGGCGGTCAGGCCCGTACTGCGGATGCCCGACCTTGACGAGCTGAGAACGGCCAGGGGCCGCCAGGGCATCGGGCTACCCTCCGCCACGCTGCGGGCGCCCTGGGCCGCTCCACATGGCGCGTAGGAACCGCCTACGCGCCTGCGGCGCCTCCGCGGTTCGGAGGCTCCGCGCGGGCCAGGAGGGCAGCAGGAAGGGCGGCCCGTGGGCCGCCGTGGTCCTGGTCGCGCGTCAGCAGTCGCACAGCTCGGGCATGTAGGCGGGCTGCATGACGCTCCCGATGTTGGCGTCGGCCGTCTGCGGGTAGTGCGCCTCGAACCCATCGCGCCCGCGGTAGACGGCCATGGCCGTCCGCACGGTGGCCCGTGGGAAGCGCTCGAACAGCTCGGCCAGAACATCGCGGTAGGCGTGCCAGCACGCGGCGTGCGCGTGGCGGCCCGTCCAGCTCACGCGGGCACCTGGCCCGTGGCCGTCGGCGGCCCAGAGCCGAGCGGCCAGGCGGCCGCCGTTGGCGTGGGCGTGGCGCTCCACGACGATGTTGCCGTCGTAGTCGCCCTTGGAGACGTAGGCGACGATGGCCTGGAAGTCCTCCAGGGTCAGCCCTCGGATGTCCACGTCAGACCCCCTCCTCCTGGTGGCCGCGCTCGTACGCCGCGCACAGCGCGTTGGCCTGCTCGCGCCTGCCGCGCCGCTGGAGGTCTGTGGCCGCCCGCACCACGTCACGGAACAGCGCTCGCGAGGCGGCTTCGTCGCCGTGAGCTTCGGCGCGAGCGGCCCGCTGGCCTGCCTTGTAGGCCACGTTGGTAGTCATGGCCTGCCCCTTCCTGTCGTGGCCCGCCTTTGTGGCGTGACCTGTATCCAGCCGACCATGGAATTAGGGGAAGTCAAGGGGTACACGGGCATGCGAAATAGGGTCAACTAATACGCGAGGGGAGGGCACGCGAGCTACCGTCTTCCCTGGTCACAGTGTCAAGGAAAGCGCGCATGTTTGCGCGCCTGGCTGCTCGCTCGTGCGGTACCTATAGGGGGGTGTGGGGGGTGCGGGGGCGGCGCGCGCATATAGAGAGA